>Charlie_p1__coassemble_127_pt1 | contig 62669 bp, 46 predicted proteins | sample Charlie_p1__metabat2_high_PE_014 | metagenome-assembled genome bin Charlie_p1
GGCCAGACCAGCGGAACGCTGCGCATGGCCGCCATACAGTCCTATATTCCCGAATCAATGAGAGCCCGCATCAACTCGCTGCAGACGCTGATGTTTTATGGTACTTCGGTTATTTTCTCCCTCTTTTTTGGCTGGATTGGCGATCTGATCTCCTTTGAAGAAACCTTCCTTTTAGGAGCTGGACTCCAGATGATTGTCTTGTATTTTACCTGGTTCCGGTATCGGAAAAGCTGTCAGGCTGTATTCCTTGCCCAACCAGAACCGCAGCAGGGGAAGCACGGGAGTGAAAATCTGAAAGATACTTTGGAAATAACATAAATAGTGACATAAATATATAGAGACAGACAGCTTATGCACTAAAAAGAGCTGTCCCCGGCTGCTGAACAGCTCCATAGAAAAGTGAAAAGTCCTGTGATAAAGGAACTTGTTCCTTTATCACAGGACTTTCTTGATGATGTCTCGACAAACCTGACCAGTTTATGTCAGCCTGCGGCCTGGTCAGGCAGTTTCCCGGATAACCAGCGAAGGGACGACCTCAATATGGATGGGCTTTTCCAGCGTTTCCGGAATCCGTTTCTTTTTCATTTCCATTTGCCGGTTGAGCAGTTCCATAGCCTGGTTTGCCATTTCTTCCATGGGCTGGGCGATGGTGGTCAGAGGAATGGCGCACTCCTGGGCAGCCCGGGTGTTGTCAAAGCCGATGACTTTATACGTGTCGGGGAATTCTTTGTATTTTCGCAGGATGAGGTTTACAAAAATGGAGGCATACGTATCGTTAGCCAGAAAGACACCCTTGATGTGGTCTTTGGGGTATTCCTTTTCAATCTGTTCAAAGACTTCGGCCAGTTTTTCCCGAATACTCTCATACGTATCGAAAAATTCTGCCTGGATCAGAACTGGCTTGCGGCCCTGGCTGCGGCAGGCTTCATTAAAGCCGGTAATCCGGCCAAAAGCGGGCGAAGATTCGGGGAAAAAGGCATTGACCTGAATCAGGTCATCGCATCCATCGGCCATCAGGCGGTTGGCCGCCAGCTTTCCGCCTTCCCTGTTATCCACACAGACGCTGCAGATTTCTGAAGCTTCCCGCTCAATGGCGACGGTCGGAATCTGGAAGCTGGCCAGTTCCTTTGAGGGAATGGTATGCGAAAGGACGATCAGCCCTTCGATCTTGTAAGCCTGGAGCTCCCGGATGTAGGCACGCTCAACTTCTTCTTTTGAATTGGCACGGAAAATAAGAAACTTGTAGCCATACTGGTCATAGCACGAAAGCAGCAGCTCGAGCATTTCCGCGTAGTAGTTCAGATAGAGATTGGGGATGATAATTCCGATAAACTCGCTTTTGCCGTTGGCCAGTACTTTGGCCAGCTTGTTTTCCTGATAGCCCAGGACATCCAGTGCATCCTGGATTTTCTGCTGGTTTTCCAGGGTCAGCGAGTCCCGGTCATTAAAGAAGCGGGAAACGGTTGTTTTGGAAAAACCTGTATATTTAGCGATATCCGCGAAAGTGACTTTCTTTTCTTTTGCCATACATTCTCCTGAACACTCTTTAAAAATGAAGCTTTTTAACTCATTAATCAAGATCCCGGTCTTATGCCGGGCTTTTTTCATCTATAAAATTAAGGGCTTTCTTCTAAAAAGGCAACAAGAAAGTAACCGGTTATAGAACCGGTTACTTTCTTGAACAGAAATTTCATAAAATCGGTTGTAAGGTGTTGACGTAAGCGATTTCAACCGCTATGATGCAGTTAAGTAACCGGTTAAGTAACCAGTTACTTTACCGGTAATCTCAAATCAACCGGCTTAATAAGGAGAAAAAAGAAGGAGAAAGCGTCTATGAGAAAACGCATCAGAAGATGGATGGCAGCCCTGCTTTGTACGGGCCTGCTTTGCGGCTGCCATTCTTCCGCCAAACAGCCTGGATCTATACCGGGCTATGACGAGGGTGAAGAGTATTTGAGCCTCTGGGTCCACGTCATTGAAGATACCGATGAAGGAAGAGCTTATCGGGAATCCGTCAATGCTTTTAACGACAAATACAATGGTCAGTATTTTGCGGATATTGAATTTATTCCCCGCAACGATTCAGGCGGCGGCTATTCAGACAAGATCAACGCTTCCGTCATGTCCGGCGATCTGCCGGATGTCATTACCGTCGATGGACCGAATGTCGCTGCCTATGCGGCCAACGGCATCATCCAGCCGCTGGCCGAACTTAGCGAAGAAGAAAAAAGTGTATACCTGCCATCGATCCTTGATCAGGGCACTTACGATGGAAAGCTTTATGCCTTAGGTGCGATGGAATCCTCTGTCGGCCTGTACTGCAATAAGGAGATTCTCAAGAAAGCCGGCGTAGAAATCCCGGATGGCGATCATCCCTGGACCTGGAGCGAATTCCTGGATGTTCTTGCGAAAGTCAAGCCGGTTACGGATGAGCTGGGCGGTTATCCGATCGACATGTCTTTCCCGGCCGGTGAAACGACGATTTACTACTATGCGCCATTCTTCTGGTCTAACCAGGGCGACTTTGTCAGTCCTGATGGTCTGGAAGTTGAAGGCTATTTTGATAGCGAGCAAAATATCGAAACGCTCGAATTCTTCAAGACACTGGTCGATAAGGGCTATATGTCCCGCGTAGCCGTCCCGGATCTGTTTGAAAGCGGTAGGGCTGCGTTCAAATTTGATGGGGCGTGGGAAATTAACAACATTTACCAGAACTATCCGGATGTCGATCTGGGAGTTGCCCCTTATGTGGTCAGCGATAAATGGGATGGCGGCCGCTATACTCCAACCGGCTCCTGGGCGTATGCAGCCAGCACCAATTCCAAAAATATTGAAGGCGCCACCGCTCTGGTTGAATACATGTCCGGCACGGAAAGCGGCAAGCGGCTCAACGAATACACCAATTCACTGCCATCAACCTATGAGGCATTTGATTCCACGGCCATTTTTTCGGAAGACGAGAATTATGCCCGGCTGTACGAACAGCTTTCAAAATATGGACATCCCCGCTCGATTACTCCCGCGTATCCGCAAGTCAGCTCGAGCGTGCAGCAGGTTCTGGAAAATGTCGTCATTTCCGATCACGATGCCCGCCAGGAGCTCGACCAGGCGATTACCCGCATTAACAAAAAGCTGCGGCGCTATGAAAGGAACTAGCCACGATGAAGACAAAAACACAGTCATTAATGGGAATGGCCTTTTTTGGACCGGCACTCGTATTGCTTTGTATCTTCCTGTTTCTGCCGATGATCCTGACTCTGGCCTTCAGTTTTACCGATTTCTTTGCCCTGAATCCATCCCTGACGCATTTTACAGGGCTGGATAACTACTTTGAGGTGTTTGCTGATCCGGATTTCAGGCTGGCTTTTTTCAACACTGTAAAATTTGTGCTCCTGATTGTCCCGCTGCAGTGCGGGGGGGCTTTAGGACTGGCAATGCTGATCAACAAGGTGGCCTATTGCAAGAAGTATTTCAAGGTCGCTTTCTTCATCCCGGTAGTCATGTCCTTAGCGGTTGTATCCAACTTATGGATCCAGATCTTTTCACCCGAAGGCATCTTGAATGCGATCCTGGGCTTCTTCCATATCCCCGCCCAGCCGTTTATCCATTCGGCCAGCCAGGCACTGCCTTCGATTGCCTTTATGTCGGTATGGCAGGGAATGGGCTACCAGATGATAATTTTCCTGGGGGCTTTGCAGGGAATCAATCCTGCCCTTTACGAGGCCGCTGAACTCGATCATGTCAGCGCCTGGCAGAAATTCCGGGACATCACGCTGCCGGAAATCAAGCCGATCTGCATCTTTGTACTGATTACCGTAACCATCGGCGCGTTCCGCATGCTCGTCCAGCCGATGATCATGACCGGCGGCGGACCATCCATGTCGACCTACACCGTAGTCTATGACATTTACCAGACCGGTACTGTCAACTGGGAAATCGGCCTGGCCAGCACGATGGCGATTGTCTTTGCTTTCTTTGTCATGATCCTGACCGCCATCCAGAACAAAGTCAGCGCTGATCGTGATGAAACTGCTGTACCTAACAACAAATCCCGGGCATTCTGGAAACGTTTTGCCAGAACTGCCGTCGAAGACAAGGAGGCCGCTTATGTTGAACAAGGACCAGAAGCGTAAACAAATCGTACTGACCGTTTTGATGATTGCCCTGTCGCTGCTCTTTCTCTTTCCGGTCATCTGGCTGATTGCCAATTCGTTTAAAAGCGATGCGCAGATTACATCCGATATGAACTCGTTATCGGCCTTTCTGCCGCCGCTGTTCAATGAAAACTTCTTTAAAAACTATACTGATGTATTATTCGGAACAAAGTTTGTCCGCTACGTCGGCAACACATTGCTTTACGCCTTTATTGTGATTGTACTGGGCATTATTATTAACGGCCTGGCCGGTTATGCTCTGGCCAAAATCAAGTTTCCCGGGCGGGAGAAGTGGATGATGATTATCATGCTGCTGATGATTGTCCCCATGGAAACAATCATTACGATCCACTTCCTGTTTATTGCCAAGATGGGACTGCTCAATACCATTGTCGGCTATGTGCTGCCAGGCATTGTCAACCCCTTCAATATTTACCTGTTCCGGCAGACCTTTATCTCACTGCCTGATGATGTGTGGGAAGCTGCTCAGCTCGATCACTGCTCGCCGATGCGCTACTTCTTTACCATGGTGCTGCCCATGGCCAAAAGCGTAGTGGCTACGGTTGCGGTGTTTACTTTCCTGGGTGTCTGGAACGACTACCTCTGGCCATCGCTGGTTTTCACTTCCGGCGATTTGCTTACAGCCCAGATCGGCTTAAATGCCATTACCGCAAACGACAATACAACAACCGGCATGACTCTTGCCGTCATTACCATGGTGACAATTCCGGTGATCCTGATCTACTCGTTCTTCTCCAAACAGATTGTTGAAGGCGTCATGACCACCGGCGGAAAGGAAGGATAAGATTATGGCTTTCATCGAACTTAAAAATATCTGCAAACAATATAAAGGCAATCCCAAAAACTCAGTCACTGATTTTACTCTCGACATTGACGAAGGCGAATTCATCGCTTTCGTCGGCCCGTCGGGCTGCGGCAAATCCACAACCCTGCGCATGATTGCCGGCTTTGAAGACATCACCAGCGGCGAACTGTATATCGACGGCCGCAAAGTCAATGAAGTCAAACCTGGAGACCGTTCCATTGCGATGGTTTTCCAGAACTATGCCCTCTATCCGCATATGAGCGTAGAAAAGAATATCTCCTACGGCCTGAAGAACATGAAAGTTCCGGCCGATCAGATCAAGGAAAAGACGGATTGGGCGATCCGGATTCTGGGTCTGGAAGAATACCGTAAAAGAAAGCCGAAAAACCTTTCCGGCGGGCAGAGACAGCGGGTGGCGTTAGGAAGAGCCATCGTCAAGGATTCCAAAGTATTCCTGATGGACGAACCGCTTTCCAATCTGGATGCCAAGCTGCGCGTCTCCATGCGCAATGAAATCAGCCAGCTGCACAAGAAGCTGAAAAATACTACGATTTATGTTACCCATGACCAGGTCGAAGCCATGACGATGGCGGATCGCATTGTTTTAATGAAAGACGGAATTGTCCAGCAGGTCGGTAAGCCGATGGAGCTGTACGAACATCCGGACAATATCTTTGTCGCCGGTTTTATTGGCAGTCCGCAGATGAATTTCTTCAAATGCAAAGTCCAGAACGGAAAGCTCATTTTCCAGGATGGTGCCCAATACCAGCTCGATGAAAAGCAGCAGGCAAAACTGAAAGGCCGCAGCGAAGTCGTGATGGGAATTCGCGGCGAAGATATCAAGTTTTCCGATCTCTATATCCAGCAGCATCCGGAAAATACAATGAAAGCTCTGATTACCAACATTGAAGTCATGGGCAATGAAAACAACCTTTACTTTGAAATCGGCGGCCAGCAGGCCGTGGCCCGGGTGGATAAATATGAAGTGTGCCAGGAAGGCGATACCCGCAGCTTTGTCTTCAACCCAGACAAGATGCACTTCTTTGATCCGCAAAGTGAAAAGACAATCCGCTAAAACGATTCAGGCTGATTTAAATCCTGAAATTAAAATTGTCTTATCCAGAACAGGCCGGCCGTCAGGCTGGCCTGTTCTGGATTTAAAGGTTCTGTAAGAGATCACTGCAGACAGGCAATCCGGCTGCCGGAACAAACTGGACGTATGAACTGCCTGACCGCTGTACAAAAAAGCAGGTGATCCTGCAGGGATAAACGATAAAAAACAAAAAAAGATATGACACAGACCAGAAGCAGATAAAAAACAGAAAGGTTTGCCTGATCAGCCAGGCATAGAAATGATACAGGAGGAATGAAAAATGAACAGTTTATATCAAGCCAGACAATACGAGAAAGAAAACCGGACCGACCCGAAAAAACAGCCGGCTTTTCATCTCTGTCCCCCCGTCGGGTGGATGAATGATCCAAACGGCTTCTCTTTTTACAATGGACAGGCCCACCTGTTCTATCAATATCATCCGTATTCCCTGAACTGGGGACCGATGTACTGGGGCCACCAGGTTTCCGATGATTTGATTGCCTGGAAGCTCAAGCCATGCGCTCTCGCTCCGGAAGATCCTTCGGATCTGAAAGGATGCTTCTCCGGAACAGCACTCTGTGAGGATGGAAAACATATCCTGGTCTACACGGGTGTCAGTGAAAAAGATGGAGCGGAAGTCCAGAACCAGTGCCTGGCGATTGGTGATGGAACAGACTATGCCAAGCCGTTTTCTGCACCCATAATTGATGGCAGCCAGCTGCCGCCTGGATTTTCCCGCCTGGATTTCCGGGATCCAAAAATCTGGAAACAGTCCGGCCGCTACCATCTGATCGCTGGCAGCCTGGATGAAAACAAAGAAGGACAGATTGTCCATTTTACAAGCGATAACCTGAAAAACTGGCAGTATGAAGGAGTACTTCTTCACGCCACCCAAAATCAGGGGCGGATGTGGGAGTGTCCTGACCTGTTTCAGATCGGCGATCAGGATGCTCTGGTTCTTTCCCCCCAGGATATGAAAGAGAATGGCCGGGGGATTCACAACGGCCATAACGCAACTGTATTTATCGGCCGGTTTAACGGCAACACTTTTGAACCTCAAAGCGAAATGCTGCCGCTTGATTATGGCTTTGATTTTTATGCGCCGCAGACATTTACGCATCCGGATGGCCGGCAGATCATGATTGGCTGGATGTCTTCCTGGCATGCGCCCATTGCAGCGGAGGGTCAGAGCTGGTCCTCGCAGATGACACTGCCGCGCGAGCTGTCCATTCAGGATGGAAAACTGATCCAGAAGCCGGTGCGCGAACTGGCCTCTTACTGGAAAAACACTCTTTGTCTGGACAACCAGGAAATTGAGGGTACGAAAGAAATCAAGGGAGTGCGCGGTAGGTATACGGATTTTACCCTGACGTTTAAAAAACCGCTGACAGGCCGCTTTGCGATCGACCTGGCTGCCGGCAGCAAGAATTGCACCACCTTTGAAATTGACCCAGGGCGCGGCCGGATGGAAATGGATCGCCGCCGCAGCGGGCCGCGCCACGACCTGGTCAGCCTGCGGCGTGCGCCGCTTCCCGCAAAGGGAATTTCACAGCTGCGGATTATTCTGGATCTCTATTCGATTGAGATTTTTATCAATGATGGAGAGATGGTTTTAAGTACCGTCATTCCAACAGAAGCCAGTTGTGATGAAATTCGCTTTTCCTCCAATACACCCCAGGCTTTCGATCTGGAGTTTCATGAAATAGATGCCGGCGCGATCCGAACAAAACGCATGGAATAGCAGCGAAAGACCGTTTTGTCAGTCTTAATACGGCTTGCCTGGCTTAAGACTGCGCCGGAAATGGCTGTAAATGGCCTCGATCCTGCTTAGGCGCGGCGGAAAAGCCAGAACAAGTCGGCCACCTGAAAACAGAACAGAATCAAGCGAAAAACCGGAAGTCTCTTTGTTCAGAAACTTCCGGTTTTACTTTTTGCGCTCTGTCTCTGGCCGGATCGGACGCAAACCAATGATCAGACAGAGAAAATTTTAATTGAAGGAATCGTCAAGCGGATATCCAAAATCGCGCAGGACGGAAACACTGACCGGAAGAATCTCCGGGGCTGAATCTTCAATCTGTACAATCAGCGAACCGTTTTGATCGAGCAGCAGCAGGAAATTGAGGTTGCTGCGATTGTTGCGGATGATCCGGGCTTCGGCCCCATTTCCGCTCCACTGGCTCATGACCCGCATTTCGCCGTTATTTTCCAGCTTTGAAGTCATCGTTTCCAGATCAGCCTGCAAATTGTCACTGATCCAGATCCGGACTTTTGCGGTTTCGACTGGGTTGTTATCCTGGGGCAGTGTGGCCGTAAAGGTTACGGCCGGATCACCCTGAATACCGGCTGTGTTTTCATCGCTCTGGATTTCGCTGCACGAGCAGCCCTGCTGCTCATAAAGATCGCTCAGTTTCTGGGCCAGGCCCTGGGCTTTGCCAAAAGCGGCTGCCGAGGCAGAAAGGGAAGAACTGGATGCATTTTTTGAAGCGGCAGAATCAGCTGAAGAAGTGCTGGAAGCAGCAGGACTGGATGATGAAGCGTGCAAATCCTCGGATGACGGCAAAGACTGCGATGTGAAATCCTGCTGTGGGCTCGAGCCGGCTGCCCAAGAAGCGCCTGAGTCTGGTGATTGGCTGCAGCCGGCAGTTCCTGCCAGCAGTACAGCCAGAATGATAGGTAAAAATTGTCTGGACATGGAAATCCTCCTGCTTTTTTGTCTTTACCGTATCCAGACTTTACTCATTCATCACGGCTAGCGCCCGCAGGATCTGACCAGCCTGCAGCAGACGTACCGGGTATTGATTCGTCTTTTCGTCAAATCCGGCTGTCTGGATCAGGACAGTAATCCACCAGATTTTGCAGGCGGATCAGGGAATACAGGATCGCCTGAAGATCCCGGGCGGCTTCCTTATTCCGGCCGGCATTGATTTCAATCAGATCAAAGACCATGGAGAGATATTTTCTGGCGGTTTTAATCTGCAAGTTATTTTCCCGGTTCAGCTGATCTTTTACGGACAGCTGCTGCTTCAGCTGCTCAGTGATTCTGTCTTGATCCTTGTTAAGCTCTTTGATTTTCTGGGTATAAGCTTCAAGGTATTCGTCGCACATTACCAGCGGAAAGGACCATGGGGAGGAAAAATTACAGCTGGCCAGTCTTTTTTCCAGTTCTTCAACAGATGCAGGATTTATTTCAGTTTTCATAGTTCCTTATCCTCCTTGCCGTCTCTTTCAGCTTCCCACAGATACTCCTGTACAAATTCATAGCGATCTGTCATGGCCTGAAGCTGCCGGCCAATTTCATCCAGCAAAATGTCCGCTTTACCGATTCTGGTCCATTCCGCTTTGAAATGCCGTTCGCTCTCTTTTATATCTTTTTCGCACTCCTGTATTCTCTGCTGGCTATCCTTGATCAGCTGACATCCCTCTTTGCTTTCCTGAATAATCCCGGCTACCTGGTCGATGATTTTTCTGAGATCACGCTGGGTTTCTGCCCACTCTTTCTCATCAAAACAGAATTTTGCTTTTTTGAATATTTCGTATCGTTTCAAAACTTCTTGTTCTGTCATAAAACTTCCTCTGATTTATCATCCAGCCTGAAGAGCAGACCGTTTTTATAATTATATTGCTGAAGCAGGACTGGCCTATGGCGAGTTTTCTTTGCTGACAGTATGGCCATTCTGGGGGGCAGCCGGTCTTTCAGAAATAACCAGCTAATATGAAGCAGGACAGCCTGGCCGAAAACAAAAAACTGCCGGTGGATCAGCTTGTGCTGAAACAACGGCAGTTTTCGACTATCCAGGATAACTGCAGTAGAATACTGGATTTTTTCGACCAGGATGACGATAAGCAGATCAGCAGCTGGTCTGAAGCGCTGTCCTTTCAGCATCCAGGCAGCCCTGATATTAACTTCTGGAAGGCAAAAACCGCCGGAGATCAGAAAAAAACGGGGGAGCAGTTTCTTAATCCTGATCTTTATCTGGCTGGTCAGCCATCCGGCTGAGAATGGCTTCTTCAATCCGGTGATGATTGACTTTCTTGATTTCAATTTGCAGATCATCCTGGCTCAGGGTATGCTGGAGGCCGTTTTCCGGAACGGAACCGAGCAGCGCATATACCAGGCCATTGAGCGTTCCATATTTTTCATCCACATCGGTGCCAAGAATCGAGTTGATATCACTGATCCGGGCGCTGCCTAAAGCCGTGCAGGTGCCATCTGGATTTTCAATGATGTCATCGTCGTCTTCAAAATCGCCGACCAGCTCGCTGACCAGGTCATTGAGCGTAATCAGGCCGGACACGCCTCCATATTCGTCCAGGACGATCACCATATTCTGGTGCTCGCGCTTCATCTGGGCAAACAGCTCATCCGCTTTCATGTTCTCCCAGACAAAGACCGGCTTTCCCAGGCTGGCCACAATTTTCTCTTTCAAAGGAAGATCCGAACGGTTGCGGAAGAATTTCTTGACGTTCAGGATGCCTGCGATATGATCCGGCGTTTTTTCATAGACCGGGATAAACGATCGTTCATTATCATAAATGACCGATTCCCAGCTGTCAGGATCATCCAGGTCCATCAGGCTCATATCGGTGCGGTGGACCATGATGTCTTTAGCTTCCCGGTCATCAAAGGCAAACACATGCTCAATCAGTTCTTTTTCTTCCGGATCGATCGTTCCTTTTTCCTCGCCGGCATTGACCATCATGATGATCTCTTCTTCAGAGACATCTTCACCTTCCGCTTCCGGGTTGATATGGAGCAGGCGCAGCACCCCGTTGGTCGACCAGGTCAGTACCTTGACCAGCGGTGAAAACAGGATGGCAATCGCATTGAGCAGGCCGCTGACGGCCAGGGCCATCTGCTCGCTTTTATGAATCGCAATCTGCTTGGGGACCAGTTCACCAAAAACCAAAGTGAAGTAGGAAAGGATAATCGTAATTACAATGACCGCAATGGTATCGAGCACATCATAAGGAAGCCCGATTCCAAGCCCGACCATCCAGTCCGCCAGTGCCCCGGAGAAATTGTCCGCCGCAAAAGCACTTCCTAAAAAGCCGGAAAGGGTGATCGCAATCTGGATCACGGAAAGAAAGCGGCTTGGGTCCTGGATCAGTTTTTCAAGCTTGATCGCCCGTCTGTTCTTCTGTGCGGTCAGCTTTTTCAGCTTAAATTCGTTAACAGACAGGACTGCAATTTCTGAACCCGCAAAGACAGCGTTCAGAAGAATAAGGACGACCTGCAGCAGAATCATCCACAACCAGTTGGGCATATAACCTTTATTTACCTCCATGAAAATTCAGAAGATTACCTGATGATCAGAATAATAACGGAGAACGGTTGCTCTTTGTGCCCAACTGCTCATATTTACCGGCTGGATCCCTGGGTTCCTGGATTTTTTCAAAACAAAAAGCAGGAAAAACGGCTTGAACCATTTTCCCTGCCCAAAGAAAGCTTCCTGCAAGCAATCAGCCGGGTTCTCTGTTGTGCCTGCAGCATCAATGCAGCTTTCAGCTTTTCTTTTAATAGCTATTTAATAGCGGATAGTTACCAGCGCACAGGATTTAAGCAGCCTGTTTGAAGTCATGCAGAGCTTGAATCTGTTGGATCAGGCAATGGCAGTTATTACAATTGAATTCGATTAAATTGGGCAATTGTGTCGATTTAATTCGATCTAATCAGTAGATTGTGTCGGCTTAGTTCGATCTAATTCGTAGATTATAGCGCTCATATTCGCTAAAATTAATTAATTATGTCGATTTAATTTGATCTAATTAGTGGATTATGTCGATTAGATTCGATTTAATTGGATGATTGGGATGGAAAAAATCGGCTTAATTAGCTGATTGGATCGAAGACAGGATGATAAACAGCATAATTGACTTAACCAGACCGAAAGCAGTCAAGCAGCCGAAGCACGCAGGAATAGGAAAGGAGAATTCTATGGATAAAACGCATGAATTGCCCAGAGAAACAAAAACCCTGGAATATAAAGAGGTTCCAGAATCACATAAATCTTCAGATTTCAAAAGCTACTTAAAGACAGTCAGTGCTTAGGCCAACTTTGTGACTGGAGAGGTCGTTTTTGGAGTAACAGATGACCGACAGATTCGTCCGGTTGCCAATCCAGAGCAGTTTTGCCTGAATATTGAAAATCAGATCAACGATACTATCCAGCCAGTACCAGAATTTTCTCTGGAAATCCAGGTAAATGGGACAGTCAGACTGACTGTTATAAAGGGACGAGATACTCCTTATCTATACAAGGGAATCGCTTACCGCCGGCAGGATTCTTCAAGTATTCCGCCTGGACGGGAGCAGCTGCGCAGACTTTCTCTTACTGGTGCGAATGTCAGTTTTGAAAATCTTCCTGCTTCGAAGCAGGATCTGACGTTTGATACGTTTGATCGCTGGTGCAATGAGAAAATTGGTCTTGATGCAGCAAGCCGGGACGTCCTGATCACGTTTCAGATGTATTCAGAGGAAGGCGGTTTTACCAATGCTGCTCTTTTACTTTCAGATCAGAATCTGTTTAATGGCCTTTCAATGATTCAGTTTGGAAAGAAAACGGATGAAATCCGACGCTCTCAATTGCTGGATCATCAGTCCATCCTTGATTTGTACAGTGAAATAGACAGTCTTTTTGAGCAGGAGTACAGCCTGGAAATCATTCAAGGGATGGAAAGAGAACTGACCTTTCTAATTCCGTATGCAGCATTCAGAGAAGCTGTGGCCAATGCCCTGGTTCACCGGGACTGGCAGCTTTCGGCTGATATCCAGATTTCGTTTTTTGATGACCGGATTGTAATTCAGTCGCCTGGCGGACTTCCGGATTGACGAAAGATGATTACTTAAACCGGATGATTTCAATGCCGCGCAATATGAATCTGGCCATTGTATTCAACCGGCTCGGTCTGATTGAAAAATTTGGAACCGGAATTGGACGGATTCGGCAGGCTTACCAAAACAGCCTGAATCAGCCGGAGTTCGATATTACTGATCGTCATATCACCGTGACGCTTCCTGTTGCCCAAAAAATGAATTCTTTAACCCCGGAGGCCAGCCAGATCCTGAATCTGATCAAAAAAGGAACTGAAAAACGGACAGACCTGCGGATCCAGTCTGGTCTGAGCAATTATCAGGTGGGGAAAGCTTTAAAGTTTCTCCAGGAAAAAGGGCTGATTCAAAAAATTGGAAGCACACGATCCGCCCGATTTATCGCCCTCCAGCAATAAAACATGTTCGTTTTCCAGTTTTACCAGCGGAAAGTTCCGGAAAAACCGGATGGTATTCCATTCAGGCTGATGAGTCTTAGCAGGCAGATCTTGCCTGGCTGTAAGACAGAAAAAGAGCCCAGTTTGCAGACTTATCGGCAAACTGGGCTTTGTTTTGATTTGAATCCATATTTTAAGCCAGCCAAAAGAATTCATTTCAATTCCAGGAGAACTGGTCAGTTTTGTAAAACTTTATCGCGAATTTTTTCCGGGATCTGGTTTTCATCAATGAAATTATAGTGATACACTCCCGCAGCGCGAACTTCCAGCTTCAGGATCTGTCCGTTTTCCAGCGGAGCTGCCGTCTTGAAAGTCAGCTTCTTCTGCTTTCCTTTCTCTGTCCAGGTTTCCATCGTGTATTTATAGCGCAAATCTCCGGGCATTTCTGCAACCTGTGGATCATGCACTTCCACATAACAAAACTCATCGTAATTTTCCATGTGCATCAGCCATGCAGTACCCCCGGCTATAGCCAGGATAATGGCGGCGATAATGGCAATAACCTTTCCTTTCATGCAATATCCTCCTTCAGCATCCGCCTTTGCGGATCTGGAAAAAGCTTATCGCTTCAAAAAGAGGACTGCCTTAGCTTCTTCTTTCATTTATCCATCCAGTCTTACACTTTGCAAAGACGCTTTAACTGCCCGGTCAGCCGGACAGTTTTTAGCGGAATCTGGATGAAAATTTTTCCATAACGCCGGTAAATTCAGCATTTTTTGGACCTTCGAGTTTCATGGCTGCTTTTTCTATTTCGTTTTTAGTTTTCAGAAACCGTTTCTCTGATGGGCTCACTATTTTCTTATTGAATTCATAATAAAATATTAAAAAATAATTATGGCAGGAATGCTGGCACAAGGACTTCAATACTGAAATCGTCCGCATCGAGAGATGAAAACAGCAGGCTCTGTTTTCAAAATTCAACTTTGCTGACCGGAGCTTAAAAAATCAGCCTGAAAAAGTCAGATTTGAATGATTTGATGAACTTTTAGAAAAATAACCGAAAAAACAGAAGGAACTGGAAAAGACCCGCCGAATATTTACAAATCACCTTTAAATTTGAAAAAAACGTGGCTAAATTAATTTATGGAAATTTTGTGTGAACAAAAATGACACAAAAATGTCCCAAAATGGTAACCTTTGAGTCTTCTGCCTGTCCTCTTTGGCGAACTGGAAAAGTCTGTCTGAATAAGAGCTGGATTGAGCAGATCAGGGACCAAAGGACGAAGGGAAAGGAAACAGGACGATGAAACGATCGAAATGGTTTCAGGCATTATCCATAACACTGGCGCTGGCTGTCTGTGCCGGCCCATCTATCCAGATTCTGGCTCAGGAGGAACTGCCAAGCCGGGATGTGTATGTGGTCTATGACGATTCGGGCAGCATGTACCAGGACTGGAGCAAGCTCGACACCGGTGAAGATGATACCGTCGACACCTGGAGCAAGGCCAAATACGCCATGGAAGTTTTCACGGCGATGCTCAATTCCAAGGATTCGCTCAATGTCTATTACATGTCGGACTACTCGGATGGAACTTCGGATGCCAGTCCGCGAATTGAAATCCAGGGATCAGACGATACGAAGAAAAATGTCCAGAAGATCCATGAAGAACGGACGTATTCAAAGGAAACGCCCTTTGAAGCGGTGGAAGCCGCTTATGAAGATCTCGAAGATTCGTCGGCTGATGAAAAATGGCTGGTTATCCTGACGGATGGTGAATTCCGCGATCCGACCAAGAACAAGTCGGAGGAAGAAGTCAAAGCCCAGGTGAATACGTTCTTCAAGGAAAAGGATCCGGATGTCCAGACCGTTTTTCTGTTAATGGGACAGATTCCTGAACCAGTCACCCCGGATGCGGGAAACGGCATTTATATAGAGAAAGCCGAAGACAGCACCCAGATTCTGGAAAAAACAACAGAAATTGCCAACCGGATTTTCAATATGAACCGGGTCGATGCCGCAGCCGATACCGGTGAGTTTGAACTGAAAATCCCGATGTCCGAACTGACAGTCTTTGCCCAGGGTGACGGTGTGGAAATTACAGGCCTGATAGACAGTACCGATAAGGAAACCGGAACAATGAATCCGGCTGTTACTGTCAGTGCCACCGAAAAATCCGATAATGACAGCCCGGATCATCAGGACAATAAACCGGCCCAGGGACTGCAGGGCCAGCTCGCAGTCTTTGAAGGCCAGTTCCAGCCGGGAACATACAAGGTGAAGGCAAAAAATGCCCGTGAAATTGAAGTCTATTACAAACCGGACCTGGAAGTCATTGCCTATCTCGAGAACGAGGAAGGCACCACCATCAGCAACCTGGAAGAAGTCCCCGCCGGGACGTATACCCTTCATTTCCGTGTCGTAAATGGCATCGATCATTCCGAACTGAGCCAGGCGGCCATGGCGGCTCTCAGTGAAGATGGTCTTGAATATGAAGCTGCTGTTTCCAACAATGGCCAGAAGCTGGACCAGACTTTCAACGATGGCGACACGATCAATGTCGAAGATGGAAAACTGGATGTCGAAGTGACGGCCCATTTCCTGAAATACAACACGGCCAAAACGCAGATCAGCAATACGGCTGTTTCTGATAAAGCCGTAACCTTCAGCCTGGATGAGCATACCCCATGGACACTGGGCAAAAATGGCCTGGCAAATGACGGAACCACGCTGGTAAAAATGGATGTCGCCGGCAAGGCACCCACCGAAGCTGAATGGGCAAAGATGGAAGCGCCTGCCATATCCATAACCGCCAACAATGATCTGCCTCTTGAGGCGCCCATCCTGACAAAGACCGATCAGCCGGGGATTTTCGAACTCAGTCCGGCCGATCAGAAAGACTGGCCGAACGAAGAATACAAGACCGCAAAACTCAGCCTGGCGATGAACCAGAATATTGACGGCATCGATTATCATGGCGAAATGACCAGCGATATGGAGATTCATGATCAGCGCCCAGACGAATTCTTCTCTGCGCTTTGGTGGAAAAAACATGGCTGGAAGTGGATTCTTGGCCTGGCTTTGTTCGTTCTTCTTATTGGCTGGATTCCCGGCATCAAGAAATACCTGCCCCGCTCACTCGTCCAGGATCCGGCAATTGTGTGCAAGCCGCGCAAGCGCAGCGAAAAGGAAAAGACAGATTCCGGAGCAATGAGAAAGAATTTCTGGCCGCGTATCCTGCCCTTTGCTGCCCAGACGGCTGAAATCCGGGTTGTTCCGCGCAGCGCCAATGACATCTCCCTGCCAAAACTGCAGGTTAAGGCCCTTGGAGGCAACCAGATGGAGCTGACCAACGAAAAAAGCTTTGCCGACAAGAATGTAACTATTGGCAGCAAGAAAATCGAAGCCCAGAATCCGCAAACTTCAGCCGCTGCCGCACCCGCTAAGGACAAAAAAGCAGCTAAAGGCAAAAAGGCGAAAAAGAAGCCATTCCTGATCCGGCCCAACGCCACAATTGTAAGTGAGGGCAATGACTACATTTACGAATGCAAGCTGAATAAAAGCTATAAAAAGAAGAAAAGATAATCCTGCAAGGAATAGATAAAAGGTTCAGGTCCAACGGCCTGAACAATTAAAAACGATGAGATAGAGAACAAATGGAGGAAATAGAATGAACTCACCTACACTCCTGGTCGGACTTGGAGGCACAGGAAGCAAGATTGTTGCCAAAGTTTCCGAAATGATTTCAGAATCCCAGCGCCGGAATATCTCCTGCGTCATCTTTGATACCGACGCCAATGACATTCCGGAGATCAAGCGGTTTCATCCGGAAATCCGGGTCGTTCAGACTTCGGCCCGCATGACCGTCGGCGAATACCTGGAAGCCGATCACTACTCCCGCGATACCTGGTTTCCGGTCAATCCGCCTTTAGACCGCAAGGTTCTTTCCGAAGGCGCCGGGCAGGTACGCTCGATTTCCCGCCTGGGCTTTGAATCGGCTGTCCGGGCCGGGGGCATGCAGCCGCTCTTTGATGCGATCCAGGATCTGTACAAGGTCGACAACCGGAAAGCCGACCAGGCCTTGCGGGTAACGATTGTCAGCTCCCTGGCCGGCGGGACCGGATCGGGACTGATTGTTCCGGTAGCCATGTTTATCCGCCGCTATCTGGAAGACAATTTCCACCAGAATGCCAACATTTCCCGCGGCTTCTTTATCCTGCCGGAAGTGTTCTACGATGCGATCCCTTCCGACCAGCGCAACAACCTCAAATCCAATGCCTATGCTTCGCTGCGCGAACTGGATGCCTTCCTGATGAAAGGCAACAAGACGCTGTCGGAAGAATACAGCGATTCGGTCCGGCTTGAACTGCCGGTCGCCGGAACAGACCGTCATGAAGAATACGATGTTTCGCCCTATGATTTCTGCTTCCTTTTTGATGCCCAGAACGCCAACGGCGAAAAGCTCAATTCCCTGGAGCAGTATATGGATCATGCAGCCAATATCATCTATTCCATGTCGATTGGCCCGATGAACAAGCGCAGCAACTCTTCCGAAGACAACGTCATCCGCAAGCTGGCCAAGGAAAAAGGCCGCAACCGCTATGCCGGAGCCGGAGCCAGCCGCCTGATTTATCCTTACGATGACATCTGCCGGCTGATCGGCCTGGAATGGGCCTCCCAGAGCATTACGGATCAGTGGCTGGTTTATGACCGCCAGATCCGGGCCAAGCAGGATGCGGAAAACCGCAAAAAAGAGCAGGGACTGCCGGTTGAAGACATCCAGAGTGCTGATGAGTACGTTTCTTTGATCAAGGAAGGCTACAACACGAACAAGGCACTTTCCAAATACATCTACAACAGTGTGGAACAGGAAGACAGCGACGAGCCTGATCCGCTTTATCTGGCCTATATGACGGCTCTGGATAACCAGATTAAAAAATCAGTGGATGGCGGCAGCGATGCAAAATCACTCTCCACGCTTTTTGGCCAGGTTACCAAACATATCGAAAATGTCGGCGGCGATGCGGATGAGATGATGGGCGAACTCCAGGCTGCTGAGCAGGCCATGAGCGCTTATGTCCAGGAAGCTGAGCGCTTTATCAGCCAGAAATCCCGCAATCTTGCCTATTCCTTATACAAAGGCGCTGAAAGTGAAGGCGGATCGGATGAGAAGTATCTGATTTCGACCATTATCAAGAACGAGAATAAGTATCTTCATCCCAATGCCATCCGCTACCTGCTGATCAAGGTTCGGGAGGAGCTGAAATCTGAACGTGAGAGTCTTGCCGGCGAGATCCGGGAGGACCAGCTCAACGCGGCGGTGAATAAGCGCTACGAAGCGATTGAGAATACACTGAATGATTTTGAACCTAAAGGCATTATGGGCAAAAGCAAGCGGAAAAAAGGCTATGCGGCCGTCGCGGACGAGCTGCAGGAAAGAGCCGACGCGGCAGCGAAGTATACCCTCAGTAAAGTCAAAGACATTGTTTATGAGGAAGGAATTGCTTATCTGACCAGCCTGATTGAAGCGTATGAAGCGTTCTATAACGCGTTTGAAGCACAGCTTAAAACGCTCGATTCCCGTAAAGCTGAAATTTACAACAAGTACACACAAGCACCAGGCCTGACTGTCCGTTACGTTGCGGCCAGCCGGCCGGCGCTGGACACGCTTCTCAAGCGCTACCCCTATCGCGGCTCCCTCATTTCGGTCGATTCCGAACTGTCCGGACAGATTGCCAGTAAAGTCTTTGACTTTGCCAGCCGCGAGAACAAACCAAACGCCAGCCGCTTCTTTGGCGACTTGTTTGAAAACCAGATCCTGCCTTACTACCAGCACCAGGTCGACAACCGGGTTGCCGGCGAGCTGGACAAGGGCATTTTAAAAGCCATTGAACTGGAAGCAGACCTGATGCTCGATGAGGATCACCGCGAATCCCGCATGGCCGTTGACCGGTATGTCCGGGATGTCATTGAACAGACCCGCTCACTGGCCACTCCATTTATCGAAAAGCCCAATGAACTGAATGCCACGGCAATTGATGCCTGTGCCTTTAATGAAACGCTCGTTCCGGAGCGCGGCGATGAGACGTATGAAGCCAAGCTGATCCAGGAAGAACTGATTGCCAAAGGCGGAACCGGGGATGAAGATGTGGATAAAAACACCATCATGTTCTATCAGTCCTACTATGGCCTGCGGGCAAACAGTCTTTCAAAATTTGCACCGCCTAAAAACTCTGAAACCCATCATCGCAACGGTGGGGAATACTTCAGTGCCTACATGGAACTGATCCGGGGCATCCACCCCAACTCCCGGCTGTCGCAGGAAATTACGCCGCATATCGATAAGCGCTGGCATCTGGCTGCCAAGATGCCGGATCTGGATGAAGGCAACCAGGTCATTGAAGAATACTCCATTAATGCGGCTTTCTTCTGGGCTCTGGTACTGGATCTGCTCGAGCTCAAGAAAGAATCCAGCGGCAAGAATACTTATGAGCTGCGCAGTGTCCGGCTTGGCATTGAAGATGGAACGCTGCTTAAAGACGGCCAGCAGACCAGCTCGAAGCTGTATGAAGTTCTGGATGCCCTGGCGATTCAGCCTGCTTATGTCCAGACGCTGCGCAAATTTGCCGACCAGAAAATCCAGGAAGATATCGACCGCTCGGTTGAAGTCGAACAGGCCGGTGTCTACCACAGCCTGATTCGGATCAATATTCCTGTAGAAGGAGACTATCGCGGACCGAAAACACCTAAGGGAACAGAGCCGGGAGAAGTCCAGAATATTTCCATTCTCTCGCTGCCGGAAATCATGCGCGAATCGATGCCGGTCGGCAAAAGCCGGGACAAAAAGCTGCTCGACCTGCTGATGGTGGCACTCAAGGAGTCGGTACGCTATATCTCCAGCTTCTGCTCGCCCGATGAAGTCGCCGGTAAAGTCGCAAACTTCATGAAAGGTGAATTTGAGCTGTACAAAGCCAATAAGGAGAAGTTTAGCGAGAACGGTATTGATGCCCTCAATTCGGATGCCCTCGATACCGCGGCCAACTTCCTGAAAGAATATGGCCTTTACGAACTGGCTGAAGAGATTTCCAAATATGTCGACGCGTGCAAGAAAGTGCAGGCTGAAAAATAGGCCAGAGGCTGTACTTAAAGGAGCAGCTAAAACAGTCATAGAGAGTCCAAAAACAGGAACGAAAGGCTGTCGCCGGAAAATGGATGGCCGGGAAAGGAGCGAAAGATGTTTACGGTACTGATTCAGAATGAACCGACAATGAATTCTTTTTATGAGCATCTGCCGCTCTTTAATGAATTTGTCGAAGAAAAAGAAATAGATGTCTGCCTGTGGAATGAAGCCGGAATGACAATTGAAGAATCGCTTCCGGACCTTCACAGGCTGACGGATGACAAGGGCCGCTGGAAAGCGGTCATTGTCCGCTATGAAGACGGCCTGACGATGCGCTCGCACCTGGCGATGGATGACAATCCTTATGATTTTCTGGAAAGCGACTGGAACCCGGAAGCAGCCCATTCCCAGAATCCGCTCGTCCGCCTTTGCCAGCAGCTTTCGCCGCCCTTGATTACCAATGAACGAAACCAGGGCCGGGAAGTCCCCTTGTTTGACGGAATCTATCCGGATTCTATCACCATCATTACTTTGCGCCATATTGACGACCTGGTGCATATCGCCAATGCGCCATCCACCCTGGTGCGCGGTGAATTTGCCACCCGCAACGGCTATCCGAGTTCCTGCCGGTTTGCGGTCGTCGACCGGATGCGCCAGGGGCAGTCGCGCCGGATTGAAGATGATTTTATTTTCTGGACCATTGTGGTCATGCTGGCCAGAAACCGCATGGACTCTTCCCTGATGCAGGCTTACCAGCTTTATGGGGTGAAGTGCGTGCTTGATATGGAAGCGATGGAACAGCTGTGGAAGCAGAAATGCCTCGAGCTGGAAAGCGAAGGCCAGAAAATTCGCCATCTGCTCCAGTACCAGTCGGTGTATCTCGACAAGAAAGGCAGCAAGTATCCGGACTATACAACCAGGGTCGAAAATCTGAGAATGCCCGAAGTCGACAGCCCGGAAAATATCTCGGCCAGAGAATTCATGCGCCCGGCTTCAAATCCGGCCGACCAGGCTGGTGACTGGCTGGAACAGACTGGCCAGATTGAAGAAACATTCCAGAAGAGCCTGGAAAGCTTTCCGGAGCAGATTCGTGAGCGGCTGAACGCCCTGCATTTGCGTCATGGCTTTCAGGAAGATGAAGTGGAAATTCTCAGCGCCGCCCAGCGTGAGAAGCTGGAAAAAGAAATCCACGCGCTGACGCTGAAAATGATTGATGACGAAGCGCATCTGCCTCAGGTCCGCTTTGAAAAAGGCGATGAACTGGATCTGGCCAGCCAGGCGGTGGAAGAGATGCTGAAAAACAGGCTGCCCAATGGCCGGCTGCTGCTCTGGGTGAGTGCGTTCTCGCTGGCCGGCCTGGCCTGCGTGCTGCCGGGATGGATTGACGTCCTGGTCACAAAAAGCCGGGAAGTCTCCGGACTGGCGGCCATCAGCCTGGTTCTTGTCCTGGCGCCTCTGGTTTTAAAGTGGGTGATGAACTGGAAGGAACGCAGCCAGATCCGGGAAGGAATTCGAAAATGGAATGGCCTGACGGAAGCGCGCTTTGAACAGCTGCGCACGTATATGGACCGCTATGCCCAATACCTTTCAGAAGTTCTTTCCTATCGCAATGCCAAGTCCTACCTGGAAATCTCCGATCTCAAGCGGGCCGGTTTAAAGGAAATCCAGTACGGGCTGGAAAAGAATTTAAAAATGATCAGCGAATTTCTCGGCCGCCTGAACAAGTGGGCTAAAGCCATGCATCTTTCCACAGAGCATGTACCGGCAAAAATTGATCCGGACTCCATTCTGGAAGCTGAAGCTTTGCTGGAAAGCCAGAAGCAGGAGATCCTGTTTACGCTCGAGCCGGATGTGTATGGCCAATGTGATGTGAATGATCTTGGCCGGCAGATTTCTTCGCCGTTCTCATTTATTACCCAGCTGATGATTCAGCCTATAGGCAGGAGGAACCAGTCATGAGCGCCTCTTTAATTGTCCTGCTTTGCACCGCCGGCTCGCTGGCCGTTTTGCTGGTGAGCTATGGCCTGCAAAAAAAGATGGAAAAGGACAGAGAACGAAGAATCCGGTTGGCCGCATCACTCTGGCTTTCCGCCCTTTTAGGCGTGCTGATTCTGGCTGGCTATTCGTTCTGGCTGTTCCAGATGGATTTTGACGGCCTGCTCTATCGGGATAAAGAAATGGTTCAGTATGCGGTTCTGGTTTTTCCAGCTGCCTATTACCTGGTCTTTCTCATTCTTTCTGCAATTTGCCAGAACGTAGTCAACCGCTTTTTTGACCATCGCTCCATGCAGGAAAGCCTGGCTATGTCTTTTTACCAGTGGCAGCAGCGCGGAAAAGTGGAGCGCTGGGTGTTCAACCGCTCCAAAGTTCCTTACCGTACCTTTACCCGGATTTTCTCGATGGTCCTGCTGGCCTGTGTCATTGTCCTGATGTGCGCCATCGCCTGCAGCGGGCCTGTCCTGATGCCCCTGTGGTATTGCGTGCCGGTCTTGCTGCTGGTATTCTGCCGGACATTTGCCCTGTATCTGGGCGGTATCCTGGCCGATGAAAAAGCCGATGCGGTGGAACAGGATCCATTGGCTGCTCAGCAAGAGCATCGCTATGCCCTGGCCGCCCGCCATCTTAAGGAGCAGTTTGGTGATGCCCTGCTCTATATGAAACTGCCGGAAGAAGAGCCAAAAGAAAAAAGCCCCTTTAAAACTTTGCATGCGCTGGAAAAGTCATCCAATATTAACGACCGCCTGGCGGCGGCCAGCTTTCGCAGCCGCTTTTCGCCAGAGCGGCTGGAACCGGACTATGTCCAGGCGGCTTCCTGCCTGCTTGGCAAGCAGAATGTCATGATCTTCAACCCGTTTTACCAGGATCTGGGCATGTACCTGGCTTTGCCGCTGGGCGAAAGCCTGATGTCGCACCGCAAGATTCTCGTGCTTTGCGAAGGCAATGAAGGAGCACTGGATGTTTGCCGCTGGATGGACCAGGTCCTGGACCAGAATGGAAGCTTCCATGAAAAATGGAAAATCCGGATCCTGGAGGACCTTGTTCCCGATTGCGATGTCGGCATCCTGAGCTATTCCCGGCTGTATGACCCGGATGTATTTGCGAAAAACCGGGATTTCTTTGCCCAGTGCGAGTACGTTTTGCTGCTGGAGCCATCCCAGGTCCTGGCCACTATGCAGGTACCTTTAGGCATCCTTTCCGATCTGGTCAGCGAAGGCCATGTGAAACCGGTCTTCTGCGTCCTGGACCAGAACCGCAACGGCTTGAAAGACACGATTTCCCATGTCTTGAAAACGTCTTTTGATGTCGATTTTGTCCTGGCCGACCAGGCCAGTGCCCAGACACTGATGATCTGGGATGCCAACGCGGATTTTCAGGCCATTGAGCGTTTCCAGAAAGAAACGCTGTTTCTGGCCGGCGGGATTGAACTGGGGGCCGAAGCGGTTTCTGTCCAGATTCCGCAGACAGACTGGATTGCCAAAAGCGCCGTCCCGCTTCTGGATATCCAGAACAATGCCATTCAAAGCTACAGTGCGATTTGCGAGCGCATGAATATTGAACCGGGCCAGCAGGCATTGCGCGATCATCTCAAGGTCCAGCCATCCCTTTGGAGCCTGCCCAGGAAAGAAGCAGAGTTTTTAATCGTGGAAGATGAATTTCGCAATCCGTTTGCGGCGGCCCGCAACTATAGTACCCGCGGCCGTAAGGAAGTCTTTATCAACGTCCTTTCCAGCAGCTACATGCTGCGCGACTATTTCTGCGCCAATCCGCAGATCTTTCTGACCAATCCCAATGCGATTCGCTCGCTCGTGCCGGATTATGTCAAGTCCAGCCGCAACCTGCTGCTGCGGCTCATCATGAAAATGAGTGCCCAGCCCATGAGCGAAGAGCAGCTGCAAAAAGAATTCAGCCTTGGCGACCTGAAAACCGATCATCCCAAAGAGCTGCTGCTTGAACTGCTGGAGCGCTATACCTTTGCCAGGCCGGACCTGTTTGAAGTGGACGTCCAGAAAATCCGGACAGCCTGCTCAAAACCGGAAATCATTACAAATGTATCCATCAATCCGGAAAAATTTGAGGAATACTTTGGAAACACCTTAAAGAATGCCAGCTACATTCTGGAAGATGAGGCCTATGACCGGCATTTGCTGAATTCTAAGCCCTATTCACTCATTCCGCAGGTTTTGCTTCCGGGCCAGTTCATGACATTTGAAGGCAAAAACTACCGGGTTAAAAGCATTACTCCGGCCGAGGGCGTCATTTTGCGCCGGGCTTCGGATTTCACGGATGGCCGCAAAACATACCGGCAGCTGCGCTATTATCATTTGCCGGACTTCAATTCGCTCGAACCTTCAGAATTCGAGAAGATTGGCGCTTTTGATTTTGCCAGGTATGAAACGCACTTTCGGGTGGATACGATCGGCTATACCGAAATCAGCAGCCGCAATGGTTCGCTGCGTGAAGAAGCCCACGTTTTTTCAAGTACTCATACCCCGGCCCAGCTCAACAGAACCTACACCAGCAAGAGCGTACTTTGCATTCGCTTTCCGCAGCTGATGCAGGAACATCTTTACCAGTTTGCCGAGCTTTTGCAGGAACTGCTGCCAACGGTCATGCCGGATGGCTATCCATATTTAGCTATCCTGGCCAGAAAGCCGCAGGGGATTGAATTTGATGGAACAGAGCGGGTTTATGGATCAGACTTGCAGGATGAACAGGTTCTGGCTGTCGTCGAAGACAGTGATTTTGATCTGGGACTGCTCGATACCTTCCAAAAATACTTCCCGCAGTTTCTGGAAATCATTCAGGATTATCTGCGCTGGGCGCAGGAGACACTGGAAAACCAATCCTCGCAGCCGGACTTGTCAGATTCCCAGGATGGAAACGCGGGTTATGATCCGCTGGATTTCGATCCGGACCAGGTCGATCTGGAACAGATGGATAATCTGAAAAAGCCATCGAAAGATGAAGCCGGAAAGACTGCTGCTTTACAAGCCGATAAAAAGGATCCGGACGGTTCTTCTGTAAAGTCATGAGGTCCGTCACTCCATCCGCCTGGCGATATAGAAAACAAAGAAAACGCATCAAAGAGAAAAAGGAAGAAGAAAATGGCCAATTCCCGAAAACCAGGCTGGATTTCCGGCCTGAAACTTGATGAAAAGGCAATTTCCGGGCTGGCGCAAAACCTGGACCAGGTTTTAACCGGTGAAAACGTCCTGACCAGCGCCCGCAAAAAAGCGGTTTTCGAAAAGAACCGTCCGCCGCTCTATTCGAGCCTGCGCTGCCAGCTTTGCGGGATGCCGATTTATGGAACCAGCTATGAAAAGCTGGCGGATGGCAGAATCTGCTGCCACCGTTGTGCCGGATCGCGCATTCAGTCCCGGGAAGAACTGGAAAGCCTGTTTAAAGAATGCAAGCAAAACTTCATTACGTTTTTTAAAGTCGAACTTCCGGCAGGGATCCACCTGCACCAGAGTGTGCCGGACCAGGCACCGGCTGATTTTGGCGAAGTCCTGTGGCTGGGCGGTTTTGACCAGGCCAGCCATCAGGGGCTCGTCGCCAGAAAAGGCGAAGATTATACAGCCTGGCTGGAAAACGGGATCTCTGCTTCGGTCACCCTGGGCTTTATTGTCGAAATCCTGAGTGCCATCTGGATGATGGAAAACTGGGATATGGAGGCCCTGCGCCAGATCTGCCAGGAAAAGTCATCGGGAAATCAGGTCCTGTTTTCTTCGCTGCTCGAAGGAATGGAGCAATGGGCAAGCGTCCAGTATCTGATGCTTGCCAGGGAGAAAACCCTCGCAAACGATCTGGACCACCTGTTTTCCCAGCAGGAAAAACCATCTTCCTGCGGCTACAGGCTTTTTACCAAAACCTATCCCCTGGCTTCCAGTCCGGATTTAATGAGCCGGATTCCGTTTCATGACCGGGTCCCGGTGGATCTGGAGCGGCTGAAAGCGCTGCTGGAAACAAAGGGCTGGATGAAAAAACAATAAGACAAAGTGTCTCACGAGCTGCCTGGCTGGATCTCGAATCATTCCTGTTCAGCCTCAGCACGGATGGATCAGCAATGAGAAGTCCGTGCTTTTTCTATTTGTAAGGGAAAACAGGGCGGCGATTCTGGTCGGATAGACAGAATCATCTGATATGGATAAAATCCCATATCATGAATTTTTAGCTCGTGGAAATATAAAGAAAAATAACGGTAAAAATACCGTGAATCACTTGTCAAATTAAAGAGTCTGTTTACTTTACAAGATTCTGACTTTTGGCATAATGATGCCGGATGCAGGAGTTCTCCGTTCATATCACTGGAAAAATCTTCCTGTATCTGGTGCATGGCAGCCAAAGACTTGCCATGTCCGGTTCTGGATTCCAGAGCTTCTGTCATACAAAAGGCACAGAAAACCTGTGCTTTTCCGGTATTCTTTTGTGCGCAGCAAAACGATGAATCCGGATTGCAATGTCTGCAGCTTTGATTCTGCACGGGTGCAGGACTGCCCTGAATGATTTGAACTGTCATGCAGGGAAGCACAGTACGCTTCTTTTCAGATGACAGGGATGTCGCCGGACGGAAGCACAGATCTGCCAAAGCCTGACGCTTGTGTCTGGAAAAGAGCGAAACAGGGATAGAAACCTGCCTTGTACTGCAGGAAACGATTACTGTCCGGTTTCTGCATGCGGATGAAGCGCTGCAAGAATTGCAGGCAGAAGAACTTTCCTGGAAGTCTGGAAACCAGAGACTGCGCGAAGCACATGGATGATTTGCCTGAATGTTTCAGGGTTATCTTCTGGTTTGCCAGCTGATGCCCCAGCTAATAACTGGATAACCGGCTGAATGACTGTTGGATAAGAGGACAGAACAGAAGGCTGTCTTCAAAGACATGGCTTCAGTACGATCGAAACAGATGCGGATCATCAAACCTGAAACCAGGACAGATCCCGTTCCTGTCAGGACAGGATATCTGAATTGAAATGGTTTCAGAAAGTGAACCGGTTTGTTGTCATGGACGAAGTGGATGTGCGGCTTTTGTCATGCAGGCAGAAACCTGGTTCACTACCCGCAAAGACGCCGATGCTCCTTTTGGAGTGTCTGGCGTCTTTTCTTATGGAAAAATAACGAACAGCAGGTCTGAAAGCACAGCAGGCAATTCAAAGAACAGGCTGGCAGGAACAGGCGGGGAAAAGAAAAGGCCTTTTGCAGGGATCAGCTGCAAAAGGACTGGCTTGGGATGGATGCTTTTGGAATGGGCAGATTGGGAAAGGAGAATGAGCAAAAGCATCCAGATCATTAAAGTTTATTCAGAGAGGTCGGAAAGGTCTTCACCATTGGATGCAATGACTTTCTTGTACCAGTCAAAGGAGTCTTTTTTATAGCGCTTCATCGACTTGAGATCAAACTCATCGCGGTCTACATAGATAAAGCCATAGCGCTTGCGCATGCCTTCATGGGTAGAGATCAGATCGATCGCGCTCCATGGGTTGTACCCCAGCATTTCCGCGCCATCGGTGATGGCTTCCCGGATCTGGTGGATGTGCTGGCGCAGGTAGTTGATGCGGTAGGGGTCATGAACCTTGCCGTCTTCTTCCAGCGTATCATAAGCCCCCAGGCCGTTTTCGGTAACAAGCATCGGCAGGTGGTAGCGGGAATACATCTCGCGGATTGTGGCCCTGAAGCCGACTGGATCGATTTCCCAGCCAAATTCGGTCTTGCCAAGATACGGGTTGGCTACGCTCTTGTACATGCCGGCAACACCGTTGGAATTTTGCTGGTCGCCGCCGATTGGGTTGAAGGGGATGCTTCCATCTTCGGCAGCAACAGTAGCAGTGTTGTAGTAGTTGAAGCCGATGAAATCCGGATGGGCATTTTTCATGGCATCTTCATCACCCGGGGCAAAAGTCGGGGTGGCATCGTATTTTTTCAGCCAGTTCCAGACGATCGCATTGTAAATGCCATAGACAGCCATATCGAGGTAGAGCCAGTTGCGGATCGCGTTGAAGTTCTGAGCGGCAATGACATCTTCCGGCTTGCAGGTCGCCGGGTAGACTAAGGAAATGTTTGGCGCCGGGCCGATTTTGGCTTCCGGCAGCAATTCATGGCAGAGAACCATTGCTTTGGCCTGGGCCACAAGCATGTGGTGGTTTTGCTGGTAAATTTCCTTGAGGACATTGTCGCAGCCTTCCGGAATATGCAAGGTGCCGATCACAGGTCCAACTAAGGTCAGCATGTTCTGCTCATTAATGGTCAGCCAGTATTTTACGCGGTCGCCATAATTCTGGTAGAGGATGGAAGCGAAGTTGACAAACCATTCAACGGAATCTGGATTGGACCAGCTGCCCCGCTCATCGAGGGCAGCAGGCATGTCGAAATGGAACATTGTAATAATCGGCTCGATATTATATTTCAGGCATTCATTGATGACATCATTGTAGAAATCGATTCCTTTCTGGTTGATTTCGCCCGTGCCCTGGGGGAGGATCCGGGTCCAGGCAATGGAGAAACGATAGGATTTGAAACCCATTTCGGCCATCAGGGCAATATCTTCTTTGTAGTGATGATAGAAGTCAGCACATACAGTCAGATCGGAAGTGCCTTCTGGAACTTCCTTGACATCCTGGCAGGATGGACCTTTGCCATCTTCCAGGTTTGCCCCTTCAACCTGATAAGCGGAAGTGGATGCACCCCACAGGAAGTTTTCTGGAAAAGCAGCGAGTTGTTCATTTTTCATGACGAGTCTTTTTATCTCCTTATTTATGTGTATATTTATATATATTATTTTATCATAATAAAAATTTATATTAAGTTGCGTAAATACGGCTTGAGGAAAAGGAAAGCCGGACAGAAGAAGAGTCCGGCTCAGTTTTCCTAATTTCTTGATGCTGGGGGATAGTGCTCGAAACGGTTTGTTGGCCGCTGGATTATTCAGCAGTTTCCATTGCTTTTTCTTCCGCAACAAGTTTCTTGTCGTAGTTTTTCGCAAATGGGTAGTAAATCAAGAAGGCAACGACAACGCAGATCAGGGAAAGAACTAAACCCATGAAGTGACCGCCGGTTCCGATAAAGCCGCCAAACAATGCCGGGGTTGGCCATGGAACGTTGGCGACAACGGGCGGAAACATGCCGCTGGCAATGCCAAAGTAAGCAATCATCGAGGCTGCCGTTGGAGCCAGGATAAAGGGGATGATGAGGTTCGGGTTGTAAATAATGGGTACTCCGAAGATCAGTGGTTCGTTGATATTGAAAATACCAGAAGGTACAGAGGCCCTACCTAATGCTTTAAGCTGTTCAGATTTAGCCGCAAAAGCCATCCAGATGCAAAGGCCAAGCGTTGCACCGGAGCCGCCGCATACAACAAACATGTTCTGGAATTCGCCGGCAAAAGCCGCATATTTGCCCGTAGCTGCTCCTGTCATGATATCTGCATTGTGCTGGAAGTTCTGCAGCGTAAATGGAGAGTAGAAGGCAGACAGGATGTTGGCGCCATGGATCCCTACCGACCACAAGGCGTGGATGAGCAAGTTGATGAGCAGTACGCCATACCAGGTATCGGCAATCTGGCCCAGGAACGCAAATGGGATTGCGATAATGTTAAACAGGTCGTAGCCAGTCATCAGCAGGATTCCGTTGAGGATTAATACAACGAAGACGATGACAGCGCAGGGAATTAAAGCAGTAAAGGAGCGGCTTACACCAGCAGGTACAGCTTCTGGAAGCTTAATGGTCCAGTTTTTCTCTACGCAAAGCTTATACAGCCATACGGCCAGGGCGGCCATCAGGATTCCAGTAAAGATACCCGAAGTGCCTAAGCGGTTGGCAAAGCTGCCGTAGGCAATACCATTAATATAGGATTCTCCCTCCATGAACGTATAGGTGCCATCGATGATCGACATTTCGGGAAGTGTCATCAGGAAAGCCATCATGGAAAGCAAAGCGCCGCTGATGGGGGAAAGATTCAGATTGAATTCATTGGCTTTAATACTTGTGAGCTCATAGCCCATAACAATATTGAAATATAAGGCCAGTACCCCCATGGTAAAGGTGTTGGCGGTCATGTAAAGGTTGGTAATCTTGTCAAACGATGCCGCCCAGATTCCTTCCAGGGCTGGGAATACCATAGGAAGAATGTTGATAATCAAGAAGGCGGAACCAATGATGGTGAAGGGGATAGATGCCATGCCGGCAGCCATGATGGCCCGGACAAACTGCTTCTGCGACAGTTTGCCCATCGGCCCCATCAGATATTTTTCAAGAAAATCGAATATTTTGTTCATGCTGTTTATTCCTTTGTTATCGATAGATTATTTCGATATAGTTTTTTCGATCGGACATTTAGTTTATCTTCAATATGGGCCAGGCAAGAGCCTGCAGCCAGGATGATGCCAGCTTTTGCCAGGAAGAACAGACTGGTCCATCTGTTTTTATCGAAGCGATTCGATCGTGAAGTTGTATTTCTGTTCGTAGAAGTGGATCTGCTTGAACACTTTATCGGTATTGGATGAAATGCGACGCAGACGGATTACACAAAGACTGAGCAGGATCAGGCCGATGCCATCAAAGGCACTGGCGACCAGCTTTGCCCCCACAGTTTCACTGAAAAACGGAATAACTTGTTCCATAGGCAAAGTCCATATGGACACCATCAGCAGCGCATTGAATACCCATTGGGCGTGGATATAAATCTGCACCCACTGATATTTGACCTTCCGCTTTCCATACATCGTGCCCAGCTGCCACAAAGCAGGCAGGGCGGCGCCAATCAGGGCAATAGCCAGCCAGCTTATCCAGGCAGGCCAGGCCATGAAGGCATAGTAAAAATTTCCAAAGAAGCAGGCGGCTGTGGTATAGCGCACCAGCATGAAGCGGTTAAAATACAATGCCTTCAAAGACTGAATTCGTTTGGCCTTCTCCAGCTGCTTTGCCGGATCAGCCGAGGCAGCGTTTCGCTGCTTTCGATTGCGTTTGCTCATGGACATTCTCCTTTTCTGACTGCCTGAAGCTTAGAAGGTTATTGAGCCCGGGCTTCAACCAGCACTTTCAGTTCCTGAATCTGCTGGCAGAGCGCCTTTTGTTCCTGGGCAATTTCTTTTAAAGTCATGGTGGTCATCAGATGGTCCTGGGCATGAACCATGATGATCTGGATTTCAATTTCTACACCATTGGCAAACTGGTGAAGCAGATCGGTCTGGGCCTGGTGAGCCTGTACGAGCTGTTCATCAGCTTCCTGCATTTTCTGGTCGGCCAGTTCAAAGTCGCCCTGACGCATTGCGTCCATTGCCTCGTGGACCAGAGCCCGGGCTGCGCCGCTGTACGAAATGATCGTAAAAGCGACCAGCTGGGACTGTTCATTATCCATTTTTGCCATAGTAATTCTTATTTCCTCTTTTATTCTTATTCGCGGTTGTAGTTAAAAATTGCTTAGAGTTTGATTTCTATTGCTTTTTGCTTCTCGTATTTTTTTGCTTCCCTTTTTCCTTCAATCGTTTTTAAACCATTTTGAGATGAAGACTGTGCCTGCGATTTAAACGGCCTGCAGGGTCAGCTTTATTCTTCAATCAGCGGCTTGAAGACAATTTCAAACTGCTCAAAGGTTGGATTGTTCAGCAGATTTTTCTGCCGGCCTTCTTCTTCCAGGAAAGAAACAATGGCCATCGTAATGTTTTTCAGCCCATCGTTGTCCTGAAAGGAAGGTGACATAAGCATGAAAAACTTCACGGCAGGATGAGCTGCATCCCAATATACGCCTTCGGGAATAATCCCAATGGCGAAAGCGGCCTTTTTGGCCAGCGGCACCGCGGGATGAGGGACCACAACAGTGTTTGAGAAGGCGACATTTCCCATTTTGCTTCGCAGGGAAATCTGGTCTTTCATGGATGTCTTGAAGCCGGTTTTTTCGTCCTTGGCCAGCAGATCAATCAGGGTATCCATGATCTGATCGGCATTGTAGGAGGGATCAAAAATCAAAAATCGGGAGCGGTCAAAATACCGGTGAAAGACTTCATTCTGGAAGGCTGAATTGACATTGCGCACCTTGGGAGCGGAAGAAGGACGCCGTTTTTCAATAAAAGCGTTGATTGCAGCGATATCTTCGTCGCTTAAGAAGACCGATACATGCAAGAAGGGGACACCAAAGATGACTGAGCCCAGGTTGACAGTCGAAATAATCAGATCAACACCTTCTAAAAGCGCATCGTTAATGGAGAAATAGCCGGTTTCCGAGACGATATGCATACTGTTGGAAAAATGCTTCATCAGCCGGGAATGCAATAGCTGGCTGGAGCCATATCCAGTGGCACAAATGACCAAAACCTGAAGTTTCTTTTTCTCATCGGCCCGCTCAACGGCAGCCATAACGTGAAGAGCCAGATAGGCCCATTCATCATTCGAGATGCTTAACCCCTTTAATGAGGGCATGAGGGAAAATTCCCGTTTAACCAGCTCAAAAATTTCCGGACGGTCATTTTGAATGGATTGGGTCAGGGGATTGGTCTGGTTAATCTGGCATTTCAGCCGGGTGAGCATCGGGACCAGGTGGTCAATTAATGCAGTTTCTAACAGCTGGTCGTCAGAAAAATCCCATGGACTGTTCTGGGCTATATGTTCGAGCACGGCCTGGACTTCCAGGCTCAGGGATTCGGAGTTCTGGGCGTCTGGATCCTTTTTGACCCGGGAAAACAAGTGCAAAGTGAGGTAGTCTGTTTCTTCCGGGGTAAAAGACAGGCTGGTAGCCCTGGACAGCCGCTCCATCATGGCCTTGGCGGCTCTGGCCTCGCGACTGTGCGGATGATCGAGGGACTGATTAATGGCATCCAGCTTGAAGCCGTATTTAACACGCCGTATGCAAAGAGCAAGATGAATCATGATGTTCTGAATCATGACATCGGAAAGCTGAAGGTTTTCCTTGCGGGTTTCATCAATAATGAGCATCAGCAGCGCTTCGGACGAAACGTCTTCGAAGTAGCCGGAGCCATCCACAAATTCCCGCAGCGAGTCAAACTTGCTATTGCGGAAAAAGTAATCCATGATCAATGCCCGCTTTTTCTGTTCTTCGCCCTGGATTTGCAATCCGCCCATCTCGTTTTGCTCCAGCTGGAGCTCGTAATTGCGCAGAATCGGCCGCAGGGAAGCCAGATCTTTTTTGATCGTGCTTTCCGATACAAAGAGCTGATCGGCCAAATCAAACTGGTCAGGACTTTCGCCTTCGAGCAGCAGTTTCTGGAAAATGTAGTCTCTGCGACCCTGGACGTTGTCAATGGCATAAGGTTTAGCAATATTGGCCAGTTTGTTTTCGCTGATCATTGAATCAATGGAAGAGCCAGGGTGGATGACCAGGCGGAATCCGCTGCCCTGCTTGGCTTCAATCGACGCTCCCTCCTGCACAGCGAGGGGCCCGAGTCTTTTAATATAGGTTCGGACAGTTCTCTCCGAAAGATCCAGACGTAAAGCCAGTTCTTTGGAAGAGATGAAACTCCCTCGCGATTGATACAGAAGAGCCAGTAATTCTTTTTCTTTCGTTTTCACAGTCCGACACTCTTTCCTTAAATTTCTTTAGCGACCAGATCAGCCATTTTGGTGATGCCCATCGGTACAGGAATATAAGCCTGTGGAGGAATGGGAACGACGGGAAGACCTACATTGGATCCGATTTCCTGGAAGTTTTTCAGGTACATTTTTGTCTGTGGGCTGACGAGATAGAGATCGAAATCTTTATTGCGGATGTTCTGTTCGCCTTCAATCACACCCGTAGCTGTAACTAAGCAGTCAAGACCTCTTTTTTTGAGTTCTTCAGTTGTTTTCTTTGCGATCAGAGAGCTGGACATGCCTCCCACGCAGATGATTAACGCTTTTTTCATTTGTGGTTTCCTTTCTTTGCTCACTTGCTTTTACTTGAGCAGCTTGTTTCTCATACCGGATTCGGCCTGTGAAGACGTTTCCTTATGCTTGTTCAACCACCGTCATCGGTGATTTACTTTTGACAGTTACAGTCTATGCATTTGCGTAAACGCTCTCAAACCATCATTTTCCGCATTGATTCGATAAAATTGCCGCAATATCGCCTGCGTTTTCAGACCATAGGCAGGATGTGGTGATAAAGCAGTATTTCAAGCTTTCTTTTACTGGAAATTTCAGGATTATAAATTGTTTAAATGTGGCCATTTTCCGCTTGAAATCGAATTACTTCGACTTTTATGGTATATACCAGCCGGTTCTTTGTCTGCCCTTTTTCAGATCTTTTTTTGCCGAATTCAATACGGCAAAAAGTGATACAAACAGATAATAATTTTCCTCATCAGCAAATCACTTTTTCCGTATTGTCACCAAAAAATGGGTAAAAGAAAAGAAAATATACGTTTAAAGTTCGGATTCTGGGCAGATCAGGTAAAAACGACAAAATGGATCAGGCAAATTGGGCAATTTATGCAAAGACAAAGATTGAAGCGATCTTCCGGATTGAGTCTGCCTGAACAGCAGACCAGGCGAAAAAGCAGAGCGAATCCAGCCCAGGCCAAGAACAGGAACCCAAATCCAGAAACTGGGTTCAGATATTCAAAATCCTCTGGGAAAAATATGGGAAGCAGCAAAACAGGCAGGAAAGCGAAAACACTTCAGTGCTTAGCACAGTATTCATTTCTATTAAATCCTGCAATCTAATTTTCATGAACTATGGAGAACGAAGCACTCCGTAACCGATGTGAGATGTGAAGCTTTAAATAAAGTGATATTCGATGGTGAATATCGCTTTTCTTTTCGTTGAAACCATAGTATAATAAAATAAATAAACTATGGAGGCAGTTATGTATTTTGGCAAAAAAGACCCGATTCCACTCCCCACCGTCGGTCATCTTCACATCCTTAAAAACGGCTATGTCTACTGGGAAAGAACATCTTCCTGGGATAAAAAGAACAAGCGTCCGGCATATGGCCGCGTTTCCATTGGCAAGCTGGATCCTGACAATAAGACCCAGTTCTATCCCAACGACCGCTATTTCGAAATCTTCCCCGGCGAAAAGAAGGAAGAAGAGAAGAAAAAGGCCCAGAGCGAAAAACTGTCTGAGCCAGGTAAGCAGGCTTTTCAGATGAACTATGGGGCCTATGCCGCTGCCATCAAGGCTCTTTCTCTTTGCGGACTTCTTGAAGCTCTCCAGAAAAACTTCCCCCTGGAATGGCAGGCGATTATCGCTATCGCTCTCCATGCCATTCTGGCCGATGACTTTTCGGCTCAGGACTTTCCATTCTGGGCCTTTGACAATTACTGCGGATTAAAAAGAGCACTCAATGATTCTGAAATCAGCGCTCTTTACTCCTCCATCGGTCGCAATAAAGCCGCTGCCTATGATCTTTTACATGATTTCCGGCGTAACTATGAGAATTCCGGGCTGAAACAGGGAGAAAACCTGATGATGGCCGGAGACTCCACCGATACGAATACCCATTTGAAAAACAACAAGCTGGCTGAATACGGAAAATCCAAGGTGGATGAAGGCCTGCCCTGCATCAATACATTTGTCCTGGCGGATCTGGTGACGGGTATTCCACTGTATGCAGAAAACTATATTGGATCTGTCCTGGACAAAAGCCAGCTGCAGACGATCCTGGATCAGGTCGATGATCTTGGATTCCAGAAGCTGTACCTGACCCTGGAGGGGGGCTATGTCTCCAGAGATAATGTGGCCCTGCTTGATCAGCCTGGAGTCTCTTTTAACATGATGATGCCGGACAGCCTGGTCAAAGCGAAGGAGCTGATTGAGCAGAACCGGGAGATCTGTGATCGTTTTGAATACTTTATTGGAGCAGAATCCATTTATGGAAAACCACTGGGCAAAGTCCACATCCTGGAGGGAGACTATTTTGGCTATGTTTACTACGATTCAAGACGGGCAGCCCAGGAAAAAGCCTCTATTGAAGCCAGGGCTGTGGCGTTGAAAGAAAAAATAATGGAGCGAAAACGGTTTACCGAAAAGCTGAAAGAACAGTATTCTACCTGGCTGGTCATTGAAAAGACAGAAACACATGAAAAAGGAAAACCCAATTTCACCGTTGAATACAACCTGGACAATATCCAGAAAGCCCTGGATAAAGCGGGCTATTTTGTGGTCATCGGCAATGAAGAACTCAACTGCACAGAAGCCATTGTAAGAATGCGATCAAGAGACCGGGCAGAAAAGGTGTTCTGCCGCTTGAAAGACCATCTGAAGATGAGCAAGAGCCATATGCATTCGAAACAGAACTTCGAAGGAAAGATGCTTGTATCCTTTGTTGGCCTTGTCATCTGCCAGGCCCTGCTGTGGTTTTGCCGCAAAGCTCAGGGGATGACGACTTCAGATACCCTGGGAACAATTCTTGGAACGCTGAACAAGTATGAGATTCACCAGAATGAAAGCCGGAGCGGCTGGCTGCCCTCCTATGCCATGACAAAGAAGCAAAAGGCCTTGTTTGACTCGCTTTGTCTGTCAGAGGAAGACATAAAGAAGCAGGTACTCGACTTGAAGTGAGCACCTGCCATAGTTTCAAAAAATTAGAGTTCATGTTAAATACAACTTTCACGGTCGATTAGACTATAAGATTTGCCCATAAACAGGCTTTATCTATAGCCGGGCACCTGCATGGGGTGCCCGGCCTTTTAATTTCTTCTGCAGATTGGTCTTGCATGAAGCCTCTAACCCTTGTTTTTAAGTTCAATTTAGCAGTGTTAACTCTCGATATATAGGCTTATTTATGGCATATTATTTATATAAATAGACTATATAAAAAAGGAGACCGATCATGCCAATCCCTGCCCATATCCTCGCTGTTGAACGTCCTAAAAATACGGTTGTTTATGTCTACGGAAAAAGCAAAGACCGATACGGGGTAAAAGCCCGTATCGGCTGCCGCCACAGGAACGGAAAGAACTATCCTGTCAATGGTCCTACTGTCGGCCATATCATTGATGGGGTCTATGTCCCGCTTCCTGAGCCGGAAAATGAACCGGCTTCTGTATCCCAGGCCCCTGTTGACATCAAAGACTGGGCTGGCGAAGAACTTCTGATCAAAGAAGGCAAAGAACTGCTCGATGAGCTTTACAGCGTTTATGACTGAAAGGATTCAGAAAGGATCTTCTGCATTGCAGTCCTGAGGGTCCTCAGCCCCGGCATTAAAGACTGTGAACTCAAAGAAGCCTGTGATCAGTCGTTTTTAAGTGAGCGTTTTCCAGACTGCTCCCTCTCAGGGAACCTCGTTTCCAGATTCCAGAAAGATCTGGGAAAAGCCTGTTCAAGGATCGTAAAGTTCAACCGGAACCGTGCTGCTTCTATCGAGATTTCCGATTCTGTGCTCATTGATGGAACATTGAAGACGAACGATTCCAGGATCAATACATTTTCTGAGTGGTCCAGAAAGGGAAAACTGAAAGGAAGAAGAGACCTGTCTATCCTTTACGCTTTTGATCTCACGAAGCAAAAGCCAGTCTGCTCCCAGGTCTTTCCCGGAAACATGCTGGATCTGACTTCCTGCAGCGATTTTCTGATCACCAACGACATCCAGAAAGGTCTTGTGATCTGCGATAAGGGCTTTCCGGCCAGCGCTATTGAAGAGCTGCTGACAGAAAGATCGGAGCTGAAATATCTGAATCCGCTCAGAAGAAGCGCAAAAATTGCTGTGGACCATCGTATGTACAACTATGAGAATGTTGTGCCCGGAGAAGATGGGATCCAGTACAGGAAATCGAAGGTGGAAGGCAAACACAAATGGATCTACTCCTTCAGAAACCCCAGGAAAGCTGCCAAAGAAGAACAGGACTGGGTCCTCAGACATTCGAGAGAAGGGACTTACAATGACGGGGAATACCAGAAGGCAAGGATCAAATTCGGAACGATCGCTTTTGAGTCAAACCTGGATGCAGCCCCTGAAGAGATCTACAGGATGTATTCGACAAGATGGGAGATCGAACTGGTGATGAGGTACTATAAGTCATCCCTGGAGTTTGATGAAACCCGGGTTCAAAGCGATGAAGCAGTTATCGGAGCGGAATTCATTGACTTCATATCGGTCTGCCTGACATTCAGGATCAAAAACCTGTTTGAAAAAGAAGAGCTTCTGGATAATCGAACCTATAAGCAGATCCTGAGGATTCTCAAACACGCAAAGAAAGTCAGAATGGATGGCAAAGAATGGACTCTGGTGAAAACCAATAAGAATCAAATCGAGATACTGGAGAAACTGGGTGTTCTTCCTGCTTCAGAAACTGTGGAAAAACCAGCTAAAAGAAAAAGAGGCAGACCGAAGAAGTCTGCCTGGCTATAGTCTATCGATTTGGGGAAGTTGTATTTAAAACAGATGGCGGATCATCAAACAGGGCACTTGAAACCCAGACAGGATTTCGGATCCTCATTGATCTAAATTAGGTGGATCAGTCTGGAAGGTATGAATGACAAAAAGAGCGTAAGCAGACTGGGACTGGGAGATTAAAGAATAAAGGGAGGCTGAAATGAATATCACTGGATTGTGCCGGATCCAAGCGATCAGCGTTTCTTTTTTCGATAACGCCTGCAGCAAGTCCAGGCGAGGCAGCTTGCGCAGCAAACCCGACGAAAAATGAAAATCCAGAGTCTGTAGAAACTGCGAATCGCCCTGCAAATCGGGAAGGGCCTGGCTTGGAGAGTTCGCTGGAGCAGAATGGTTCAGACCTGCCTGCAGGCTTGATTTTACGGACAGCTATCCCCGGAATTCACTGGGCTTCGGAGATCATTGATTTGTGCAAGGGGATAAATCCGCTCAGTACTCTTGTCCGGAATGCCCACAAACATTCTCCTTTTAAAAATGCGCTTTTTATCTTCGACAGCCCTATTCGTCCGGGATTATGGATCAACTGCCCGCTGCAGCCAAACGATTAAAAACCGCAGCGAAAAAAAGCCTTCACTGCGGGAATTTTCAATTTCTGAATAGATAAGGCCGGGCTGAGTGATCTTTTGGATATCAGAAGGGTTATCTCAATATGAGATAGATTAATCAAGATCGATTTTCAATTGAGCAGGCCTGGCGCTTCACGCTCTTAGAAGAATGAAAAGATAAATCCGGCAGATAATCGCAGGCGAACAGCTTCCTTATTTCTTTCATTTTTTCTGCCGGTTAAACGCATAGAAAAAGAGCTATTCACTTCTTTTAAACAGGTGCAGCAATGCATAGGCTCCTTTGAAGAAGATAATGATTTCAAGCCGTCCTAAAAGCATGCCGGCCATTTCCACCACCAGAACAGAATCCGCAGTGTGAGGACCGGTAAAACCCATAGACAGGCCCACAGTTCCTAAAGAAGAGGAAAAGTCAAAAAAACTCTCCGTCAGCGAGGCATTGGAGAACATGCAGATCAGAAGAGTTCCAATGACCAGAACCAGCAGATACAGGCCAATGTAATTGAGTACGGAACGAATCAGCTGTTTTGAAGCAATTACGGTACCCTGGGCTCTGGTATAGACAATATTGGCAATTTCATCCGAATCTTCGATTTGTTTTCGGGTAGAGGACCAGATGGCTTTCGAGGACAGATAGATTCGCATCAGTTTTATCCCGCCTGCGGTAGATCCCATCCCTCCACCAATCAGCATCAGCACAATCAGGATGAGTATGGCTGCAGAAGGCCACTGGCTGTAGCTCATAGAAGAAAAGCCTGCCGTTGACAGGGCAGATACACAGTCAAACAGCGCGGACTGGAAACTTTTCAGCCATGAAAATCCCATCTGGTATTTGAGGATGAGTGCCAGAAGGGGAATGCACAAAGCAAACAGCCCAAACATCAGCCTGACTTCGCTTACCCGTGTGATCTGCCTGATTTTTCCTCTGGCAAGAAGAAGCAGAACGGCGAAGTTTGTTGTCCCGATCAGCATCAGAACGATTGTGACAAAATCAACAGGAAAAGAGCTGTATTCACCAATGCTTCCGCTTCGCGTGGAAAATCCGCCTGTGGAAAGTGAGCACATGGCATGGTTGATTGCATCAAAAAGACTCATTCCGCAAAGGACCAGAGCAATTGTTCCCAGAATAAGAAAAACCGCAAACAGGCAGAACACCGTTCGGGCTGTCTTTTTTAAACTGGGCATCAGCTGGTCAGGATGGCCTTCACTTTCAAAAAGCAGCATATCCTGTCGACCGCTTGTTAAAATCACCATCATCATGACAAATCCGAGCCCGCCGCAATACTGCATGAAGCTGCGATGAAACAGGAAAACAGCGGGAGTCTGCGTTACGTCCATCGCTGATAATCCCGTGGTCGTCCAGCCTGAAACCGATTCAAACAAGGACTGCACGACACGCAGCTGACCTCCCATATAAAAAGGAAGGCTGCCAATGAGAATGGCCCATAACCAGGTCATCACCACAATCAAAGCACTTCGACGAAGGACTTCTGGCTTTCCTTCCGGGAATCTGAGCGTGCCTTTTTGTTTTTTAATTCTTTGGCAATACAGCCAGATTCCAATCCCTGCGATTATCGATAACAGGGAAGGAATCAAAAAGGAAGGCAGATAAATGGCTTCGTCCGGATAAAAAGGAAGGATGGCCAGCGGGACCAGGCAGATGATCCCGATCAGCACCATCATGATGCCAAGACTTCCCCAGTCAGTGGATAGCTGTGTTCGTACTTGCCGGATCATCCCCAGCGCCTCCTTTTATCATTTGCCATACCCGCTTCTCCTGGTTTTCCGACATCATCAGTACAAGATGATCTCCCGCCAGAATTCGCGTTTCTCCATGAGGAATGATCATGGCGTCCTGGCGAAGAATGCATCCGATGATCACGCCTTGTGGAAGATTCAGCTGCCAGAGCCTTTTGTAGACAGCAAAATCATTGCTGATCACATCCATCTCAAGCAGATGAATCCGGTTTTGCGGGCGGTCTGTCAATTGGCCGACCGATTCTACGAAAGCCTCATTTTCGACGAGTGCGGTCATGGCAGCAGCCGGACAGATGACTTTATCGGCGCCCGATTGTTCGAAAAAGGGTTTTTTATTTAAATCGCTGACCATGGAGATGGTCATCGCCTCTGGAAAGATCATCCTGGACAGCCGGCAGATCATCAGGTTGTCTTCATCTCTGGGGCAAAGGGCAATCACTTTGCAAAAGGACGCGGAAGAAAGATTCTGCAAAACATCCGGACAGGTGGCATCGGCACAAATTACCTTTATCCCGCTCATTTCGGCCAGATGTTCGCACTCATGGAAATCGCGGTTCAAAAGGACGGGCAAAAACCCTTTTTCTTTTAAGGATAAAGCCAGTGATTTTGCTTTTGAGCGGCCGCCTGCAATAAGAATCTGCTTTTTCATACCCGCATTCTCCTTTTTTCGGTTTCGGCCGGACTGGCTGAGAGTATTTCACTGTTGATTCGGGTCATGAGGGTGCTTTTTTCCAGGCAGATCTCATCCGGGCAGATCGCTTCAATGGTCGTATTGTATAAGGCCATCTGACGTGAACTGTCGTTTAATCGCACCAGGATTCTCTTATCGGGAAAATGGAAGTGAATCATCAGGGCGCAAAGCATATTCGTGCAGTCATCCTTAGTGAGCACATACACTTCATCGGCCTGGTCAATTTTTGCTTCCTGCAAATCTTCAAGATCGGCTGCTTCAGCACATTGCTTCAGACCGCAAAAGGAATAAGGAAGCTTGGAAAAGGCATTTTCGTCATGATCAAGGACCGTTACGGGATAGTCCTGCTGGCAAAATGTATCCGCAAGCATCGCTCCAAAGCGGCTGCAGCCGATAATAAAGATATTTTTCATCTTTTTCTTTCTAAAGATATTCATTATTTCTTCCCTCCTGAAAGCCGGTGCCGGCCAGCATAATTTACTCGCGTCATCTCGTGGGAGACATAGCCAATTCCATCTTTGTCAAAACGAACGATACAATGACCTGCGTCCATCTGTTCCATGCAGTCCTGATCCTCAAATGCACCCTGACCGGAATGGAAAAGCTGACTGAAATGGTGAAGATTTTCCTGAGAGGGTTTGTGAGAAGGATCAAGAGCGGCAGCGGCTCTGAAATGGCTGAGTGCCTTGCTGTGATTTCCTTCTTCTTCCAGAAGAAGCCCCATCAGATTGTGAGGCTGGGCAGAGTCTGGAAATTCGATCATCAAATGAATGATCAGTTCTCGGCATTGAACAAAATCCTGTTTACCAAGCATTTCGCGAATCTGGCAGGTCACTTCATGAATGGGATCCATCGCCTGGCATTCAATAGATACTGGAAGTAAAGCCTGTGTCTTATTTCTTTTTTTTGAGTAAAAACTATTTATCATATGCAGCATGCGTGCTCCTCTTTTCTTGATGTATCCAGATCATAGATTTTTCTTTGCAAGAATGGTGTGAGGATGGAAAGTCCGGTGCGAGGATTCTGTGAGCATGGAAACGGATTTGATCCCTGCACTCTGATGCTGCAAATTTACCCTGGTCTTTTATGGAAATATGGCTGGCCAATAAGAATCCGGCAGGATAAACCAGTCCGGCAGAAGACAGGCCAGGGAAGATCATACGGCAGATAGATGTCTGGCTTTGAGTTTGGCTGTCGGCTTTTTGCTTTTGAATTGGTGTGATGGATTGTGATTTGCTGCTGCTTTGAGCTGGAAAGACAAGGCTGTTTCCGTTTTGCAGGGACAGAAATACTGGCCAAACAAAATCTTTTCAAATGATCTGTCATAATGCATTCAATCAAGAAACAGCAAGAAACAAGGGGAAAATAAAAAAGTCAGCGCCATCAGGCAGCTGAGGTGCGGCTGGATAAGGAAAAAGATTTCTATGGCAAACGTAAATCAAAGAAGCATGCGGGACCGTCGTTTTAAAAAAGCAGTGAGCAGTCTGCTGGTCATGATGGGATGTCTGGTGGTTTCGACATTGGCCGGTCTTGTGTTTTTCAGACTGGACTTATCGGATACAACAATCATTCTTCTCTATATATTAGGAGTGGTAGTATGCGCGAAAATGACAGATGGTGCAGTCTACGGGCTGATTGCCTCGTTTGCTGCCGTTTTACTGTTTAATTACTTTTTTACAGTGCCTTATTATTCTCTCCAGGTCGATGATTCCAATTATCCAATTACATTTTTTATCATGGGACTCACGTCTTTGATCACCAGTACAATTACGTCCAGTGAGAAAAAAAGTGCTCTTCATGCAAGATACGAAGCGGATCAGGCCAATGCGTTTTATGAACTGACCAGCAGTCTTCGGGATACCGTATCGATGGAAGAAGCAGAAAAAGCGATTGTTCGCTCTTTTTCCCAGACCTTTCATGTCGAAGCTGCCTTTTTGCCCGATCGAAACCATGCAAATTCCTGTACGGATCTGGTTCAGATGACAGAAAACGGAAAGATTATTCACCGTAAAATTCAGTTGCCGCCTGCCAGTTCATCGGCTTCTTTAAAGGAAAATTTGCAAGGGAATCAAAGCGTACTGCAAGGAGCAGAGTATTATACCTGGTCCATTTCGGGAAAAGATGAACCGTATGGCCTGCTGTATATTCCAGCGGCGAATGCGGAATCCTTTGACCTTTCTCAATTGCGTCTGGTGGACTCGATGTGTGAATGCGCTGCTCTGGGGCTGGAAAAAACAGAAAGCCTGGTTCGACAGATTCAAATCCAGGAACAGATGGTCCAGGAGCGTTATCGCTCCAATCTGCTGCGATCGATTTCTCATGATCTGCGTACCCCGCTTTCTGGAATCATGGGAATTTGCGAGATGCTGCTTCATACGGATCTGCCGGCAAAGCGGCGCGATGAGCTGGTCGCGGGAATTCTTCAGGAAACGGGCTGGCTTTATTCGCTGGTTGAAAATATCCTGAATCTGACAAGAATGGAAGAAGGGCAGCTTCGTTTAAACCGGCAGCCGGAGTGTGCCGAAGAACTGGCCGAAGCGGCGATCCGGACAGCAGAAAACCGGCATCCAGGACGGATTATTCAGTTTTCGATTCCTGAAGATCTTATTTTGATCAATGTAGATGGCAAGCTGATCATGCAGCTTCTGGTCAATCTTCTGGAAAATGCCATTCGTCATACCCGGGCAGAAGGATCGATCGAAGTACAGCTTTCTCTTTCTCCTGATCAGTCCAAAGCGGTATTTGCCATACAGGATGAAGGAGACGGTATTCTTTCTGAAGATCTTCCGCATCTTTTTGAACCCTTCTATACGGGAAAGAAAAACAGCGAGGATAAGGCCAGAGGAGTTGGCCTGGGACTGGCAATCTGTCAGTCGATTGTCCAGGCCCATGGCGGAACAATCCGGGCTGAAAACCGGCTGGATCATTGCGGGGCCCGTTTTGAAGTCAGCCTTCCGCTGGAGGAAAGCCAGAGCGGAGAAAATGAGCAATTGAATCCATCATTGGATTTGGACCAGGATCAATCAAATCAATGATGTTCTGTAAAAAGACAGAGGCAGGGGTGAAAATATGAAACAGCCAGGCATTTTTATTGTTGAAGATGACAGACAAATTCAGACCTTTCTCAAATTTGTGCTTGAGAAAGAAAATTACATCTGTTTCCAGGCTGAGTCGGGGACTTCTGGACTGGAGATCCTGTCCAGGGAATCGCCTGATGTTATTCTTCTGGATCTGGGCTTGCCTGATCTGGATGGAATGATCCTCATTCAAAAAATACGCCAGAATTCAGATATTCCTATTCTGGTGATTTCAGCCCGAGACCAGGACGAAGAAAAAGCCTTGGCACTCGATCTTGGGGCAGATGATTATCTCACTAAGCCCTTTTCGGCTACAGAGCTTCTTGCCCGCATTCGAACAGCAATCCGGCACAGCCAGCCGCGGCAGAAAAACAGTCCGGCATTTAAAGTCGGAAATCTGGAGCTGAATACGGAATCACACAAAGTGTCCTTGAATGGAAAGGAAATCCATCTGACGCCTCTTGAATTCAAGCTGCTGGAGACTTTTTTCATGAATCCAGGCAAGGTTTTAACGGCACAGATGATCATTCAAAATGTTTATGGGATTCATTATTCCCAGGATACAAGAGCGCTGCGAACCTTAATGGCAGGACTAAGACGAAAGATCGAACCGGATCCAGGCCATCCCATCTATATTCTGACCGAAATTGGTGTAGGATATCGCCTGGCGGATGGGTAAAGCCATCTGGCTTGAAAATCCATGCGGATTTTCAAGAACAAAGAGCGGCTCCAGTCATAGCAAAAAAAGCCAGCGGATCCCGCCCCTTTCAGGCAAAAGAAGCGGAATCAGCCGGACGGGATTTAAAAAAGAGTGCGGCAGGAAAATAACATTTTTTCCTGCCGTTTTCTTCTGATCCCTTTATGGCGGCCTGCGGCGGCCTTTTCAGATACAGCTTTTTAATTCTGGCTTTTTTCTGGCTTTTTTTTGATCTTGTTTTTGTCAGTCATTCTGTTATGAAGCGTTTGTTCTCAATCTTGTGTAATTAACGATGGTATTCGTCCCTTTTGGACAGGGACCTTTGGCCTGAGAAAGATGGCTTTCAGGAGGGGAGTTTGGAGGATGTGTCGTTTCGGGCCAGAATCCGTTCATAAAAATGCCGCGGATTTTGAACGAAATACTGATATTCAGCCAGAGCGGCAGCTCCCTGGGCTCCCCGGTATTCATCATAAGGAAGAATTTCAATTTCAACCGGCTTGCGCGTACCGATAAAATCCAGCTGGGCGGCAATACCAGCTTTGAGTTTTTCAGCCAGTTCAGCTTCCTGGAGCAGCAGGCTGTTAATAAAGACTTTACGGGCCCGCGACATAATCAGGATGTTGCCAAGAGTCAGGGCCAGCTTGCTGATGCCATTATCAAGATCCCTGCGTACTAAAGGATCCTGAAGCAGGTAGGCTTTGCGTATGACATCCATATTGATCTGTTCCGGCTCATTGACCAGTGCCCGCAAAACGCTCTGGTCAGAACTTTCCCAGATCAGCCTGGCTTTTCGAATCAGCCAGCTGTCCGATATAAACGTCTGCAGGCAGCCTGTCTTGCCGCATTCGCAAAGCGAGCCCTGGGGATCGGCGACCATATGACCGATTTCTCCTGTGTAGAAATCGCGATCTGTGTCAATATATTCTGATTCAAAGCTTGCACAATACATACCCGGTCCAATATGCAGAAGCATAAAGTGATCGGGTGTTTTTTCTGATTCGAAAAGATATTCCCCAAAAGCCATCGCTTCAATATTATTTTCTACAATTAAAGGCAATTCGATCTTTTTTCGAATCAGCGAAAGATCAAGACTGCTCCATTGAGGATTGTTGGACAAAAAGCGATCTTCCTGCCCCAGGTGGCCGGGAACGCCAAGTCCTGCCCAATATATTTTTAAAGGACTCTGCTGGATCAGGCTGGAAGCCAGATCCAGCATTTTTTCATTGATCGCCGCCGGCGGGATGCCCTCAGTACGCAGACGTTTATGGGCAAGGATATGGCCCGTACAGTCAACAACAACCCCATAGATCCCGGCTACATTCAGTTCTATTCCTAAAAACGCAGCAAATTCGGGGTTGATGGCCAGCAGTTTGCGGGATCGCCCGCTGCCGCGCGCGGAATTTTGTATTTTCCCGGTTTCTTCCACGAAATGACATTGGACCATCTTCTGAATGGTTTTGGTCACGATCGAAGCCGTCAAGCCGCTTATCTGGGCAATCTTTACCCGTGAAATGGGTGAGCAGCGAAGCAGAAAGGCTGCGATGGTCGTCACAGCTTTCAAATTCGTTTCATACATAATTGATCCTCTTTTCGATTGATAATTATAAAATACAAGATCTTTTCTTTGACAGGGCGTAAATCCCGATTTTTTTAATTATAATTTGAAACATAAAAATTGACGCGAAAGCGGTTTACCTGTATATTTTAATTACAAATTACAATAAAAGGAGAAAACCTGTTATGTCAAAATTCTTTTCCTTCCTGGAAAACAAACTGGCTCCTCTCGGGGAGAAAATCGGCTCGCAGCGGCATTTAAAAGCCCTGCGTGAAGGCGTCCTGATCGCTATGCCTCTGGTCCTGATCGGATCATTCTTCGTTTTAATCAAAGATTTCCCGGTAGAATCCTGGGTAGCCTTCCTTAAGGACAATGGAATCTACACAATCCTGGATGCGGTAGCCAATAACTCGTTTGGGCTGATGGCTATGATCACTGCGTTTGGTATTGCCTGTCGTCTGGCCAAATCATATGACGTTGACGGTGTTTCAGCCGGCGTACTCTCCCTTGCTGCATTCTTGCTGGTCACTCCTCCGATCTATTCAGAAGCCGGAGCTGCCGGCATTCCTTATGGCCAGCTGGGAGGAAAAGGAATTTTTGCCGCGATTGTTGTGTCGATGGTGTCGGCTGAAATTTTCCGCTTCTTTATTCAGAAAGATATCTGCATCAAGATGCCCACAGGTGTTCCTGAAGCCGTATCCAGATCCTTCTCGGCCCTGATTCCGGGTGTCGTAATTCTGGTTGTCTTCGCTCTGGTGGACACGCTGCTCAAGCTTTCCGGTTTTGAGTCATTGAACTCAGTGCTTTCCGTCATTATTGGTACACCGCTTGGCTATATAGCCGGAACTTTGCCAGGTACATTTGTCGCCGTGCTGCTCAACTCTCTGTTCTGGTTTTGCGGCGTCAACGGCGGACAGGTTGTCGGTTCGGTGATGAATCCGCTCTGGATGCAGTATGCAGATGCCAACCGCATCGCTTTGGCTGCCGGTGAAGCGATGCCCAATATCATTACCGCGCCTTTTATGGATCTGTTTGTATATATCGGCGGAGGCGGAGCGACGATTGGACTTGCCTTATGCCTGATGTTCTTTGCGAAATCGAAACAGTTTAAGACTCTTGGAAAAGTATCCGGTATCCCTGCTCTTTTCAATATCAATACAGCGATCCTCTTTACCTTTCCAACGGTTCTCAACCCCATTATGCTGGTGCCCTTTATTCTGACTCCAGTTGTCAATGCGGTAATTACTTACTTCAGCATGGCCAGCGGCCTGGTTCCGCTGACCACCGGTGTGACTCTTCCCTGGACAACCCCTCCTGTGATTGGCGGCTTCCTGGCTACAGGCAGCTGGCAGGGTGCAGTGCTGCAGATTGTTCTGGTTGCTGTATCCTTTGCTATTTACTACCCCTTCTTTAAAGCGGCGGATCTGCGGAAACTGCAGGAACAGGACAGCGCTACCCCTGCAAACCCCGTGATCTGAAAGACGAGAACAGGAGAATAAAATGATTAAATATACAATTTCTGAAAACATAAAAAACAAAGATTTCCTCAGGCAGGAAATCGAAAACTATCTGCCTGCCATTTTCAATGTCCCGGCCAAAGAAGAAGCCGGGGCGCCCCTGGCGTTTGTTCTGGATGAATCTTTATCCGGTTATGATGGTGCAGCTATTCATACTCAGGGGCTCTCCGGTACCATTGCCTCGAATTCATCCATTGGTCTGCTCAATGCGTTTTACCAGTATCTCTATGAACTGGGGGCCCGGTTTTTACGCCCCGGCAGGGAAAATGAAATTCTTCCGGCCTTAAGTGAAGAAACATTTGACCAGGTCATCGATCTGGATCTTAACCAGGCAAAAAAACATCGCGGGGTATGCATTGAAGGCGCTGATTCTTTGAAAAATGTGATCGATTTTATCGACTGGCTGCCTAAAATTGGAATGAACAGTTTCTTTGTACAGTTTGAAAACCCCTATTCTTTCTTTAAAAGATGGTATGAGCATGAATTTAACCCTTATAAGGATAAGGAACCGTTCAGTAATGAAATTGCCCAGAAAATGAGTGATGAAGTCGATGCAGCTCTTGCGGCCAGAGCCCTGGTGCATCACAGAGTCGGTCATGGCTGGACGGGAGAAGTGCTGGGATATTCTTCCAAATACGGATGGGAATCCGGGCTGCGCCTGCCTGAAGACAAAAAGGAATTTGTTGCCGAACTCAATGGAAAAAGAGAGCTGTTCAATACGGCCCCCATCCTGACTTCACTCGATTTTGCCAATCCCAAAGTGACCGAAAAAATGGTGGATATCATTGTTTCCTATGCCAAAGAACATCCGGAAGTCGACTATCTGCATGTCTGGCTTTCCGATGCCCCCAACAATATCTGTGAATGTGAAAAATGCCAGAACGAAAGAGTGGCTGACCAGTACGTCCGCATTCTCAATGCCCTGGATCAAAAGATGACAGCCGAAGGAATTGATACAAAGATCTGTTTCCTTCTTTATCATGAGCTGCTGTGGGCCCCTTTACATGAAGTGATTGAAAATTCAAAACGGTATACGCTCATGTTTGCGCCGATCTCCCGGACGTTTGAAAAAAGCTATGAGGATGTAGATTATTCAGCAATTCCTGAAACCAGACCGTATGTCCGCAACCACGTGACCCTGCCCAATTCTCTGGAAGACAACCTTGCCTGCCTCTTTGACTGGCAAAAAAATTTCAAGGGCGACAGCTTTGTCTATGATTACCCTTTAGGAAGAGCGCATTATGGTGATTTTGGCTACATGAAGATCAGCAATACAATTTATCGGGATACTCATTTCCTGGATCAGCTGCATCTTAACGGCTATATTTCCTGCCAGGAACTCCGGGCCGGCTTCCCGCATAACTTCCCCAATTATGTCATGGGCAGAAGCCTCTATGATCCTTCCACAAGCTATGAGGATCTGAAAAATGATTACTTCAGCGCTCTGTATGGCCAGGATGCTTCAGAAGTCATTCACTATCTGGAAACACTCTCCCACAATTCCTCCTGCGATCATTTCAATAAGATCGGCAGCCGGGAAAATGCGGATCTTGCCGGACGCTATCAGATTGCCTTCAATACAGCGAATAATTTCGCTCCATGGATCAAAAGACACATTCTGGATGAAAAAGGCTATCCGAAATCACAATACAAGGCGCTTTCCTGGCACAGACGCTATGTCATGCTTCTGGCCAGTGCCATGAAGCAGATTGCTCTTGGCAACACCAGAGAAGCTCAGCAGCTGTGGGAAGAATTTTTGGACTTCATCCGCAGGGGTGAAGATGAAATCCAGCCGATGCTTGATGTGTACCGGATTATTGAAGTAGCTAAAAACTATGCCGGGTTCCGCCTGGAAGACTAAACAGCTTTAAAACAGAAAGACGCCTTGTTCAGGCAGAATATTTTCGAAAAGGGAGGACAAAAATGCCGGCCGGGCTTTCCTCCCGCATTGTTTGGATTTGGAATATCTGGAACTATTGAAAACGATGATGGATAATAAACAGGTAAGTAAAGATCCATCCCAAAGCGGTTATGAAAAAACCAGTATCTCTTCTGCTTAAGAAGCAGTACTTCTTCTGCCAGAGAAAAGGAAGCTTAAGAACGTCTGGAATATAGAAATAAAAAGACTTATATAAGTCAATTATATAAACGATATAATAATAGATATAATTTTTGGATACTGTTTAAATCAGGATTCAGCCGGCTAAAGCGATTTTTGCCGGCTGAATCCAGACAGGTAAATCTTGACGGGTCTTTGTAACTTCACAGGGATCAATCCGCATGGACTTGTCAAATTTTATCCATCAGAATCTGTTCATAGAAAAAAGGAAGGTGAGGCGGATGAAAGAAAAAAGACTGGCGATCGGATTTATTGCGCCGCTGGCCTTATCGATTATGCTGTTTCAGCTGTATCCAATTTTATTAAACGGATTTTACTCGCTGCTCAACTGGAACGGGCTGACGAAAACGGCCAGTTTTATCGGTCTGGAAAACTATGCAGCCCTTTTTTCGGATCCGCTTTTTCGTAAGGCCGCGATTCATTCCCTGATCTATGCACTGCTCGGTACGTTTTTTCAGGTTGGGATCTCTTTTTTGCTGGCATGGCTGGTTGAATTTGCCCGCTTCAAAAAGCCTGCAGCTGTCAAGCTTTTATTTATTCTGCCCGTAGCAGCGACTACGGCGGTTACCGGAATTGTTTTTAAAACCCTGTTTTCCTTTAACGGCCCCATCAATTCCCTGATCCAGGCGATGGGCTTAAGCCCTGTGCGCTGGCTGGCAGATCCCTTCTGGGCTTTTGTTCTGGTTTTGATTGTTTCCGTGTGGAAGGAAACGGGTACGCTCTTTATTTACTGGATGACCGGGTTTGCGGGCGTGGGAAACGATGTTCTGGAAGCCGCCAGTCTGGATGGAGCCAGGGGATGGAAGCTGATGCGCCATATTTATATGCCGGTGTTAAAGCCAATTTTGCTGATGGCTTCGGGAGTCACCTTTATCAACAATCTGAAAGTCTTTGACCTGGTACAGACCCTGACGGGAGGCGGTCCATACTATGGTACCGATATGTTCAGTACGTTCATTTATCAGAATGCGTTTACTGGCAGTTTCGGTCCGCCCCGCCTTTCGTATGCCTGTGCGGCAGCGGTTGTGATTCTGATCGGTGCTATCCTGCTTTTTGTGATTCAGAAAGGGGTCAGAAAAATCCTGAATCCAGCTGCCCGTGCAAGCCGCTGATAAAAGGAGTCAGTTATGAAAAAAGTGTTTGCCATTCTTTTGGGAATCTTCTGGATTTCTCCTTTCCTTCTGATGGTTTTTACAGCCCTCAATTCAACGGGAAGTACGGCCTTTTCGGATCTGTTCAATCCGGCTCTTTGGAGTTTTGAAAGCTTTGTGCGCACCTGGAATCAGGCCGATTTTGCCTTGAGCTTTCTCAATTCGCTGATTGTCACCTCGGTATCTGTCGTTTTGATTTTGCTGATCACTTCGATGGCCGGCTACGCCCTGGCCCGGCTGCCGTTTCGGCAAAAGAAAGTTTTTATCGCTCTGATGACTTCGGTCATGCTCGTTCCGGCTGTCGTCTTTTCGATTCCTGTCTACCAGATTCTGAAGATGATGCAGCTGGATGGATCGCTGATTGGGCTGATTCTGGCCGAAGTCTGCTCGGCTCATGTCATGTTTGTGCTTCTTTTCATGCGCTATTATCAATCGATTCCTGATGCCCTCATTGAAGCAGCGAAACTGGATGGCGCTTCTCCCGCCGCCATCTACTGGAAAATCATGTTTCCGCTGGCCAGACCGGTGATCGGAACGGTTGTCGTCACCCAGACGGTGTGGACCTGGAATTCCTTTTTAATGCCTTTGATCCTTACTCTCAACAACCCTGAGCTGCAAACGCTTTCTGTCGCGGTTTATGCGTTTCAGGGGGAGAATATCGTCGATTATGCCGGAATGATGGCTGCCGGATGCATTACCGTCCTGCCGATGATTCTTCTGTTTATCCTGTTTCGAAAATACTTTATCCAGGGCATGGAAGGAGCCGTGAAAGAATGAGCGACAAGGCAAACCTGGCCAGCAATCCTTTCAAGCCGAAAGGTTTGAATCCAGCCCCAAAAATCCGGAGAATGGCCGGCTGTGTCTTTCTGGTTTTATTGATGGTTCTCCCGGGATGCGGTGTGCGGATTGTTCCGTTGGGATATAAGGAAAATGCGCAGGAAAACTATATTCCCATACGGACGGATCCCAAACAGCAGGTCGTTTTGAATATTGCAGACTGGTCTGACTCGACGAAGGAACAGCGCGAAGCACTCAACCGCCAGTTTGAAGCGGACCATCCCAATGTAAAAATTAACTATACAACCCTGACGCAGGCTCAGTTTAATGAAACGGTAGCTTCCGGGATTCGCTCCGGCAATGCCCCGGATCTGTTCCCTTTACCTTCCAATACAAATCTGCAGATTGCTGTTCAGGAAGGCTGGTATCTTCCGCTCAGTCTCTATCTGGATCAATCGTTTTTCGATTCGCTGCGGCCGGAAGCCTATCAGGAGAGTGTGACGATGATTGATGGGACTTGCTACATTCTGCCCGAAAGCCGGGAGATTCCATCCGTCATGATGTTTTATAACAAAGACATATTAGAAGAATGCGGCGTCCGCCTGGAGCAAACCCCGCTTTCCTGGGATGAGTTTGAACAAATCTGCACAACCATTACGGAAAAATCTGGCGGCCGGTATTACGCCCTGGCTGAATCCGGCAGGCAGATCAACCGTATCGATCTGGAACTGAGAGCCTTGTGCAATCTGAATGGTGCGCGCCTGGGTCCTGCGGATCAGGTCGTCTTAAAAGATGGAAAAACCCAGTTTGACAGCCCGGCGGTTCTGGAAACACTGGCTTTCTATCAAAGACTGGCAAAAAATAAAGCGTTCCATCCTGACTCGGCTGGATTGAGTGCGCCGGAAGCCCGGAAATTATTTGAACAGGGAAGAGCGGCGTTCATTGTTCAGGGGTCCTGGTGCATTCCAGCCTGGCAAAAAGACGCTCCGCAGCTCAATTTCGATGTGACCTGGCTGCCGGCTCCCAATGGAAAAGAAAAAGCCCGGTTTGAAGCTCCCTTTACCAAGGGATGGATGGGAATTTCAGCCCAGAGTGCTCATCCTGATATTGCAGCACAATATTTGGAGGCTCTTTACTCCTATGAATATCAGAGCAATCTGATGGCTCCAGGCGGTTTTGTTTCGATTCGCAAGGATCTGGGGGCGGACAATATCCAGAATGCTCAGATGAAAGAATATGTCCGAAAAGCCGATCTTCAGTCGGAAAAACTGCCCAATCCAATTTCACTCTATCCGGGTATACAGCAGGTTTATGCCTTGATGGAACCGGTCAATCCGGATTTTGGAACCATCTGTGCCGGAATTTTAGCAGGAAATCAGGATTATGAATCGGAACTGCAGACCTATAACGAAAAACTGTTTGAAGCCCTGCGCAGGGCAGTGGATGCTTCAAAAAGCTATTCCGGCATTTCCCTGGAGGATTTTGATGAAAAACGCCAAGGATAACACCATAAATCTTCATGATCGGCTGGACTGCTGGCTGCTTGAAGAACTGAAAGAAAAAACCGGCCGCACTGGCCGTGACGAAGAAGAGCTGACGCTTTGCCTTTATGATTCAGATGGAACTGTCATGGGCGGGCTGGAAGGAAGATTTCTGTTTGAATCCTTCTATCTCGATTTGCTGGCAGTCGATCCCTGCGCGAGACACCAGAAAGCAGGAAGCCGGCTAATGGAACAGCTGGAAGCAGAATGCCTGCGCAGAAAAATCTATACGATCTTTTTGAATACACAGGATTATCAGGCTCCTGGATTTTATCGGAAGCTGGGATATGAAATCTGTGGAAAAATGGAAGATACGCCTTTTCGGGGAACGTCACGGATTTTTTTGAAAAAGGTGCTTAAACCGCAAGAGGGCAGAAAGAAACTAAATGAAGAACCAGATTGAAGCGGATCCCTGAAGCGGATCCCATATCATGGACAAAAAAGAGAACAGACCGGTAAAAAGAAAAGCGGCAGATCAAAAAGCTGGCCGAAAATATGGTCCGGTAAGATATAGTCCGGTATGGAAATGAAGACAGGACTTTCCTCGCTGGAAGAGCGGTTGGTTTTAAAATATTCTTTGTGCTTTTCCGGCTGTTCTGGATAAAAAACACCGTTATTTGTTTAATAAATATAATTGAATAAATTTGAATTCCAGTCTGATAAGGTTTCTTAAATTGAAGGTCAACTGAATTTACAGCATTGAGTGATTTGCCATAATGACAGTGGATTCAGGCTTGCCGCTTCCTTGTGAACTGCGCAAAGACCCTGCTTCCCCCGTGCAGCAGACATCCAATGCTGTCTGCTGTTCCTGATTCAGGTACCGGACCTTGTATTTTCGACAGAGGATCATTGGATCTTTTGCCGGCTGCCCTGTATTTGCGCAGATCCAGGGAAGCCCCAGAAGGCTGAAAATGCCTTCGAAAGACAATTATATGAAAAACACATTCCAGTCAGTCGCAGGGTATAAACTCCTTAGCGCCATTATCCGCACCTTCCAGAACCATGGAAACAGGCTCTCTATTGAAGAGCTTTATACGTTCCTTCCGGAAGAAGCCGGTTATGAACTTTCCGAAGACGAGCTCAACGAGGTCGCTTCGATTTTAGATGGCTACACCATGGAGAACATGCCTTACGATGCGCAGGACGGAAAAGTCCTTCACCTGTTTGAAGAACAGGGAGACGGATTCTATGTTCTCAACGCCAGTGAAGAAACACTTGCTGCCCTGCAGATGGAAGACGGTGCTTATGTAGCGCCGCAGGATCTTCCTGCGGGCCACCTGAATGAAGCCCAGGCTTCAAAGGCCTATAGCGACCGGGAAGAATTTGCCAGCAATGCCGGCCATGATACGCTGACTTCTTCTTATGAATCATCTCAGGAAAGCACCAGCAGCGATGGTCTTGAAAGCCAGCCGGTCAATACGGTCATTATCGCCTTTGTCGGCGAGAATGCCGATGCCCCGACTGAAAACGAAGAACTTTCCCGACAGGCATCTTTAGCTGATGCATATGGAGAAAATCCATATGACCAGGCAGATCTTGAAAAGGAAAAAGCTTTGCGTGATGCTCATTTTGCCTGGCAGCAGGGAAACATGGGCGAATCCCAGGCCATCATGGAGGAAGAATTCATGAACCGTGCCAATCACGGATTTGATGAGTCTTCTTCTGATTATGAGGGAGAATTTGAAGCAGAAAGCCAGGAGGCTGCCATGCCATCAGCTTCTGCCGATTCGGATGAACTTTCAAAGGCCCAGGCAGAAATTGCCAGCCTGAAAGAACAGCTTGCTGCCAGCGACAGGGAACTGAAAGAATCCAATGACCGTCTTGAGTCCGCTCAGACCGATTTCAGGATTTGCCAGGCCGACGGTTTAGAAGCCGAAGGCAAGGCCAGGGACGATGCTGCCGCTGCCAGACAAGCAATGGAAGACAGAGACCAGGCATTAGCCCAGAAGGAGATGCTCAGAAAAGAGTCTATCCAGGCTCATTCTGATGCATGGAACGCGAAAAGAGAGGCACAGGTTGCCAGAGCTGAAGCAGCCCAGGCCCGTGAAGAAGCAGACAATGCCAATTCCCGGATCGAAGGTGCGGATGCACTGACGGCCAAAGCCCGCCAGGAAGCCGAAACAGCCAGACAGGATGCCCAGGATGTCCGGGCAGAAATGGAAGAAGCAAGAGCCGAAGCGGATCAGCTGCGCGCTCATGCCGATGAAATTGTTTCGATGAATGAAGATTTTCGCCAGCAGGCCATTGATGCTTCTGCCCAGGCAGAAACTGCCCAGGCCAAGCTTGATGTCATTGCGGATGCTGACCGTGCTGATGAAGCGGCCAAGAAGCTTACCCGTAAGCTCAACCGTGCCGAAGACGTCATTGCCAGGCAGTACCGCAAGATTGATGATCACCAGCAGCAGATCCGTGAAGGATCCGGCATGAAGTCCATGCGCCAGGCACAGATTCGCCACAACGAAAATGTGATCGACCGCAAGGAACGCAAAATTGCCGGCATGCTCGCGGATGCGCAGGCTGCCTGTGACAGACAGTACCTGGCCAGATCGATTCGATAATTGGCCCTCAAATTGCATACTCAGTAAATTTCCCGTTTGAGTCTGTTTTTGATCCGATGATTCGGATCAAAACTGAGAAGGTGAATAAAAAAATTTGCTGAAGTCTTTAATCTATGGACGCCAAGGATTCCTTCAGGAATCTGTGGCGTCTTTTTGTTTTGGCTGACCGGGATACGGGAAGGAAAACGGAGGGGAAACTGAAAACTGAAAGAAAACTGAAAACGGACAGGCGACAGAAAGCGGAAAAGAAGGCAGAACGGCGATAGATATGGGTTATGTGCATATGAAAGTACCAAGTAAATTGATGAATAAATCAATCCTGAAAACTTTTCAAAATAAAGGTCAGCTTGATTTACATCCCGGATGCATTTGCCATAATGACAGCGGATGCAGGTTTACCGGTTCCATATCGATGGGCTGGGATAGAAAACAGCCTGTTTCCCCCATACCCGAAAATGGATGCTGGCGGGTTTTTGCGGATTTTCCGTTGATTCACGGCAAATCACCCATTTTCACTTACAGGACCGGACCTCGTGCTTTAAGGCAGATGAACGTATGGTCATTTGCCGGTATCCGCTGCTTGCGCAGGCAGCTGGGTGCCCCTGAAGGCTGCAAATGCCTTCGAAAGACAAAATTATGAAAAATACATTCCAGAAAGCCCCAGAAAACAATCTTCTTGGTGCAATTATCCAGGTATTCCAGGAAAACGACGGCGAACTGACGCTCAATCAGGTTTACGCTCTGCTTCCGGACAAACTTGGAGTGGAGCAGAAGGATATCGACCGCAGCCAGGTCGATCAGATTCTGAAAAGCTATGCCAGCCAGACGATTGCCTGCGAGCCGAAGCAGGATGCCCTTCTTTGTATCTTCCAGGATCTGGGGGATGGTCACTATGCACTCAATGCAGATGACCAGATGATCGCATCTATGCAGATGGAAGATGGTGCCGCCATCTTTTCGGATGTTATTCCCGAAGAGAACGATGCCAGCGTTTCTGCTGCCAAGGCATGGAACCGCAGAGAAGAATTTGCCGACAATGCCGGCCGGGAATACGGAGGCACAACTTCTCAATGGCCAGAAGACACCAGTGATGACGGTTTAAACACTGATTTCGCCTTTACTGCCAAGGAGGCTGTCGATGGGGAAAACGCTGCGTTTGGCAGCGATGCCATGGACGAACCGCAGGTCTATGGAGATGATCCATATGATGAAGCAGACAATCAGCAGGCCGCTTTAGAGCGGGAAGCCCGGTTTGCCAATGACCAGGCAGCTGATGCAGGCGCAAGTCAGCCGGAGACCGCTGCCGGACTGAACGAGGATGATGCCTCTTACGGGCAGAGTTTCGAATTTGAATCCGACACAGAGGTTTTACCCGAGGCAGATGTAACGGTTGATGCCTATCGCATGGACCCTCAGTCCAGCTCCCAGGCGTATGCCCAGAGGCTGACTGAAATTGATGATCTGAATAACCAGCTGAATGCGGCGAATGCTGCGCTTGACCAGGCGAATGACCGGGCCGACAAAGCCGAATTTGAAACAGAACAGGTTCGTGCTGAAATCGACGGCTATCGCAAGAGTGCAGTCAATGCCCGCAAGGCTGCGGATCGCGCCCAGGGTAAACTTGACCAGCTGGATGATGCCAGCCGGGTCCAGAAGGCAGCCGATAAAATCGCCCGCAAGCTGAACAAGGCCGAAGACCGCATTGATCAGCAGAAGCGGAAAATTGAAGATCACGCAGACCAGATTGAACAGAGTTCTTCAGGCATGATGAAGGCAATTCATAAAGCCCAGATCCGTCACGATAAAAAAGTGATTGACCGCAAGGAAAGAAAAATTGACAAGATCATGCAGGATGCCCAGTCGGACCAGGATACGGCAATGATGTCCCGTGCCCTCAAGTAAAAGACCTGTACTTCGCTTACAAGCAAAGCAGACCGTCCTTTCCTGGATTTCTCTTTCGCACATTATACAGGATGGAACAGGCCGGATCTTTGCTCACTCTTTAATCAGGAAGGCGGCAGATTTCTGAAGGAAACTTCAGATCTCTGCTGCCTTTTTTATTGCTTTCTTTCTGCCTGCCTGGCAAACATACTGCTGCTTTCCGCTGCCGCCTTCTGCTTTCTGCTGCCTGCTGCGCTCTGGTTTTCTGGATGATGCGGCAGCCAGTTTTATTGTTCCTTTTGTCCATTTCTGTTGTCTTTTTCTGCTGCCTGTTTTTCCGGGCATTTCTTCTGGCTTTTTTTGCCAGGCTGCTTTTACTGGCGCGGACTGCAGATTTTGGGAGGTGCTTTTGCGGATGAGGCATTGTGACAAATCTGTAGTTGCAACGCATGGCAATTCGCCCTTTCTATTCGCTATCATAGATTTATGACCTTACGTAACCGGAAAATGTCAACAATTACCCCGCCGCCCATTCCTGCCGATGCCCTGGGCCGCCAGCCGGTAAACTGGACAAAGAAGTTCATGTCGCTTTTTGGCTGCCTGGCTCTTATCGCCGGTTTCTGCCTCTTTTTGCCGCGCCTGCTGGCTGACCACCCCGACTCTTCGCCAGCCGCTGCGTCGATCAGCAGCGATCCATGGGCCATCAGCGATGATGTCTACACGTATGAAGAACTGATTACGAATACGGCCATTGAATACGGAATAGAGCCGTATAAAGATATCCTCCTTTGCATCACGCAGGTCGAAAGCGCAGGAAGCGGCCAGGATGTCATGCAGGCCAGCGAGTCCCTCGACTTGCCGCTGGATTCTTTAAATCCCTACCAGTCGGTGCGCCAGGGCGTGAGCTATTTCGCCTCGCTTTTGCAAAAGGGAAATGAGCTGGGCGTGGATCTGGACTGTGTCATTCAAAGCTATAACTATGGCTCGGGATTCCTGGATTTTGCCGCGCAGAATGGCGGAAGCTATACCTTCGAGCTGGCCCAGGAATTTGCCCGTATCCACAGCAACAATGAAAAAGTGGACTATCCCAACCCGATAGCCGTCGAGAAAAACGGCGGCTATCGCTACAACTATGGAAACATGTTTTATGTCCAGCTGGTCAACCGCTATTTAGACCGGCTCCATGAAAAACAGGCCCTGGAAAGCCAGGCCGAGGCCTCCAGCCAGCCTGACCAGAGTGAACAAAGTCCGCAGGAAACGCGGCCTGAGGTGGGCGAGTAATTGCTTTTAGGCCCATCTTTTGGCCAGGCTATTCGCTTTGACTTCTTCGCTTTGCCGCCAGTCTGTCTTTAAACGAAACCAGCCGGATTCATGCCTGCAGGCATTCAAGTCCGGCTGGTTTTATTTTCCATCCAGAAGCGGCCGCTTATTGAGTACATGTTGTAAAGCAAGCACTTCAGGCTTCAAAGCGGATTGCAAGCCGGCACAATGCTACATTGAGAATATGAAAAACAAAAATAAACCTGATGGAAATAAACCTGATGACAATCAGCCGAATGTAAACATTGTGCTTGGACCTGGAACCTTGTCGAGCCTGCCCGAACTGCTGGCTAAGCATGGAAGCAAAGTACTGCTTGTCCATGGGCACCGGCCGGTCGAAGACGGCCTTTTAGCCAAGGTGCGCGTTTTGCTCAATAAAGCAAATTTTGAGCATGCCAACATGGGCCAGATTCTGCCCAACCCAAAATACAGCTCCGTCAAGCGCGGCATCAAAGTGGCCCGCAAGGAAAAATGCGACATCATCCTGGCTCTGGGCGGCGGATCCACCTTGCAGTGCGCCAAAGGAATTGCTTTGGGCATGGGCTATAAAGGCGACGTGTGGGATTTCTGGACCGGAAAGAAAACGCCGGAGAAAGTCTATCCTGTCGCCAGTATCCTGACCAATCCCGCCAGCGGCGACGAACTCAGTACCGGCTGTACGCTGGTGCGCAAAGGAAAGCAGGAGACGATTCATCTCGAACAGCTGGCCTGCACGTTTGCCATACTGGATCCCAACCTTTCCATGTATCCTCTTTATCCAACCATGAACCAGATCTTTGTGGTCTTCTGCCGGCTCTTTTTTGCCTGCCTGCAAAAAGATCACCAGCGGCGCGAGAAAGCGGCAAGCCTTGCCGGCCAGCTGCTCAATACCGCCGATGCCCTGCGCGAAGATATCACCAATATCAAAGCCAGAACGGAACTGTACAAGATCGGGCTGGCTGCCCACCAGGAAGTCGGAAAAGTCAATGATCCGCTCTCTTCCCTTGCCGGCAAGCTGTCTTTTGCCTGTTCGCTTCCGGAAGGATCGGCCCTTTCCGCCCTGTTTAATGCCTGGTGCAATCATTTAAATCTTCAGCAGAAAGAACAGCTGCTGGAATATGGCCAGGCGATCAGCCAGGTTCCTGTCTCCGACTGGGATTCGTTCATGGCGATTCTCAACAAGAAAATTAAAATCATGGAGCTGCCCCTTTCGCTGCCGCAAAGCGGCCTGATGGCTGCAAACCGGGAACTCGAAACCCTGGCTGCCGGCAAGCTGGAAAAAGAAGTGCTCAAAGAAGCAAACCAGTAAGCCAGAACGCATGGATCAATGAATGAATGAATGTCCATGAAACAGAAAAAGGAATTTGTTTATGAGTAACAGACAAAAAGGAATTGTGTGTATTGTATTGAGCGCTTTGTCCTTTGCCCTGATGAATGTTTTTGTCCGGCTGTCGGGCGATCTGCCTTCGGCGGAAAAAAGCCTGTTTCGCAATCTGATCGCAGTCGTTGTCGCCGGTGCTGTCCTCATTCGCAACCAGGAGGGACTTCATGTTTCGCGTATGGCCTGGCCCGATCTGTTTATGCGTTCGCTTTTAGGAACAATCGGCATTCTGTGCAATTTTTATGCGGTCGACCATCTGCTTCTGGCGGATGCAACCGCCATTCAGAAGCTGGTCCCTTTTATTACCATCCTGGCCAGCTGGGTGCTGCTGCGGGAAAAACCCGGCAAAATCCAGCTGGCTCTGGTTGGCCTGGCTTTCATCAGCTCGCTGCTGATCATCAAGCCAAGCTTTGCCAATGTAAATCTTACCGCTTCCCTGATCCAGGCTATCGGCGCGCTTTGTGCCGGAACGGCTTATGTATATGTGCGTAAACTGAGCCTGGCCGGCGTTGAAAAATCGAAAATAATTTTTTACTTTTCGGCTTTTTCGCTTTTGATCTTTTTCCCGATGACATGGCTGGATTTTCGGATGCCCTCGCTTTTGCAGCTGTTTTATCTGCTGATGGCTGGAGTCATGGCCAGCTGCGGCCAGTATTCCGTCACCTATGCCTATTCCTTTGCCCCGGCAAACCAGATCTCGATCTGCGACTATTCCCAGATCATTTTCTCGGCTCTCTTTGGCTTTGTCTTCTTTGGGCAGGTGGCCGACTGGATGAGCTGGCTGGGCTATCTGGCTTTGATTATTCTGGCCTTGATCAACTACTGGATCGGCAACCGGAAACAGACCGCCTCCGCTTAGCGGGCGTTTTTTACTGCAGCTTTCCTGCCTGGTTTTTCCGGCTTGTAAAGATTGTGGCGAAGTCTCTGTCAGCTGAAATGGTTAATGAATATTATTTTTAAATAAAGTTTAAAAATAGATTCATAAATTATATTTGAAAGGTCTGCTGTCTCAGAATGGCAGGTCATAAACACAAAAACTCCTGCAATTCCAAAGCTGACAGCTGGATGAATTGCAGGAGTTTTTTGAACAGCCGGCCTGTAAAAAATCAGGCCATAAGTTTATGGATGGCGTCATCCAGCCGGTCCTGGATCAGGATAGACTGGTCTTCTGTTTCTTTGGGGATTTGCATTTTATCCATATTGATGGAAGCATAGCAGGCTTTGGGATTGCGGGCGGTCATGGACCAGAATGGAAAGCGGATAATCCCGGGCGTATTTCAGCCTGCACCTAGTTCCAGGAAGAGAACGTTCTGGTCTTCACTCTTCTGCAGGAAATCCTGATAGCGGCGGCTGGCGTTCCCATCTGCTTCACACGGACAATTCACGGG
>Charlie_p1__coassemble_133_pt1 | contig 59690 bp, 53 predicted proteins | sample Charlie_p1__metabat2_high_PE_014 | metagenome-assembled genome bin Charlie_p1
TTCAATTACCCAAAATACCTGATTAAAGATACGCCAAAGGAGCTTCAGGAAAAAATTTCAGAGGAGAAAATCAGGAAAGAAAGAAGGTGTGTTGATGCCGCTCCATTATATCCGCCAGTCTATTATCCGGATGAAGGCCGATGTGATCGCTTTTCCAGCCGGAACCTCGATCCATCATCCCGGCCAGGCCGAAAAAGCTATATTGGAAAAAGCCGGGCAGCCACTATTCCAGGCCATCGAAAACAAGCCACCTCTAGATCCCGGCACAGCCGACATTCAGGTTTTTGACGGCTATCCGATGAAGGCCCGCTATCTTTTCCGTGTCTATTCACCGCATCCGGAACATTCAGAAAAGAAAACCTGCCAGGCACTAAAAAGCACCTATACCAGAATTATGCAGACGTGCACCGCACTTGGCTGTACATCTGTGGCGATCCCGTTATTTGGAGCGGGCAGCCGGAAAATTTCAGCGGATCTGGCTTTTGACGCTGCCCGGAAAGCCTGCGAAAGCTATCTGGAAGAGCACGAGGATCTGGACATTTCAATTGTCCTTTATGATAAGCCGTCTTTCCTTGCTGCCAGGACTCTTCATAAACAGGTTGACGAATTCATCAATGACCATTACGTCCACACCCATACCTTCCGGCGAGGAGAGTCTGATCATCTGGATCGGATGGAGCAGCCGGCGTCACCGCCCCAGACTTCTTTTGACTTTCAGCAGGCCAGCTCGTCCTTTTCTATTCAAAAAAAGTCCTCTGAAATCGAAGATCTTGACTTTGATTCCTATCTGGAACAGATGGGCCAGCTGGATGAGAGCTTCTGCACCCGGCTGCTGGGGCTGATTGACCGCAGCGGGATGAGTGATGCCCAGTGCTATAAAAGAGCCAATATTGATCGCAAGCTTTTTTCCAAGATCCGCTCCAATCCCGGATATCATCCTTCCAAAAACACGGTTATTGCCTTTGCGATCGCCCTGTCTTTGTCTCTGGAGCAGGCCAGGGAACTGCTGGCCAGTGCCGGATATGCCTTTTCGCCGGCTTCTAAAGCGGATTTGGTTGTTGAATTCTGTCTGCTTAAAGGAATCTGTTCCATTCATAAAGTCAACGAGCTGCTCTTCAGCTATGACCAGCCGCTTTTAGGCAGCTGAGCTTTAAAATCATATGGCTATTTTAGATCGTGTCTTTCAAGCTTTTAAGTCGAATCCGGCCTGCCTTTCCTGTCCTTTCGTTCTGGAAGAATCCCCAGACAGTGGCTGTCCAGGGCCTGTTTATTACGAGCATTTTTCAAACTTCATCCTGATCATTTGTCGCCTTGCCGGCGACCTTTTTTCTGCTTCGTTTTTGTAGAGTAAAGCCATCATAAAGCAGGAGGAAAATATTATGAAGAAAATAAACAGGACCCCAGAAAAGAACACCACCGAACTCGTGTTTATCCTGGATCAGAGCGGTTCGATGTATGGCCAGGCAATGGATGTGGTTGGCGGATTCAATTCGATGATTAGTCAGCAGAAACGTGATCCATCCAGAGCCTGGGTAACCACCGTCCTCTTTTCGACCCGGATGGAGCGGCTTCATGACCGGCTGGATCTTAACAAAGTGCCGCCCATGACTCTCCATGACTACCAGCCATGCGGCGGAACTGCTTTATATGATGCCATCGGGCAGACGATTGATCATATCCGCCAGATTCACAAGTATATCTGGCCCGAAGACGTTCCTGCCCGGACAGTTTTTATCATCACAACAGATGGGATGGAAAATGCATCCAGCCAGTTCAGCCAGAACGAAATCAAGAAAAAGATCGAAACGATGAAGAAAGAATATGGATGGGAGTTTGTCTTTGCTGCGGCCAATATCGATTCCGAACAGACGGCATCTTCTATTGGAATCTGCAAAGAGCAGGCCGTCAGCTTCAATGCGCAAAGCAGCCGGGGTGTGGAAGAGCTGTTTGAGAACCTCAACGAAACGGTTGCCGGCATGCGCTCCGGACAGTACCAGCGGGGTACGGATCTGAGAAAAGTATTTTCCTCAAAAAAGAGAAATTCGGCCAGATCGACCCGGAAGTCCTGAACAGCCGGGATGGCTGTCATCTGGATCACCGGATGTCTTCTGGACAATCTGAAAGGCAGACCCTCCAGCCGCCGGATAAAAAAAGACCCAGGATCAGCGATTGATCCTGGGTCATTCTTTTCAATATGGTGCGGGTGACAGGACTCGAACCTGCACGCGTAAGCACTAGATCCTAAGTCTAGCGTGTCTGCCAGTTTCACCACACCCGCAGGACTTTTATTAGACCATGAAACCGTCCAAAAAGCAAGGGCTGCTTTGATTCCTGCCAGACAGAGGACATAAAAAAACAGCATCCATGCCGGATGCTGACAGATGATGATGGAATTTAGGGATGAACCTCATCTTCTTCGGTTCTGATTACTGAAGAATAGTTGGCTTGTACCAGAGATCGATCTGTTCCTGCAGGTAAGATTCAAGCTTGGCCAGAAAATCCCGGTCCATCAGAAGGGAAGGAGAAGCGATGGAACCGAATTCCTGGGCCGCTTCAATTTCCGGAGACGAAAGCGAGATGGTCAGCGGGCATTCCAGCATTTCCGGGTCCATTTCTTCCTGCAGATCCAGCAGCCGATCCAGGATTGGAGATGCGATTTGTTTAATCAGTTCGTATTCCAAAAGCTCATCGTACATATGCAGTCTAAATCCTTTCTGTTTTTCTTTAACTAATTATTGCTCTCTTTGATTCGTCATTATAGGCCGCGATAAACACGCCGCCAAGCATTTTTCCATTTTATTTCTGGAAGCCGCTTTCTTATTTCTTTTCTTAAGTATAGACAAAGTGAGAAGAAATGACTACACATAAATCCTGAAAATCCTGTATACTGTCAGAATTTCAAAGATTCCTGGCTGCTGACTCTATTTTATCGTGCATTCAGCTTGGCTTGCTTATCTTCTGGTTAAAATTTTGTAAATTTTACCAGAAAGTGAAAATTGACCAGTGATCGATCCATCGTAACTGCCCACGGCCTGTTCATTCTGGATTGCCATTCGGATTTGGCTTCTCTCTGCTACAATGATTGTTGATCTGAAGAAATTCTCTGCTGGAAAATTGGAGACTGTTTTTCATTTAAAACGGTAGAAACTGTATAAGTGCATCATCCGTTCGTTCAGAATCCGGAAGCAGAGATTATCTTTTTGGTATGATGAAAATATTCTTTAAAAACGATTCTGAAGCGCGTGATGGCCAGACTGTTTTTAAAATCTGAACATTTACTGCCAAGAGTCCTGAAAGAAACCGGGCAGGAAACGAGCCGGCTTTCTTATTCAAGCAACTGTCTGCTGTGTTTGTATTCCCGCCTGCAGCCGGTCTGGAAAACAGAACCTGTTCGTTTTTCTGGATCAAGAACCAAAGCGGGAAACAGGCTAGCAAAAATATGGGAACAAAGACCACCACGCGAAATAATGAGTCAGCAGGAAATTCAGCCATAAAGAATTTCAGCCATAAAGAATATGGAATAGATCGATTGATGAACGGCTGGATATCTCTTTTTTATTGATAAAAGCCGGAGTCCTCTGCAAGATTCTGCTTTAAAAGAGATCTATTCAGTGGAGGAAGCGGAATATGTCCGCGGATTTGTAACAGGAAAGGAAGGAAAGGCGATTCCTCACCGGCTGCCTGCAGCCTGAAAATCCTCGCCTGCGGTGTTGATGAAAAATCAGAATCCTAATGATGAAATGAATGTACGGGAAACAGCAGGCGACAGGCCTGATCCAGATTCCCTGTCGAAAGATTCAGGAAATGAAATTGATGACTTTGCCCGGAAGCTGTTAGACAAGCAGGCTGAAATGGCCCTGTTCCCGGATGATGACAACTTCACCACATCCGCCCTGGAAGGCTCGCTCTCCGAAGCCCAGCGCAAAAATGCGGAAACGTCGATGCTCAATGCCCTGGACCAGCTGCGTATGGAACGCGGGCAGGAAACCATCGAAGAAGAAGAGCAGCACTATGCAGCCGCTCATCCGCAGGAAGAAAAAAAGAAACATACATCTTCTTCGGCTCACCATAAAAAATCATCTTCAGCTCATACAGCTCATAAAGCCGGCTCATCCACAGCCTCTGCTGCTGGTCTGCAGAAAGAGACAGCGCCGAAAAAGCCTTCTTATACTTCAATTGAGCCGGGCCGTTATGAAACAACAACGCGGGAAGACCATTTTGAAGTCCAGGAAAAGCGGCCAAACCCGAAAAAGTTCTACCAGAAGCCAAGATTCTGGATTGTAATGTGTATTGTGCTGCTGCTGACAGCCATGTTTGGAACATATGCCTGGAAGGTGACGGTGTATGACCCGCAGCATGCCACAGATGTCGAGCAAAGCCATGCCTACAACCGCCTGGTCAATTATGCCGATGAATACCCGATGATGTCCCAGGCCCAGCGCCGGGAAATTGTCAGCCTGGAAGCCGATTACACCAGTCTTCCTTCCGGTCGGCAGAAAGAGATCAACGAGTACTTTGAAAACCCAAAGCATGTGGGCAAGTCGTTTGATGCTCTGCTTGCTGAAGTGAAGCAGGCCATTACCAATGAAGACAGCGCCCATCTGCAGCCGCTGCTGGAGTATGCAGGCAGCTGGGACCGGCTGGATGAAGCAACAAGACACGATATCGTCAACCGTCTGGATGCGTACAACTCGCTGTCCGCTTCGGGCAAAGCCCAGGTTGATGATCTGCTCATGCAAAAAGCCGGCAAGAACTTCATGGAGATTTACAACGAAACCAAAGCCGGCCTGGAAGGCACAAGTACTTCTGCTGCTTCTTCCGCTTCGCCATCGATAAACCAGAATAATGGAAATGCCAATACAAATGCTGCCCAGCAGCCGCAGAATAGCAGTCAGCCCTCTTCCACTCCTGACCAGCAGCCTGCAGCCGATCAGCCGGCCCAGACATATACCGGTACGCCCGAGGAGCTGCAGGCCGAACTCAACCAGCTGATTGCCGATCGCGACAGCTACCTGGAGTTTCTGGAAGATGAAGGGGATCCAGCTGACGAAATCCTCAACCAGTACAACCTGCAGATTGCCGAGCTGCAGGGACAGCTTGGCTATTAGTCAGTCGCAAAACTGTATAAAACTGAACGAAAAAACGACCTGAATTGCCGCTTTGCTCTTTTTCTGCAGCCAGAGAGTGTGCTACAATAGCAAAGCGCCGACGTAGCACAGCTGGTAGTGCAACGCACTCGTAACGCGTAGGTCGTAGGTTCAAGTCCTATCGTCGGCACCACTTGCAAATTCATCCCGGATCTGACAAATTTCAGACCCGGGATTTTTTCTTTTTCCCGTTATCCCTGTTATCCCTGTAATCTTGATTGCTTCTTTTCTTCATCCTCCATGTTTCCTTCTACAGGCAAATTTCTGATTTGAGCAATGCCGGCCGGCTTCTTGCCATGGGTGGATCCGCGCTTTTCTTTTGGCTTTGAGCCGGCCCAGACTGGAAAGCAGCAGAATTTGGCCAGATTCAGGCTGCTTCTGGCTGCTCTTTTTCCCTGCGCACTTTTTTCCGGTATTGGGAAGGCGAACAGCCGGCTTTCTTTGTGAAAGTCCGGGAAAAGTGCAGGGGATCTTCAAAACCGACTGAGCGGGCAATGACCTGGATGGGCAGGTCAGTCTGGTCCAGCAGCCGCATCGCTTCATCTTCCTTGGTTTTCCAGATGTATTCCTTGAGTGGGATGCCAACCTCTTTTTTAAACAGCCGGGAAAGATAGAAGCGGTCCAGGCCGATCCTGGCGGCCAGATCCTGAATAGAGATCGGCTGGTCGACCTGGGACAGGCAGTATTCCATCACCGTTTGTACATATTCCTTGCTCCGTTTGGAGCTATCGCCTTTACAGCCGGAAAATGGGCAACCAGAAAGCCAGCAGCTTGTAAAGGACATGATTTAAAGCCAGGTCACGGATTTCAAGCGGCTGGCTGCAGGCGCGCTGCATTTCAATGAAGATCAAAGACAGTGAATAGTCTTTGGAATAGCTGGCAGCGGGACAGTCAAAAAGGGAAGTGCGGAACAGACAGCTTTCAATGTGGATGCCTGTCATGCCGACCCATCCATACCCCCAGGGATCCTTGTCACCGGCTTTGTAATAAACTTCCTTGCCGGGTTCAATAAAGAATAAATCGCCTTTAGATAAAGAGTATTCCTTGCCATCAACCCGGAAAACCCCTTTGCCTTGCGTAATGTAGTGGATCATGCAGCTTTTGCGGACCGCCGGTCCATAGCTGTGCCCGCTGGCACATTCTTCATAGCCCTGAGTGCAGGAAAATATGGAATCAAGCTGGTTTTCAATCTCCGCCACTTTGACATGCCCACCTGCCTTATGGAGCTGTATGGCGGCTGGGAAAGCCGGCATGTCGTCGACCTCTTTGGACGGTTTGTCCGCTCGGCTTTTACGCTGTTTGGAAGCCAGGTCAGGTACTGGACAACGTTTAACGAGCCGATGGTCATTGTGGATGGCAGCTATCTCTACGACTATCACTATCCGATACAAAAAATCAGGGCCGCAAGGCAGTGCGGGTGATGAGCCATATCGCCCTGGCCAGCGCCCTGGCCATGCAAGAATACCGGAGCCTGCAGCTGGATGGCCGGATTGGCATCATTCTTAACCTGACACCGGCTTATCCCCGGTCCGATGCAAGAGAGGATATCCAGACAGCCCGCTTTTTCGACCTTTTCCATGGCGAATTTTTCATGGATGCTGCAGTATTTGGCCGCTTGCCCAAAAACCTGGAAAAGATCCTGAAGGACGATGGCGTCTGGCATGATCTTGATGAGGACGACCTGAAGATGATCGCCACCAATACGGCCGATTTTGTGGGGGCGAACTACTATCATCCAACCCGGATCCAGGCTGGCAGCCACCCGGATTTTGAAAGCTGGATGCCAGATCAGTACTATGAACATTATGATCTGCCAGGCAGGCGCATCAATCCGTACAAGGGCTGGGAGATCTATCCGCAGGCCATCTATGATATTGCCCGGATGATTCAAAAACGCTACCGCAATATCCCCTGGTATCTTTCTGAAAGCAAAATGGGTGTCCAGGATGAAGGACGCTTTCGCGCGCCCGATGGCATGATCCAGGATGACTGCCGGATCGATTTTTACAAAGAGCATCTCTGCTGGCTTCATAAGGCGATCGAAGAGGGCAGCAGCTGCTTTGGCTTTCACGCCTGGGCGGCGCTGGACTGCTGGAGCTGGAACAATGCCTATAAAAACCGCTATGGCTTTATTGAAGTTGATCTGGATGACCAGCAGCGGCACATGAAAAAATCCGACCTGTGGATGAAAGAGGCCTCACTATCCAATGGCTTTGAACTGGAGCTGGAGGATGAAAAACCTGCCGGAAATCTGGTTCAGGGCGGCCAGTAAAAAGCCAGCAGGAACAATCAGCAATTACAGACAGCTATAACAGCAGCCAGGGAAATTTCATCCTGACTGCTTTTTATCGTGCTTTTTGCAGGCTGGTCACCTTTTTATACACCAGGATCCATCCGGCCTGGAACATGCGCTTTGGACCATCAGGATGGGCAGATCCATCGGGCTTGCAAGGGGAATTTCAAATAAGGACCAGGCGGCCGGCTTGTGATAAAAAGAGATCTTTTTTTGCAAAAAAGCTGGAATGGAAGAGGCCGCTGACTATAAACAGACATGAAGACTCTAATTTATTTTCTGATGCTGGCCTGGGGCCTGCTGCCCGTCCATCCGCAGTCCCTCAAGCCCCTGTATGATTTTTTCTTTGAACAATCGATTAAACAGTCGATGGACGGCCAGTCCATGCCGCCAGCGGATTTGAATCCTGATCCAAAACTGGCTGAAAACCCGGCCGGGACAGCGATCCTGAAGGAAAGAAATGAAGCGAAAACGAAACCAGGACTGACAGATCTTAAACAGGAATCTGAAAGCGATGAGCCCCTGGAACAGAACGGGCCAGGCTATTCATCGGACAATCCGGAGAAGAAGGAAAAGGCTGTTTCATCCAGTCTGGATCTGGATGGCCTGCGCCAGTCAATCACGGTGATGAAAATCCGCCTGGAAGAGGGAGAGCATCGCCTGCAGGACCGGTACAATTCCCTGATTAACCAGCGGGATCCGGACTGGATGGCAAAGTCTGCTGTCCTGGATGAAAAGCGGAAAATGAATACCGGCAAGCTGGTGCTTCTTGGTCAGGCTGATGAACTTTTTCGTCAGCTGCAGGAAGAAATGGCCCTGCCCAAACCGGATCCGGATGAACTGCCGGAAGAAGTGATGGAAAACCTGATCGGAAGTCACATCTCTTTGCCCCATCAGGTTTCGGATCATGCGGAAAATCAGGGCGCGCCCGGCGGCGGCCCGGGTTTTGCCAGGGCCTGTCCGGCTTTTGATCAGCCGGGGAATGAAAATTTTGAGGAGGGGAGCCGTCTGGATGCGGCGGATGGATCGTTCAGCCTGAATGGGGGCAGCAGCGGCCTGATCCTGCCGGCAAGCGGCTATGTTTCCGCGGGTACCTGGACGTATCCCAATGGCGGAATGCATCTGGGGATGGACCTGGCTCTTTCCATGTTTACACCAGTGCACGCCCCGGCTGATGGAATTATCCTGTATGCAGCTTCTGTCACCGGGGATGGGGGCGGCTATCTTGGCAACTGGAGCGGCTGGCCTTATGGGGGCGGCAACACGATCGCGATGATCTGCAAAAGCCGCTCCCATTTATTTGGTGTCACTTTCTGCCATCTGTCCAGCCGGATCAGGGTGCGGGCCGGGCAGCAGGTTCATCAGGGAGATCTGCTTGCCTACAGCGGCAACACCGGCAATTCAACCGGGCCCCATACCCATATTGAGCTTTTTGACTTGAAGGTCTCTCTCGACCAGGCTATTGCCTTCTTTCGTCAGGGTGGGGATTTTTCCTTTGGAACCGGCTGGTCGGCACCGGCAACCTGTTCCGCTTATGCCTGCCGGGTGCGCCCGGAACTTTATTTTGGCCATTAAAAATCAAGAACCGTTTCCGGCAGGACAAAATGCGCCAGACAAGTCCATAATATCTGTACGCATCGGTCTGTATGTTCTGTCTGCATATCGCATGTAAATTGGTACATAAACATCTGTGCATAAATACCTGTGATCTGGATCAGTACTGAATGGAAAGGAACTTGTGAGAGGGATAAAAAGAGCCCGGCTCAAACAGGCTGCAGGCAGTTCCTGGACAGCCAGGTCCGGTTCTTGTACAGACAGGCAATCAAAACAGACAATTAAGATAGAAAACAGGAAAGAGTTGATGATATGGACGCTTTGTTTGAACAGCGTATGAAAGACCTGCTGAACGATGAAATGCCAGCTTACCTGGCAAGCCTTGACCAGCCTCTTTTTCAGGGCATGCGTATTTCCGGGCGCAAGCAGGATCTGGCCATCACCCGAAGCCGGCTGCCTTTTTTAAATAACCCTTCAAAGTTTGCTTCAAACACCTGGTATATTCAGGGACAGTATGGCCTGCTTCCTGAACATCTGCAGGGCCTTTTATACCTGCAGGAACCTTCAGCCGGCTCGGCTGTTGAAATCCTGGATGTAAAACCTGATGATACAGTGCTGGATCTTTGTGCCGCCCCCGGCTCGAAAAGCACCCAGATCCTGGACCATCTGGACAACGGGTTTCTTGTCTCCAATGAAATTGATCCGAAAAGAGCTCAGGTGCTGCTCTCCAATATGGAACGGATGGGGGCAGAAAACTTTGCCGTGTGTAATATGGATTCAAAAACCCTGTGCAGCCAGACGGAAGAATGCTTTGACAAGATCCTGGTCGATGCACCCTGTTCGGGAGAAGGGATGATGAAAAAGCACGAAGCCGCCATGGAGCAGTGGTCTTATCCTAATGTGCTGCTCTGTGCGGCCAGGCAGAAGGATATTCTCAAGGAAGCCTGGAAAGCGCTCAAACCCGGCGGACAGATGGTGTATTCCACCTGCACCTATGCCAGAGAAGAAAACGAAGACAATGTGGCCTGGCTTCTAAAAACCTTCCCGGATGCCAGGCAGCTGGACTGCGAGGTATCCTGGGGCCGGCCAGGGGTAAAAACAGAAGGCATGGATGCATCCAAAGTCCGGCGGATTTTCCCTATGGACGGGGGCGAGGGACATTTTGTTGCCCGCTTTGAAAAAGCGCTTGAGGATGAAGAGGAAGAAAAATCCGCATTGAATAAAAAGAAATCCGGATTCAGCCTGAAAAAGGCGGACCAGCCCGATGGAGAAGTGCAGAAATTTCTGGAAGAGCAGCTGGATGGCTCCTTCCAGTATTTTGATGTTGAAAAAAGCCGGGACGGGCAGAAAGTTTATGCAATGAACCATCCGTTTATCCGCCTGAAAAAAGGCAAAATTTTGCGGCAGGGTGTTCTGGTTGGCGAAAAGGTTAAAAACCGCTTCGAGCCGGCGTATGCCTTTTACCTTTCAAAATCCATGGCCAGACATGGAAAGTCCAAAACCGAAACAAGTCTGGAGCAGATGGATGCCTTCTGGCATGGCCAGCAGCTGGCGATTGATGCTCCCAAAGGCTGGCGGGCGCTTTGTTATCAGGGAATTCCTTATGGCTATGGCAAAAGCTCCCAGTCGCGGATTACCAACAAGCTGCCCAAAGGCCTGCGGCTTAATCCCAATTCGCACGTTCATCAGGAGGTTGCAGCATGAATCATCTCTCACCCAAAGCCGTTCACCTGATCAAGCAGTATGTGCTGCTGGTTACCGGCAGTATTCTTTTTCCGGTCGGGGTTACCTTGTTTATTGTTCCCTGGAAGCTCAACACCGGCGGACTGATCGGTATTGCCCAGATTATTTCATATTCGCTGGTGGGCGGGCCTTCGCTTTCTGGTCTTATTAATGTGGTGCTCAATATCCCGCTGTTTATCCTGGCCTGGAAAGCGCTGCGCAAAAGCTTTGTCTTAAAGACGCTCATTTCGCTGCTGATCCAGTCCACCCTGCTTTCGCTTTTGCCGGTTCCTGAAAATCCGCTTCTGCCGGACGTGCTGTCCAATGTCATTTTCGGGGCTGTCATTGCCGGGGCCGGATGCGGACTGTGCCTGCAGTCGGCCGGATGTGCCGGCGGCCTGGATATCCTGGGCGTCTATTTTGCCTATAAAAAGCCCGGGTATTCGGTAGGCAAGATTTCCTATATTGTCAATGCGTTTGTTGAGCTGGCTGCCATCTTTATCTTTGGCATCTCCAACGCCCTGTATTCGGTGCTCTTTATCATGCTGATGTATTTTGTCACGGATAAAGTTCATCTGCAGAACATCTGCATGTTTAGCATCATCATTACCAGCGAACCAGAAGTCAAGCAGCACCTGCTTCATGATCTGGGCCGCGGCGTTACGGAATGGAAGGGCAAAGGAGCTTATACCGGATCCGATAAGGAAGTGCTGCTTTGCATCATCAACCGCTATGAAGTCAAGGCGGTCCGGCGGATTGTCCGCCGCTATGACCCGAAAGCCTTTTTCCTGCTTTGCCATGGCAAAGCAGAGATGGGCAATTTTGAACGCCGGCTGATGGAGTAGTCCCTCTTTTACGGCAGCTGGCTGGCAATATAAATCGGGCGGCTAAGAGCCCGGGGCTTTTTGACTCAAAAAATCTTCAGATTCTGACCGACGGCCGGCGCATTCAGGCGCCGGCCGTTTTACACTGTAAGGGAGAAGAATACGTACGGATAAGCCGGCAGCTGGTACCAGACCTGCAGCTGAGGCAATCAATCGCCGGCTGGCAAAGTCTGTGTTACTCTTTCAAAAACAGGCCGGATTTGATCCTGTTTTCGTGTGAAGAGAGAAGCAGGAAAACAGGAACCTGGTCTTAGAGGAGAAATATTTATGATTATTCAAAGCCGTAAAGTCTGGGTGGTTGACACCTGGATGCCCTGTCAGATCAAGGTAGAAGAAGGAAAGATTGCTGCCATTCTTCCTTATGAAACAATGGAAGTCGATGAAGACTATGGCGATAAGCGCATTGTGCCGGGTTTTATTGACCAGCATACCCATGGGGCCTATGGATGGGATACCAACGATGCCACGGAAGAAGGACTGCGCCGCTGGCTCAAAAAGATTCCGGAAGAAGGCGTAACTGCCCTGCTGCCGACCACCATCACCCAGTCCGAAAAAGTCCTGACGGCAGCCGTCAGAAATGTCGCCAAAGTAGTCCGGGAAGGCTACGAAGGGGCTGAAGTGCTCGGCATTCACTTTGAAGGGCCTTACCTGGACAAGAAATACAAAGGCGCCCAGCCGGAAGAATACTGCATCAAGCCGGATGTGGAACAGTTCAAGCGCTACTATGAAGCGTCCGACCACTTGATCAAGCTGGTCACAATGGCGACCGAACACGATACCGATTATGCCCTGACGCATTTCTGTGTGGATCATGGCATTGTTGTCAGCCAGGGACACTCTTCAGCTACTTATCAGCAGGCCTTAATGGGCGTCGCCAATGGGGCTATGTCCATGACCCATGTCTATAACGGCATGACCAGGTTCCATCACCGCGAACCAGGACTGGTTGGCGCTGCGTTCCGCTTCCCGGATGTATACGGAGAAATCATTACGGATGGCAACCACTCCACCTATGAAGCCATTTATGATTTCTTCAAAGCCAAAGGGCCAAACTTTGGCATCATGATCACCGACAGCCTGATGGTCAAATCCCTGCCGACCGGAACCCGCGTCCTGTTTGGCGGCCATGAAATCGAGCTGATGCCCGATGGCTCCGCGCACCTGGTCAAGGAAGGAAATCTCGCCGGAAGTACGCTGCATGTCAACAAAGGTCTGAAAGTGCTTGAAGAAGCGCTGGTTCCCTGGCAGACAGCCATCAACTCCTGCACAATCAACCCGGCCAGACTTTTAGGCGTAGATGACCGCAAGGGATCCATTCAGGCCGGCAAAGATGCGGACCTGGTTGTCCTGGAAGATAATTACGACGTCATCATGACGTATGTCCGCGGCAGAAAGGCATTTTAAAAAGCATGAAATTTTATCTCGAATCGATTTCGGCTGATGAATTCATGGACATCAACCAGGCTGTCGGTCTGGCTGGTGTCTATACAAAACCTTCCGATTTTACAAAATCCCAGGCGGATGTAGGCCAGGTGCTTAAAAGCCTGCTGGAATACATGGGCGCTGACCAGAAGATTTTTGTCTATGGCATGACCGGCAATTTCCGCACGCTGCTGGAAGAAGGCCGCATCCTGCAGAAAGTCTCCAGCCAGATTGTGCTGACTCTTCCAGCTTCCGACCAGGGATTTATGGCCGCCAAGGCGTCGAAGCGCATGCATATCCCGGTGGCCATGGGTGCTTTTTTCCAGAGCGAGCAGGCCGCGATTGCCCTGCAGGATCCGGACCTGGTCCTGTTCTATGATTTGGAACAGGCTGGGAAATTTGGCGACTCCATGGCGGTCTTGAAAGATATGCTGGCTTTGCTGGAAGAAGGACAGAAGGAATCGCTGGTGGTCATCTGCCCGAACCTGGAAAGCGTGCGCAAAGTTATCGCCGCCGGTGCAAGAGCAATCTGCACGGGAAATGATGTCTACATGCAGATGCTGTTTAACCCGATGACAGAAATGGAAATAGCTAAAGACCGGGATGAATGGCTCAATACCTATACCCGTACTCTGGTTATGGACTGAGAAATCCCCAGCCCTTCAGCAGTTAATACAACACAATACCAACGGAGCAGCCCGGCTGCTCCATTTTTTCTTCCGGCCGCCTGAGATGGCCGATCCAGGGAAGCGGCTGTAAAAAACGGGCCTGGCTCTTTCTGGCAAAGTACGGTAAATTCAAACGTGTTTATCCACGGCGGGTAATGATGTGTCTGATTGAGATAAATTCTGGAAAATTCAGGCACAACGATTGATAAGATTTTTTAAATCTGTATCCGGACAATGTTCTAGGCATCCCGCAAAAGACAGATGAAACAAATCGATATAATGAGGCTGTCAGAAAGGCAAAGGAGGGAGACTATGGAATTTGAAAAGATGTCCGAGAATCTTCAGCGTGTCATCATGCAGGCTGTCAACGACGCCAAAGCCAAGCAGCATGCCAGTGTCGACACGATTGATGTTCTTGAAGCAATTTTCAAAGACGATATCCTCAATGGTCTGTTTGACCGGCTGAATGTCAACAAGAAGACAGCTCTGCAGGTTATTCATGACGAAGAAAAGAATATTGTCAAATCCAGCTCTGCCAACGTTAACTTAAGCAACGAAGTTCAGAAATCAATTGAAAAAGCTGCCAAGTGGGCTGCTGAGCATGACGAAACATTCCTGAGTGTCGCAACACTGTGGATTGCTTTAATGTTTAACAAGTCCTACATTTCCCGCAAGCTTGTCCAGATTTTCAACCTGAACGAACAGCAGTGCTATCAGGCAGAGCTCGAACGCCGCGGCGGCCGTAAAATGGATACGCCAAACGCGGAAGACAACCTTGAAGCTTTGAAAAAATATGGACGCGACCTGGTCGAAGAAGTCCGTGAAGGCAAAATCGACCCGATCATCGGCCGTGATGATGAAATCCGCCGGATGATGCAGATCCTGTCCAGAAAAACCAAGAACAACCCGGTGCTCATTGGCGAGCCTGGTGTTGGTAAAACCGCTGTTGTTGAAGGCCTGGCATGGCGTATTTTCAAGGACGATGTGCCGGAATCCTTAAAAGACAAGAAACTGATCGAGCTCGATATGGGTTCTCTGATCGCCGGGGCCAAGTACCGCGGCGAATTTGAGGAAAGACTGAAAGCCATCCTGGATGAAGTCAAGCAGTCCCAGGGCCAGATCATCCTGTTTATCGATGAAATCCACAACCTTGTCGGTGCCGGCAAGACCGAAGGCTCCATGGATGCCGCCAACCTGCTCAAGCCAATGCTTGCGCGCGGCGAGCTGCATATGATTGGTGCTACAACGTTTAACGAGTACCGCAAGTATATTGAAAAAGATGCCGCTCTGGAACGGCGTTTCCAGCAGGTTCAGGTCAAGGAACCGAATGTTGAAGACACCATTTCCATTCTGCGCGGCTTAAAAGACCGCTTTGAATCCTATCATGGCGTTCATATCAACGACGATTCCCTGGTAGCTGCCGCTGCTCTTTCGGATCGCTACATCACTGACCGGTTTTTGCCGGATAAGGCCATTGACCTGGTCGATGAAGCATGCGCAACCCTGAAAGTCGAAATGGAATCCATGCCGCAGGAACTCGATGAGCTGCAGCGCAAGATCATGCTTCTGCAAATCGAGAAGACATCCCTGATGGATGAAGACGACAAGAAGACCGTTGAGCGCCGTAAGGAAATCGAAGAGGAAATGGGCCATCTGCAGGAAAAACGCGATGAACTCTACTCCAAGTGGGAAGATGAAAAGCGCCTGATCGAACTGGCCAAGGAAGACAAGCAGGCTCTGGAAAAAGCCAAGCTTGACCTGGAAACAGCTCAGAACGAAGCCCGCTATGAAGATGCAGCCAAGCTGCGCTATGCCACGATTCCGGAACTGGAACGCCGCATTGCCGAGCACCAGGCCGATGAAGCCGGTGAAAATGCCCTGATTCAGGAAACCGTCAACGAAGAAATGATCGCCAAGATTATTTCCCGCTGGACCGGTGTTGAAGTCAGCCGCCTGGTTGAATCCGAGCGCAAAAAGCTGCTCGACCTCAAGAGCGAAATGGAAAAGCGCGTTGTCGGCCAGGATCATGCTATCGAACTGGTTGTCGATGCCATCCTGCGCAGCAAAGCCCAGATCCAGGATGAAAACCGCCCGATCGGTTCGTTCCTGTTTTTAGGTCCTACCGGTGTTGGTAAAACAGAAGTAGCCAAGACCCTGGCTCAGCAGCTGTTTGACGATGAAAGACACATTGTCCGTATCGATATGTCGGAATACATGGAGAAACACAGTGTGTCCCGTCTGATTGGTGCTCCTCCCGGATACGTCGGCCATGATGAAGGCGGCCAGCTGACTGAAGCCGTACGGCGCAATCCTTACTCCATCGTCCTGTTTGATGAAGTGGAAAAAGCGCATCCAGATGTCTTCAACGTGCTGCTGCAGATTCTCGATGACGGCCGGATTACCGACTCCAAAGGCGTAACCGTTGATTTCAAGAACACGATTATTATCCTGACTTCCAACCTCGGTGCCCAGTACGCCTTTGAATACCAGAAGGAGCCGGAAATCCTCCATGAGAAATACATGGAAGAAGTCAAGAAGCACTTCCGTCCGGAATTCATTAACCGTATTGACGATATCGTTGTCTTCAATGCTCTGGATGAAAAGGCCTTTACCAAGATTGCCAGAAAGTTTGTCGGCGAACTCGCCCACAGACTGGCTGAAAAGGATATTACCCTTCATGTGAGCGACGCAGCCTACGACAAGATTGCCGAAAACGGTGTCGATCCTGTCTTTGGGGCCCGTCCTATGAAACGCTATATCCAGCGCCATCTTGAGACAGACATTGCCAAGAAGATGATTGAAGAGGGCATCATGAATGAAGCCGACATTAATGTCGACATCAAAGACGGCCGCTTCAATATTGAAATTCACAAGAAATAAGCTTTAAATAAAATCAGAAAAGCTGAAAAGGACCAGGGATTCCCTGGTCTTTTTCGCAAGGAGAGATCAAAAGTCATGACTTTATCTGAAATTCTGGCTGCTTCAAATAATATCGTCTTTTTTGGCGGGGCCGGTGTCTCTACAGAAAGCAACATTCCGGATTTTCGCTCGGCAAACGGCCTGTATGGCGAAAAGAAAGAGCGCAAATATCCTTATCCGGCTGAAACAATGCTTTCCCACTCTTTTTACGAAAGCCATCCGAAAGAGTTCTTCAATTTCTACTTCAATGAAATGATCTACAAGGATGCCGTTCCCAATGATGCCCATAAGGCACTGGCAGAACTGGAGAAAATGGGCAAGCTCAAAGCAGTCATCACCCAGAATATCGATGGCCTGCACCAGAAGGCCGGATCCGTCAATGTTCTGGAACTGCATGGATCGGTTTTGCGAAACTACTGCACAAGATGCCATACGTTTTATTCGCTGGAAGAAACGATGGCCAGCCGGGATCAGGACGGCATTCCGCGCTGTCCAAAAGATGGAGCGATCATCAAGCCGGATGTCGTTCTTTACGAAGAAGGCCTGGACCAGGATGTGCTGATGAAGGCTATCACGGCGATTGCCCAGGCGGACTGCCTGATTGTTGGCGGGACCAGCCTTGTTGTTTATCCGGCAGCCGGCCTGCTCCAGTATTTCCGGGGCAAATATCTCGTGCTGATCAACCGGGATTCGACCCCTTATGACAGCCAGGCTGACCTGGTTATTCACTCGTCGATTGGCGAGGTGCTTAAAGCAGCTGTCGAAGATCTGAAAAAAGAAGAAGCCAGATAACAAAGAGCCTGCCAGTTTTTGACAGGTACAAAAAAGCCCGGTGCGTCTTTTCGCACTGGGTTTTTCATGGTCTGGATTGCTGCCAGGCCGGTTTGATAACGGCCTGGGATGAGTGATGCAAAACGGGACTGTCCTGCCAGTTACCCTGGGCAGGATCGCACAATAAAATGCCGTTAAAACTCTACAGGTGAAGCTGGACAATCTCATCCTGCGAACTTTCAACTTTGACCAGCTGCTGACACAGGATCTGGACGGTTTCCTGGTTGAGCGCAGAAAGGCGGCGGTAATCTTCGATCAGCAGCTGCTCATCGATCGAAAGAACTGTCGGGCTCGCAGTTTCCGGATCATCCAGTCCAAGAATATAGGAGATGGATACATCCAGATAATCGGCAATTGCCTGGAGCTTGTTCTGGGGAATGTTTTTTATGCGGTCAGATTCATATTTAGAAATGGAAGTAGCTGAAACACCTATTGCATTGGCTACATCATCGAGTGTTTTACCCCGTTTCACCCGGATTTCCCGCAGTCTTTCACCTGTAGTCATCTTTCATTCATTATACCGAAAAGACAGAAGACTGCGGATGGCGTTCCTGAAAAGATGAAAAAGAACCCGGCAGGACAGAAGTCCATCAAATCTGGACTGGCAGGAAAGCCGGAAAATCAGATAAAAAACAGGGAAGAAAGCCGCAGCGCAGCTGGCAGGCTGAAACGATCAGAAACAAACGGCAGCAAAAACAGGCTTGCAGCTTTCCAAAAAGAAGGCCTGATCCGTAAGAAACGGTCATTTTGTCTGATGGAGTCAGGGAACAGTAAAGGGATAGGTGCCAGACAGAAAGAAAACGAATAGTACAAATGATAGAAAATTTAATAAATACGATATCAAAGCTCGCACATCAAAAATTTTAAACTTTTTTTGCATTTTTGTTTGACATCCCTGCCGGGTTTTTGTATTCTAAATAAGCGCTAAGGCGATGGAGTCGTGTCCGAGCGGTTTAAGGTGCAGTCTTGGAAAGGCTGTGTAGGAGAAATCTTACCCAGGGTTCGAATCCCTGCGACTCCGCCATTTGTCAATAACGGTAGTCTGAATAACAGATTCCAGACTGCATCGTAAATATAACCGGCCTGATTATCAGGTCTTTTTTTATTTTCCTTTTATCTTATCATCTTTGAGCGATAATACCAGGCAGTACCGCATATAAAAAAGCAGGATCCCGAATGAAGAGCCTGCTTTTTGTGATCTTTCATTTATGTTTCTCTTACAGCTCCACAGACTGATGCCAGCCTGCATTTTTTAAGTATCTTGCATCAGCCAGGTCAGAGAGGCTAATTGTCCAGATCAAATTTAACGGGTCTGGGCTTTTCGTCTTTCGTTCTTTTTCTTATTGACAAAATAAACAAGGATTGCCACTGCAACCAGAATCAGGACACAAACCAGCATGATAATGGGCATCCAGTCCATTTTTCCCTGCGACTGAAGCGTAAAAACAATGCATCCCATAATCACGATTCCGCTCAGGGCACCCAGAATAAATGTAAACAGATTTTTCAGCATGAGTGCTACCTCCATACGTTTAAATCTTAACAGGATTATAAATTCTGGGATTATGCCATGACTGTTTCCAGCTTCAGGCCATCAGGCCGGCAATGAAAGCGGTCGAAAAGCAAACGGCACGAGAAGCCCGGTTCGCTATGGCAGACTATAGTTAACGTGAAATCGTTTCATTGGCCATGGCTTTTGACCGTTTGGCCGCCAGGAAACTGGATGGCCGGATCTCAGGCGGCTCTTCTTTCTGTGAAAAGAATGAAGAGGCAGGGCAGCAGATCCGAGACCATGATGATGGCACTTTTTGAGGTGCAGCAAGGATGAAAATCGAAAAGGGAAGAGCAGTATGCAGGGGATAAAAATCCTTAAAAATGGTGATGGATTAAGCAGAAATAGTGAAAATGACGAAAAAAGAATTACAGAGCCATAATTTCACATGATCGGATGCATAAACCATTATTTTTTTCCGGATTCAGCGACTATACTGAATGATGCGAATCTTCAGCTTTCTGAAAACCAGATCGGCTGGTTTTCATTCTTTAAGAGGTATTCTATGTGGAAATATAAATGTCGAAGCCAGTTTTTTTCACTGATCGGCGCTTTTGTGGTCGGTTTTTTGATGGCCTTGTTTTTCAGCTCCAATGATCTGTTCCAGCAGCTGATTAATGAAACGCTGCCGGCCGATCTGGCCAGGGAGTTTCTGACCAACCGGTGGCTGATTGGTGTTTCCGGCGGGATCGGTTTTGCCGGACTTCTCAATGTCTTTCTGATCGGAAGCCTGCTGTCGAATTACTATTCCGGAACGATGTTCCTTTTCCTGCTCATCGCGATCATGATTCCCGATTATGCAATTCTTTTTGGAATTATTGCCCTGCCGGTTATGCTGGTGGTCACCCTGTATGGCTGGATTTCCTTAAAAATGTCCGTGCGCGGCAGCCTGGCTAAAGCCAAAATCTCAGGTGATGATGAAATTGTCCGGATCTATGAGCTGCATCATCCCATTGATCCACAATACGAGGGTGTGGCCAAAGAAGCCCGCTCAACGATTTTCAAGATCAACCTGGCCTATACGCTGGGCCTTGCGGCTGTCTTCTGTGCCCTGTTTTTCTTAAGCAACCTGTTCATCTCCATGATTCTGGTCATGATCTGCTTCTTTGCTTTCCAGTATCTGTCCAGGCTGCGGGCCTCCTGTTTTAACTCGATGGCTTCGCTTCTGGTCAACGACTGCAACCCGGAAGCGTGCATGTCGGCATTGATTTACTATGGGAAGCACGGCAGCCATTACAAGCTGAAAAACCGGGCTTTGATTGCGCAGTGCCTGATTTATCTTAATGAACCCGGGCTGGCCCAGGATGTCCTGATTGCCTTTCCAAGATCAACGCCAAACAACATCATGGCCTATAATTCACTGATGGGCTATATCTACTATCTGCTCAAAGATGAAAACGGCCTGATTCGCTGCAAGGATCAGCTTGCTGCAACCAGACCGCAGATGGGTGCGATGGGCATGATGGTCAAGTCTGAAGAACTTGCTGGACTGGAAAACAAGATTAACCTGATGCGCGGTGATTTCAACACGTGCAAGAAGTATTACCTGAACCTTCTCAAGCGCTCCGTATCCAATCTGCAAAAAGCGGACTGCGAATACTACATCGCACTGATTTCCTTTGTCCAGGAAGATTATGTCCTGGCCAGGATGTATTTCGAAAAAGTGCTTCAGATTGGAAACAAATTGTACTTTGTCCGCAATTCCCGCAATTATCTGGACAAAATCGAGCAGAGCCATCTGCTTGAACAGGATGAGACGTACTGATCTCGTCCTTTTTTTTCGCTTTCGCAGGCAGCACCAGAAATTGGAAACCAGATCATTCCTGACAGGAAGAAGAGGAAAGGGACTGCTGAACCTGCATCACGCTTAAGATCCAGGCATAGCCGTTAACATAGCTGATTTCACAAAGAAGTGAAATGGACTGGCTCCAGGCAAAAAGAGCGAATGCGACCGCCAGGCTGGCTAAAACCAGCCGGGCGGTTTTTTTTATATCCGGTTCAAAGGACCAGTCCTGCAAAATCCGGATCATGCACAAAGCCTGTCCGGCAATGGCTGCTGTACACAAAAGAGAATGTAAATCCAGAGCCAGAATTCCTGGTTCACCCGCTTTCCAGGGAAGGAGGCTGCCAGCCAGAATAACCAGCCAGCTGAAAGCCAGCCCTTGGCCGATCCCGGGATGGGCCTTAGCAGAAAAGTATTTCCACGAAAGAAAAGCGCAAAACAGGCAGGCATACAGGCAATACAAAACCATCAGCCAGAGCCGGCCATTTACCCAGCCAATCCCGGTGATGTTTTCCTGCAGCGGGTTGGCCGCAGAAAACAGAAAAAATGAAAAAAGAGTCAGCCCGCAGGACGCTGCCGGCCAAAGCATCCGCTTCAAGCGGGCGAAAAAGCAGGAGGTTTCGTTCATGTTCACAGAATAACGTCTTTACGCAGAAAATTTCAAAAAATTCATGATCAGCCTGGCCATGCCCGCTATAACCATATGTCAGCTGCAGAAAGGAGATTGGCATGCGCAAGGATTATCAATTGGCATTGAGCGATTCAAAACTTGTTCTTCAGCTTACAGATCCGCAAAATTTTGATCTTTCTGTGTTTTCAGACCAGCCTGACGATCTCTTTGCCGGCTATTCCAGAGCCGATGGCCAGAGCGGCCGGATTGAATATCCGATTGAAAATATGATTTCGCTGCGCGAACTGCTAAACCAGATTACCCCAGGAAAACAGGAAGCCTGCAGCCTGCTGAACAGCCTGTTCAGCGCCTTGAATCTCGGGATGAAAAACCAGCCGGTTGTCCTGGATCTGGACGGGATTTTCTTCAGCTTCCACGCGGATGCCCTTTGCCTGGTGCGGGCGCCTTTGGTGATGGAGTGCTGGATGAAACGGCAGGAAGACCTGGACTGCTTTATCGAACAGCTTTTAGATCATCTGGACTGTGATGGCTTTGAGATCAGCGGCCTGCTGTGGAAGGCGCGGAAAGAGTCAAAGCCTCTGGAAGCCATTCTGGCCGATCTGGATAGCCTGAATCAGGCTTCGCAAAAGCGAAAACTGTTCTTTCGCAAGCCGGTTATTGAGCCATTCAGCCTGAAAAAACCGGTCTATCCCGACCTGGAAGGACGAAAACAAAATATGGCAAACCCGCCTCAGGGACAAAGTGATCTCTCAAGATCCAGAAACGATCCAGTCTCTGACCGGCCTGCCATCACCCGCCTGCAAACTGAAAACCAGCTTCCTTCTGGCAAACCAGATGAGGCTTTCTCCTGGCTGCCGCAATCAGGCTTTGATCAAAAGCCGGAAAACCGGCCTCTGCCTGAAAACGATGAACAGGCAGGCAAAGAAGCGATCTGCCAGCCCGATCTTTTTGGACCAGCAGGCAAAGCTTCTGATTTCAGCCTGGATTTTCAAAACTGGACCAGCCAGGATGTTCTGAACTTTTTCGAAACCGGCATTCCGGAGCAAGGCAGCCCCGACCTTTTCGAAGAATCACCTGCTCCATCTCCAATCTCTGAAAGCCGGGAATGGGAAGTCTTTCGCCGCAATACTCCGCCATCCCAGAATTCATATCCGTCCTGTAAGCTGCCAAAAGAGCCGCAGGCGATCGAACCCAGCCCGAATCTGGAGAAGACTCCCCAGGCAAATCAGGCTGATGGCCTGGAAAGATGCCGCTCGGAAACCTTGCCGGCAGGAGCGGATTTGGCAGGCCGAAAAAGCGGGGTATCGCGCCAGACTGATTTTGAAAGAAGAACCAGTTCAGGCAGCCGGCTGGAAAAAAGTCTGCTGGATCTGTCTGCATCCGATCGGAAGAAAGCTCTGGATGGGTATGAGCCGACCATGCTGATGGAATCGATTGTTGAACCGGCTTTTCTGGAATGCCAGGGAAAGCGGATCGCCCTTGAAGGTTCAGATTTGCTTGCAGGACGAGGAATGGATTGTCAGGTGCGGCTGGAAGGACCGGGTGTATCGATGCATCATGCCCGCCTGGTCTGCCAGGCCGGCCGCTGGTATATCCAGGATCTCAAGTCAACCAACGGAACGTTTATCGGCCAGAAGCAGATCGTCCGCCGGATGCGCCTGAAAGAGGGCATGACGATCCGCTTTGGAAACCTGGAGGCTGTCTTCTTTGAACACCCGGTTCTTCATTCTTGAACTGCTCAAGGAAAATCCAGGCGGTCAGGTCTTCCTGGGCGCGGACAGCCAGAGCCGCAAAAAAGTCATCATCAAGCAGGTTTTTCCCCATGCCCACCAGGCCTGGCAGAGCCAGTTTTTGATGGAGTGCAAGGTTTTGCAGGCCCTGGACCATCCAGGCTTTCCCAGGCTGATTGAGGTGCACAAGGATCCGCTTGAAACCTGGCTGGCCGAAGAATACATCGAAGGCGAAAACCTGAATTCCTGGATGAAAAGTCGTCCGCCGCGCAAAGAACGCTGCCGGATCTTCCTGGAAGTGCTGGAACTGATTGGCCAGGTCCACCAGGCCGGCTTTCTTTACCTGGATCTCAAGCCGGACAACATCCTTGTCCGCAATGGGCATGCCTGTCTGATCGATTTCAATTCAGCCCTGCCCATCGGCAGCATCCGGCCGATCCTGGTCAGCCGCTCCTCATTGCCTCCCGAGGGAATTGAGGGACAGCCGATGAACGAAAAAGCCGACCAGATCGGGCTGGGTCGGCTGTATCTGAGCCTGTTTGGCCCTTCGTCCATTGCCTGGACCGCACTGGCCAGAAATCCGGAAAGCCGGTTTCGCGATCTGGAAACCTTTGCCAGGCAGGTTCACAAAAAGAACGGCCAAAATCCGGTCCTGGGCTGGATGGCTGCCATCCTGGCTGCCTGTATCGGTATCTTTGCTTTCTTTGTCCTGGTGCCGGTCTGGAATAACGCCGCAAAAAAGCCGCAGACTGCTGAAAAAAGGGGCAGTCCCGATCTTGATGCGGCTGTCCTTTGCCAGGCGCTGGAAAAAGAGCGGCAGGCAGGAACCATCGTTCTTGACCAGAGCGAATGGCTGATCGCGGCCCGGGCCGCTTTTGAACAGAATCATCTGCCGCTGGCCGGATTTCTTCATGACAACAAGCCGGATCAGGATGGGTTTCAAAGCGAGTTTTATGATTTTCTACTGGCTTTGATTCTGGGAAGCGACCTGCCAGCTGACCGGCTGGAATGGCTGCTCGACCATCTGCCTGAGCAGCTGGGATGGATTGAGCAGCTGGAAATGCTTTGCAGCGGCCTGTTAAGCCGCCGGCTTGTTCTTGAAGCCGGACCGCTTCAGTACCTGTTTGACCAGGCTGCCGGACAGCTGCCGCTGGAAGAGAAAACCTGCAAAGCCTTGATGAATTATCTGCTCTTCTGTTTTTCCCAAAGAGAGATCCATATTGAGCTGCCCGGGCAGCTGGCTGATGAATTCAGCTGCAAGGCCCCGGATCTTTACCAGCTTTACCAGGCGGCCCAGCCGCGATAAGCCGTAAAGCTTGAGCGGTGTATCGGGAATGCGTGGAAATGGCCGAAAAGACAAGTCCCGTGCGCTATCTGGCTGGCCGTGCCGGCTAAACAGAAGCGGGCAATAAAAAGTACCTTGCAAAGTGCCTTGCTTAAAGGTGCCGAGCGAGTAAGCGTCCCGCAGTGGATGCGAAAGAAGCTCTGCGTCCTCACAAACGCAGGGCCGCTTTCAAAGCTAATGTCAAAAAAGAAGAGTGTTACGTTTGTCGTGATATTAGCTAACTGTAAAGAGAATTGAGCTTATTATGCCAGAACCTTAAGGAGGTGAAAGCCAGAACACTGCCTTTTAAAACGAAAACCAAAAGAAAAGAAAAAGGAGAGAAATTTTATGCTCATTAGCATGCAGGCACTGCCGGATGCGATCCCGGCCAGCTCCGTTATTCACGCCCCGGAAACAGTCCGCGCCAGCAGCTCCATGCAGACTGGAAGCCATACCGCAAACTATATCCGCTCGATTCTGATAACTGGCTGTTCGGGTCTTCAAGAAGCCGGCATCCGGTTTGATTCCAGTCAGAAAAACTACGTAATTGAAATGCGCAATGCCAGGGGTGAACTGATGGCCAGCCGTGTTCTTGCCCCGGCAAAACAGGGTGGGTATGCCAGCGATTTCACATTCCGGATTGCAGCAGCCCCAAATTCAAAGACCCGCCAGCTGCAGATCCTTTGTGGAAAAAGCGAAGGGAAAGAAGAAAGCCGCAATGAACCGGAAGATACCGGAATGCCTGGAGATGAGAGCCAAAAAGACGAGGCGGCCATTGATGATGACTTAGCTTTGGATCAGCCTTCCGCACTGGAAAAACCGCAGGCTGCTCCCACAGACAGCACTGGCCAGCCAGAACCGGCAGGTCCAGACGAAAGCCGCCAGCCTGGACATTCACAAAACGAACCGGATTCATTCCGCCAGAATGGCACTCACGATCCAGAATCCGAAAACTGTGCACAAGAGGCAGAACCGGAAAAGGACGCATCTGGAAAGGAAGATCAGAGTCCGGAGAAAAATGACGATTCCAAAGACATGATGGATCCGGATCTGGAAACTTCGCAGCCTGGAGCCGACGGACTGGAAAAGCCGGGTTCCAATCCATTTGAACTGCAGGTCCCCATGCAGTTTCCCTCCGCTTCCGGTTCGCTGATCGAGCAGGATCCCCTGGACAAGCCGGTCCTGGTGATACAGCCTGTCCAGTCCGTCCAGAAGCCGGCGCCAAAAATCGATAAAAAGCCCATAACCGCTTTAAAAAAGGAAGAGCTGACGGTAAAAAGCCCTGTTCAGGCACCCGCTGCTTTGCGGCCGGTGGAGTCTGAGACTTTAAAACCCGCTGCAAAGCAGGAGCAGCCGGAAAGCCTGAAGCAAAGTTTACAGCCGTCTCTGACTGTGCCGGCAGACGATGCCTTGCCAAACCGCGTTAATGAAGCTTTACAGCCGGGGCTGGCGTTGATACCCTCTGTGCCTGTCCTCCAGAAAACAGCCGCTTCTTCCTCAAGCCAGAACCTGTCTGCACCATTAATCCCTTCAACGGATGGAAGCCTGCAGGCTGATCAAAGCCTGGAATGGAAAGCGGCAGGATATCTCCAGGAGCTGCAGATGTCTCCTTCATTGGCTGCAGCCCAAAATCCAGCTGATGTTCCGGTACAGGAATCAGCAGTCAAACCGGCTTTGAACACAGCCGATGATTTACCGAAAGAAATGAGCCTTCAAAACAGGATCAGCCATGCCGGCCGGCTTAGCCTTTCCGCCGCTGAAAAAATGCTGAACTTTCCAGCGGCTGCTTTAAGAGATCCCCAGAAAGTATCGGCTCCAAAGGCGAGCCTGAGCTCGGGAAGCCGGCAGTTTCCAAGCGGCAGGCGCCTGTACATTCAGGATCCTTCAAAACTGAAAGTCCAGGTCGATCATGGGCAGATCAAGGATGTCCAGGTCGTCTCGCAGACTACCAGGAAAAGCTATCCGGATCTCGAACAGGCCATGCAGGCGGAACAGAATGCCGCTTTTGAAGTGGAAGCCAGGATCGAGGACAGCTCTTCACACCAGATCTCTACCGCTTTCTGGACTGTAATCTGTGCTGGAAAGACCGTCCAGGAAAAATCTGTCCTGCCGGGAAAAGAGATTGCCAGCAGCTACACCCTCAACGAGCAGGGCAAAGTGGTCAGCTACCAGCAGGAAAAAGGAGCTGCTGCACTGCTTTGCCGGGGCTTTGATCCTGTTGAATCGAAAAAAGTGGCGGCAGGAGAAACTTTGCGGATGTATGTCAAAGCAAAACCTGGCAGCTACAGCGTATGGATCAATGGCAAAGAAAAGCCAGCCAGTGTCCAGGAAGATGAACTCGGCCAGAAATTTTTGCCGATTAAAGCCGGCATCGGGACAACCAGAATCCGGGTGCTTCGCAATGGCTCCACGATTTATTCCGGCGAGCTGCAAAGCCATAACCCGTTTGCGGTTGTCGGGATGATTGGGCCGGCTTTGGGAACTCTGACAGGAGTGCTGCTGGATGTCCGCCGGCGCCGCCTGGCCTGAGTTTGTCTGGTGTACGCATGCCAGGGCCATACCGGTCTCCAGAGCAAGACTTGATGCGCTGCTTGAAAAACTGGCGGGGAGCGTGGATCCGGGGGCCCTGAACATCCGGCAAATGGAGCAGCGCCTTGACAGGCTGCCATGCAGCTGCCCGCTCCGGCTGGCGAATGGCCTGCTGTTCCGGATTGGCGAAACGCTGATTCCATATCAGCCGGCCTTTTCAAGAATCCATCTGCCGCTGCCCGCTTCCAGCCCATGCATCAAGGCTGGGGCAGAAATCAATCCGCCTGCAATAACGGCTTTAGAACTGGACTGCAGCCAGGAGGACTGGCTCCTTAAGGGAAATGGTAATACTGCGCTTTATGTCAATGGAAAACGGCAGCTGGATCTGGCCGTTCTGGAAAAGAACAGCTGGGTCTTTGCCGGCGATCGGCTTCTGGTGCGGCTGGGTTCAATCCTTTTTGCTTCAGGCCATCTGGAAGGCGCAAATCCGGCCGCCTGCCTTGCATTGCGACCTGAAACCGGGCAGAAAAGCGGATTGTGGAAACCTGTGCCGTCTCTGGATGTCCAGTCCTTTCGGATTGAATCGCTGGATGAGCCGCTGGCAGAAAGCGACAGTGCGATGGCCTCGCCGGCAGGAATGATCGTCATCAGTTCGCTGGCTTCCGCCCTTTCCGGCTTTTTGCTCAATCCCGCCAATCCATCCAGCCATATTGCCGGACTGGTCAGTGCCGGAATCAGTGCGGCCGGGTTTTGCGGATGGTATGGCTGGAATGGCAGACGCCAGAAGCAGAGAAAGCAGCAGCGAAAAACAGAAAAAACCCTTGCCTGGCTGGATTACCTGAAAAAACAGATGGAAGCCATCGACCAGGAGCGCCAGTTCCGGCTGGAACAGTTTAAAAAAGAGCGGCAGAAGATCCTGAAACTGGATGCCAGCGGGCATGGGGCTCTGTCAGGCGAAGAGCCTTGGAGGCTTCCGGCTTTGATGGAAATTCGGCGCTGGGCTGATCTGGAACTTCCGCCCCTTGGCTGGCAGCTCGAATCGACAGCGGCCAGCAAGGCTCTGGATCAGCTCAAAAGCCAGAATCTGGAAACGCCGGCCATTGGTTATCTCATACAAAACGAGATTCTGGATGCCTGCAGCTGGTCGAAGCACCAGGTCGAATGGTTCTTTGTGCTCTGGGCCTGGATGGCTGCCAGACGCTTACGGCGCTTTGCCTGGATTGGAATCCAGCCGGATCTGCCCGCTCACCCAGCCAGCCGCCTGGATCACCAGCTTCTGTATTTTCCAGACTGGAAGGCCTTTGAAGCCTGCCGGACTTTACATCCCGCTATTGAATGGACGCTTTGTTCGGCCGTTGAACCGCCATCCTTTTCGATGCTCAAGGATCTGACGGTTCTTGCCTTGTGGCCTGGCAATCCGGGAAGGGCTGCCCGCCCGCTTTTTGAGGATGAACCAATACCGCAAGCCCTCTTTCGCCAGAGCTGCTTTCTTTCAGGCCCCACAGCTTTGGCACCTGCTGCCGGCATTCCCGGCTGCCTGGAGGAAAAGAACAGTCAGGAATGGAAAAAGAAGAGAGCTAATCTGACGATTGAACTGGCTGGCGGTGTGTTCTGGAATCTGAAAACCGAAGGTCCCCATGCCCTGGTCGCCGGAGCGACAGGAAGCGGGAAAAGCGAAGGGCTTTGCACGATGCTTTTCCAGCTGGCTTGCCAGAACAGTGCCCGGTTTTTGCAGTATGTGCTGATTGACTTCAAGGGCGGCTCGTTTTGCATGCCTTTTGCCGATCTGCCCCATACCGCTGCTCTTTTAACCAACCTGGATTCCTCCCAGATCCGAAGACTGGAAAAAGCGCTGAGCCGGGAACTGGACAGGCGCCAGGAAGCTCTTTCGATGTTTCTCAAGGACAGTCCCGGATCGGATACCGGGATTGAAAACTGCCCCGATCCAGAAGACGGGCTGCCGTTTTCAGAGATTGTTGTGTGTGTCGATGAATTTGGCCAGCTCAAGGCCCGGTATCCGAATTTCATGAAAAAACTGCAGGAACTGGCCCGCATTGGCCGCTCGCTTGGCTTTCACCTGATTCTGTGCACGCAAAAACCGGCTGGCCTGGTCGACGAGCAGATCTGGGCCAATTCAAAAAGCCGGCTTTGCTTCCCGGTTCTGGACAAGGCCGATTCAAGGGAAGTACTGGGCCATGATGGCGCAGCAAAGCTTAGCTGCAGCGGCCAGTTTATTTTGCAGTGCGGGCAGGAAAGCGAAAAAAGCGGACGTGCTTTCTTTCTGAAAGCGCCGGCCAGCGGCAAGGGCGACCTGTTGGAGCGCCAGCCGGATGGAAAATGGTCCAGAATCGAGCAGCCTTCGCTGCAGGATGTTTTTCGAAGCCGGATCCTGTCACGAAATGAAGAAAGGCACTGGATTTTGCATCCTGATTTGAACGATACCGACAGCGAATACGGACTGATGGAAGACAAGCTTTCGCATTTTGAAAGGTATTGCCTGCCGCCTGGCGAAAACCTTCTGGCAGCAGCAGGATCAGAAACAAAGCTGGAACAGATCGCCATGACCCTGGCCGCATCTGGCAGCTGTCCGGTATTTGCCGCCTGGACATTCGGTAAAAACAAATCGGATCAGGATGGGGATGATTCAATGGCCTGCTGGCTGCCTGCCAAAAAGGGCAGGGGCTTATGGCTGGTGGAAGAGGCTTCGCTCTGGCAGCTGACTGATCCGGAGTGGAAACAGCCGGTCATGGTTTTGTTAAGGCTTGCTTCTTCCACTTCATTTGCGCTTGTCAAAGCGCTGGCTGAATGTCCCAGAATTTCACTGATCGTCTTGTGTACCCAGCTGGATTTCCGGCAGGAAAAACTGCTTCCTCTATTTTCAAACCGGATTTTTGCCGGAATGGAAAACCGGGATATCCTGTCTCAGATCAGCGGGGGAAAGCTTTCAGAAACGGAAAACTGGCCCGCAGCAGCCCTTCGTCGGAGCGGAATGGCCAGACATGAATACCAGCGGCTGATTCTCCATCATCCAGATAAGACGATCTGGCAGGCTAAAGAAACCCTTGCGCAGGCCTTTCTGCCCATCTGGCTTAAGCCGGATCTGCTGACGCTGGACAAACCCCATCTGGAAGGTCTGGTAGCGATTGATGCGCTCAATGGAAAACCAGTCTGCCACAAAGGAAAACCGCTGACCATTGCCTGGTCTTCTGCAGCTTACAAAGCCAAAGCACAAAACCTGGCCTTGCGTCTGCAGGCAGAAAATCCGCTTCTTGAACCGGGAGGCCTGCCGGGTGAGCAGCCGCTTTGCCTGCTTGATTTAAACCAGGCAGTTAATCCGCCAGAAATGCTCAGGCAGGCGGCCGCTCTGGGAAATATCCTGTTTGCGGGTCCTGGATTTTCCAGCTTTGGCTATCTGCTCCAGATCCAGCCCCCTGCCCAGCCAGTCGGAGATGCACTGTGGATTGCCAGAGGCCAGGCAGCAGACTGCTTTATGGCGGGTCTGGACGAAATGGACGGGGAGAGTTTATGATCCTGGCTTTTGAAATTATTTTTAGCCCCCAGCAGAGAATTATCGAAATTGAAAATCCGCAGGTGCAGACACTTGCTGAAGTGGCCGGGCTTTTAAAGCCGGGCTGGAACTGGCGGTTTTCAAAGGAGTGTACCTTCTGGTTTTACTCCAGAGAAGAGGATGGCCTGCTCAATGGCCATATCCCCATCAGCCGGCTGCCGCTGGCGGATGATGATGAGGTCATTCTGCTGCCAGTACCTGCTTAAGGAAACATTTTAAATAAATCATAAACATTTAAACAATTTGTATTGACTTATGAGAACAGAAAAAAGAGAGGTAATGAATGTATGCGAATTCAGGCAGATTACAACGAAATCCGGGCGACCGGAACAAACCTGCAGCGGCAGTCGCAGGAATATGAATCGCTCATGGGGCAGATGATTGCCCGGATGAACGAGCTTCAATCGGTCTGGCAGGGATCAGATGCCCAGGCTTTTCTCACCCAGCTGGAAGCGCTGCGCCCCAAAATGCTCAAGCTTAAAACGGCCATCGATACCTACGGCAATCTTCTGATCGCAGATGCTTCTGCTTACGAGCAGCTTCAGGCTAACCGGACAGCCAATGCGCGGATGCTTTAAAAAGCCGGTCGGCTGCATAAATCACTCAGACAAAATGGAGAAAAAATCCGCCAGGCGGATCAGGAAGGAAAATAATTATGAATGGTGTATTGATTTCCAGCGATATGCTTGATACGGCATCAAGCCAGGTTACAGCTCTCAAATCACAGATGGAAACGCTCTTTGAGCAGATCCGGCAGGCGATCCGGGCGATGAATTCCTTCTGGGACTCACCCGCAGCCAGATCAGCTTATGCCCAGTTTGAAGAGTTCTCGCCTGTATTTCCCCAGTACATTCAGCTGGTCACCAATTACTGCATGTATCTGAGCCAGACAGCCCAGGCGTATCGTGAAAATGAATCAGCTCTTGGAGCAGGAGCATGAACACCAGCTACTACCATTCGCTCAGTGCCGGATTAAGCCGCCTGGAAGGCAGCCTGCCCGAGGGGCTGGAAAGCGAAGAGCGCACAGCCGTTCAGGCTGCCATAGGCGCCATCCGCTCCTGGATCAGCACGCAGCTTTCCGAAATCCGGCGCATTGAACAGGAACGGCTGGAAGCGGCCAGGCGCCGTGAGGAAGAGCGTAAAAAAGCTTTGCAGGCAAAGCAGCGGGAGTAAGCGGATATGAAGCTCGATACCCAGCAGTGTATCCAGATTGCCGAGGCCATCGGGGCGCTGAAGCAAAGCCAGGCTTTTGATGAGCCCTCACTCCAGGCCCGGCATGAACAGATTCAGTCAAAACTCTCGTCTATGGAGTCTTTCTTCCGCCGTCTGGCCCAGATGGTGGAAGAAAACGAAAACGCTTTATGCAGCGGGGGTGAAATTACAGTAGCCGATCAGCCGGGCGCCTATGCCACCGGTCGGATTTCAGGATTGAACGGATCGCTGCTGGCAGGCAAGATTGCCAGTGCTTCTGGAGTTGCCGGAATTGCGGTTGGCGCCTGTTCCAGTGAGTGGAATGCAGGTCCGGCTCATGCCAGTTTCAGCGCTTCAGCGCTGGAAGGATCCGTTTCCGGACAGGCTTATCTGCAGCTGATGAAAGGAAAAAAGTTCAGCCCGAATGTGCGGCTGGAAGCCCAGGGCAATGCCCACCTGGCTTCAGCCCAGATTGAAGCGGGCATCGGCCTGGACCAGGTGTCCGGATCGCTGCGGGCAGCTGGTGAGGTGGGGGCTGTTTATGGCCAGGCCAGAGCTGTCCTGTCTCCGGATGAGCAGACCATTTCAGCCCAGGCCGGCGCCGCGGCGCTGCGGGGAGAATGTACCCTGGCTTTTGAACTGGCAGACATTCGCGTCAATGTTGGCCTTTCCGGATCCGTCGGCAGCGTGGAAGCCGGTTTTGAGTATTCAAGCAAGCCGGGCACATGGCAGGTTGGCCTCAATGGCGCCCTGTTTGCGGGGGGCGGCCTGCGCCTGCAGGTTGATTATTAACCGGAGCCGGAAGAGACTTTATCCAGATCCTGGCCGGACAGCGACCGGCACAATGGAAACTGCTGTACACCTTAAAGGAGCAGCCGGCAGTTCCGGTATTCCCTGAAAGAACAGACTGAATTGAACACAAAACTGCCAGGCCGCCAGCAGAAATCCCAAAGGCGGCACAAGAAAAGGAAAGGACAAAGCGCAGATGGGCAGTCAGGCCAGACTTTACTGCCTGTCTGTCCTGCTTTGGCGGTAAAATAAATCATGAGAGAAATTCTTCCTCTTGGAAGTGTTGTAACGCTGAAAGATGCAAACAAGCGTCTGATGATTGCCGGCCGCCTCCAGAAAGAGACAAGCACCGGCCAGGTTTTTGACTACAGTGCGGTGCTCTGGCCGGAAGGAATGGTCAGCTCCGATAAAGTGTACCTGTTTAACGAAGACGATATTCTGTATATCTGGTTTCTCGGTCTGCAGGACCATGAAGAATTTACCTTCCGTCTTGAACTTGAGCGGCTTCTCGATGAAGTCAGCTGAAATCAATCCGTTTTCATCAATCAGCCAACAGCACAAAAGAAAGTGAGAATCGAAATGCCGCCCAGATTTTGCGGCGATTTCGATGTGGTGAATACGATGCTTCTGTTTTCGACGGTGCTGCCTGCGGCCAAAGGACTGGATCCGCATGCGTTTTATGAAACGATGATCGACTGGAACCAGAATTATTCCAGGGCTGAAAACCAGATCTCTTCCCTGGAATGGAACGGTGGTTTTTCCCAGACCTTCTGCGATGAAAACCTGAAAATGGAGTTTGACTGTCTTGAAGAAGAAGGTCTTTACGGGGCCCGGTTTACCAAGGATGAAAATGGTGTTCTCTGGCGGACGGATGCGCTGTATCTGGCCAGAAAACAGCAGATCCTGGTCCAGCTGGACCGTTCCTATATTCCAGGAGCAGCCATTCCGAACCAGTATTTTGCCACCCCAAAGCTCATTGAGACAATGATCGACCATCAGCTGCTGGAAAAATCAGACGATCTGCCCGTCTCAGTCCGGCCGCTTGAACTGTCCGTTTCGGATTCAGCCCGCCTTGAGGCGATCTTTTATGGCCCGTCCAGCCCGGATCTGCCAATCGTGCTGGTCTCGCCTCATGAAACAGGGAGCTGGCCGGTTGACCTGGATAAGCTGGCCTGGCGGCTGAAAGGAGCAGCTCATGTCATTGGCCTGCAAAGCGAAACCGGTCCGGTGCTGTGGTGGAAAGAAAACTTTTCGCTGCAGATGCCGCAGGCCGGCCTGGTCAGCATCACGTATCCGAATGCAGCCAGATCGATTGAATATATCCAGCCGCCGCTGATCGATGCTTCCGATTTTCTGATGGAAGAAATCTGCAGCCGCATCTTCCGCTACAACCAGATGCTGGAAAATGCCAACCAGCCGGCCTGGATGCTGCTCAAGGCGCATAAAGTGGAAAAGGCTGCTGCGGAAGAAAGCAGGATACGAAATGATGAAACAGCCCAGTTTACCGAGCTGTTTGATCTGATGAATAATGACCGGGAGTCCCTTTCGGCTCAGCTGATTGCCCTGCAGGCTGAAAACAACGCGATGCACCAGGCATTAAAGGCCGCAAACCGCCAGGAACAGGCCGGAATTCTGGTTCCTGGCCGGGAAGAGGAATTCTATCCGGGAGAAATCCGCGATTATGTCATGGAGGCTTTAAAACAGGTGCTGAACAGCAGTTATGAGCAGGGAAGAAAAGCGGACCTGATCAGGGACCTGGTTGAAAGCAATCCTTCCGGAAGCGAAATGGAAAAGCGGCGGGAACTGATCCGGCAGGCGATGAACCGGGAAGGATCCGCAGAGCGCTGGCAGAATCTGCTGGTCCAGGCCGGCTTTGAAATCAGCGAAGAAGGCAAGCACTACAAGCTGGTCTATGGCAAAGATAAACGCTATACATTTACTATCGGTAAAACGCCATCGGATGTCCGGGCTTCAAAAAACAATGTGTCCATCATTTTGCAGAAGCTTTTCAAGTAGCCAGTAGCCGACCATTATCAGCTGTACAAGTTCTGCTGGAAAAGAAAAAACGAAAAGGAACCAGGATTGCAAGCATCCCGGAAAAGAAAAAAGCAGCAGTTCAAAAGACAAAAAAGCAGACCGCACTGGCAAAATTTCTTTGCCTTGCGGTCTGCTTCTCTTTATAGGTTTCAGATTCTGGAAATTTACCAGACTGAGCCAGTATCAGGAAAACCGACCTGATTTTTTTAGTTTGAAGAGGTTTCGCTGTCTGTCTTTTCAGCCAGGTCAGGACGGGAAACCAGATAATCCGGGTTCATGGCTTTGAAGTAGTCGAAGATATACTGGTCATGAACTTCGAAATCATACTTTTTCAGGTAGTAAACCTCGCAGTCATTCGAGATAGTCTGGTTGGATGAGAGGGCAGAAATAATCTTGGAAAGATTCTTGTCGTAGTCGCGGGAGACAACGGAAGCCACATAATACTGCTTGTTGTCGGTGGAGGTGTCGTTGGTGAACACCTGGTCAAGAACACCGTCCTTGCCGGCATCCTGGATGGCATTGCGCAGCTCATCAGGCAGTGTGGTATCGGCAGTCGAAACAATCTGTTCCTGACCGGTGTAGCTGGAGCTTTCCAGGCCGTATTGGGCACCGACTTTGCCGGCATCTTCCCCGTTTTTCAAAGCATCCAGAGCTTTATTGGCATTGTCTTCGGAATCCGTTTCAATGATGACGGCCAGCACTGGATCAAATTCGCTGATGATTTCTTCCTTGGCATCCGTAAAGTATTTCTTAGCCAGCTCCTGGGCCTGGGCATTGGGAACCAGGGCCCGGTTGAGGTAGTCTTCGCTGTCGGCAAAACCTAAAGACTTGATCTGGTCTTCAAAGCCGGGAGTCTGCTTGTAGTCTTCCAGGATTTCCTGCTGCTTTTTCATCATGTCATCCGGGCGGCCGATTTCCTTGTCGTAAATCTGCTTGTTGACCAGGGAAATCAGTGTCTGCGGACCAGAGTAGTCCTTGATTAAGGCGTATTCTTTTTCCCTGGTAAAATTCTGGTCACCGACCGTCATTAATACTTCGCTGCCATCCGGGATGGTTGTCTGGCCGGTCGAGCATCCGGCCAGAAGCAGGCCCAGGCCGGCCGCAAGAAGTGCTTTTTTAAATTTCATTCTATTCACCCTCCTTGCTTTCGGTGCTGCTTTGTGCAGAAGCGGCACTTGAAGCGCTGGCGGATGATTCAGAAGCAGCCTGAGAGGAGCTGCTTGTTTTGGATTCCTTGGCTGAGTCATCCGAAGATATTGCTTCCAGGGCCTGCAGCTGCGGGTCAAGGTAGGAAATCTGCTGGGCCATGTAGCTTTCGACCTGTTTCTTGACCGTGTCATTGGCAAATTTTACATCCAGCTTGCTTCCGGCATTCTTGATGACCAGTGCTTCCAGGCCGCTGGCTTTGGAAATAATGGTGGTAACCAGAGTGTCTTTGGCTTCATCGCTACCTTCTTCCAGGATCTTTTTCGGATCGGTCTTGTCGACATGGACTTTATAGAGCGTATAGGTCTGCATGCCGGATGGCTGAACAGTGATCCAGTCACTGGTTTCACCCTCTTTTAAATCCTTGGCGGCTGTGATGACCGCTGTATCCAGGGTTGTGGATGTGGAGTCGATATAGCCAAATTCGCCACCCTTTTCCTTTGTATTTTCATCTTCGGAAAATTCTTTGGCGATATCGGCAAAGCTTTTGCCCTCATCAAAGGCTTTCTGGATGTCTTCCTGTTTTTTCTTGGCATCTTCAGAAAGAGTTTCGGCGTTGTCCACATTCATGGTCAGGATCGAAACCGTGCGGGCGCCCTCCGGGATGTAGGAAGTCAGCTGGTCCAGATGCTCCTTGACAAACTCACCGTCCAGAGTTTCCACTTTGGCAGCGATCTTGCAGTAGTCTTTCAGCGCGTTGTCGCCGGTAAAGCCCATGCCGGCCAGCTGGCTGAGAATGGAATACTCGGTTTTTCCGGAAGCATCCGCTTTCATGTTGCTTTCCAGGTTGCGGGCCATCCGCTTAGCGCTTTCTTCGATTTCTGATGTCGTTTCAATCGACTGATCCGTCACCATGTTGCGGTAGGCGGAAAAAAGGACAGCCGGCTCGCTGGAAACGGAATTGTCCAGCAGCTCAGAACTGGTGACATTGCCAAGGCTTGTGGAGGCAACGACATCCTGGCCGTCTGCTTTCATGGTGGTGACATTGTCCTTGTTTAAATCGGCAACGAAGTAAATCAGAACGCCGATAAACACGACAGCCAGTACGCAGACAAACCAGTATTTTCTAAAAAAATCACTCATTGTATCTTGCTGCAAACTCTTCCGGAAGCAGCCTCACCCTTTCTCTATCGAGCCGGAAGAGGTAGAAAAAGGCAGGCAGTCCCTGCCTGGTCCTCAAAAGAATCAGACAAAATTATACGAAAGGCGTCACTAAAATGCAATGTAGCCGAATAGTAAGCCACAATGGCTTGACGAAGCCAAACCATACGCCCCGGATTTTAACGGGCCCAGGTAAAGATGCCAATCCATACGGAAGCAGTCCCGGCCAGAAAACGGGTGCCAAAGGTTCTGATTCTTTCAGGAGGATCAAACCGGAGATTTATTAAACAGGAATCAAAAAACGAATAAATCGGGAAAAAGGAATGAAAAAGCCGGCAGAAGCAGCCGGTTTTTTGCCTGTTCCAGACAAAGCAAGCTTAAAAGGATGGCAATATCTGATGCCTGTCACGGCCTTTGGAAAAGGGAAGAAACCTGCCTGATTCTGTGGCGGATCGTTCTGCCTGATAATGCGGATCGTTCTGCTTAATAATATTGTAGAAAAGCCGGCAGAACATTGTGGAAGACAGCGGTTGATCGGATAAAAAGACAGCGGTATCAGGATGGCGGGATGAAAAATGAATCTGCCTTTTGTCATTTGCCCAAAATCGGCCAAAGGCGCAAGAGTTGGCGGGCAGGACATTTCAGGTCTGAATTGAGCTTTAGAGTATACTGTTAAGAGACAAAGTGAGGTATCAGAATGTCAACATTGGAAATAAAGGATTTACACGTCAGCGTAGAAGACAAAGAAATTCTGCGCGGTATTGACCTGACGGTTAAATCCGACGAAATGCACGCATTAATGGGACCGAATGGCAACGGCAAGTCTACCTTGCTTGCAGCAATTATGGGAAACCCAAAATATACAGTAACTCAGGGCTCCATTACCCTCGATGGCAAAGATGTTCTGGCCATGCCGGTCGATGAGCGCTCCAAAGCCGGACTTTTCCTTGGCATGCAGTATCCAAGCGAAGTTCCAGGCGTTACCAATTCCGATTTTCTGCGGACGGCTATTAACGCCCGCCGTGATAAGCCAATCTCCCTGTTCTCCTTCATCAAGGAAATGGACCGGGCGATTCATGAACTGGAAATGAAGCCGGACCTGGCTCACCGGTTTTTAAACGTCGGCTTTTCCGGCGGTGAAAAGAAGAGAAATGAAATCGTCCAGATGCTTCTTTTAAAACCGGATCTGGCCATGCTGGATGAAATTGACTCCGGGCTGGATGTCGACGCCCTGAAAATCGTCGCCAATGCCGTTTTAAAAGAAAAAGAAGAGCGGCACATGGGTGTTATAGTGGTCAGCCACTATGCCAGATTCCTTGATTATCTGCGCCCGACTCATGCTCATGTTCTGGTTGACGGAAAAATCGTTGTTTCCGGCGGCCCGGAATTAGTCCACCGGATTGACAGCGAAGGCTACGACTGGGTGGAAAAGGAATACCATGTCCAGGCCCGTAAGGAAGAAAAACCAAAGCCTGTCCTTCTTGAATCCTGCGGTGCGAAGAAAGTGGAGTAAGTCCGATGGAAAGGACCTATTCAAACCGCTTTGAGGACCGCATCGAGACAGATCAGAGCCTGGATCTGACTTTTGACAAGCGCTCCAGCGGATCACTGGTGATTTTTCTCGATCACAATCCCGGCCATCTGGATATCTGCCTGAAAGCAGACCAGTACAGCTACGTCAAGATCTTCATTCAAAACCGCACCGAAGACCAGCTGGATCTGAAGCTGCACATTGACGTGGAAGACGATGCCAAGATTGAGCTGGGTCTGCTTGATTTGCAGGACAAGCCGGTTCATATCGAAGCAAAAGGCGAACTCAACAGGCAGGGTGCCACCCTTGAACTGTACACCGCCCAGCTGTGCCTTTTTGACAAGGAGAAAAAGGCAAAAATCGATGTGAACTCAAATGTGGATCACACCTATGGCAACATGCATAACTTTGCCGTGGTTTTTGATGGCGGCAAGTATGAAATGGTCGCTTCCGGCCGGATCGTCAAAGGCGCCTATGGTTCCGAATCGCACCAGGAAACCCGTGTCTTGACAATGGGCAAAGATCATAAGTGTGTAGCGATCCCAATTTTATATATTGATGAAAACGAAGTAAAAGCTTCTCACGCCCTGACCATTGGCCAGCCTGACGCGCAGCAGCTCTATTACCTGCAGTCGCGGGGACTGAATACCCGGCAGGCAATCGGATTGCTTTCCATTGGCTATTTCAAGCCGGTAATCAGTCTGATTGATGACCAGGCTTTGCGTGACGAGATTGAACAGGAAACGGAAAGCAGGGTCGGCATGTATGAATATTAAAGAAAATATTGAACGCATCCGGGCTGATTTCCCGATTCTCAAGCGGACCATGAGCGGCTATCCTCTCGATTACCTGGACAGCTGTGCTACGGCTTTAAAACCGCAGCCGGTGATTGATGAAGTGGTCCGCTATTATACCTATCTTGGAGCCAATGCCCAGCGCGGCGACTACGAAATGTCCAGCCAGGTCGATTTTGCCCTGGACGCCGCCCGCAAAACAGTCATGAAATTTATCAACGCAAGCCGCAAGGAGGAAATCGTCTTTACTTCCGGCACGACAGAATCCCTCAACATGCTCGCCTTGATGATTACCAACCAGCTGCTTGAGCCGGGCGATGCCATTTTGACTGCCGAAACAGAGCATGCTTCTAGCATCCTGCCCTGGCAGCAGGCCGGCTATGACAAGAAAATCCCGGTAAACTTTATTGAAGTTGACCAGGACGGACGCATTACCGCCGAAAATGTTGCGGCGGCATTTGAAAAGTTCCCGAATACCAAAGTCGTCATGTTTGCCCAGGTTTCCAACGTTTTAGGCTTTACGGCTCCGATTAAGGAAATTGCCAAAATCGCTCATGAACATGGCGCTTTGATGGTTGTAGACGGAGCCCAGTCAGTGGCTCACCAGGTCATTGATGTCCAGGATATGGACTGCGACTTCTTCTGCTTTTCCGGCCACAAGCTTTGCGGCCCCAGCGGAGAGGGCGTGCTGTATGGCAAATTCGACCTGCTGGAAAAGCTGCATCCAATCTTCTATGGCGGCGAAAGCAACGCCCGCTTCTCCCGCAGCTGCGAAAGCCTGATTCTCAAGCGGACGCCGTTTAAATATGAATCCGGAACCATGCCAATTGAAGGCATTCTGGGCATGGCTGTGGCCATGCGCTATCTGCAAAGCATCGGCCTCAATGACATCCATGCCTATGAATGGGAGCTCAAGCAGTACTTTTTAAAGCGGGCTGAAGCCGAGCTGAAAGACAAAGTGAAAGTTTACAACCCGAAATCCGAAGGCGGGATTATTACTTTTAATGTCTTTGACAAGGGGCAGCTGATCTTCCCGCAGGATCTGGCCAGCTTCCTCTCTTCCAAAGGCATTGCCGTCCGCTCCGGACAGCACTGCGCCAAGCTGATGGGCGAAATTCTCGGCGTTCCAGGAACCGTCAGGGCAAGCATTTATTTCTACAACACCTATGAAGACATCGACCGGCTGGTGGATGCCCTCAAGGAAGCGACAGTAGAGAAATGCCTTGATATCTTCTTCTAGAAAGGGGAATGTTCAATGCCAATTGATCCACAGTATTACCGTGAAATAATCATGGATAACTACAGCTATCCAAGACATAAAGATCTCAAGGATGGCAAGGAATACAGCTCGCGCCACATGGCCAGCGATTCCTGCATCGATGATATTACCGTCCAGGCCAAAATCAAGGACGGCAAAGTGGAAGATGTCCGCTTTGACGGCCAGGCCTGCACGATTTCGACCGCTTCCACCTCGATCCTGACCGAAATGGTCGAAGGAAAGAGTGTGGAAGAAGCAAAAAAGATCATCGACAACTACTTCAAGATGATCCATGGCGAACCCTATGACAAGGACCTGATCGATCAGGCCATCGTCTTTGAAGGGGTAGCCAAGCAGCCAAACCGTATTGGCTGTGCCACCATCGGCTGGCGGGCCCTTGACGAAATGCTCGACGAGGATGAAAAGAAGCGCCAGGCCGCTGACAAAAAAGAGGAGGAATCCCGATGAGCGATGAAACCAGGAAGGATTCCAGCCAGGCTTCGGCCAGCGAAATCACGTCCCAGGAATACAAATATGGATTCCATGACAAGGACACCTCGGTGTTCAACACCGGAAAAGGCTTGAATGAAGAAGTCATCCGTGAAATTTCAGCCGTTAAGAAGGAACCGGAATGGATGCTGGACAAGCGTCTGGAAGCCTATCACATGTTTGAAAAGCTTGAAAACCCGACCTGGGGTCCGGATCTGAACCAGATTGATTTCAATGATTTTACCTATTACATCAAGCCTTCCGACAAGCAGGAACAGGACTGGGATGAAGTGCCGGAAACAATCCGGGAAACTTTCCAGAAGCTGGGGATTCCGGAAGCAGAGCAGAAATACCTGGCTGGCGTTTCGACGCAGTATGAATCAGAAGTTGTCTATCACAACATGCTTGAAGAAGTGGAACAGAAAGGGGTTATTTTCCTCGATACGGACTCGGCTTTGCGCGAGCATCCGGAACTGTTCAAAAAGTACTTCGGCAAGCTGATCCCGTATTCCGACAATAAATACGCAGCCCTCAACACAGCCGTATGGTCGGGCGGAAGCTTTATTTATGTTCCTAAGGGCGTCAAGCTGGAAAAGCCGCTGCAGTCCTACTTCCGCATCAACTCGCAATCCGCCGGCCAGTTTGAGCGGACGCTGATTATTGTTGATGACGGTGCTGATGTCCACTATGTCGAGGGCTGTACCGCCCCGATTTACTCCAAGGATTCGCTCCATGCTGCGGTTGTTGAAATTTATGTAGGCAAGAATGCCCGCTGCCGCTATTCAACCGTCCAGAACTGGTCAACCAATATCATCAACCTGGTTACTAAAAGAGCCCAGGTTGACGAGGGCGGCCATATGGAATGGATCGACGGCAATATCGGGTCGCATGTCAACATGAAATACCCGTCCTGCGTACTGATCGGCCCGTATGCCAAGGGAACAACCATCTCCATTGCCGTATCCGCCAACAACCAGATCCAGGATGCCGGCGCCAAGATGATCCATCTGGCTCCGCACACCACCAGCACGATTATCTCCAAGTCAATTGCCCGCAATGGCGGGGAAGTCAATTACCGCGGGTGGGTTGTGCACGGCAAGAAAGCCGACTATGCCAAGTCCAAAGTCGAGTGCGATACCCTGATTCTTGACAAGATTTCCCGCTCTGATACGATCCCGCTCAACCGCCAGACCAACCAGACCAGCCAGATTGAGCACGAAGCGACCGTTTCCAACATCTCAGAAGAACAGCTGTTCTATCTGATGAGCCGCGGCCTGTCCAAAGCCAAAGCGACTGAAATGATCGTCATGGGCTTTCTGGAGCCCTTTACCCGCGAGCTGCCGATGGAATATGCTGTCGAGCTCAACCAGCTGCTCAAGCTGGATATGTCGGAGTCGATCGGCTAGGCGAAAGCAGCCCATTTCAATGCGAAAACAGCCTGTGATGGCTGAATAGCCGTGAAATGAAAACGCGAAAAGAACTGATTCAAAAAAGAAAGCAGATTCCCGACAGGCAGAAAAAGGATTTCCAGATTGCCTGCGGGCTTCTGCCTTTTTTTAAAGCGGGAATGAGCGCGGGTCTGTATATCCCCTATGGAGCGGAAGCCAATATCTGGCAGTTTTTCCCAGAAGCCAGGCGCAAAAAAGCATCCGGCCAGGAACAGGGGAAGCAAAAAGAAGAAAATACTCAGGCGGTATGGCAAGCGCCGGTCCTGCCTGAATGCTGCCCGGCTTTCAGGCAGGACCTGTCTTTAAAGGACCTGGAAACCCTTATAGCCAGCCTGCAGCTGCACCTGGCTGCGCCGAAAGTGATGGGCGCCAAGAGCATGGCCTTTTTTGAGGCGGTCGATTTAAAACCGGGCAGTATGGACATCCTCGAGCCGGCTGGAGCAGAGGGCGGCCAGAAAGAAGAAATCCCCGATATCCTGATCATCCCGATGCTGGCGTTCTGGAACGGCTATCGTAAAGGATATGGCAAAGGCTACTACGACCGATACCTGGCAAAGCATCCTGAATGTTTTCGGATTGGAATTGCTTATGATGAACAGGAAGAGAGATTTGAAATCCAGCCCTGGGATGAACGGATGGATATTCTGGTCACCCCGACCAGGATTTTAAGATTTGCTGATCGCAGGCAGAAAACGGAATTCCCTCTGCCTGTATAGCAGGTCAAGACCGTCTGAACAGGCGGCTTCTGAAAAAATTCAAAAGAATAGAAGGGGGAGGATGGAGCAGTGGTAAAGATTGTCATCTTTGGCGACTCTAATACCTGGGGCTTTGATCCGCGAAACGGACTGGCCAGGCCGGACCGGTTTGTGCGGCTATTTGCCCAGTGGCATCCAGAGTGGACCATTGTGGATGATGGATTAAACGGGCGGCTGATGGCCAGCGATGATCCGTATTTTGGCGACATAGACGGCTCCCGGCAGCTTTGCGCCTTTTTAAAGCGGCAGGTTCCTTATGACCTGCTGGTCATTGCTCTGGGGGCCAATGATGCCAGGCGGATGTTTCATGCCAGTCTTGCCGGCTGGAGCCAGGCATTTGAAAAACTCGTAAAAACAGCCGTCGCAGCAAACCGGAATGCCTTTGCTTCCATTGGCGATCCCCATACAGCCCCAATTGTATTTGTCGAACCGCCAGCCTTTGGCCTTGATCATTCAAAATGGAGCGATGGATATGCCAGCTATGGCGAAAGCGGCATCCAGATCCTGTCCAATTGCCATTACATCATGAAGCAGACCGCCGAAAAATACGGCTGCCAGTTTCTGGATGTCCAGAAGAAGGGGGTAAAAGGCGGAGCGGTGGATGGGATCCATCTCGATTCAGAAGGCCACCAGAAAATGGCCCAGTGCCTTGGCCAATGGATTGAAAAACAGCTGGCAGAAGGAAAAATTGCCTGAAAGACCTGTCCGGCCGGTATGAGCAGCCAGACAAGTATCTACGACAGGCATCAACAGGGAAATCTTGCCCGGAAAGGCAAAAAATACGACTGGAGCAGTGCGTTTGCTGCAGCACTCGAAAAGAAAGAAGGACTTTGAATGAGCGTTATCGATAACATCAAGCTGTTCTGGCAGCGGTTTGAAGACGAGCAGGACAGCCTGCTTAACGCCCTGAAAAACAAGGATTATGAAAAGCTTTCCGAAGTACTGGATATGCTCAATACGGAATCCTATAACATCAGCGGCGCCCATTTCTTTGTGGAAGACAACTTTGAGCAGCCGGAAATGACTTTTGATTCCGGCCCGAACAAGACGACCCAGCTGATTTGCCAGCAGATGAAAAAACTGGCACCGGCTACCGTTAAGAAAGTCTGGATTATTAACGACACCCTGCCGCCTCTTTCCCAGAAAGCCATTGAAGCCAGCCTGCGCATCAAGGACCAGGATTATTCACTCTTTGACATGACGGCGTTTTATACCATCAACCAGGCCAGCCATTCCTTTGCCGTCCAGGTCTACTGCCCGGGCTACTCGCTGATTGACAACCCGGAATATAAGCGGGAAATGTCGATTTATCTGGTGGAACTGGCTGTGGGCGAGAATGTGCTGGAATCCTATATTTCCAGTGTCGACTTTTTAAACGAGCCGGAAAACGGCATGGATTTCTGCAACCTGACCGCATTATATGAAGTGATCATGGATACAGTTGAAAAAGAACACTGGAAAGACTATAAGAACCCGCTGGAAATTTATACAGTGTTCAAGCCGCACGAAGATTTTGCTTCCGATTCGCTGCGCAAGGACATGAAAATGATCTTTACCCTGCATCCGGCGCTCATTGAAGAGTCGCTGGGTAATAAAGGCGATGTCCAGCTGGATCTGAAAGCCAAGGAAGGGGAATATGGTTATATTTATTATGTCAATCCCTTCGATAATGAAAAGGATGCGGCGTTCCGCCAGGAACTCGCCCGGCAGATCGAAGCCCTGCTTGCGCCGCTGCACTGCGGCAAGGTCATTGGCGGGGCTATTGGCAAGTCCTATTCCTACATTGACCTGATCCTGTTTGACCCGGCGATGTTTGCCAAAGTCTTCAGGCAAATCCAGGATCAGCTCAAGGACAAAGTTGAGCTGCACTACCGGACTTTTGACCAGGAATCATAAAGACGCATCCGGAGCGCATAGCAGGCACTGGATCCGGATTGCCATGCCGGCAGGATTCTTGAATCAATCATGAAAAAAGCGGCCCCAACGGCCGCTGCAGGGAGGATTTCTGACGGGATCCTCCTTTTATTTTTTTATTGCTTATTCGATTGATTTTACTGGTTTGCCGGGTTTGAGAACTTCACGGCTTTAAAGGCGCACTTTGCATCTCCGGCCGGCAGGCGATAAAAAAAAGCGCCGGAGCGCTTTTGTCTGAATGGTCAATTATTCAGAAACAGGTGTAACGTTGGCAGCCTGTTTTCCACGATCGCCTTCAACGATGTCGTAAGTAACAGTCTGGCCTTCGTCGAGGGAACGGTAGCCCTTCTGGTTGATGGAAGAGTAGTGTACGAATACATCTTTTCCGTCTTCGCCAGTGATGAAGCCGTAGCCCTTTTCAGCGTTAAACCATTTCACTTTTCCAGTGTTCATGTTTTACCTCCCGGAATAGATTGGAGATTTTTACGATTAAAAATGTGAGACACTTTAATACGAACCTGGAAAGCATTACTGTTCCAGTCTTTTAAAAATCAATGTTAAATCTATCCTTCAACGAGATTATATAGATTTCCGGGTCAGTGCGTCAAGACGAAACGGTTTTCATGCAGGCCCCTTTTTTAAGGCTAGCACATATTTTGTTAGAAAAACCACAATCCGCTCAGTTCATTTCTCTTCACGTCCCGACCGGACTCCCGCAAAGAAATTCCATAAATCCGAAGCAGCAAACGCGGCTGCTTATGGATTCAGCTGGCTGCTTCCAGCGAAAAAGGGAACTGCTCTTTGGGCTGAATGCAAATGGACGATCAGGTGCAGGATAAAGAAAAATCAGAAACAGGCCCATTTCATTGCAAAAGATTACGCTTTCAAAATGAAGGAAAGAAAGCCAGACCCTAAATCGCTTTAGCCGCAGCCATTAAGTAAAGTTTGGTCCGCAAAGAAATAATGACTCAGGTGCGAAAGCAGTTCATGTATAATGAAGCCAAAGATGAACTTATCGGAGGGAAAACCATGTTTATTAAAAATGCCGCTTTAGCCAATGTCATTGCCGGAACTCTCCATAAAAAACCGGAGGAACTGACGAAAGAAGATCTGCTCGAACTGATCCAGCTTGATGCATCCGACCTCGAGATTAACACTCTGGAAGGTCTTGAATATGCCCAGAATCTGGAAAAACTCAACGTTTCCAACAATGCCCTGACCAATGTGGAACCCCTGCGCACACTGATCAACCTGGAAAACGTAAACCTCTCCGGAAACCGGCTGCGCGATATTGAGCCGCTCAATGATCACTACATGATCGAAAAACTCAACATTTCCCGCAACAACCTGTATGTCATGGATATTTCTGCGGTCGCTTCCATGATCAACCTGAAATCGCTCAACCTCAAGAAAGCCAAGATTGACTCGCTGGACTATGTCGAAAACTGCAAGGAACTGCGCAGCATCAAAGTCAACACCGAAAACGGTCCTTTCAACTATTCTGTTCTGGGCCGGCTGCCTAAGCTTGTCAAGCTCGACATGTCAGGATTGCGCCGTTTCTATATTGAAGACCTGTCCTTTTTAAGCCACATCGAAGAGCTGAATCTCGCAACCAACCTGATTTCGGACATCAGCCCGCTTTCAGTCATGAGCAATTTGAAGTTTCTGGATGTCTCCAACAATCCGTACCTCAAAGACTATCGTCCGCTCAAGGATTTCCCATCGCTTGAGCACCTCAACATCGACTACAACAGCGCTGATGATTTCAGCTTCTTTGGCGATCTGCCAAAGCTGAAAAGCATCTCCATGGAGCAGGTCGGCTTCTCGGATATGCGCGATCTCAACCATATCAAGGATCTGGAAGTCCTCAATGTCTCCAAAAATGAGCTTACCCATCTTGACGAGTTCTACAATGTGGAACACCTGCGGGCTTTGAACGCTGAATTCTGCCAGCTGACGGATGTGGAATTCCTTCGCAATGCGCACAACCTGGAAACCCTGGACCTGTTTACCAACCGGATTACCAGCATCGACTGCCTGAAAGACTGCCATAAGCTGATTGACCTGAATGTCGGCCGCAACCAGATCCGCAGCATTGAATGTCTGCGCGACATGAAAGATCTCAAGATCATTTCCCTGGAAAACAACAACATTACCGACCTGGCTCCGCTGGAAAATCTTAAGGAGCTTTGCATCGCCGATCTCTACAACAATACGATTGTCGATCTCAAGCCGCTGGAAAATTTGCAGTTTATCTCCTATCTGCGCCTGGACCACAACATGATCAAGGATCTGCGTCCCCTTGCCAAGCTGAAATACCTGCGCCAGCTGACCCTGAAAGCCAACTATATCACCGATGTAACACCGCTCAAGGATCTGGAGCTGCTTGAAGCTTTGCGCCTCGAGGATAACCCGATTATTGATACCTCGCCGCTGGAAAAGATGGCGTTCTACAGCAAGTTTACTGACTGAACTCTCTGAATCATTCAGTTTTAGTGTTTAAATCGCTATTCATTCTGTTTAAAAGACAGGCACTGCGTTTTGATACGCAATCGCCTGTCCTTTTTGTGTACAGACATTTTTCGCTTTTCCAGTTTTCAGATTCAGCCTTTCATTTTCTGTCTCATTTTCTATTCCATTTAATGATTCATTTTCTGTCCTGTTATCTTCTTCTGTCGGCAGCTGATTTGGCAATAACCGGCCTGCTGCCGGGTTTTGCCTGATCCGTAAGGGGAAAAGGGAGGGGAAAGTTTCCCGGATTCTTCAAAATCCGGCTGCCTTTTCATTTTCTGTAAAACTCTGTTTCATGATGTTTGAAAGCGATTTTATGGGTTATTTGAAAATAATATCTTTCAGGTGTCAACAGCGAGAGCAGGAGACAGGGCCCGAAATCCTGACTTGCAAAGTGAAAAAAGAGAAAAGATTGGAGAACAAGATGTCGAAAAAGTACAAACAGCTCGCCCGCGAGATTATCGAAAAAGCCGGCGGAAAAGACAACATCAACGATGTCTGCCATTGCCAGACCCGGCTGCGCTTCAAGCTCAAGGATGAAGCAAAAGCCAGCGACCAGGCCCTCAAGGATATGGATGAAGTGGCCGGCGTCATTCACAATGCAGGCGTTTACCAGGTGGTTATCGGGACGTATGTCGCCGATGCCTTCGAAGAAACAGCCATAGCGGCTGACCTGGCTTCGAAAAAAGGCCAGACCAGCGAGCAGCCGGAGGAAAAAAGAACTTTGGCAACATGGTTATTGAGTTTGTCGCTTCTGTATTCCAGCCCATTATCCCGGCTCTTTCCGGAGCGGGTATGGTCAAAGCCGTGCTGGCTTTGCTGGTGGTGTTCCATATCATTACCAACGATTCGCAGACTTATATCCTGCTCAACATGTGTACGGATGCGATCTTCTACTTCCTGCCGGTTCTGCTGGCTTATACGAGCGCAAACCGCCTGAAATGCAATCCGATCCTGGCTGCGTCAACAGCTTTGATCATGATGCACCCGACCTGGACCGGCCTGGTTGCTGCCGGCGATCCGGTTCGCTTCTTTGAACTGATGCGATTCCAGCTGGTCAGCTACGGCAACCGCGTCATCCCGATTATCCTGATTATCTTTGTCCAGTCCTGTCTGGAGCGCTGGCTCAACAAAGAGATACCAAAATCAGTCAACCTGGTGTACTGGCGTCTTTATTCTTCATGCCGGAGCGGCTGGCATAGGGTGGCCCAGCCTGGCTGTCAGGGGCTTTTCTGCTGTTGTCATCAGCTGGCTTTGCTTTAAAAATGGATCTGGAGTCCTTTACCAGAAACAATGGCTGTACCATTTCCCGGCCCCTTCCATTCGCCAGATTTTGCGCATTGCCATTCCAAACGGACTGGAAGATGGCATCTTTCAGCTTGTTAAGGTGGGGCTTTCCGGCATCGTCGCCTTGTTTGGCATGGTCCAGATCGCAGCCAATGGCGTTGCCCAGTCGATCTGGTCTTTTGCGGCTCTGGCGGGAGTTTCCATGGCTCCGATATTCATTACAGTCATCGGTCAGTGCACGGGGTTGCAAGACATAGAAGCAGCCAGATGGTATTTGCGAAAGCTTCTCTGGATTACTTTGCTGTATTCGATCGTCTGGAACGGGCTGGTTCTGGCTCTGACGCCCCAGATTCTAAAGCTGTATCCGCTTTCCCCAGACCATCCGGCTGGTCATTCTCCTGGTGGCTATTCACAATGTATTCAATGCGCCGCTTTTTCCGTTTTCCGGGGCTTTGTCTTTGGGATTGCGGGCAGCGGGGAATGTGAAGTTTACCATGATCGTTTCGATTGCCAGCACTTTGCTGGTCCGACTGCTTTTTTTCTGGATTTTCGGCGTCTGGCTTGGCTATGGCGTAATTGGAATTGCAGCGGCAATGGCCATGGACTGGGGCGTCCGGGCGGCAGTCTTCTGGAGCCGTTTTCGCTCCGGGAAATGGCAGCAGTTCAAGGTCATTAAAATTAGCCTGATTTAAAGAACTGCCCAGAGAATCCATCAGCATTTGACTGTTTTGAGTCATATCTGGCATCATTCTTTTGTGGAATGGTGCTTTTCTTCATGGGACCTTTTATGGAAGGTACCAGAAAGCAGCAGCTCTCCGGCTGGCTGCTATCCGCAGGTGCTCCTGTTCTTTTATAATATAAATCTTTATGAATTATCTCGATTTTATTTTAAAAAAATCGGATCAGCCTATTGCAATTATCCGAAAACAGGTTAGAATAGTTTTCGGCTCAAGGGAAACCGGTCAGCCGCTGATCTTCGCTCAAAGAAATTTCCTCAAATTTCTGCTTTACAAAGAGCTGGAGATAAGATATATTAATCAAGTCACCTGAGGACGTGGTGGAATGGCAGACACGCTACTTTGAGGGGGTAGTGAGCTTAGCTCGTGTGCGTTCAAGTCGCATCGTCCTCACCATTTTGACATAACAGCCTGTACAGTTGTACAGGTTTTTTATTTTATCTGCCGCTTCTGGAAACTGGTCTTGCTAAAAGGTTCTGTCCGAAGCAGACCAAAGACATTATTGTTCCGTTCTTCTCCGGTATTCTCTGGCTGGCTATGCGGCTGGCCGTTTAAAAAAGGCATTTCACTTTGAATTCTCTTCAAAGCGAAATGCCTTTTTGTTTATCCAGTTTCTTATAATTTTTGCCAGGCCCAGTCCGGCCCGGCTAGAAAGAGGCTCAATACCTCAGTACGGGAAAAGGGAATTACAGGCCGGCGTATTCGAGAACGTCAGCACGCTTTTCCAGCTCTTCCAGGGAGATTTTGCCCTCGACATAATCCATGGCATCCTGGAGTTCTTTTTCAGAAACGGTCTTGCCGCCAAGGCTGGCTACGGACAGGGCTTCCTGGACCATCAGTTTCCGGCGGTTTTTTTCTTCATCACTTATCATTCCGGCACCTTCTTTTCTGAATCTATATTGCCTGAATTTGCTGCGAATTCCTTATCACTTGCCTGCGCTTGCGAATTTTGCAGGGCGTTGAGGATTAATGGCTTCCAGACAGCGATCAGTTTTTCCAGGGAATAGCCCGCATTGGCGGGGCTGGAAGAAGGCAGATAGACCGGCTGGATGCGGGTGCTTTTTGCCTGGTGCTTTTCAAATTCCTGCTGCGCCTTGCGTCCGTTGCAAAAGACAGTCTGAATGGACGTTTCAGACAATAAGCGGTTCAGGTTATTGGCTATCGGGTTTGTAATGGTGCTGTCGGCGGATCCTTTGATTTCGCACTGGCTGATCACATCCCATAAGGCAATTCCGTGGCTCAGAAGAAAGTCTTTCTTCTGTTCAATAGTCTGCGGAATTTGTTCTTCAAAGATGCCGGCCAGGATTTTCCAGAAGCGGTTCTGGGGATGACCATAGTAAAACATCTGTTCTCTGGATTTTACCGAAGGAAATGATCCCAGAATCAGGATTCTCGATTTTGAATTGAATACGGGATCAAACGGATGGACTATACAGTTTTTTTCGAACATAAATTCTCCCTCAAAAGGATTGCCCGGTTTTGGCCGGACAGTCCTGCTTCGCGAATCAGATCGCTTAAAGCGACAGAAAAGCAAAGCTAATAAATTGATATGATAAAGTGGTGAACTTGATATCATCTTTTTCACGTGTTTAACGAGCAGGGCACCAGAAAGGAAATGCAGAAATCCTTGGGTACAATGAAAAAAGAAAACCGGCTGGCAGGCATGGATATAGAACTTGTCCACTGGCCGATTTAATCTCAATGCCTGATGAGTTTTCAATGATCGGGCTTAATGAAAAACAGGATGATGAATATGGATAACAACTTAAAGAATAATACACCGACACCCGATACAGATAATCTTCAGCCTGTAAGCGCAGATGAAAAACAGGCTAAAGAAAGCCCTGCACCTTTACAGGAGAAGACAGCCGGTTTAAACCAGGCTGATTGGCAGGAAAAGATGCAGCCTGAAAACAGCACAGCTGACGAACCTGAACCCATGCTGCTTGAAAGCGAAGAAGCCATTGCCCATGATCCAGAAGGCAATCCCAGCCAGAAGACAGAGGAATTAACAGAACAAGTCCTGGAAGCGGCTGTCCTTTCTGATCCTGCCAAAAATACAGAAGTCTCTGATGGCGAACTGCGGACGGTTCAGCCGGATATGAGTTCTGAAAATTCAAAGGCACCCCTTCGAAATTCGGCACTGGAATCAAAAACTCCAGAATCAAATGCAAAAGATGAAACCGGTCGAAAAGCAGATATCTCTGCATCTGCACAGGTACATTTTGCACCCTCTGAGCCAGAAAGGAAGAAGCCTGATTTTGAAGAAGGATCATTTATAGCCGATGAGCTCGCGTTAAACCAGAACGCCCAGTCCCATCCCACCGGGGATTTGCCGGATCTTCCATCAAAGATGGCATCCAGCGGCCAGAACATGCCGGCAGATTCTTCCTCCAGGAATGCCGGCTCAGACCAGGGGGTTCATTCCGGTTTGAATGCCAAAGGAAACGATAATACCAGCTCCCGCTTCGGACTTCCGCCAAAGCCGGAACAGGAAGCCAAAACAGCGAGTCATATTCCTCCCGTACCGGAAGATGCGCTCTCTGTAGAAGAACAGAGCATTGAGGAGATGAAAAAAGAGTTTTCTGCGGGCTGGAAAAGCCTGCTTCATCCAGCCGCAAAGGATAAGGAAACTCGCCCTTTGCGAATAACCATTCTGGTTTTGAGTCTTCTGCTTTTCATCGGCCTGCTGCTTCCGTTTTTAACTGTCCGGGCCGACTTTTATGGCCGGGGCAACCTGTCCCGTTCTTTTGCACTGATCAGTACATGGGCCGGCTGGCTGTATCTGATCCTGCTGATTACCATGGATGGATTTGTGATCCTGGATAAGCGGTCGCTGAGCCTCGTGTTTGGTGTCCTGCCGGCGATCCTGCTTGTTTTTGCCACTCTTTATAATATGATTACAGGCCTGATCGCCATTCATGATACCGGCTATTTCCTGTTCAGGATCGGGCTGAGTGCCGGCTTTTATGTACTGATGCTGACGCAGATTGTTATTACGGTTCTTTGCGTAATCTACTTCATTAAAGATCCGGCAAGGAAAAAGACAGTCTAGGCCCCCTAACCAATTCCTGTCTGATTATCCTTATCAATACAAACGCTCCCTTGCTGCTTTCTGGTTTGAAAAGCTGTAAGGGAGCGTTTTTTGTCGGGGAATAAGCCTGGAGTGCTGATCGTATCCGGCCTGCTTTGGCCTGGGCAGCAAAAAACAGGCCGGGGAGTAAAACAGGTAAAGCGGGGAAGGACGGAAATCTGCTTATTGATGATCCGATGCCGATTCCGCTCTTTTTTTCAGCAGGTTTCGAACCTGTGCTTCAAGCCGGTCCATTTTCTCTTCAACCGTTTCGGCAGCTGGAATGATCTGGAAGCAGGGGTGGGCAGACCAGGTCTGGATCAGCTGATTGTCCTCTTCCACGGCCTGATCGGCCGTTTCCTTGCGGGCTTTGTTGTTTTTAAGAGTATAGAGCTTCCGGCTGCTTTTGGCAGCTGTTTCAAGGTGGAATACAGCATCGTAGCGCTTAAGCAGCTCCTGGCGGTTTAGCCCCAGTTCGTCAAGGATTGCCTGGAATACGGCCGGATCAATGAAGCCTTCGCCATCCAAAGCCCCCCGATCACAGATCATCAAAACCTGGTTTTTATAAAGATGCGAAGCGTTGGAGCGAAACAGGTCTTCCATGAAAATCTGCATCTGCAGCTGGGCTTTCTGGAAATCCTGATTGCTGATGGCATGGCGCGGATCAATGCCGGAAAGAATCAGCCGGGTGGCTGTCTCGGGAACAACAAGCACATGCAGCCGGTCGCTTTCCAGACGCTTTTGCAGGATCTCAGCCGCCTGGGTTTTTCCGGCTCCCGGGCCTCCTGTCAGCACTATCGCAGTAAATTCCATACGGTTTCATCCTTTCTGCAAAAATATCGGTATCTGTTTGGTATCTAAAAAACTCCTGCTTTTCCAGGAAGCTGTTTTCTGAAGCGGACCGGAGTCAGCCGCCCGTATGGTGCAGCGGCTTGAAACGGTTTGAATTTAATCGGCCTTCATTCATAAAAATTATATGGATTTCCATGATCCAGAGGCGGCCAGATGCAGGAAGAACACCCCAAAGAAACAGAGAAAATATACGGCTGGAGAAACACGGAGGAAAATTGGAGGCAAATCTTTCAGCAGAAAAAAGGAGCAGTCTGCCGGGGCACGATCGGCGCTCCCTGCAGTCACAAAAAAATGCTGCCAGAGGCAGCAGTGAATTGAAAATGTGGGAAGTGAAAAGGGGAACTATTGCTTTTCGTCTTCGATCAGGCGGGCGAGAATCTGAACCGCATTGGAAGCAGCCCCTTTGCGGATCTGGTCGCCGCAGCAAAACAGGCTGACCGTTTTATGGCTTGGATCGGCCGGATCGTAGCGCAGGCGGCCGACAAAGACGTTGTCCTGGTTTGTTGTATCAATCGGCATCGGATAGACATTGTTTTGCGGATCATCCTGCAAAACAACTCCGGCAGAATGACGCAGCTTTTCCTTGAGCTCTTCCAGATCAACCGGTTTAGCTGTCCTGACCGTGATGGATTCCGAATGGCTGCGCCATACCGGAACACGCACGCAGGTGCAGTTGACATTGAGTTCGGGAGAGTGCAGGATCTTGCGGCCTTCGTTTTGCATTTTCCACTCTTCGGAAGTAATGCCGTTTTCGTCAAATCCGCCAATCTGCGGAATGACATTAAAGGCAATCGGGTAAGCAAAGGCTTCCGGAGCAGCATCTGGATCTTTTAACTGGCGTTCCAGGTCGCTGATTCCTTTGACTCCGGCTCCGGATACGGCCTGGAAGGTCGTGCAGATTACATCTTCAATATGATAGAGATCGTCCATATCATGCAAAGCCATCAGGGCTATGATGGTGGAACAGTTCGGATTGGCGATCCAGCCTTTATGGTTTTTGATGTCTTCGGCATTGATTTCCGGCACAACCAGGGGGACATCCTTATCCAGGCGGAAAGCACTTGAGTTGTCGACGACAACGCAGCCGGCTTCTTTAGCCCATGGCATCCATTCTTTCGTTACTTCATTGGAGCAGGCACCCAGAACATAATCCACATCCTTAAAGGAGTCTTTGTTCAGCTCTTCAACAATATGACCATCGATTTCCTTGCCGGCTGAACGGGCAGAAGCCAGAAGCTTTACATTGCCCTCGACATTCTGTTCTTTCAGGCATTCCAGCATCTGCCTGCCTACAGCGCCGGTTGCACCGGCAATAGCGATTGTTTTCATCATCTTCACCGCAGATTCCGGATCAAGCCGGAACCTGTGTCTTCCTTTCTGGTTTTTCTTCTCTGGTTTCTTATTTCATCCCGCCAGGACAGGGTTTTTGCCTCTCCAGTTTCTGGCAGGAGTTTTTTATATAAAAGATCTTAGTATTCCTTAAAAACAGCCTGGGCAAGCCGGCTTTTACGCATTTTGCGGATGTACAAACTCTTCGTAAATGACTTTGATCGTCTTTTTCAGGTCATCTTCGGCCACACCGACGGTGATGTTGATCTCGTTGGAGTCCTGGGCGATCATCACGATGTTGATCCGCTCGCGGCCCAGCGCTTCAAACAGGCGGCCAGCCATACCTGGCTGGTGAGACATGGAGTTGCCGACGGTGGAGACCAGGGCGATATTCTCGTTGACTTTCAGTTCGTCGGGTTTGACCTCTTTTTTGATCGCATGCAGGATCTCATACAAGCTGTCATCGACTTCGGAACGGTTCACGATAACAGTAAACGAATCAATTCCGCTTGGGATGTGTTCAATGGAGACGCCAAAACGCTCCAGGATGGAAAGCACTTTGCGCATATAGCCGATTTCATTGGACATATGCTTTTTATAAATGTAGATCGACAAAAAGCCGGGTTTGCCGGCCAGGCCGGTAATCGGATAGCGGCGGGGCACTTTCAAAGATTCCTGGATGATGGTTCCGGTATCCTGCGGACGGTTGGTATTGAGGATATGGATCGGGATATTGCTTTCCTTGACCGGGAAGACTGCTTCTTCATGCAGGACGGAGGCACCCATGTAGGAAAGCTCGCGCAGTTCGGAATAGGTAATGTGGGTAATCGGTTCCGGATTCTTGACGACCCGGGGGTCCGCCATTAAAAAGCCGGAAACATCGGTCCAGTTTTCATAGACGTCGGCTTCGATAATATTGGCCAGGATGGATCCGGTAATATCGCCGCCGCCTCTGGAGAAGAGCATGATCTTGCCATTGGCCGACATGCCGTAAAACCCGGGGAAGACAAACCGGTCATACTGGTTCATGGCAGCATGGAGCCGGGCGCGGGTCGCTTCCCAGTCAATCGATCCGTCATGGTTGATACGGATGACTTCAGCCGCATCAAGGAACGGGTAGCCGAGGTATTCAGCCATCAGTTTTGCACAATAATATTCACCGCGCGAAACGATTTCGTTCTGGCTCAGGGTCTGCAGCTGGGCGTTGAGCTGGTCCAGCTCCTTTTCAATCGGGTAGCTCAGGTTCAGGGATTCCTTGATTTCCACAAACCGCTCCCGGATCAGCTTGAAGACATTGCTGGCATCAACATGGTACTGCCGGTGCGCATCGAGCAGATAGAGCAGGTCAGTGATTTTTGAATCGCTGCCAAAGCGCTTGCCCGGTGCAGAAACAACCACGTATCTGCGATCCGGATCGGCTTCTACGATATTTTTTACTTTGCGAAACTGGCTTGACTGGCTGACAGACGAGCCGCCAAATTTGGTCACTTTTAATGTCATTTACTTCCAAACTCCTAACATCGCATCGGGATCTTTTTTCAGGATGCTTCTTGCCTGGTCCAGGCTGGCGTTTTCAACCAGCAAATACTGGCTGCCGTCATTCTTGCTGCTTTTGCCATACATCGGCATGACTCTGGCCCCGGTAAGAGCAGCAATCTCTTCGCTGCCGATTCCTTTGGCGGTGCGCACGATCCAGTCGCAGCGAATCAGGTCCGGATCCAGATCGGCCGCTTTGTCCAGGACAATCGGCCGGATTCTGTGATCCGATGCATCCAGGGCATCGGCGATCATGGCCTGGGCCGTTGCCAGGCCGCCGGCTCCCTGGCCATAGTAGCCAAGTTTTTCAAAAGAAGGCGCATAAACCTGCTGTGCATTGTAGTTCTGGTGGACACTGGCAAAAAAATCGCTTTTTGGCAGGAAAACCGGTGCGACAATCGCACAATACTTACCGCTTTCATTTCGGATCATTGCCAGGTGCCGGATGGTCCGTTCGGATTTTTTGGCCAGTTCAATATCAGAAAAATTGATTTTTGAAATGCCGATCGGGGCGGGGAGATCCCCAATGGGGCAGCCGGTTACAAGGCTTGCAGCAATCAGCGTCTTGTACCAGACGTCGATGCCTTCGATATCATTGGTCGGATCCGCTTCGGCATAGCCTTTTTCTTTGGCCAGTTCTAAAGCCGTTTCAAAAGGCAGGTTTTCACACTCCATCTGATCCAGGATATAGTTGCTGGTTCCGTTGAGAATGCCGTCCATTCCCGAAAGTTCTTCCGCTCTTGAAAGCTTTGCCAGAGCATCCACAATTGGGATACCGCCGCCCACAGAAGCTTCAATTTGTACACTTCCGCCATGTTTTTTTGCCAGATCAAGATACTCTGGCAAATATTTGCTCATGACGGCCTTATTGGAGGAAACAACATGTTTCCCGTTTTTTAAGGCCAGGGTGATGAGCGTGTTGGCCGGTTCAAGGCCATTGAGGCACTCAAAGACAAGATCTGTCTGAGGATCGCAGACAATTTCTTTTCCGCGGCTGGTCAGATAAGGCTCGGCGGCTTTGGCAGGCCGCACAAAGATATGTTCAAGGTTCAGATCATCATGATCTTTGCAAAGCTGTTCAACGCTTTTCCCTACAGTTCCGTAACCAAGCAGAACACAATTCATATTTCCTCTCCATTTCTATCCTTTTTGGCTTTTTTACGTTTTTATGTGTGATTTGTCAAGAAATGTTCTCCGTTCAAAAACACTTGTTTTTAAAACTTGCACATTGTATCATGGGGCAAGTGCAATGACAAGGAGAGAAAAAATGGAAGCTTATTATCAGTCCACAAGGCAGAATGCCTCACCCATAAACGCCAAACAGGCCGTCCTGCAGGGAATTTCACCGGACGGCGGATTGTTTGTCTGGCCTGAACTTGGCCAGGAACAGCTTGATCTGGATGAAATCTGCCGCAGTGATTACAAGGGCATTGCCCGCATGGTTTTTTCAAAACTTCTTTCCGGCTACAGTGAAGCGGAACTGGATGAATGCATTGAAAATGCCTACGGCAGCTCGTTTGAGAATGTCCAGGCCGATACCATTACGCCATTGAAGAGTGTTGGCGATGTTGAAGTTCTGGAACTGTTCAGGGGCCCGACCAGCGCTTTTAAGGATGTGGCCCTGACAATCCTGCCCTGGTTTTTGTCCAAGGCGCTGGCGGATACCGGCCAGAAGGCGCTGATTCTGACCGCAACCAGCGGCGATACCGGCAAAGCAGCCATGTCCGGATTCCAGGATGTCGACAAAACCGGCATTTTTGTTTTCTATCCGCATGGCAAGGTTTCCGCCGTTCAGTATAAGCAGATGGCCAGCCAGAAAGGCGAGAATGTCCGCGTCTTTGCGGTGGAAGGCAACTTTGACGATGCCCAGAGCATGGTCAAGAAGCTGTTTCTGGATGAAGAGCTCAAAAAGCAGCTGGCGCAGAAGGGAATTGTTCTTTCCAGCGCTAACTCGATCAATATCGGCCGCCTGATTCCGCAGATTGTCTACTACTTTGATGCCTACCGGCAGATGGCTGCAAAAGGCCGGATCCAGATCGGGGACAAAGTCTCCTTTTCGGTTCCGACCGGAAATTTCGGGGATGTGCTTGCCGGCTATTATGCTTCGCTTTTAGGCCTGCCGGTCGATACATTCTATGTCGCCAGCAATGCCAACAATGTTTTGACGGATTTCCTCAATACCGGGGTGTATGACCGCAACCGTCCTTTTATCCAGACGATTTCCCCCAGCATGGATATTCTGATCTCTTCCAACCTGGAGCGGCTGCTTTACTATGCTTCGGGCCGAGATACCCAAAAAGTTGCGGGCTGGATGGAAGATCTGGCCAGAAACGGGGCTTACGAGCTTGATAAATCGACCTGCCAGGCCATTCAGTCCATGTTCAAGGGCGGCTATTACGATGATGAAGCCCTGAAGCAGACCATTCGCGAAGTGTATGAAAAAACCGGCTATGTTCTGGATCCGCATACGGCTTCCGCTTATGCGCTGGCTGGCCAGTCAAAGACGCCGGTTGTAGCCCTGGCTACCGCTTCACCTTATAAATTCACGCAGGATGTCCTGGATTCGCTGGGCATCGTAGAAGAGGACCCGTTTAAGGCCATGGAAATTCTTTCCACAATGAATGACGATGCTATTCCGGCTCCTTTAGCCGCTTTGAAAGAAGCCGGCATTCTCCATGACAAGGCGATCGTTCCGCAGCAGATGAAAGAAGAAACGTATTCCAGCGCGATGGAGATCTTTCAATGATTACGGTCAGAGTCCCGGCGACCAGCGCCAACTGCTGTGTCGGCTTTGATTCGCTGGGCCTGGCGCTGGAGTGGAAATCAGCGATTTCTTTTGAACCGGCCGATACGCTGGTCATTACCGGCTGCCCGGCTGAATACCAGAATGAGGACAACCTGGTCTGGAAAGCCTTTGCGGCAGCCTGTGCAGCCGGAGGGATTACAGCCGGAGGCGTTCATATTCATATTGATTCCGATATTCCCTTTGCCAGAGGCCTGGGCTCTTCCAGCCAGTGCATAGCGGCCGGAATCCTGGGTGCCAACGCCTTGCTGGGACTGAACTTAAGCGATGAAAAAATGCTTGAAACGGCTACTGATCTTGAAGGACATCCGGACAATGCAGCACCGGCCTTTTTTGGCGGCCTTTGCGCGTGTGTCAGCGAAGAAGACCGGATCCTGCATATCCGCCTGGAAAGCGGCGGCTGGAAAAGCCTGATTGTCATTCCGCCTTATCCGATCAGTACCCACGAAGCCCGTAAGGTTCTTCCGGCCCAGATCCCGCTTCATGAAGCGG
>Charlie_p1__coassemble_136_pt1 | contig 58633 bp, 54 predicted proteins | sample Charlie_p1__metabat2_high_PE_014 | metagenome-assembled genome bin Charlie_p1
CTTAGCAGGGATTTTTGCGGGATGAAACCGCTGTGATCTATTCTGCAATTTTTATCAGAATTTGTTCAGTTTTTGCCATTTTTTCAAATCATCAGCCAAAAGGATAATAAAGTCATGTTCAGGCCATGAGGATTTAATGTCCGTCTTTGTCGGAGAAAAGGGCCCTTCCAGCTAACTCCTCCAAACTGCCTGCCAGAACCGGTTTTCGCCTTATCGCTTTGCGTATTGCCTCTTTCCGGCTGCCCATCAGACAACATCAAAAGGTTTATTTTGCCTGCTGCAGCCTGACTGTTAACAGCCTGTTTTTCTTCACTGTATCAGACATTGCCAAGGACAACGTGATGCAGGCATTTCTGGGCGGTCTGCCGGAGCTTTTTAAGGGTTTCAACAGAAGTTGGAGGGATCGTTTCATGATAGCGCGGAAAATAGCGGGAAAGATGAAGGACGATATCCGGAGAGATTTCGGAAAGCCACCTGGCCATTCGTTCCATATCTTCGACCGAGTCATTCTTGCCCGGTACCACCAGCGTTGTGACTTCCACATGGGCATCTTTTGCTGCCCGGGCGATGAAATTCTTTGTCGTTTCCAGATCGCCGCCGACATACCGGTAGGCGTCTTTGGTAAATCCTTTCAGATCCACATTAAAAGCATCGATATAGGGCAGGATCTTTTCCAGCGTATTTACAGTGGCATTGCCGCTGGTTACAACGACTGTCTTGAGTCCCTTTTCATGAGCCAGTTTTGCGGTATCCCGGATAAATTCATAGCCGACCATGGGCTCATTGTAAGTAAAGGCAATTCCAATGTTGCCATAAGGAACGAGCTCCAGGGCTTTATCGACCAGCTGCTCTGGGGTCACCTGTTCGCACTTAGCATCGAGGTCGACCTGCGATATTTCATGGTTCTGGCAAAAGGGACAGCGCAGCGAACAGCCATAGCTGCCCACCGAAAGGATCATGCTGCCCGGATAAAAGCCGACCAGCGGCTTCTTTTCAATGGGATCAAGAGCGGCACTGGATATCTTGCCGTAATTGCGGGCTGTGATCTGGCCGTTTTGATTGACACGGGCTTTGCAGAAGCCTTCCTGCCCTTCTTCAAGATCACACTGGCGAAAGCACACTTCACACTTCATGCCGGATGACCTCGAAGCGCTCATACGAACAGCCGCCCTCATCAGCGGCCAGGCCGGCTTTCTGTTTGGCAATGGCAATCTGCTGGTCAGCCGTATCAATTCCTTCCAGATTTGGCAGCAGCAGGCCGCGCTTATTGCCCTTGGTGACAATTACGCCATACTTTTTCGGATCAAGCTGGTCAATCGTGCAGGGTTCAGGCTTCTTTAAGACGTCCACGCTGATTTCCAGCGCATCCAGCTCATTGGGTGCCACCGGATAGAAGCGTGGGTCTCTTGAGCAGGCACTGATCGCATTCATCTGGATTTCCCGGCCCAGGTTTTTCTGGGTTGGTTCCGTTGTCCCGATGCAGCCCCGCAGGCTTCCGTTTTCATGAAGCGAAACGAAGGCACCCGCCCGCTCTTTGTACAGCTCTTCGGGCAGGTCGGCAGGCAGCGGCAGCATCATTCCGGTCTTGATATAGGTATTGATTGTATCCCGGGCCAGCTTGATATAGGCATCTTCACTGGCCAGTCTTTTCTGACGGGCTTCTTCGAGATCCCTGCTGGCGATCGCATAATAGTCGCGCTGGGGATCTTCAGTCAGTCCGGTATACGTGCACATTCCATAGCCAACCCCAAATTGGGCGCTGTGGGCCAGAAACTTTGAATCCGGCCTGAATCCGTCAAAACTGCCGGCCATGACACAAAACGGCTTATGGCCGCAGACCATGGCTTCTTCAGCATCCTTTTCCGGCATCTCGACCAGATCCAGGAAATCGCCATTGGACATGATCTCCATGATCCGCTTATCATAAGCCGGACCGCATTCTTTAAAGCCATAGTTTGTCCCGGCCTTCTGGCAATGCGAAAGATCGCCGGAAGCAATGACTGCCACTTTACGGCCCAGATGATCGGCTGCTTTCTGCAGCAGCTGGCCGGCATGATAATGATCCAGGTTGGACAGCCCGCCAATTGACATCCGGACGACTTTCTTGTCCGGCAGCAGATCCTGAATGAAATAAAGCGGAACCATTGTTCCATGATCCAGTGTTCCATCCTGGACGCCCAGCGTTCCCATCGGGAATTTTTCTGCATTGGCCAGCTTTTCCATTTCATGGACAAGCTCCAGGTCATTTTGAATGACAAACCGGTCAGCTGGGTCGCCAAACTGCGACATATCACCGGAAGACTGTTCAGAGCCGGTCAGCTGAATATAGTCCATATAGCTTGGTGCATGCGGAGAAATGACCACAATCGTATCTGGGTCCATTTGCCGGATCGTATCGGCCGCTTCTTTGTACGCTTTGATGATATCTTCAATTTTCTTTTCTTCACCGCGCCCGATATTGGGCAGGATCAGCGGAGGATGGCAAACCATGACTCCGCCCTGTATTTCAGTCGTTTTATTCTGAGTAGACATAGAACTGCTCCTTTCAATACTCTTTATCGAGTGAACAATTTTGTCCTTTCAGGGTTAGTCCCTGACTTCATCTTAACGAGACACAGCTCTTTCGCGTATCCAGATGCCATAGTTTGCCGCCCTCTTTGCAAAGGGCGGGCATAAAAAAAGCAGACTATTCAGCCTGCTCGTAGCGTTCAATAATTTTCTGGACCAGCGGATTGCGGACGACATCGCTCTGGTCAAGATGCATGATCGAAATGCCGTCAATGCCTTTTAAAATCTGCGTAGCCTGGATGAGGCCGGAATCAGCCTTCTTGATCAGGTCAATCTGGGAAATATCCCCGTTGATAATCATCTGGCAGTTTTTACCCATCCGGGTCAGAAACATCTTCATCTGGGCCTTGGTTGTATTCTGCGCTTCATCAAGGATTACAACCGCTTCATTGAGCGTCCGGCCGCGCATAAACGCCAGGGGGGCGATCTCAATAATCTCCTTTTCCTGGTAGCGCTCAACGGTCTCCTGGCCAAGCATCTCATTCAGGGCATCATAAAGCGGCCTTAAATACGGGTCAACTTTCTCCTTCATGTCGCCAGGCAGAAAGCCCAGGGATTCGCCGGCTTCAACCGCTGGCCGGGTCAGGATGATTTTTGAAATCTTTTCCTTTTTCAGCTGGTCTACCGCATAAGCCACAGCCAGGTAGGTTTTTCCCGTTCCAGCCACTCCCGAAGCAAAGGTGATGTTTGAATTCCGGAAGGCATCAACCAGCTTTTTCTGGTTTTCTGTCTTGGGATAGATCATTTTGCCATTGCGGGTGCGGACGACCGGTTCTTCCTTCGAAAAGTCAGCCGCAGCATCTTTGCCGGCTTGTGCCAGATAGCAAAGCCGGGATACTTCTGCCGGTTCAATGGATCCGCCAGAAGCTATGGTCTGCACCATGCCGTCAAGCACATTTTCCACCTTATGGAATACAGACTCCTGGCTGCTTTCGAGCTTGATCGACTGGGATTTCTGGAAGATCCGAACTGGGAAGGCCTTCTCAATGATCTTGAAATTTTCATCCTGAAACCCGGGCAGGGCAATCAAAATGTCATAAGGCAGCTCGCTGCAGTCAAGATAATATTCCATATACGATCGATTTTCTCCATTCTTTGATTTTTAAAAGCCAGGATCCGCATGCTCTGGCGGAGCGGCATTCTTCATTTATACCATACCGGAAGCTTTAGCCAGATTCCCGGTTCCTGCACCATCGGTTCAGAACGATCCGGCCTGGAATGTTCCTGCAAAAAAGCAATAAAAAAATCTGCGTTAAGCAGATTATTTCCCTCTTCTGGCTTTACGGGCAGCTTCAGATTTCAGTTTTTTCTTTACGCCCGGTTTTACGTAGAATTCTCTTTTACGTGCTTCGGCAAGGGTACCGTTGCGTGAAACCTGACGTTTGAATCTGCGCAGAGCGTCATCAAGCTGTTCGTTTTCTTTCAGGACTACTTTTGGCATGTTACAACCCCCCTTCCCGAATTAACAATACTTATTATATGGATCAATCTTTGAATTTCAACTGTCCAGTCAAAATTTTCCTGTTTTCTGCTCAAAACCGCAAAAAAGGCCTGCTTACAGTGAATTTCGTGCTCATTTTGCGGCTGAATCCGCATTTTTTCCAGTTTTCATCCTTACTGGGTGCGGTTTTTATCCTTTAAAACGCAGCAGATGTCTGCAAAAGCAGCCAGAAAAGGATCTGAAAAAGAGCAGCATGATGCCACGATGCAACAGCCTGCAGCCTGCAAAATCAAAGCCCGGAAAAGTCCGGGCTGTTTTGTATGGATCAGATGGCTGACCAGCCGGCAGTCCGGCCAGAGTGAATTGTGCAAAAACAAACAGAAAGTGCTTTAAGCTCTGGATCAGGCATTGTCCGAAGCACTTTCCGGAGCGGCGTCTTTGGCCAGGCGGCGCTGGAGGCATTCCCTGGCTGCCATGTTGTCGCCCTTCCAGGGAACTCTGCCCTGTTCGTGATACATGAAGACTTCATCGCCCTTGCCAAGAAGCAGCACGGTATCGCCTTCATTGGCCGATTCAATTGCCTGGCGAATCGCTTCATAGCGTTCCGGGACAAAGACGTTCTTGACGGTCTTCATTCCCTGCCGGATTTCGTCAGCGATCTCTTTTGGATCTTCATCGCGCGGATCGTCTTCCGTGAGGTAGACAGAATCACAGTATTTTTCAGCCAGCTGGCCAAAGACTTTGCGCTTTGGCTTGTCGCGCTTGCCGGCAGACCCGAATACGGCAATCAGCTTGCCCTGCGGAGCTGTGATCATGCGCCCAAACTGGAACATTTTCTCCATGCCATCAGGAGTATGGGCAAAATCAACAACAACATTGAAGTTCTGGCCTTCATGAATTTGTTCCATGCGCCCGGCAACCTGGGGAATAATGCGGGCTTTGGCAATAATTTCTTCCAAAGACTGGTCCGTCGATTCATGAACGGCCGCAATTGCCGCCAGCAGGTTGTACAGGTTAAACTCGCCGACCAGATTGGTCACCACCGGATATTTCTGGGTGCCGTAAACCAGGTCAAAAGAGATCGAGTTCTGGTCGAACTTGGTGTTGATGGCCCGGTAGTCCGCTTCATTTTTAACCGAATACGTCACGATCCGGCCATTGGAGAGGCCTTTAAGCTCTTCAAATTTCGCATCGTCGGCATTGAGAATTGCCACGCCGTCCGCTTTTAAGCGCTCCTTGAACAGCCGGGACTTGGCTTCAAAATAGTTTTCCATCGTGCCGTGGAAATCCAGGTGATCGTAGGTGAAGTTGGTAAAAATTGCACAGTCAAAATCAATGCCGTCCACCCGCTTCTGGGCAAGGCCATGGGACGATACTTCCATGGTGCAGGCTTTCATGCCCGCATCCACCATGTCATGCAGCGTTTTCTGCAAAAAGACGGTGTCGGGCGTGGTCAGGTCCGGGGCTAACGTATTCTTGCCATAGGCAATGGCAATCGTGCCAATATAGCCGCATGGCGTTTCCGGCTGCTCAAAGTGACGGATGATATTGGTGACCGTACTTTTGCCGTTCGTTCCGGTGACGCCAAACATCAGCATCTGTTCAGCCGGGCGGCAATAGAAAATCCGGGCGGCCTGGTTGAGGGCATCCACCGTATCATCGACTTTGATATAAACCGCTCCGCCCTTTGGCTGTTCGATCGGCTTGGAGTGGACGATCGCAATTGCGCCTTTTTCAATTGCCTGGTCAATAAAGTCGTGGCCATCAAAGGCCAGCCCGGGCAGGCAGAAATACATATCGCCCGGCTTGACTTTGCGGGAATCAAAGGAAAGCCCCTGAATATTGATGGTCGGCGTGTTTTTAAACATTTTTGACAGTCTCATCTTCCACCTTCTGCAACGACGGTATATCGTTCGTTTTCACTTTCGATCATTCTAACATTGATACGGCCGCTAAGAACAGTCTTTGAGTAAATCTGGGCCGGCTGGTATTGGGAAGTATAGCCCAGATACCAGCCTGGTCTGGATGGGTCCGGCCGTTCAATGAGCATCTGGGAAGATACAAACCGCTTCATATCCTGCTTTCGCAGCTCGCGCGAAAGAGCCAGCAGTCTTTCCGTACGGGCTTTGACCGTGTTTCCATCGACAAATCCGCTCATGGAATCAGCGGCTGTTCCGGCTCTTCTTGAATAGGGGAAGACGTGCAGAAAGGAAAAACGGCAGTCTTTAAGCGTCTGCACGGTCGTTTCAAACTCGTCATCGCTTTCCTGGACAAATCCGCAGATGACATCGGTTGAGATGGAAATATCCGGAATCCGCCTGCGGATCTCTTCCAGGCGCTGCTTGAACTGTTCCACACTGTAAGGTCTTTTCATGCGGGCTAGCGTCCTGTTGTCGCCCGCCTGAATCGGAATGTGCAGATGAGGAAGGATCCGGGGATTCTTTTCCATCAATGCCAGAATCCGGTCATTGACCTCGGTAATTTCAATGCTGCTCAGCCGGTAGCAGACCGTTTCAGGGGTCTGCTCTAAAAGCATTTCCAGCAGGTCGGCCAGATCCGTCTGGCGAAAACGATAGCGCCCGGTATGGATACCGGTCAGCACAATCTCCAGATGACCGGCATCCGCCAGCTTCCTGGCGCTGGCTATAACTTCTTCCGGAACCTGGCTGCGTTCAGGACCGCGGGCCAGCGGAATCTGGCAATAGGCGCAAAACTGGTTGCAGCCATCCTGAATCTTTAAAAAAGCCCGGTGCTGGCCTTCAAACGTGCCAATCGGCATCGATTCAAACCGGGTCAGATCCCGCGATTCTTCCACCAGGATCAGCGGTTCTTTCTGTTTCCTGGCTTTTTCAATCTGTTCAATCAGCTCATTTTTATGCGAAGCGCCAATGACCAGATCCGCCGGCAGTGCCTGGCGGGCTCTGCCATCCAGCATCTGGGCATAGCAGCCGCAGACCACGACAAAAGCCTCCGGGTTTTCTCTTTTCAGCCGGTTGATCTTGCGTCGGCTTTTAGCCGCTGCCGTATTGGTTACCGTGCAGGTATTAATCAGCAAAAGATCCGCCGTTTCTCCTTCTTCTTTCCTGCGGTAGCCGGCTTTTTCCAGCTGGTCGGTATAAAAGGCCGATTCATATTCATTGACCTTGCACCCCAGGGTTTCAATTTCAAATGTTTTCAACTCAGCCTCCTTGTAAAAATCCATTGTGGTAAAAATATCATTTTAAATGGGCTTCCTGCTTTCAGTCCTTTAATCAAAAGCACAGGCACTGCCTGCCTGAAATCAGTATTCGATAAAAATCAGTATTCGATAACAGGAAGTGATCGTACACAAGCCGGAAGCAGATTTCCAGTTTTTTTATTCTGCAGCTCCATTAACCTGGCTTTTTGCGGGCTCTGAATCGCTGCAGGATGCCTGTTTCTGGGCAAAAACAAATTCAGTACACGACAGCAGATAGCAGGCAGCCGTTTCAGCCCGTAAAATCCGGGGGCCTAAAGAGCAAAGGGCAAATCCGGCCTGTTCAAGATCCTGGGCTTCCTTAGGACTCAGTCCGCCCTCCGGCCCGATGACATACGTGACAGAATCTTCAAGCTTTTCCAGTTCGCAGCAAAGATGGCGGCTTTGGCTTTCTTTTTCCCAGGCGCAGACATTCAGGCTTGATTTAAACCGGTCCAGCTCGCCAATCCGGCAGGGCTTTTCGAGCTGGACCAGGCTGGTGCGGTTGCACTGGCGGCAGGCGCCAAGCAGGATCGCCTTCCAGCGCTCCATTTTCTTCTCGATTTTACGCTCGTCAATCTGGATGACGGTGTTTGTACTTACAAAAGGGACAATGCGCGTGACCCCCAGTTCCGCTGATTTCTGGAGCATCCATTCAAACTTGTCCGCCTTGATCAGTGCGCAGCAAAGCGTAATTTCCGGCTGCTGATTCTGGCTGTCCCTGGCCGCTTCCAGAACTTCCACAACCGGTTTTTCACAAACCCGGCCATAAAAAACAGAAGAATCCGCATCGATTATACGGATTCTTTCGTCAGGTGAAGTTCTGGTGACATCAAAAAGATGGTGCGCTGTTTTTTCATCCAGTGCAATTTTCATTCCGTATTCCAGCTTTTTATCCCAGAAGACCTGCTTCACGATTCTTTTTCCTCGCTCATGGCCATCAGCTTGCGCACATCATAAGGCTTAAGCCGCCGGTATTCCCCCGGCCTGAGACTGGTTACGTCCACAAACCCAAACCGGGAACGGTTCAGCTTGCGCACTTCATGGCCCAGCGCTTCCATCATGTTCTTGACCTGGTGGTTCTGTCCTTCATAAATAGTCAAATCCAGCAGCGTTCTTTCCCTGGCATAATCCTTGTTCTTGACAAACACTTTAGCCGGTGCGAATTTCATGCCTTTCCAGCTGAATCCTTTGCGCAGCGCCTTGATATCCTGGTCGCTGAGCAGTCCCTGCAAATTAACCTCATAAGTCTTGGGCAGGTGGTAGCGCGGATGCATCATCTGGTTGGCAAACTTGCCATCATTGGTCATCAGCAGCACTCCGCTGGTATCGTAGTCCAGGCGGCCAATCGGGAATACACGCGGCGAGGCGGGAATATAATCCATAACCGTTGCCCTTCCTTTGTCATCCTTGACAGTTGTCACACAGCCTTTTGGCTTGTTGAGGACGTAGTAGACTTTTTCTTCCTTGGATATCGTCCGGCCATCCACGGTAATCTTGTCATGAACATCAACCCGGGTCCCCAGGGTCGTAACGATTTTTCCATTGACTTTGACTTTCCCGGCCAGGATCAGCTCTTCCGCTTTGCGGCGGGAGCACACTCCGGACTGGGCAATAACTTTCTGAAGCCTTTCCATATTGCTTCTTCCTTTCCCTGACTCGCGTCAGTGATTTCTGGATCGGAAAAGAAAAGATTTCCCGGCTGCAGGAATCTTTTTTCTGTATTCCGATCATCTTCTATTGTTCATTATAGTTTCTAACTCAGATTGAGCAAACCTGTATATCCATCCTGGCTTTTCTTTGATGCCGGCTCTGCCTTTTTGCCGTTCCTTTAGCCTGCCTGATACATTCTTGGAGGCTTTGTCTGTCAGGGAACAGAGAAAACCGGGGGGAATCCGAAATCATCGATCCATTGGCTGATCGCTGCAGGCTGCCTGAACCATGACTTTTCTGTCTGGTGGTCCTTCAAAGGCCAGGATCAGGATGGATCCTTCAATGGCGCATCAAGGATTTCATCCGGTTCAAGAACCTCCCGGCCTTTGTGGATCTCTTCCTGATGGCCCAGGGATGAAGAAGACGGCTTTTCGTTCGAAGCCTTTTCTTCACTGGTCCTGGCTGCTTCCTGGTCTGCGCTCTCTTCCGGTTTCTGGGGGCGTTCAAACAGGTCATTGACAGCTGGAGGCGTTTCGCATTCGGGCAGATCCGCCAGGCTTTCCAGGCCAAAGACATCATAAAAGGCGGAAGAAACCTGGTAAAGCAGCGGACGGCCGATGGTTTCGCGGTTGCCGCAGGTTTCAATCAGGTCTCTGGCCTGCAGCTTTTTAAGCATGACTTCGCTGCTGACGCCGCGGATCTCATCAATTTCAACCCGGGTAATCGGCTGGTTGTAGGCAATCAATGAGAGGACTTCCATCGCTGCCCCGGAAAGCGAAGACGCATGAGCGCGGGAATAAAGCCGGCTGGCATAAGGAAAGACGCTTTCCTTGGCGACGAATTTCCAGCGCCCGCCATAGCGGACCAGTTCCATGCCGCGTGAATCTTTCTGGTATTCCCGGCGCAGCAGCTCCAGCACCTGACCCAGTTCATCCCGGGAGCACTCTTCAAAGACTGATTGAATCTGCAGCAAAGAAAGCCCGTCTTCACCTGCGGTAAAAATCAGTCCTTCAATAAGCGGCATCAGTCTTGAAAGAGCATTGGGCAGTGCAGGCTGCCCAGATGCTGGCGAATTCATAGTTTCTGTATCCATATTTCTTCCTCTTCATCCAGGTAAACACTGGCTTTGCCCTCATGAACCAGGTCCAGCAGCGCCAGAAACGTGACTACCGCTTCATGCAGGGTTTTCGTATCCTTGAGCAGCTCTTCAAAACAGAACGGTTCGAAACCAAAAACCGGCAGGGCCAGAATCTGCTCAATCCGCTCTTCCACGGAAAGCTCGCGCACTTCCATTTTTGTCTGGTATGGCCGCAGAATCTGGTAGCGGCGCATGACCCGCTCGAAGGCTTTTTGCAGATCTGCCGTTTTTAAATGAAGATGGGCTGTGAAATCAGGCTGGATGGACGCTGACCATTGCTCGATCAGGCTGGCCGGATCCCGGTCAATCCGGCTTTGCCGGCGCGCATGCAGCTGGTCAAGAAGCATAGCCTGCTTCTTGCAGCGCTCATACTCCAGCAGGCGCCTGGCCATCTGGTCGGCCGGATCTTCTTCATAGCCATCAGGCGTACTGATTTCTTCACGCTTTGGCAAAAGCTTGCGGGATTTATACTCCATCAGGGAGGTAAATTCGACCAGGTATTCGCTGGAGACATCCAGCCCCCTGTCCAGGGCCTGCCGTATGTAAGCCAGGTACTGCCCGGCTAAAATATCGAGGTTGAGGGAAAACAGATCGAGCTTGCTGGTGTGGACCAGATGGAGCATCAGATCAAGAGGTCCTTCAAACTCTTCCAGATTGACATTAAATTCCATATCTCATTCTTATCGAATCCTTTTCATTCTGGCAAGCTTAAAAAGCAGCTCCTCTGTCCATGAACTATTCACTGAACAGAAAATCTGTTCTGGATCATTCAGGCCAAAAGCCGGTGCAGCCTGCAGCCTGGCCGGAAACCAGGCGGCATAAATTGCATCCTGCCGTTTTTGCCTGCGCTTTCAAATCCCGCCCGGCGATCATTTTTGCTGTCATTTCCGGTTTTTATCAGTTTTTTCGCACAGATTTTGCATCACTTCTTGAATCCATTTAGAATTCATAGTAACCGGGATAGACAGTCACAGAGACTGTTTTGACCGGTGCTCAGAGTATGGAAAGGAGAAAAAACAGAAATGAAACGTGCTGCGCTTTTTTTGCTGGCTGCCCTGTTTATTCTGGTGGTGATTGAACCCAACCTTTCCCAGCATCTGGTTCCGCGCGAGGACAAGGTTCCTGTCTACAGCCCTGATACGCCCCTGAAAACCAATAACGACGTGGAAACCAGGCGCTCAAAATCTGGCGCCAAAATCTACATTGATCCTGCCAGGGGCGGACGAGATGCGGGCTATGTCAGCGAAGGCCAGCAGGCGGAAAAAGATGTGCTCATGCAGCTGGCGGTTACGATCGGGAGTGCGCTTGAAAAAGCCGGCTATGAAGTGGAATATTCCCGCTGGTATGACGATGTTCCAGCCTGCGCGGATGGCCAGGACTGCGAACAGGTCCGGCTGGAAAAGGCAAAAGCGGATGGAGCAGACTATATACTTTCGCTGGCTTTAAACCAGGACACGTCTTTGCACCGGGGCTTTTCAATCTTTACTCAGCCCGGTTCCGAGCTGCTTGATCAGCTCAGCCAGTCGCTGGAAACCGAAATCAAGGCGACCAGCTATTCCCGCTTTGAAGGAATCGATACGGACCATTATGACGCGTTTGGCATCTTGCAGGAGCCGTCCATTCCCAGCGTCCTGCTCCAGATTGGCTATATTACCAACCCGCAGGATTATGCAAGACTTTCCGATTCCAAATTCCAGGAGCGGATTGCCAATGCCATTACGCAGGCTTATCTCGACACCATCGAATAGACTGCCGGCAGAAAAAGTTTGTGAAATATTTTAGATTTTTATTTATTTACGGCCTGTTTTTGTGTAAAATCGAGACTTCGGGCCCAGGAAAGGACAAATCAGACAATTATGGATTCCAGAGAAATTTATCAGGGAAAGATCTTTTCTCTTGTCCAGCAGCAGATGGAGATCAAAGGCAAGCTTGTCTGGCGGGATGTGATAAAACATCCCGGCGGGGCTGCCATCAGCGCTGTGCGCGATGGAAAGATTTTGCTGGTCAGCCAGCCAAGGCCCGGAGCCGGGGGCAGAAAGCTGCTGGAAATACCGGCGGGCATGATTGATCCGGGCGAAAAGCCGGAAACTGCTGCGATGCGCGAGCTGAATGAAGAAACCGGCTGGCAGGCCGGAAGCCTTTCACTGATTACTGCGTTCTGGCCGACACCCGGCTATGACAGCGAAGTGATTTATGTCTTTAAAGCCCATGATCTGGCCAAAGCTGCAATTCGCCGGCCAATGGATGCGGATGAGCAGATCAGCCTGGAATGGATGGACCTGGACGAAGCCTTTGAAAAAATCCAGAATGGAACGATACGAGATGGCAAGACCATCATTGCAATCTATCACGAAAAGCTTCTGCAGCTTGCCTCGCTTTGTGACCAGGCGCAGATGGATTAAACAGAAATGGCTTCTGGTCATTCAAAAGACCTGGCCATAAAGGGATAAACAGGGATCAAGAAAAGGGATTAAACAGACTGCTTTGACAGGCAGTCAGCTTATGCCTGCTGCTTCTTTGCTTCTCTTCCATCCCGAATATTTGGAACCAGAAAAAAACGATTAAGAGATAAAAAGTCGATTTAAATACAGAAAGGAAGTCCTGAATGGAAAATTTTATTTTCATTTCACCGAACTATCCGGAAAGCTACTGGATGTTCTGCCGCGGACTGAAGGAAATGGGAGCCAGGGTCCTGGCTGTCATAGATACAGACTATGACAACCTTCATCCGGAGCTGAAGAAAAACATTGACGAGTGCTATAAAGTATCCTCATTTTCAAATTACGATGAAGTTTACCGGGCCGTTGCTTATTTTGCTTTTAAATATGGAAAACCGGACTGGATCGAATCCAACAATGAAGCATGGCTCGATCTGGATGCGAAGCTGCGTGATGATTTTGATGTCAAAAGCGGCTTTTCCTTTGCCCAGATCAGCGAGTTCCAGTCCAAGGCAGCCATGAAATCGTATTACGAGAAAGCCGGAATTCCGGTCGCTCCTTATGCCCTGATTCACAGTCTTGATCAGGCCCGCGATTTCGCTGCCAGATACGGATGGAACCTGGTCCTTAAGCCCGATGTCGGTGTAGGTGCCAGCTATACCTGGCATATTCATAATGAAGAAGAACTGGAAAAATACTGGGTGGAGGCGGAAAAGCTGGAAATGCAGATGATTCTGGAACAGTACGTAGACGGATCCGTTACGACGCTTGATGGCCTGGCCGATGAAAACGGCACAATTCGCTTTCTTTGCTCCATGAGCTATGTTTCCAACTGCATGGATTCCGTCCAGAATCATGATTCGATCGGAACTTACTACAACTTCGATATCAGCGAGGAAAGCCAGAAAATTGCGCAGACAGTTGTTAATTCTTTTGGCATCCGCAACCGCTTCTTTCATGGCGAGTACTTCATCCTGAACTCTGACCAGCCAGGCCTTGGCAAAAAGGGCGACCTGATTGGCCTGGAAATGAACTTCAGACCGCCAGGAGGGTTCTGCCCGGATCTGATTAACTATTCGTATGATGTCGATATTTATCGCTTATGGGCCCAGGTGCTTCTTGAAAAGAGCTGCCCGGAACTGTCCAAAGCGCACTATTCCGCCGGATTTGTCGGACGCCGCAGCGGAGTAGATTACCAGAATTCTCTGGAAAAGCTGATGGATAAATATTCCCGTGAACTGATCGGCGTGGAAGTTCTTCCGCCCGCATTTGCCAGTGCGATGGGCGATGTCACGATCAAAGCCCGCTTTACGACCCCGGCTATGCGCGACGAATTTTTCCGGGATTCCTTTGCCCGCAACCAGGCTTAGTCTGCTCGATTAAGCCTGAAGATACCTGTCCGTTATGATCATCAAGTATGATCTTTATTCCGGTCAGCTCAAGCGGAATGTCCATATCCATATGTATCTGCCCGACGATTATTTGAGTTCTCAGCAGCAGTATCCTGTTTTATATATGTTTGACGGCCATAACCTCTTTTTTGATGAAGATGCGACCTATGGCCGCAGCTGGCGGCTGCTCAACTATCTTTACGAGCTGCCAAAACCGATGATTGTTGTCGGCCTGGAATGCAATCATGAAGGCCTCGAACGGCTGAATGAATATGCTCCCTATCCATTTTATGATCCGGATTTTAGCCGGGGATTTGAAGGACGGGGGCGGCAGACCATGAATTTTATTATCCGCACCCTCAAGCCTTATGTGGACCTGCATTTTCCTACCCTGCCTGACCGGGGCCATACCTGGATTGCCGGATCAAGCTGCGGAGGCCTGATGGCCATCTATGCCCTCTACGCATATTCACCATATTTTTCCAGGGCTGCCGCTTTATCTCCGTATGTATTGCCTTCGATTTCTTCGCTGCTGACCCATATCAACCGCCAGCGGCTGCGGCTTCCCAGTGCCCTTTATCTTTCCTGGGGCGCTAAAGAAGGCAATTCTGCGCATGAATTTGTTCAGGAAACCGTGGCGCTGACCAATCTGGCCAACATCCTGCTTAAAAAAGGCGTAAAAATCCAGTTTGATGTTTCCGCTGCCGGCGAGCACTGCGAAGCGCAATGGGAAAGCCTGGCTTATACGTTTTTGAGGTTTCTTGAAAAATGAACCGTAAACCTGTTATCCGCCATCTCGATTCGTTTGATGGCCGTACGATTGTAATCTCCGATATTCATGGATCCCTTCAGGTCTATACAAAACTGCTGGAAAAAGCCGGCTACCATCCTGGCAAAGACCGGCTGATCCTGCTGGGAGACCTTGTGGAAAAAGGTGATCAGTCGCTGGAAACCCTGCGGCTGATCATGAAGCAGACCCAGGCTGGCGAAGTCTATCCAGTTATGGGCAACTGCGACTTCGTGGCCAAAAACATCCTGTTTTCCTACCGGCTGGAGTTTTTGCGCAAGGTGCTGCTTAACCGCAAAAACTCGCTGATTCACGAAATGATTGTCGAGTCGAACCTGGAGCCGATCAGTGAAACCAGCGACATGAATCAGCTGGCTTATGAACTGCGAAAGCGCTATTTAAAAGAGCTTTCGTTTCTTAATGATCTTCCGCATGTCCTTGTGACGTCCCAGGCCATCTTTGCCCACAGCGGAATTGAAAACGAGACCACTTTTGCCGATGATTTCCGGGATGTCATGACCCGCTTTCAGTTTGCCAATGAGGACAAATCGTTTACCCGGCCGGTCATTGTCGGCCATATGCCCGTTTCCGAATATTCCCGTTTTAAAGCGAACTTTAACCCGATCTTTGATACAGCTAAAAATATTTACAGTATCGATGGCGGTAATGCGGTCAAGAAAGCCGGTCAGCTCAATGCCCTGGTTTTGCAGAAGCATTCCATGATCAGCGTCAATACGGATCTTCTGCCCAAGGTGACTGTCCGCCATACGACAAATCCGGTCAATGACTCTACGTTCTTTCTCAACTGGTCGCAGGGCGAGGTCGACATCCTGGAAAAAGGCGCAGAGCAGTCTCTGGTTTATTCTGACTATCTGCATCGCCAGATTCTGGTAGACAATGAATTTATCCGGGATGGAAGAGCATCCAACTATACAAACTACGAGCTGCCGCTGATTGCCGGTCATACAGTACATCTGGTCAACGTCTGGCGCGATAAAGCCCAGGTCAAGCATCACGGAATCCTGGGCTGGACCGACCTTTCAAACCTGGACATTGATCCGGCAGCATACCAGAATGATTTTGATTTAAGCTAATGTCAAATGCCTATCAAAAAAGCTCAGAATTCCCAGACCAGCCTGGTCAGTGATAAATTCTGAGCTTTTTTCTTTATTAATTTGAAAATTCGAAAGATCGCTGCAGCAAAAATCCTGCATAACTGATTTTCCGGGCTGAAAGATCAGCGATTTTAAGCAATGGAAGGAGAAACTTCGCTTTCTTTCTTGGCTGCATTTTCATGACCGGGTTCAAGCGGTTCAACGGCTTCTTTTTCAGCCTGGTCAGCCGGCTTTGAAGCTTCCATAGCCAGCTGCAGATACTGGCACAGCGTAGATACGGCTGTTTTTGAAGTATGCCAGCTGGTCACCAGACGGATGACAATATTCTCGTCCCAGTAGGTCCAGATTTCAAAATCAACTTTTTCTTTCAGGTATTCGTACTGGATTTTATTCAGAACCAGGAAGACCTGGTTGGTTGTGCTTTTCATGAAGAGCGGATAGCCTAGACGGATCGCTTCCGCCTGGATTCCAGCTGCCAGTTCGTTGGAATACCTGGCGCACTGGTAGAAGGCATCATTTTCGAAAAGGCCGATAAACTGCATGCCAATCAGCCAGCCTTTAGCCAGGATTGCTCCGCTTTGCTTCTGAACATAACGGAAGAACGGCTTAAGATTTTCGTTAACAACGACAACGGCTTCGCCAAAAAGAGCTCCATTTTTTGTACCGCCAATAGAAAACAGGTCGACCCATTTGGCCAGGTCGTTGAGCGTGTAGTCAATACCGCTCATTAATGCCTGTCCCATCCGGGCCCCGTCGCACATCAGATACATATTATTTTTGCGGCAGACTTCCGAAATATCCATCAGCTCCTGCCGGGTATATACCGTTCCAAGCTCCGTCGCATTGGAAATATAAACCAGCTTAGGCACCATAAATGAACTGGGATCCAATACCAGGCGGTCAATGGCTCTTTGAATTCCGGCAGCAGTCAGCTTACCGTTGCTGTTGGGCAAAGTAATCATCTTATGTCCGCTGGCTTCCACAGCTCCTGCTTCATGAACAGCAATATGGGCTGTATCCGTACAAAAGACAGCTTCATATGGACGCAAGACGTGGCGAATCATCACGATATTGGTCAGCGTACCTGAAACAATAAAATGAATATCCCCTCTTGTATCTGGAAATTTGGACTGGATCAGCTCAGCAGCCCGTTTCGAATACTGATCCTGACCATAGCCCGGGTTGGACTCTTCATTTGCTTTTACAAGCAGATCCATAATTGGCTGGATACAGCCTTCACCATAATCATTGCGAAAGAAAACCATAAAATCCCCTCTTCCTTTCTTTGGAGCAGCCGCTGCCGGCTCTATGTCCGGTCGGGTATTTAAGTTCCGATTTTATGCTCCATTGGGAAATTTCAAACTGTACGGCTTTTAAAACCCTTGCCTTTCCATCTGACTTTGAAAAGCAGGATCAGAAAAGTATCATAACCGCACGGTTATTCCCGGTAAAACCGGAATAATGCCCTGAATGTGATCGCAAAAGATTCAGGGCATTATTCTTGCACTTCAGAGTATCTGCATAAATTTACTATACATCGAAATATGTTTCTCACATATATGGATTGAATTCAATTCGGCAAAGTCCTCATCCTGTCCGATGTGTGCCGTCCGTTATCGCCTGAAATCAGCCTGAAGGCTATTTCAGCAGGGCCATCGAATAAGGAGGCAAAGACAGCTGGCCTTCATTGAGCGTAATTTCGCCATCATTGGTCAGCAGCACGCCGCCCAGTTCGGCCGGCAGGTCCGAAATTTTAACCTGGGAGACATCCACCGTCTGCGGCTGATCCGAAAGATTGAAAATCTGGACGGTTTCCGAATTTTCTGCTTTCCGGTCAAGAACCAGGACCTGGTCTGTACTGAGTTCCTGGCTGACTGTCGTCAGCGCTTCTGAGATGGATTTATAGGAATCGCGCAGCATGATCGCCTGGACGACAAAATTCAGGATAGAATCGCCGTTCTGGCGCTGCTGCTCCATGCTTCCAAACTCCAGGCTGACCTGTGTTCCCGTCTGTTCCGGATTGATATCGCCGCTTTCGACTTCCTGTTTGGCCGGTTCTTCAATGGCATCCACAATCAGGTCGGATTCCTTGGAGGTCAGGCCCAGTTCGTCACCGGCTGTAATGAAGATCTGGCCATTGAGCATCAGCTCCAGTGCCAGAGCCATCTTGTACTGTGCCAGCCGGTTTTCTGATTTGAGCAGGTCCAGCGAGCCATCCTCATTGTTGAGGAAGTAAGCGGTCATGTTCTGGGTCCGGTTCGTATTGGCCTCAAAATAATTGCCCAGATCTTTTGCACTGACAGCTCCGGTTACAGCCTTGGCAATCATTCCCTCAGCCCCGGCGGCACCGGCATCGGCTGCATAAGCCGGGATTTCGGCCATCGGGTCATTCCATGAAGAATAAGAGAAGACATTGATGACATTCTCATTGCGTTCCTTTGCAATGGAATCAAACCACTTCATGAAATCGGCATCTTTCTGTTCATCATCCGGAAAGAGATTGTTGTAGTCTGGAATGTAAAACCCGCTTACACCCAGCGAAAAGTAATGCTCAATGGCGGAGATAATGAACTGTTTCCAGACGTGGCTGTCCAGATTAATCCGGGGAATATTGCTTTGCAAAATCGCCCGGTAATAATAGGGCGAGCTTCCAATCTGGACCCAGCCGTCTTCATTGGGATGATTCTCTTCAACATAGAACTCATCCATCAGGACCGGATCCTTAGCCCACGGATCTTCCCCTTCGGCCAGATTATTGACCAGATCGGTCATGGCAAGAAACTGCGAGTTTTCCAGCGAAATGCTGCCCAGTTCCATTTCCAGCATCACGGGCATGCCAAGACTCGTGCTTTTTTCGCAGAGTGCTTTGAGGTCGTCATCCGAACCGATATTGGGATTGAGCTGGGACAGTTCTTTGGGTGCATAGGAATCATCCTGGCTGATGACATTGGTCAGTAAAATCCCCGACATGCCAAGATCATCTTCGCTTTTCTTTGGGTCGCCGTCTGAAAAGTAGTTCAGGTCCTGGATGACGCTTTTCAGGTTTCCGGTCGTTCCGCTGACCCGGTTTACAAAAAGTGCCGGGTCGACTTCATACCACAGGCGAAGCGCTCCGCTTCCATCCACGATATTTTTTGAATTTATTTTTTCCATCTGGGTTAAAGCCGTGACAGATGGCTGTGCTTCCTGTTTCTGGCAGCCGGCCATGGCAAACAGCATAGCGGCTGATAAGGCAATAGACAGAATCTGTTTGATTTTCATAGTGAAAGATTTCCCCTTTTCAAACATCTCCATTATACCTGAGGTTCCAAATTAAGCGGGAAACATTGAAGAAACATCCAAATCCATTTCTATACATTATATTTGGTCAGAACGATCCAGCTTTAGCCATCCTGCTGAACGGCTTCTCCCTTCCTGAAAATCATCAAGGGACCTGGTCAATCGATGGTTTCGAAGTTTGTGCAAACTTTTCCGGATGTTTCGTTATACATCAGGCTTACTTATACAGTATAATCTCTCCCATACGAATTACAAGAAATTCACAGAATATCTTAGAAAGGTTAAGAAGGCCAAGTCTGATGCAACTTTTTTTATCTGTTTCGATAATGTTGCAGTCTTTAGGTCCCAGTTTGCCTGTCTCCAAAAGCCGGGCCCGGATCTATGGCCAGCAAGGTCTCGCCCGGAAAGTTCAGGCGAAAAAAGGATGCCTTCAGGCGAAGACATCCGTGTATTTACTTCATCTTTACTGCTTATTTTTGCTGTTCTTCCTGACTGGCCAATGATCAGGCAGAAGCCTGCGCTTTGTCCATATCTTCAAGCAGACCCATTGGTTCATCTTTGAAGATTCTTTCATCCATCAGCTTGAGATCTTCAGCAATAGCCGGCTTGAACTCCATCTGATCGAGGATATCTTTCTGCAGGTCCACGCCTGGTGCAATTTCGGTCAGGGTGAAAACACCGTCTCTTAACTCAAAGACAGCCCGTTCAGTAACATAAAGAACTTTCTGCCCGGCTTTTTTGGCAAATTCAGAAGAGAATGTGATCTGCTCAACATCTTTCATGAATTTCTTGACAGCTCCTTCATTCAGGATTTCAAGTTTGCCATCGCCAATTTTTTCCTTCAGGCCTTTGGCTGTAAATGTACCGCAGAAGACAACAACCGGTGTGGACTGGGTAATGTTGATAAATCCGCCGCATCCCGCAATTTTTGGTCCAAAGCGGGACACGTTGATGTTGCCTTTGCTGTCGCATTCCGCCAGGCCAAGGAATGCCTGGTCAAGTCCGCCGCCATCGTAGAAGTCAAACATGGCTGGCGAATCAATGGTGCAATCCGGGTTTGTTGCCGAGCCAAAGCCGACACCGGAAGATGGAATTCCGCCGATATTGCCGGCCTCGACGGTCATCTTCATGCCCGGCAGCTTCTCTTCATCGGCCACTTTGGCAATTCCTTCCGGAATTCCAATGCCAAGGTTAACCACTGCGTTTTTGGAAAGTTCCATAGCGGCCCGGCGGCTGATGACCTTGCGGGCATTGAGCGGCATTTTTTCGCTGGAACCCGCCGGTTTGCGAATCTGTCCAGAAAGTTCCGGCAGGTATGGATTCATATACGTCTGCCAGGAATTATCTGGAGTGCCTTTGACAATATAGTCCACCATGATTCCCGGGACTTTTACATCTTTTGGATTCAGGGTTCCCTTCTGAACGACATCTTCTACCTGGGCAATAACAATGCCACCGGTGTTTTTTGCCGCCTCAGCCATCGCAAGAGCTTCAAGGAAAGCGGCTTCTTTCTGCATGGTCAGGTTGCCGTCTTCATCAGCCAGGGTTCCGCGGATGACTGCAACGTCAATATTTTTAAATGGCTTGTAACGCAGGTATTCTTCGCCATCAATTTCCATCACTTCTACAAGATCATCCTTGGTGATGTCATTCATTTTTCCGCCCTGATTGCGCGGATCGACGAATGTGTTCAGACCGATTTTCGTGATGACACCCGGACGGTTGCCGGCAATTTCACGCAGCAGCTGGGCGAGGGTACCGATCGGAAGGTTCCAGGCCTGAACCTTGTTTTCAGTGACCAGTTTCTGCAGGGCGGGAACAAGATTCCAGTGTCCGCCAACGATCGAACGCAAAAGTCCTTCGTGAGCGAGGTGGTTCATGCCCAGCCTGTCTGTTCCATCGCCGACATTGGTTGGGAAAAACAGATCCACATCTTTCGGATGGCCAGTCTTTAAAAAGCGGTCTTCAATGGCATAAGTCACTTCCTGGGGATGACACATGCCGATAAAGCCAAGCATCGTCAGGCGGTCGCCGTCTTTTACCAGTTCGGCTGCCTGAGCTGGAGTAATTACTTTTGACATTTCTGGTTGGTTCTCCTTCTGTCTTTGATGCAGTCCATCAGAATACAATGCTTATTTATTTTTGAACTGTTTGTCTTTTACTTTATTCAGGAAGCAGTCCATACCGTATTTCTGATCTTCTGTGGCAAAGCAGCCGGAGAATTCAGCAACTTCCGTCTTGATACCGTCATCGATTGTTTCATTGAGTCCTTCATTGATGGCTTTCTTGGAAGCAGCAACGGCTTTTGGTGCATTTTTGGCGATGCCTTTAGCCATTTTCATCGCTGCCGGCATCAGTTCATCATGTGGATAAACCGCATTGACCAGGCCGATTTCAGCGGCACGCGGTGCCTTGATGTTTCTGCCGCTGAAGATGATTTCCTTAGCCAGACCCACCGGAATCAGGCGGGCCAGTCTCTGGGTACCACCAAAGCCCGGAGTAATGCCTAAGCCAACTTCAGGCTGGCCGAATACGGCATTGTCAGCAGCCAGGCGGATGTCGCAGGACATAGCCAGTTCATTTCCGCCGCCAAGTGCAAAACCGTTAATTGCAGCAATGACCGGTTTTTCAAGAGTTTCAATTTCACGGAACACTTTGTTTCCGAATTCACCATATTTTGCAGCTTCTTCCACAGTCTTGTCTTTCATTTCAGCAATATCTGCACCAGCCACAAAGGACTTGTCTCCAGCACCAGTGATGACTACTGCATAGATATCATCATCGTTTTTGACATCGTTGACAGCTTTATCGAGATCTTCCAGAACTTCAGTAGAAAGAGCGTTGAGCGCTTTTGGGTTATTGATGGTAATAACAGCAACATTGCCATCTTTTTCAAGCAAAACTTTATCCATGATTTTTTCCTTTCCTGCCTGGCAGCACTCTGAAAGCCGCGATCCATTTTCGCTTTATCTCTTCGTTTTCAGCTTTTGCCTGCAGCATGGGAAACCGCAAAACCGGCAGAAACTGGGATAAACGCAGTGTGAACAGAACAGCTATAAAGAGTATCCAGGTATGATTGATTATTTTCTGATATTCCAGTCTGAGATGAAGGAAACCGGACTGGTTTTAAGATGTTTGAACACTAAAAATAAAGAGAGGAGGAACTGATTTCCCCCTCTCATCATTGGATGCATAAATTCTTCAGATACAGATCATGCCATCGATTTTTCCGCAGGCCAAATAAGAGCACCAGACTGTTTTTTTGCCTGTCATCCCTTCGGTATCTGAAAAAAGAACAGCCAGACTATTTCTTGTAGCTGTAGAAGCCTTCACCGGTTTTGCGGCCAAGCTTGCCGGCGCGAACCATCTTCTTGAGCAGAGTTGTCGGGCGGTATTTTGGATCGCCTGTTTCGTCATACAGAACGTTCATGATGGCCAGAACAACATCAAGACCGATCAGATCGCCAAGAGCAAGAGGTCCCATGGGGTGGTTGGCACCAAGCTGCATGGCGACATCGATATCTTCAGGAGAAGCGAGTCCTTCCTGCAGAATGCCTGTAGCTTCGTTGATCATCGGGATCAGGATGCGGTTTACAACAAATCCAGGTCCTTCCTTGACTTCAACTGGAGTTTTGCCAATTGCTTTGGACGTTTCGATGATTTCATCTTTGACTTCAGCTGGAGTATCAGCGCCGGAGATGACTTCGACAAGCTTCATTCTGTCAGCCGGGTTAAAGAAGTGCATGCCGATTACCGGATGCTTGATTCCATTTGCGATTTCAGTGATGGAAAGCGAAGAAGTATTGGTCGCGAAGATGGCATCATCTTTTACGATATCATCCAGCTTGTGGAATACTTCTTTTTTCAGAGGCATCTGTTCAAGAGCGGCTTCAACGATCAGGTCGCAGTCAGCAAGATCATCATATTCGCCAGCTTTTAAATGAGATTTAGCTTCTTCTGCAGCTTCTGGAGTGATTTTGCCTTTGGCAACGAGTTTATCCTTGGATGCAGCAATTTTATTAACGCCGTTTTCGGCCCATTCTTTTTTAACATCAACAACAGTAACGTCGTTTCCTGCAGAAGCAAATGCGTTGGCAATGCCCTGGCCCATTGTGCCGGCGCCAACAACGCCTACTTTTTTCATAATTATATTTTCTCCTTTAATACTGGAAACAGTCTTCAGCAAGCAATTGCTGTTTATTTCTTTTCTTTGATTTTCTTGATTTCTTCAATCAGAACCGGGAGAACCTGTTCAACTGTTCCAACATAGCCCTGGTTGGCAATCTTGAAGATGTCTGCTTCCGGATCACGGTTGATCGCGATGATATAGTCGGATTTTTCCATACCCGCTACATGCTGAACGGCACCGGAAATACCGCAGGCAATGTAGAGGTTCGGGCGTACGGTTTTACCCGTCTGTCCAACCTGACGCTCTTTTGGCAGGAATCCGTCTTCAACAGCAGCACGGGTTGCAGCAACTTCGCCGCCAAGCAGGTCAGCCAGTTCTTCAACCAGTTCCAGGCTTCCTTCAGCACCTCTGCCGGCACCAACAAGCACATCGCATTTGGTGATATCAACTGCAGATACTTCTTTTGGTTCAGTTCCTTCAACAACAACTTCAACTTCTTCGTCGTTCCACTTCGGAGTGAATTCGACAACTTCGCCGCTTCTTGTTTCATCCGGTTTGGCCATGTCGAAGACTTTCGGACGGATAGTGGCCATCTGCGGACGGGTGTTCGGGCAGACGATTGTACCAAAGAGGTTACCGCCAAATGTTGGACGGGTAACGAGCAGCAGTGCGTCTTCATCCGGGATTTCACGCAGTCCGCCGCGGCCGGCCAGCTTGACATCCTTGCCGATTTCAATGCCGGTCGCATCAGCGGTCAGTCCAGCGTTGATTCTTGCTGCAACACGCGGAGCCAAGTCGCGTCCGAGAACTGTTGCACCAGTCAGCAGTGAAGAAGGCTTGAACTCTTCGATCATCTGTGTCAGAGCATCTGTATAAAACTGAGTGGAATAGTCTTTCAGTTTTGGATCGTCGATCACGATCACTTTGTCAGCGCCATGAGCGATGACATTCTGTGCTTTATCCTTAACATTTTCGCCAAGGAGAACACCAACTACTTTGTAGCCAAGTTCCGGAGAGCCGTCAACAAGCTCTCTGGCCTTGTTGATCAGCTCATAGCCTACTTCTGCAGGCTGGGAATCTTTCTGTTCTACAAATACGTAAATATCTTTGTAATCTGGAAATGTAGCCATGACGGTCCTTTCTATTTCTTAATGAACTGTTTCTCGTTAAGAGTTTCAGCGATTTTTTTGCCGGTTTCTTCAGCAGGCAGATCAAATGTTTCAGTCTGCGCAGTGACTTCCTTAGTGAAAGTCTTGAATACCTGAGTCGGAGATCCGGCCAGACCGATCTGTTCCATTGGCAGATCTTCCTGCAGATCATCGTAAGTCATGATGACAACAGGATTGTTGAAGGAATCAACAATGTCGTTGCAGTTCATGTAACGGGGCTTGTTCATTCCGGAAAGCGTAGTAATGACAGCCGGGAGTTTAACAGAAACAATCTGTTCTTCGTCTTCAAGAGATTTTTTAACACGGACATGATCCGGAGCAACTTCCAGGATCTCGTCAACGTATGTAACCTGAGGAACACCAAGGCGTTCTGCAGTCTGTGGTCCTACCTGTGCGGTATCGCCATCGATAGCCTGACGGCCGGCGATAATCAGGTCATAGCCGATTTTATCCAGTGCAGCAGCCAGAGTTCTGGAAGTCGCGCAGGTGTCTGCACCGCCCAGTCTTCTATCGGTCAGAAGATAGGCTTTGTCTGCACCGCGGGCAATTGCTTCCTGCAGCATGCCGGCAGCCTGAGGGGGACCCATGGAGAGGACTTCAACGACAACATCGTCGGATTTGTCTTTTAATTCAAGAGCAGCTTCAAGACCAGCCAGGTCATCCGGGTTGATGATGGAAGGAACGCCATCACGAACCAGAGTACCGGTTTTCTTGTCAACTGTGATTTCAGTTGAGTCTGGAACCTGTTTTGCTAATACAACAATTTTCATACTGTTCTGATTTCCTTTCCGCTAGCGAAGAGCAGCGCCGCCGATAACCATGCGCTGTACTTCTGATGTTCCTTCGTAGATCTCAGTGATCTTGGCATCACGGAACATTCTTTCGACTGGCAGATCGCGGGTATAGCCATAACCGCCCATCAGCTGAATGCATTTTGTTGTAACTTCCATTGCTGTTTCAGCAGCGAAAAGCTTCGCTTCAGCAGCCAGCGTTGTATAAGGTTTGCCTTCCTGTTTTGCCATGGCAGCACGATAAACCAGCATCTTGGCAGCATCGATCTGTGTCTGCATGTTTGCAATCTGGAACTGGGTGTTCTGGAATTTTGCAATCGGACGGCCGAACTGTTTTCTTTCCTTGACGTATTTAATGGTTTCTTCCAATGCGCCCTCAGCAATGCCAAGAGCCTGAGCGGCGATACCGATACGGCCGCCGTCCAGTGTGGACATGGCTACTTTGAAGCCTTTGCCCTCTCCTCCTAAAAGGTTTTCCTTCGGAACGCGGACATTGTTGAAGATCAGTTCGGATGTCGCGGAACCGCGGATACCCAGTTTCTTTTCATGCTGTCCAATTGTGAAGCCCGGAGTATCCTTTTCAACGATGAAAGCGGAAATACCGTGGTTTCCCTTGGATTTGTCAGTCATGGCAAAAATGATGTAGACGTCAGCTTCACCAGCGTTAGTAATAAAGATTTTTGTACCATTGATTACATATTCATCGCCATCCAGAACAGCAGTGGTCTGCTGACCGGCAGCATCGGTACCGGCATTCGGCTCGGTAAGACCAAATGCAGCAAGTTTTTCACCGGATGCCAGCGGTTTAAGGTATTTTTCCTTCTGTTCAGGAGTACCGTACTGGGCGATTGGCCAGGTACCCAGAGAAGTATGGGCAGAAAGTACAACACCAGTGGTTGCACATGCCTTGCTCAGTTCCTCGACAGCGAGGATGTAGGACAGATAGTCAGCGCCAGCTCCGCCGTATTCGCGCGGATAAGGGATGCCGAGCATTTTTGCCTGACGAAGAATCTCTACGTTTTCTTTTGGAAAGCGTTCTTTTTCATCGACGTCGGCAGCGTTGTCCTTAACTTCTGCCTGGGCAACTTCCCGGAACAACTTCTGCATCAGTTTCTGTTGTTCTGTCAAATTGAAATCCATAAAATTGAAGTTCTCCTTTCTCTTCAGCTTGAACTCTGGATTTGCTGCAAAGACGCTCCCGCCTTTGCACTAAAACAATAATAGTCTTTCTAAAAGGACTGTCAATTTTGAATGTGAATCCTTTCACTAAGATTCTGTCATTTCGTATGTCCCGTAAAGCAAAAGAAGACGCTTTCAGTAAAGGCATACACCTGACAGCCGAAAAAAAGATCCGGTTTCGCAATGACAATACTTCCAGTCAGACAGATCCGGCAGCCGGAAACCGGAATTATCCGATTTTGAACTCCCACCAATCTGTTTATATTTTGTCACTGTTTGAACCGTTTGAGCTAATCATTTTCTGCTTTTTTCAAAAAATTCATTCAGATCAAACTGTCTGCCCTGTTTGTCCCATTTTTGATGCCTGTTTTCAACTGCCATGCCTTGTGAATGTGATATTTTTCACTTTGTGTTCGAATTTGCCCAAAAAAAACAGTTTTTTTCAAAAACGGTTTCTTTCTGTACAAAATGCAAGAAGAGCTGTCCTCAATGGATGGATAAATGTCCAGTCTGGTTTTTGATCAGCACAAGCCAAAGTACGAAAATACCTTTTCGGCTATCCTTTTTCAGAAGGCATGATGGATCAGCGGCTTTTTCTTCTCTCCCCCTGCAGAGGACTGATTTGGAGGAATTCAATCGATTAGATCCAGGCGCCTTTGTCCTTCCCCTTTTTTGAAGGAGCAGGAAGAATCAGAAACTTCCCTGCCTGTTTTTCTGCTATTCGGTTTAATTCGGTTTGCCTGAAACTGCCAGTGCATTTGTGCTGCACTTTCTGCTGACGTTTATTATTTTGCGTTTTTTCATCGTTTCTTCTGCCGGAATAAGTTCTGTACAGCTCAGAAGGAAATACAGGGAGAATGCTTTTTTGAAAAGCGAACTGGTTAAAAGATCGGTTGAAAACTGGTTAAAAGATCTGATTCAAGGCAGTGCTGCAGCACAGACAGGCAGCTTCGATACAGGAAGATTTCGTTATGGATTTACTCTGCGTTTTATACAGGGACTTCTGTAAAGCGATTGCAAAAGAGCCAATCATTCTGTAAGCGGATTCTTTTTTGGCGTTTTTTTGCTAAAATGACCATGGCGCGTCCAGGACGGGCAAAGACTGAAGTTTGTGTGAAATTATTCACATAAACATTTGAAATTTTTGCGCCCCTGGGCTAGTATGAATGAGCAATCTCATAAGAGTAGAAAGAGGCTAATTGTAATGAGTGAAAAAGCTTATATCGTTGGCGCGAAGAGATCGGCCATCGGAAAATTCATGGGTTCTCTGACAAGCGTAACCCCTGCTGAAATGGGAGCAACCGTCCTGAAGGCTGCCCTGGAACAGGCAAAAGTAAAACCTGACGAAGTCAGCGAAGTCATCATCGGTAACGTTATTTCTGCCGGACTCGGCCAGAATATCGCACGTCACGTTTCCCTTGATGCCGGAATTCCAAACACTGTTCCTGCACACTCCATCAACATGGTCTGCGGTTCCGGTCTGGAAGCTGTCATCGAAGCAGCAATCCGCATTAAAGCTGGATGGGGCAAGGTTATTGTAGCCGGCGGTGTTGAAAACATGTCCGCTGCTCCATACCTGGTAGACGGCAAGAACAGAGTCGGCACCAAGATGGGCAACCAGGTTCTCGTTGACTCCATGATCCATGATGCCCTGACTGATGCAATGAACGACATCCACATGGGTGTTACCGCTGAAAATGTTGCCAATAAGTATAATATCACCCGCGAAATGCAGGATGAATTCGCTCTGAATTCCCAGACTAAAGCCATTGAAGCTATTAAAGAAGGCAAGTTCAAAGACGAAATCGTTCCAATCGAAGTAAAACAGCGCAAGAAAGTTGTTGTCTTCGATACAGATGAAGGCCCAAGAGAAACTTCCATGGAACTGCTTGCCAAACTGAAACCAGCATTTGTCAAAGGCGGAACTGTAACTGCCGGCAACGCTTCCGGTATCAATGACGGCGCTTCGATGTGCATCGTTGCTTCTGAATCCGCAGTAGAAGAATACGGCCTGAAGCCAATGGCAGAAATCGTTGCCTACGGACAGGGCGGTGTAGATCCTCTGACCATGGGTCTTGGTCCTACCCCGGCTATCCTGAACGCTCTGAAAAATGCCAACATGACTCTTGACCAGATGCAGCTGATCGAGCTGAACGAAGCTTTCGCTGCTCAGTCCCTTGGTGTCATCCATGAGCTGATCGAAAATACTGGTATTGACAGAGAAGCTCTGCTCTCCGTTACCAACGTGAACGGCGGCGCTATCGCTCTTGGCCACCCGGTTGGCGCATCCGGAAACAGAATCCTCGTTACCCTGCTTTACGAAATGCAGAAACGCCATCTGACTTATGGTCTGGCTTCCCTGTGCATCGGCGGCGGTATGGGTGTTGCTGTTATCGTTAAGATGTGCGACTAATCCCCCCCTTACCTACCAGACTCAAGAAACTCTCAAGCAAAAAAGCGGGCAGATGCCCGCTTTTTTGCTGTATTTCTGTTTGCTGCCGGATTTTTGCCAGGCTGAATCTGCTGTTGTTCAGCCAGAACAGAAAGGGTTTGCCGGCAAATAAAGTCCCGGCTTTGCCGCTGACGGATCTCGCGGATTGAGTCCGGCAGGAAAACAAAAAAACCGCTGGCCATCCAGCGGAAAAAAGATAAACAATTTCCTTCAAAATACCAGGATGTCTGATAAAACAGGCATCGGTTTTCTTCTCTTTCTATTTCGCCCACGACCGCCAGCCTCGGCAGTTAAGCCAGAAAAGGTTGATGATTCCGGCTTTGCAGCAAACCTGAAGCGGTTCATTTCATTGTGTTCCTTTGTTTCCTTATTTCTTGTAAACAGCCCTCTATTCTTTCCTTTTGCACAGTCGGCTGTGTTGCAGATATCTGGCGGCAAAAGCAAGAGTTTATATTTTTAGCAGTTTTCATAATTCATTTCCAGAATTGTGAACTCTGGCCAGATCAGTGATACGCGTGGTAGCTGTAAGCCGGATCAAAGAAGGTATTGTGATCCATATACCATAGAGATCGCAGGACATTGATTTTTCTTGAATCCTGTTCAAGAAGATCATGGTCAATGATCCCAAAGAAAGTTTCATTTGAATTATTCCTGGCCGAATGCCAGGCGTCATCTTTGTGGATGATTTCCAGCAGCTTTTCATGGCTGCAGGTTCCATACTGTTCCAGCACAGAATTCAGTACGAGGATCGTCCGTTCGCTCAGAACGGAAGCGGGATGGAAAAGACGGCTTTTGCGGATAATCATCGAATCCATTTCTACGCAGCGTGGTCCGTCGGGATGGGAAACAAAGGAAGCATCAAGGATCGGTTCCTGGAAAATTGCGTATCCTTCCCTCTGGACAAGATACAGCAAGTCATGAAGTTTCTGTTCATCGGCTTCACTGTTGGAGTGCGCTTTTAAGCGCTCTTCAACATAACGCATGCTTTCAACAGCGGAATCGGTTCTTTTGCTCATGAACATTACTCTAATAAAATCATATTTAAAACACAACTGTGAATTGAAATATGTAGGACTATAAATGAAACGTGAACGCTTTCACTATCCATGATACAATTTCTGAATCCCACGATCTTCCCATATATATCAATCGTTCAGGATGTTTTATTTCATCTATATTATTATCTTCGCGCCTCCGATACTTCAGCTGTTCGATCCTTTCACAGCCCCTGGCAATAATATGGCAGCTTTTCTGAGTCTCTGGATGGAGATCTGAGATGTCTTGTGCCTCTGTGACAGAACAAAGTCTGAAGAGATGGATATCTGCCGCCGGATAATGAAAAAGCCCTGCTTCCATCAATTTGGATTCAGGGCATTTTCCATTAGCCAGAAATAGATTTCCGGGGCCGTGTTTTGCAGCTGGTCCGGATAAAGCAAAGCATAAACACCGGCTTCGGCAAAGAATTCTTCCGGACTGGTCGCTCCATAATCCCCCAGCAGCGTCCGGTATTTTTCAAACAGTTCTTTCCAATCCGGGCTGGATGAAAGCTGCAGATAGCTTCCTTCTCTCTGGACATCAAGCAGATGCATGAATTCATGCACCAGAGTATCCCGGTAAGCCAGTGCACTGTCCAGGGCGACTGGTGTTCCATCTTTCAAGACCCCTTGATACTGGCCAGCAGAGGAGGAGCGGTCTTTAATGAAAATTGCAGCTTTTTCCAGCTGGGTTATACCGCTGATCTCCGGATCAGGCAGGCAGCCTTCAATGGCATAAAACCGCTTTGGAGAAAGGAAATAAACAGCCCCAGCTTTCTTTTGCAAATCTTCAGGAAGCAGGCGGATATAGGAAGCTATCTCTGCTTCATTTTCCTTTGAAAGCAAAGGCTGGCCATTGATGGTTTCGATATAGAACGGAACTTCACTCTGGCTGCTTTCAATCACGTTTTCAATGAGCGGGGCACTTTTCTGCTCTTCGATCGACTGTACCTGGTTTTTCAGCATCCTGATCTGCCCGAGCTGGCTCGATGGGGTTAAGTAAATCCAGCCCTGGACGGCGCAGACACAGACCAGCAGAAGCAGCCAGAGCATGAACTGGGCTCTGGGTTTGCGAATCAGCCCATCCAGGAAACAGCCAGCTCCCAGCAGGCAGGGAACGATCCATAAAATCCCGTAAGCAAAAGCCTCTTTCCATACCGGAAACAGCCCGGCGATCAAAAGCTCGAAGAAAAAAGAAACCAGAGAGACGGCAATTCCCTTCCCCAGTGCCCGGCAAAAGGCAAAGAAAGCAGAAGGCTGCTTCCTTCTGCTTTTTGTACAATCTTCTGGAGTGTTGTTCATGAACAGCTGCTGCTCTAGTCTTCACTTTTGGCAGCTGGATCAGAAGCAGAGTCTGTCTCTTCTTCACTTGTTTGTTTATCGGCTGCGGGAGCAGGAATGGAAGAGAGAATAGTGTCAATCTTGCGTCCATGCTCCAGCGAAGTGTCCTGAACAAAAATCAGATCCGGCATCTTGCGAGCCTTGATGTTTCTGGCCAGAGTTGACCGGATAAATCCTTTGGATGCGCGCAGAACTTTCATGCCGGCATCGTTTCTTTCCTGTTTTCCCAGAAAAGAGACATAGACTTTTGCCTGTGACATATCCCGCGTGCATTCAACATCGGTTACGGTGACGAAACCGAGTTTGGGGTTTTTCAGTTCAAACTGAAGGATCCGGCTGATTTCTTTTTTCAGGATCTGGTCCATCCTGTCCTGTTTAAGCGTCATTTTTTACTTCCTGGTCTTCAAAGGCTTCGACTACATCGCCGATCTTGATATCGTTAAAGTTCTCAATCGTCAGACCGCATTCAAAGCCCTGGGTGACTTCTTTTACATCATTTTCAAACCGGCGCAGCGATCCAATCTTGCCGGTGTACACGACAATTCCATCACGGATGAGGCGGACGGAAGAATCCCGTTTGATTACGCCATCCGTTACATAGCATCCGGCAATCGTGCCGACCTTGCTGGCCTTGTAAATCTGGCGTACTTCGGCCTGGCCAGTGACAACTTCTTCATAAACCGGAGCCAGCATACCTTTCATCAGGCCTTCAATTTCTTCCAGAGCTTTGTAGATAATGTTATGCAGGCGGATTTCAACACCTTCCTCTTCGGCTTTCTTTCGAATGGCCGCCGTTGGACGGATATTGAATCCATAAATAATTGCATTGGAGGCGCTGGCCAGCATGATATCGGACTCGGTAATCGTACCGACAGTCGAGCGGATGACATTGACTTTTACCGTATCCACGTTCAGCTTTTCAATGGAAGCTTTCATGGCTTCGGCAGAACCCTGAACATCGGCCTTGATCAGGATATTGATCTCTTTCATGTCACCTTCAGAAATCATGCGCGCCATATCTTCCAGAGACCGGGCAGAAGAGACAGAACGTTCCTGCTCGATCTGCTTCTCGGCACGGCTTTGCGCAATTTCAGCCGCTTTCTTGTAGGAATCGTAGACCATGAACACATCACCGGCCTTTGGCACTTCGTTCAGACCAATAATTTCTACTGGAGTGGAAGGCCCGGCATTCTTGAGTTCCATGCCTTTGTCCGAGGTCATTTTACGGATTCGGCCATAGGCACTGCCGACTACAACGGAATCTCCGGAATGCAAGGTTCCCTGCTGAACCAGCAGAGTTGCTACCGGTCCGCGTCCTTTATCAAGCTTGGCTTCAACAACCGTACCCGAAGCAGCGACATCCGGGTTGGCCTTGAGCTCCTGCATGTCGGCCACCAGAAGCAGGGATTCAAGCAGGTCATCAACACCCTGTCCGGACTTGGCGGAAATTTCGTTGAAAATGACATCACCGCCCCAGGCTTCCGGGACAACACCTTCGTTGGTCAGTTCGCTCATGACCCGTTCTGGGTTGGCACCCGCTTTATCGATCTTGTTTACGGCAACTACCATCGGTACACCCGCAGCTTTTGCGTGGTCAATCGATTCCTTGGTCTGCGGCATAACACCGTCATCGGCGGCCACAATCAGGACAACGATATCGGTAATCTGGGCACCGCGCGCACGCATGGCTGTAAAAGCTTCATGGCCTGGTGTATCAAGGAAAGTAACCTTGCGGCCGTTGACGCTGGCCTGGTAGGCACCAATATGCTGAGTGATTCCGCCAAATTCGCCTTTAACGACATGCGCATTCCGGATGGTATCCAGCAGGGTTGTCTTGCCGTGGTCGACATGACCCATGATGGTTACAACCGGCGGACGCGGTTTGAGGTCTTTTTCGTCAAACTGGCGGTTTGCGATCTGGTCTTCAATATCGTCTTCTTCAATAACAACTTCCTTATGCGGCTTAACCTTGAACTCTTCACAGATCAGCTCAATTTCATCGTCGCTCAGGCTTGTATTGATGGTGGACATGTTTCCAAGAAGGAACAGGAACTTGATAATCTCCGAGGAGTTTCTCTTCATCAGCTCAGCCAGTTCACCGATTGTGATAGGCAGTGAGTAAGTGATCTCCTTTGGATAGTCAATTCTGGGTCTTGGTGTGTAGTTCCCCCTGGAATTGTTTCGGTTGTTATTGTTCCGGTTCCTGTTGTTTCCCGGTTTTCTTCTTGCTGGCTTATTTGCCATTTCATCACCATCCTTCTCATTAAAAACGGTATAGCATGCTCCATAAGGCGATAGACCGCCTTTCTGGGATGCCGGGGATCAGGATCTGCAGTGCACAATGAAACTGGACATTCTGCGCACAAGCCGCCTGAACTTCTGTCTGGATCCCTGAATCAGGAACAGTGATGAAAGTCAGCCATTCAGCTGTTATTCATGACTGCCCGGATTCACATCAGGCGCCATATTCCAGAGATGGACCTGGCTGTCCGGCAGCAAGGACTGAGCTTTGGCCAGTTCTGTCAGCTTTTTTGCAAAGCCTGGATCCAGAACCGCTGCAGCACCATTCACCTTGCCGGAAATCCGCTCAAAGCGGGAGGCGGGAATCTGCACCAGTACAACCTGGTAGAAACGGCATTTATCCTGAATTTTCTTTTTACGATTGGCTCCGCATCCATCACTGAGCAGCACCATCTGGGCTTTACGGCTGGTAATGGACGGAAGCAGGGCTTCACCTCTGGCAATGCGTCCGGTTTTAACGCAAAGGGATGCCAGGGAGACCAGCTGATCAGCCGGCACGGATGATCAGCTCCAGCTTGTCGTAGACTTCATCGGGAATCTCACATTCCAGAGCCCTGGACAGGGCCTTGCTTTTCCTGGCTTTTTCGAGCGTCTCCATGGATTTCTGAATGTAAGCCCCATGGCCGTTTTTCTTGCCGGTCACATCAACGACTACTGTATTTTCTGGGGTGCGGACCACCCGGACCAGTTCCTGCTTGGGGAATCGTTCCTGGGTGACCACACATTTACGCATTGGAATTTTTCGCATGACGGGTCGGTGTCCTTTCAGCATTTCCTGCCCGAATCTGGACCAGATTCTGGTTCTCTGGATCTTTCGATTCAAAATCCAGCTGGACCATGGTCAGGAACAGAATGGTAATCATACCATATCAGCGCCTGAATTTCATTATTTGAAAGATCACATCGGTTGCAGCCTGCGATTAATACTCATCATCATAGTAAGAATCGTATTCTTCGTAATCGATATCGTCATTCCAGGAAGCATTCATTTCTTCCTCGAGTTCCTTGTTCTCGATTTCTTCCAGCTCATCTTCTGTATAAATCGGATGCATCGCATTAAACTGCGGTTTCTTCTTCTCAAAGCGGCGTTCATCCTTTTTCGGCTCTTCTTTTGGCTTATAGGATTTTGAAGCCGGTTTTGAAGGCTGTGCTTCGGTTTTCTGGGCAGGGATATCAAACTTGGAGACGAAAGTTGTCCGCTTTTCAGCCAGGGAGCGACGTTTTTCCTTGGCAATACGGGCGGCTTCTTCCATATCATCCTGTTCAAAGCGGACTTCGTTTGCTGCAGCCGGCATGGATTCACTCTGATCCAGGCTTGCAGGAGACTGTTCCTCAAACTCTTCATCAAGACCGAATTCGTCCAGATCGGGCATAACAGCCGTACCGGATGACTTCTTCAGTTCCTCAATTCTCTGCTGCTGCTTGTAGGCTCTTTCCTGGGCCTTCTTTTCTTCATACTCATCGTGCATCTTGGCAACCAGGCTTCGCCAGTCAATGCCAAGTTCATCCAGTTCTTCCTGTGAACGGATGTCGATACGATGTCCCGACAGCTTGTAAGCCAGTTTTGCATTCTGGCCTTTTTTGCCGATCGCTAATGAGAGCTGGCTGGTCGGTACAGCGGCAACAAGTGTCTTGCGCTGATCAGCACCGGATTTGCCTTCACGGGCCGGCTTGCGGTTGCGATCGCCCCCCAGCTTGTCGCCGGCATCTTCAGCCAGGAAGATTTCTACACCCTGGGCAGGAGAAAGAGCGTTGGCTACAAGTTCCTGCAGATCATCGGACCATTTGAAGATATCAATTTTCTCGCCGTTGAGTTCTTCTGAAATTGCACGGACACGGCTGCCGCCCTGGCCGATACAGGCGCCGATCGGATCAATATTTTCTCTTTTGGAAAGAACAGCCATCTTGGCTCTGGCTCCCGGATCTCTGGCGATCGCCTTGATTTCAATGGTTCCCTGGTAGATTTCCGGAACTTCTTTTTCAAACAGGCGCTTGATCATGTCATTGTCCGCACGGGAAACCATGACAATTGCTCCTTTGGATTCTTTGTCCACCTTGGTAATGACCACTTTAATGTGTTCACCGTCTGTATAGACTTCAGAAGGAATCTGGTCGCTTTTGCGCATCATGGCGTCGGTGGCTCCGGTCTGCAGCTTGCCGTCGGGTGTTCCGCCAAGACGGACCATGACAAACTTGTTTTCTACCGATTCAACGGTACCGGTGACCATATCGCCGACTTTATCGCTGTACTTGTCGATGATTTCCTTCTTTTCTGCTTCCTTGATTTTCTGAAGCATGACACTTTTTACAGTCGAAATATCGCCGCGGACAAAATTGTCGATATCCGTTTCTTCTTCAAGAATTTCTCCGACTTTTGGATCCGGCGTGATATCCTTGGCTTCTTCTACATCGAGCTGGTAATCCGGAAACTCGACTGTATCGACAACATCCCACAGGCGGTAAGCCTTGATCTGGCCGTTATCATCAAAAACTGTTTTGATGCGGGCTTCGTCAAGATCATTGCGCTTGCGGTAAGCTTTTTCGATGGCTTCAGAGAGCGCTTCTTCGACAACAGCTTTTGGCAGATTGCGAAAATCGCCAATCTGCATGAAAGCCTTCTGGGCGCTTTCCTTGTTTTTCTTTGAATTCTCGTTCGTTCCTTTTTTAGGCATATCTTTCCTCTGCAATTAAACTTTGACTGCACTCATGATCTGTGCAATATTGGCACGTTCTACCTTGAGCTTTTTGGGACGGCCTTTTATGAAGAAACTTAAGCTCAGCTCCTGCGGGCTACAGGCATCCAGCTTGGCGACAACTTCATTAAAACCGCCAACGGGTTCCTTCATCCGTACATAGACATACTTTCCGACCTGAGCTTCTATCTGTTTCTCTGTTTTGAGTTCGCGTTCAGCGCCAGGCGAGCAGACTTCGAGCATGTATTCCTGGGGGATTTCATCGGTTTCATCCAGCCGGGCAGAAATTGCTTCCGAACAGGCAGCGCAAAGATCAAGATCAACGCCGCCGTCTTCCCGGTCAATCATGACCCGCAACACGGGCGGTTTCATTTTTCTGTCCCATTCCAGATCATACAAAGTGCATCCTTTGGATTCGAGCAGCGGTTCGATCCAGGTTTTCAGGTTATCCATTACTTCTCCTTATAAACTGGCTGGTGCATGGAAGGCCAAAAATGCTCTTCCATACAAAATCTAAGGGAGCGGATCTCCGCTCCCTCAGGATTGATTCGAACTCAGTTTAGCACCAGAGAAGTTATGCTTCAAGCGAAGTCAACGGGACATTCCACTTTTAAAAAGCCAATTTCCCTTTTACCTGTCGATTCCGGATTACTTCTGGGCAATGATGGCGGCTACTTCATCGGCAGCCCGTTTTGCATCATCGTTGACGACGACATGGTTGTACTGGTTGCGCAAAGCCATTTCGCTTTCTGCCCGTTCCAGTCTTTTGCGAATGGTTTCTTCATCTTCGGTGTTGCGGCCTGTCAGGCGGGTTTTCAGATCTTCAAGAGTTGGGGGAACCAGGAAGATGGATTCGGCCTGCGGATACTGTTTCATGACCTGCTTTGCTCCGTTCACCTCGATTTCCAGCAGAACATTCTTGCCCTGTTTCAGCCAGTCTTCCAGCGCTTTGCGCGGCGTGCCGTAAGCATGGTCGGCAAATCCGGCATACTCGATAAACCCGTTCTGGGCAGCATTTTTTTCAAACTCTTCCGGCGTGACAAAATGATAGGTCACACCTTCGATGTCTTCCTCGCGCGGCTTTCTGGTGGTCCAGCTTACCGAATTGACAAGATTCAGTGCCTCCAGATCGAGCAGTTCGCGTACCGTCTTCTTTCCGACCCCTGAAGGCCCGGAAAGAATCACAATTTTTGGTTCAGCCATAATTGTTCAGTCCATCCTTTCTTTTACCGGGCGATTTAGCCCGGTGTCTCGGTTGTTCATTGAATTTGATATACTCTATCAGATAATAGCGCAAAACGCTTTTTTCTTTTGCCGGAAATATTGCAAATCATCGACTTTACCGGCTGCAGGCAAAAACTGCCAAATCCATATCCGTACGGATCCAGTCTGCATCAGGACAGGACTGAGAGGCCGCAAAGATCCAGACATTGCTCGGCATGAATATGCAGGCTGGATACCGGATATTCGTAACAGATATTTACAATACGATTTGTTTACAGATGAAAGTGAGGGATTTCCATGCCTTTTGATGGAATGCTTTTAAACCGGACTCTTCGGGAAATCAGAAAACTGGAAGGTGCCAAAATCGGAAAAATCCAGTGCCTGTCCGACGAAGAAGTCCTGCTGTATCTTCACAAGCCAAAAATGGGAAGCTCAAGGCTGGCCCTTTCTGCCCATTCCAACAGCTGCCGGCTGTATCTTTGCAGGGAGGATAAAGAGCCTTTGCCCAATCCTTCCGGCTTTGTCATGCTGCTTCGCAAGCGGATCGGCCAGGGCTATATCACAGAAATTGAGCAGATCGGTTTCGACCGGATTGTCCGCTTCCATATCAGCGCCGCCAATGAGCTCTCAGACCGGGTTGAATACGATCTGTATGCGGAGATGATGGGAAAATACGCTAACCTGGTGCTGGTTGACTCAGGCAGCGGGACAATCATCGACTGCCTCAAGCGGATCCCGGTCTATGAAAACTCCAGGCGGCTGCTCCATCCAGGAGCCCAGTATACCTTGCCCCCAAGACCTGAGCGCTATAATCCGCTGGATCCAGGAGAGCTGAACCTTGAAAAATCGCTGGTCAGCCAGATCGAGGGCTTTTCACCCGTTCTCAGCCGCGAATTTCTCTACCGCATGCAAAACGGGCAGTCCTATAGCCAGATTCTCAATGAACTCTATGCCTCCAATACGCTTTATCGCTATGACAAGGAGTTTCATTGCCTCCCTTTGACTCACCTTCATCAAAAAGAGCATCCATCCGAGCTGATGAGCGGACTGGAAAAACTGTTTGAAGGGGATGAAACCCGCAAGAGGATTGCGCTGCAGTGCGGCGATGTATTCAAGGCTGTCGATCGGGAAACACGCAAACTTTCGCGCAAGCTTCCCAAGCTGGAAAAATCCCTGGAAGAATCCAGGGACTTTGACCGCTGCCGGCAGTATGGAGATGTCCTTTTCGCTCATCTTGATGAAGAAAAAAGGCCGGTATTGAAGCTTGAATCGTTTGAAAACGAAGGCGAGATCCTGGAAATCCCGATCGATATGCGCTACTCGCTCAAGGACAATGCCAACCTTTACTACAAGAAATATCATAAGCTCAAGCGCGGGATTGAAATGCTCAATGAGCAGATTGAAGAATGCCGCAACCAGCTGGAATACTTTGAAACGCTTCGCGAACAGCTCAATTACTGCAGTACAGATGATGTACTGGAAATCCGCCAGGAACTGGCAAACCGCCATTTCCTGCTTCTCAAGCAGCAAAGCAGCCGGCAGAAGCGAAAGAAAATGCCCAACATTGTCACGATCAGGATGGGTGATGCCACGATTTACGCCGGCAAAAACAACCTGCAAAACCAGTACATTACCTGGAATCTGGCCAGGCGCAATGATCTGTGGTTTCATGTCAAGGATTATCATGGGTCCCATGTTGTTTTGCAAAGCGACCATCCCACAGAAAACCAGATCCGCTTTGCCGCCATGCTGGCCGCCTGGTTTTCCAAAGGCCGGCATTCATCCAGCGTTCCCATCGACTACACCCGGATTTCCAGCCTGAAAAAGGTCCCGAAAAAAGGACCAGGCTTTGTCACCATGAAAAGCTACCAGACCATCTACATCGATCCAGACGCTTCAAAGATCGAAAAAGCACTTCATGACAAGCAGGTGGACGAAAGCGAAACGTTCTGATTCCCAACTCGGGCAGGCAAAAGCGCTGTCCGGAAACAAAGCGCCAGAAGCGGGGTGCAAAACTGGAATAAGCAAAACTGGATAAAGAAACGGAGTGTTCCCGTACTAAGTCAGGAACACTCCGTTTCTCTTTTCGATTCTCCTGGATTTTAAAACCTGTATGTCTTAATCTTTTGCAGTCTTGTTTTTTACGGCCTGGCCAGTGATTTCAGAAAACTGAGCGCCTGCAGCGGCATATCCGTGGTAAAAACGTACCAGTCCATCAGGAAGATGAAAAAATCGAGATCCCATCGAAAGGATTCCAGTTTCTCCAGGTTAGGCCTGGACGCATGGACCAGCCAGCGCAGCTGGCGCAGCCTTGCTTTATCCCATTTCAAATCGCCTGTTTCTCCATCAAAATGGTCAAGGCAGACAAAGCCGCCGCTGTTCATGGAAATCCCGGCAATATTTTTCTGGATTCCACATACGGCGCACTCGTCGACATCCATCACGGTCCCCGCCTGTTTCAGGATCAATATCGCCAGGCGGCAGGCATACAGCATGGCCCGATTTTCCTGTTTTTCACAAACTGCCTTCCAGAAAGCTTCAAGATCCGAATAGATTTCCGGTGTCATTTCGTAGCGCTGGATCAGGGCGCTAAGCAGCGCATTGACGCTTTGCATCTCCAGAGACTGGCTGACTTGCCAGTATGATTTTTCAACCGACCCGTTAATCAGATACAGCATGCTGGACGAATACTGCGGGTCATAGTTCAGAATGACCCGGCTGGCCGGCATGGCCAGGCGGCGGTTTTTAGATGTTTCCTTCTGGATACCCCGGGCAAATACGGTGCAAATCCTGTCGGGGGCAGCCAGCTTGATAATTCCGTCATTTTCCCTGTAGTCCATAACCGAAAGAACCAGGCCTTCAATGCGATGCTGGCCGGCTTTGTCTGCAGGCAGAACCAGATTTGCCATATCCTGCTCTCTCCTTTGCCATAAGCGGGCTTTTTATTGCTGTACCAGGCTAAACCGCCTGATGGGCAGTCTTCAGGCTGTGGCCTGAGTTTTGCCGATGAAATGCAGCCTGCGGCTGCAAATTCTTCAAATCCTGCCGAAAGCAGCCGATTTGCCCCAGAGCTTTCAGGCGGAATGCAGCCGGGTTTATCTATTCTGAAAGCTCGTCCAGACCGAATTCCTTGATTTTGGATTCCCGGTTGCGCCAGTTTTTCTCAACGCGCACATACAGCTCGATATTGACCGGCTTGCCGAGCTTTTCCTTGATTTCTTTCTGGGCGGAAAGGCGGATATCCCGGATCATGTCGCCGCCTTTGCCAATCAGAATACCCTTTTGCGAATCCCGGTCGACAATGACCAGAAAAGACAGGTAGACTTTGCCTTCTTTTTCTTCCATGCTCTCCAGCACCACAGCCACGGAATGCGGAATTTCCTCATGTGTCTTCTGGAGGACCTTTTCGCGCACAAGCTCGCAAAGCTGGAAGACCAGTCCATGATCGGACTTCATTTCTGCCGGATAAAGTGGCATCCCCTCCGGCAGATAGGAGCGCAGAACCATCAGAACCTCATCGAGGTTTTCTTTTTTGAGGGCAGACAGCGGGACAATCTCATTGAAGTTATACTGGCCGGCCCAGTAGGTCAGCCGCTTGAGCAGTTTTTCCTTGTTCAGGCGGTCGACTTTATTGACCAGAAGGACAACAGGTTTGTGCAGATCTTTGATCCGGTTGAGGACAAATTCATCGCCCGGGCCAAAAGACTGGGTCACATCGATAATCCAGGCGATGACGTCGGCATCTTCCATGGCAATATAGGCATTTTTATTGAGGACTTTGCCCAGTTCCTGCTGCGGCTTGTGAATTCCCGGCGTATCCATGAAGACATACTGCGTATCTTCGTTCGTCAGGATTCCAGCGATATTGTTGCGGGTCGTGTTGGGTTTATCCGACATGATTGCGATTTTTTCTTTAAGCAGGGCGTTGAGCAGTGTCGATTTGCCGGCATTCGGCCGGCCGACAATGGCAACAACTCCAGATTTAAAAGGTTCCATTCAAACATCTCCATTCAGTCAGGAAGCAAGTCCATCCTGTATTGGACGAAAGCTTCCTGAAGCAAACCAGGCCAGCTCATTCTGGGCAGCTTTTAAAAAGCGCCTGTACAGCTGGTCCGTCATTTTTTTAAACACCGGACTGGCCGGTTTTTAAAATGATTTGCACCACTCGATAAATGGCGGGCCAAACACGGCAAGAGCCACGATAAAAGCAAAGCAGCTGACCACCAGCACCGCAGCTGCAGCCATGTCCTTGACCAGCCGTGCCTGCGGGTTTCTCTCCAGTGAAATATAGTCAATCGTTTTTTCAAGGCATGAGTTGAAAATCTCGGCCATTAAAACCAGGGCAATCGACAGCAAAACCCAAAGCCATTCATGCAGGCCGATTTTGAAGACAAACCCGGCAAGGACGGCACAAAGCCCGGCCAGAGCCTGGAAGCGGATGCTCTTATCATGAAAGAGGCCGTAGCGGACTCCGGCAAACGCATACCGGAACCTATTTTTCAGCCACGCCATTGAGAATCTCTTTTTGCAGGCCGAACATGACCTTTTCGTCTTCTTCATTCATGTGGTCATATCCCATCAGATGAAGCAGCCCATGGCAGAACAGGAAGCAGGATTCGCGCCGCGGCGAATGTCCATACTCTCTGGCCTGGTTCTTGATCGCCTGCGTATTGATGAAAATATCCCCCAGCTCGTTTTCTTCTTCTTCAATGAAGATATTGGAGTCATCATCCTGCATCGCAAACGAGATGACATCGGTAGGACGGTCAATATTCCGGTATTCCCGGTTAATCTCATGGATCTGCTCTGGCGAGCAGAAAATGACCGAGCAGACCAGTTCGCTGCTGCGATCCAGCAGTTTACCGGCTTTTTCCATGATGGTCAGATAGTCGGATTCATAATCATGGTCCGGCACTTCTTCATTCATTTGATTAAATACGATTTCCATATCCTTATTCTAACCTCTTTGAAGAGTTTGAGGCGATTTGGCTCTGCATGAAAAAAACGGATACCTCCAGGAAGGAGTCCTGAAGGTATCCGCAGCGGCTGCCGTTTGTCAAAGACAGCTTGTCCGGCCGCCTGTTTATTTTATTTTTGCAGCTAGCTTTCGGCGATCATTTCAATTGTGGAATCGCGCTCGATGGGGGAAGCCTGGATTTCAATCACGCGCTCAACGTTCTTGTCATCGGCTGCCTGGAGCATCTTGGTCAGCATCCGCATAGCCAGCGCACCCATATCGTAATCGGGAATGTTATAGGCCGAAATCGCCGGACGCATCATCGGCAGATACTTGGAATCCAGAATGGTCACGATTTCCAGATCTTCCGGGACTTTATAGCCGTGTTCCTTGGCGGCATTTAAAATCGCAATGCCCTGTGAATCGCGGAAGGCAATATTGAGCCGGCTTGGCTTGTGATCCTTGAAATAGTCCGAGAAGAATTCATAGCTGGTTTTGTAAGTATCGTTGTAGGTAAGATAGTTTTTAAACACCATGTTTTCTTCTTCAAAAGCCTTGGCGGCTCCGGCTTTCATCTGGTTCATCATCGACAGGTTAAGCTTGTCTTCGACCATGGAAATATCTGTAATTCCCTTGTCAAAGTAGCTGCGAACCAGATCATGCGTCAGCTTTTCCATATCGACATAGACATTGCCGACATGGTCATGCCGGGATCCGTCAAACTTGCTGCCGACAATAACCATCGGGATCTTGTACTCATTGAGGACTTCCATCTCTTCTTCGGTAAAGTTGTCGTTGAAGATGATGACGCCGTCAACGCGGGATTTGATGATGGACTCAATCACATCCTGCATTTTGGAAATGCCTTTGGAAGTCGTATGGAACATTACATTGTAATGATAAATATTCGCAACATCCATCAGGCCGTTGAGAATTTTTGCATTGTAAGCCAGCAGCTTTTCCGACATGACAATCGAAACTGTCGTGGTCTTGGATAAAGCCAGTCCCTGAGCGACCGCATTGGGCTTGTAGCCCAGACGCTCAATGACCTGCTGAACCCGCTGGCGGGTATCTTCCCGTACAACACTGGAGTCATTGATAACTCGGCTAACGGTAGCCAGAGAAACATCCGCTTCCTTGGCTACGTCATAAATGGTAATTCGCTTCATTCTCGTCTATTCCCCGGTTTTATCGTTTTCTTCTGGAAGATCCGGCAGATCTTCCTTTTCTGGCTTATGATCGTCGGCCGGGCTGAAGAAAGATTTCAGTCCGTCGAAAATCGCGTTGTTAAACTGGCTGATTCCTTCGGCCGAACGGTCAACAAATGTCTTCAGAACTTCGGAATGGCGCAGGCTGTCGATCTGTCTGTCAACAAAATCGCTTGCTTTTTTGAATTCCGGAATTTCCATCAGTTTGGAATAGCCATACTGCAGGCCATCAGCAATCATGGCACCTGTTCCGATAATGAATTCCTTGCCGGATTCCATCGTCTTTTTAAACTGATCGCTTTCGCTGACTGTGATGACAGCCTGTCTGGTTTTTTCAAGCACTTCCGAAACGGATTCGCCTACCGCCTTGAATTCGGCTTTCATGCGTTCCGGATTGGTGTTCTGCTGCATCCATCTGCGCAGATCATCAAAGATGGTTTCGAGCTTTTTCGAAGCTTCGTCAATGACTTCTTCGTTCTGTTCGTTGCCGTTTTCACGCATCGCATCCAGTGCTTTCTGGCTGGCTTTTTCCATTTCGTCAATGGCCGCCGCTCTGGCATCGTCATCATTGACCGGCTCAGCTTTGGGGGCTTCAGTGCTGGGAGCGGTATCTGTCTGGCCGGCAGCTGTTTCTGGCTGTTCAGGAGCTTCGAGGAGTTGTTCCTTTGGATCCGGAAGTTCCGGAAGTTCGTTTTCAGTCAGTTTCTTTTCTTCATCCATGATTCATTCTCCTGTTCTTTAGTGGGCATCCTTATTGTTTGATGCATTGTTTTCAGGCTGGTCCTGTATTTTTTCATCCCGTGCGATCTGGTTGAGATCTTTAGTGATTTTCTGGAAATCAGCCTTCATCGCATCCAGATCATTTTCAGCGACCTGGGCAGCCGGCTGTGCGCTGTTTTTATTTTTGCTGATCATGCCGCCAAGCTTTTCCGTTCCCTGGCTGAAAACATGGATCGCACCCATGGCGGCTTTCTTAGCCGAGGCCTGAACTTCGTCAACTGTATTGGAAACCTGCCCGATCGTATCGAGGGGACTTTCCAACTTGACCAGATCCCGGTTTACCGCTTTGAGCGTTTCCTGCAGCTCAGTCATCGTCGTAATTACCGACTTAAACAGTAAAACCAGATAAATAACCGCGATGACGCCGGCTACGCATAAGGCGATTCTTGCCAGATACATCAGGACATCCAGATTGATTGTCATAAGATTCCTTTCTTGCCTGAACACTCAGTTCCGTTTGATTATACCATTATTGAGCGTTTCAAAAATTTCTCAATGAAAACTTTTTCATAAATAAAAATGAAACGTTCCTTTATTTTTAAATTTTCCGTCCTGTTCTTCTCACGAATCCTTAAAAACAGTCCGGAAATATCCAAAACGGCCGAACCAGGACTGTTCCTGCATCTTTCTGCAAAGAGAAAGATCGTCGGCCGTTTTAAATGCAGTTTCAGGCTTCTGACAGCGTTTTGGCCAGAAGATCTTTAAGCAGATAGATATTCTTGCTCGACATGAAAAGATACACAGCCGGACCCTGCTTGGCCAGCCAGTCTGCGGATTCCTGGTCAAGGTCCAGCAGCTTTCCGTTATCCAGCCGATCCAGCAGATCGTTAATTGTGACCGTCATGGTTTCATCTTCCGGCTTGATATTGACATCAAAGTCAAGGACAGCACTCTGGTCAGCTTCATTGAGCGCTTTGGCAAATCGGTCCAGGAAATACTGGAGACGTGAATAGCGGTCCGGTTTATAAAGGGCAATGACCTTATGGCCAGGATAGCGCTTGCGGGCTGAACGGATCATCTGCTCAATGGCTGTCGGGTGATGGGCATAGTCATCAATCAGTATGGAATCTTTGACTTCATCAATCACAAAGCGCCGGGCAATGCCTTCAAAATTTTCCAGCTGCACAGCAGCAAGTTCAGGTGGCATCCCCAGTTCGCAGGCGGTCGCAAAGGCTCCCAGGGCATCCCAGGCAAAAGGCAGGCCCGATTCGTGCAGGACCAGATGGGCAATCTTATGGCCGTCTTTGAGCACATCCATCCGTGATCCCTGCTCATCTTCAACCAGGTTGACTCCCTGATAGGTGTTGCCCTGTGAAAGTCCATACGTTGTCACAGGAACCGGGTAGTCCAGATCCTTGAGGTAGGGATCATCGCCAAAGATGACGGCCCGTTTTTTGATCTGGCTGGCAAAGCTCTGGAAAGCCGAAATATAGTCGTCCAGGTCTTTGTAATAGTCGACATGGTCGAGCTCAATGTTGGTAATCAGGGCAACGTCCGGATGATAGGCCAGAAAATGCCGCTTGAATTCACAGGATTCCAGCACGAAATATTCGGCATCCTGCGGCATATGGCCATGGCCGTCCCCGATTAAATAGCCAGTCGGCTTCCAGGCCTCAAGAATATGGGCCAGCAGGCCGGTCGTGGTGGATTTGCCATGGCAGCCGGCTACACAGATGGACGTATAGTCTTCCAGCAGTTTGCCAAGGTATTCGTTGTACCAGTACAGCTCGACATCCTTCATGGCAGCCGCCCGGCCAATTTCCGGATGGCTTTCGTCAAAAGCCAGGCCGGCAATAACCGTATCGCCAGGCTGGATATTGTCGGCATTAAACGGGAGAATCTCGATTCCCCGGGCCAGCAGGCCATCCTGGGTAAAGACATATTTTTCAATATCCGAGCCCCGGACATTCTGTCCCTGGTCCTTGAGGATTTCGGCCAGGGCTGCCATGCCCGTGCCCTTGATTCCGGTAAAGAAGATATTCATCAGTGTCTGCCTTCTGAAGAAGATCCGCTCTTCTTGCCGGCCGGCTTGCGGGAAAGGAAGCTTCCAAGATCCGCCGGTCCATTGGAAATTGCCGGCTCTTCATTGCCGACAACAGCCGGCAAATCCTCATCGGGCTGCTGGACGGGTGCAGGATCGGTAACTTTCTGATGGTTTTCCTGGCCCGGAGCCGCTTTTTTCGGTTTGGAGGGCTGGGCGGCTTTCGGGGCAGAAACAGGCTGCACTTTCTTTCTGGCCGGTGCGGCTGGCGCTTTCGAGCCATACATCGGCGAAATAATTTCGATCATTTCCAGGGTATCTACCGGCTTGGGCAGGTTAATCGCGTCATGAAGCATGGAAACATCGCGTTCATCTTCCGAGACATTGCCAAAAATCGGGGAGATCACCGAGGAGTAATCCTGTCTGGCAAAGCGGTTTTTCTCACGCTGAGCCTGCATGGCCTTGCGGATGCGGCTTGGCTCGCTTTTCTGCGGTTCGGTCGGCTCCTCAATGACATCATCAATCCGGGAAAGGAAATTCCCGGAGGCAGCAGCCGGAACACCCGCACTGATCTTGGGCTCCGTGTACAGGGCCGGATTGGAATAATCAGTTCCTGCCGGTGCGGCTGCATATGGATTGACCGATTCAGGCTGGCTGGCCGCTGCAGGGGCAGCAGCTGTATTTGCTGCAGGGGTTTGGGTTTGGGGCTGCAGGACAGCCTCAGGCTGTGTCGGCGAAGCCTCAGCCGGCTGGGCTGCCGGCGCTTTTTTTCTTAAAAAGGAGTGTTTCTCGCCGGCTGGAGCGCTGACTTCGACTTCTTCCTCTTCTTCTTCAAGATCCTGATCGTCGTCTTCAACGTTTTCGTACAGGAACGATTTCATCATGTCTTTAAATCCCATAGTTAGGCCTCCTTGATCGTCTTGAGGAACTTGCTGATTTCTTCGGGCGTTTTTCTTAGCTTCGAGACAAAACGGCCGAGTTCTTTGCCGTTCTGGTAAACGGTAAACGATGGGATGCCCAGGATTTCCTGGTCAATGGCTTCATCCAGAAGCTCATCCCGGTCCAGCCGGTAAAAATCAAATTCCGGATTGTCCGCTTCGATCTGATCCAGGAAAGGATAAAGGTAAAGACAGTCCGGGCACCAGTTTGCCGACCAGAGAAAAACGACCGGCCTGCTGCTTTGCTTAAGGGCATTGACTTCTTCTGCTGTGTGAATTTGTTTCATCTGCTGTATCATCCTTCTGTTTTATTTATCGAACTTTATTTATCGAACGTTCAAAAAGAGCAGGCTGTGTTTCTTCAGCTCCATTCGATTCGGTCTTTAAACCGGCGCCACCGGCATGATTCTGGCTTTCCGTCAAGTCTGCCTCCGCACTGGCCGGTGTCTTTGTCCAGATTACCCGGTAAACCGGCTGGCCTTTTTCCACAAATTTCTGTTCGTATTCAGTCAGCGGATCTTCCGGATGCTCATTGCGCCGGAAATCCACGCTGATTTCTTCCAGGTAAAACCCGGCTTTTAAAAACTCCAGGATCGAATATTCAAACAGGGACGAGTTGTCCGTTTTCATAATGATCTTCCCTGATGGAGAAAGAAGGCTCCAATACTGTTCCAGAAAGCCGGGAGCTGTCAGCCGGCGCTTGGCATTGCGCTTTTTGGGCCACGGATCAGAAAAATTCAAATGCACAACATCCGCTTCACCCGGTGCAAACCATAAGTCAATATCGCTGCCATCGCCATAAATCAGGCAAAGGTTTTCTCTTTGCTGCTCATCAAACTTCCTGGCTGCCAGACCGGCTGCACTCTCGTTTTTCTCGATCGCGACAAACTGGTCCTGGGGATACAGATCGGCCATGGCAGCGGAATAGCCGCCTTTGCCGCAGCCGATTTCAACATGAAGAATCTGTCCCGTTTCCTTTTTCCAGTCCCCTTTTCTGGTTTCGGGATCCTGGACGCGGCTGGCGCTTTCTTTCAGATAATCAGCTGCCCAGGGGATTCTGCGCATCCTCATTCGTTGGCAAGCCTTTCGATGGCATCGGCATAGATCGCGATGGCTTCTTTGAGGGCATCGATGGAAATGGCTTCATCGGCGCTGTGGCAGCCGCCAATGACCATGCCTTTAGGCGGCCGGATCCATGGCTTTTCCGGGCCAAACGCGACAAAATTATCAAACATCTTGGCATACGTTCCGCCCCCGATCGCAGCCGGCGGCGTAAAGGTATCGCCGGAATATTTAGCATAGGAAGCCATCAGGTCCCTGACCAGTTTCGAGTTCGGATCAACAAACAGCGGCTTGCCCTGGTAGGCAATGGCCGGCTGAATCTGGCCGCCCAGATCCTTGCACGCTTCCAAAAAGCCGGCCAGTATTTTATCCGGGTCTGTATCGTTAGGATAGCGGATGTCGATCAGCACCTGCGCATGGCCGTTTTCAATCCGGATGATGCCCGGATTCATGGTCAGAAAACCCATGTATACACCATCAATGTCGATGTTTTCCGGCGTTCCTTTCCAGTCTTTAAGCAGGGTATACAGATCTCTGGCCAGCTTGTCATCATAAGCCTGGCCGATGTAGTTGAGCAGGGCAACCCCTGCGTTTTCACCCATGTAAGGCATGGAGCCATGCGCTGCTTTGCCACAGACAGTCAGGTGGACTTTTCCATTTTCCACTTTGCACTGGCCCTGCAGGCCGTTTGTTTTCAAAAAGAAGTCAAACTGCTTTTCATCCAGCACGCCGGTATTGAGGGTGGCACTGGCTTCGGGAATGACAATATTGGCCCGGCTGCCGCCTTCCATTTTTTCAATAATGGAGGGCATGTCTGAGTCAAGCGTAATGTGCAGGTTTCCTTTTTCCGCATAAATAACCGGGAAATCTGCATCGGGGGTAAAGCCCATCGTCGGGATCGGGCCTTTTTTTACATATTCCTTGATGCCGCCCATTCCGCTTTCTTCATCCGTGCCCGCAATCAGCATGACTTTGCGTTTGAGCGGTACATGATTGTCTTTTAAAAGCCGCATGGCATAATAGCCGGCCAGCAGCGGTCCTTTGTCATCCAGCACGCCGCGGCCAAACAGGTAGCCGTTTTCTTCGGTTACTTTCAGAGGATCTTTTGTCCATCCATCGCCTAACGGAACGACATCCAGATGGCCAAGGATTCCGACAGACTCATCCCCATCGCCCAGTGTGATGGTTCCGGCATATCCGTCATAGTTTTTTGTTTCAAATCCGTCCCGCCTGCCTTTTTCAAGCAGCGTTTCCAGCGCTTGTTCAATACGGGGCCCAAAGGGGGCGCCTGGTGCTGCATGCTCAACGTCGCGGATGGACTCGATGCTTACCAGATCATTTAAATCTTTTTTATATTCGTCAAAATATTTTTCACTAAGTGTTCTGTAATCCATAAAACCAGTCCTTTATCAGAACCATTCTATCACAAGCCCTGTTTTTGCCTACACTGCCAGATTGAACGCCAAAAAGCCGGAAGCAAAACTGCTTCCGGCACTGGATTTTCTGGCTGACGGCTGCAGCCTTGCCCGTTTCAGACAAAAGCGGCAGCTCTAGTTTTCAGAGGGTTCAGCCGGGGCAGGTTCAGAACCTTCCGGTGTCCGGGCCGGCTTTTGAACTCTGTCGCTGTGCTCATCATTTTTATGATGGTCAAAGCGGCGGTTTTGCTGGGGCTTGCGGCCATCCCTGCCGCCAGGCCGGCGGCTATTGCGTTCCGGCTCTTTCCAGCCTGCGGGTTTTGGCAGCAGTGCCTTGGCCGAAACCTTGACCTTGCCATCTTCAATTTCGGTAACCTTGACATCAATCAGATCGCCGATTTTCAAAACATCCTCGACTTTGTCCACGCGGTTCCAGCTGATGTTGGAAACGTGGAGCAGGCCGTCCGTCTTGCCAAACAGGTTGACAAAAGCGCCATAGGATTCAATCCGCACAACTTTGCCTTCGTATACATCGCCGATTTTGGCTTCACGGCAGATTTCGGCAATCATGTTGCGGGCCTTGTCAATCGCGGCCTGATCCTTGTGGTAGATGACTACCGAGCCGTCATCCTCGATATCAATCTTGACGTTATCGCATTCGGCAATAATCTGGTTGATCATCTTGCCGCCCGGGCCGATTACATCCTTGATCTTGTCCGTGCTGATCTTCATCTGGCAGATCTTAGGTGCGTAAGGAGAAAGCTCTTTGCGCGGTTCGGGAATCGCTTCAAGCATGTTGGCCAGGATTTCCTTGCGGGCTTTGTTGGCCTGAGCCAGGGCTTCTTCAAAGATTTCCTTGGTAATGCCCTTGACCTTGATGTCCATCTGGAGTGCAGTGATTCCCTGCTCCGTGCCGGCCACCTTGAAATCCATGTCGCCAAAATGGTCTTCCATGCCCTGGATGTCCGTCAGGACTGTATACTTGCCGCTTTCTTCATCCATGATCAGTCCCATGGCCACACCGGCTACCGGTGCCTTGATGGGTACGCCGGCCGCCATCAGGGACATGGTTCCGGCACAGATCGAGGCCTGCGAAGAAGATCCGTTGGATTCGGTAACTTCAGCAACCGTCCGGATCGTATACGGAAATTCCTCTACAGAAGGCAGGACTTTGGACAGTGCTCTTTCGCCAAGTGCTCCATGCCCGATTTCGCGGCGTCCTGGCGAGCCCATCCGTCCGGTTTCACCGACGGAATAAGGCGGGAAATTGTAATGATGCATGAAGCGCTTGTTTTCGACTTCCGTAACATCATCAATAATCTGGTTTTCGTTCAGGGCTCCCAGTGTGGTTGAAGAAATGACCTGGGTTTCCCCGCGGGTAAACATGGCAGAACCATGTACACGGGGCAGCAGGTCAACCTGGGAGTCAAGCGGGCGGATTTCATCGACCGCCCGGCCGTCTGGACGGATCTTGTCTTCAATAATCAGGCGGCGTACTTCATCGGCTTCAATCTGGCGGCCGATCTGGCCAGCCTGTTTGATCGCTTCAGCCTTTTCTTTTTCGGTTTCATATTCCCTGGCTGCAATATCTTCTTTTGCCTTGTCAATCAGCGTATCGATGGCTTCATAGCGTTCGAGCTTGCCGGGAATGGATACCGCCTGGCGGATATCGTTTTCATACGTTTCCCGGATATATGCCTCGAGCTGCGCATCGGGCGCATAAAGCGTGACTTCCCTTTTGGGTTTGCCGCAGGCAGCGATGATGGTTTCCTGGAAAGCACAGAGCTCCTTGATTTTGTCATGGCCAAACATCAAGGCATCCAGCATCGTCTGTTCGCTGACTTCATTGGCGCCGGCTTCCACCATATTCAAAGCCTGGCTGGTGCCGGCGACGGTCAGTTCAATTTCTGAGCGTTCAGCCTGCTGGGCGTCCGGGTTGCAGACAAACTGGCCATCCACCAGGCCGACCTTAACGCCGGCAATCGGTCCGCCAAAGGGAATATCGGACAGACACAGCGCCAGCGAGGCGCCAAGCATGGCTGCCATTTCGGATGATGCATCCTGGTCTACAGACAGAACTGTATTGACAACCTGAACTTCGTTGCGAAAGCCCTCGGCAAACAGCGGCCGGATCGGGCGGTCAATCATGCGGGCCGTCAGGGTCGCGTGTTCAGTCGGACGGCCTTCGCGGCGCAAAAATCCCCCTGGAATTTTGCCGACAGAGTACAGTTTTTCTTCATAGCTGACTGTCAGCGGAAAAAAATCCAGTCCTTCTTTGGCCTGGGCACTGGCTGTGGCCGTGGACAGAACGACTGTGTCTTCATAACGGACAAGAACGGAACCATTCGCCTGCTTGGCAATTTCTCCGGTCTCAACCGTCAGGTTTTTACCGCAAAAGTCAAGATGAAATACCTGTTTTGTCATCTTGTTTATTTACCTCACTTATAAGTTATCAAGGCTCATGATAACATAACCGCTTTAGCCGTTCTATCAATCTTTGATTTTGTTCATTCATTGCCCGAAACTGCCATCTTTTGAATGAAAGCCGCTAAAAAACTGCCCAAAAATGACACTCGCTTTTTTACCGCTTACAAGCAGCAGGAATCCGTAATAACGCATACAAAAAGGACAGCCGGGTATGGCTGTCCTGAAGGCAGTCGCTGTTTGAGACAGTGACTGTCAGCGTCTTGAATTGTTCAATGGTCCTGGCCGGATGGTCCGGCTTTCTGGCCTTCTTATTTGCCAGAGTCTGACGAAGCAGAATCTTCTGAGGATTCAGATTTTGATTCTGAGACTGCTTTCGATTCGGATTCCTGCTTTGATTCTTCGTTGCTGCTGTTTGTTTTCTTCTCATCGGTATCGTCAGTTTTGGATGAGGCAGATTGTGAACTTTCTTTCTGGGAGTCCGCCTTGCTTTCGCTTTGCGATCCGGATTCTGAAGAATCCTGGCCAAAAGACTGCAGCAGCGTGAAGGAATCATCCTGTTTCAGGCTTTCGTTTTCGATTTCCTTAAAGAATCCTTCAAAGAAGGTCAGCCACTTATCGTCCGCTTTCCGGATTGAAATCGAATCCGTGCTGGAAAGATCGAGTTTCTGGTCGCCTTTGGTCACTTCGGACTTGTTGTCAATCTGGACGGCTTCCAGAGCCCCGTCTTCATTCATGGTCAGTTTCAGGCTGACTTCCGTTACGTCATAAGAATCGAGCATAATCGAGCCATCGCCCTTGATGTCCAGGCGGCTGTGGCCATAGACGTTTTCAAAAGCATCGTCCAGGCTCTTGTTGTATTCTTTCTGGTCGGCAATGGACATGGTCCAGATGTACTTGCCGCCGTTTTTTTCCAGAACGAAATTGTAGCTTTCCGGACTCTGGGAGGGCTGGAGAACCAGGCTGGCTCCCAGCATGGTGTTGAGCGGGTAGCTGACCGCATTTTCAATGCTGGCTTTCATGTCGGTATTGGCCGCATCGATCTCGCTTGGCTGCGTGTTGATGCTGGCGATGGTAAACTCGCCGTTATCCTTGCCAAACGAATCATCTCCTGCCGGATTGGCATAAACCGTCGTGATCGAATCGGCATCAGAAGCCATCAGGCCATAAATGGCATCGCCGCTGCCCTCTTCTTCATAAACCTGATAGAAACAGTCATCCGTGCCATAGCGGACATCATAGTTCCTGAATGTATTCTCGCTGCTGGCCAGTTCATCGCTGTCCAGCGACAGGCCGCTGCCTTTTGCTTCTTCGCTCAAGATCAGGTGGTAGTCTGCGTTTTTGGCTGTAGCCTCAATAATCTGGCTGAACACGTCCTGGACTTCGGATGGGGCCGCATCGCTGGTAATCTGGGCTGCCTGCTTCAAAAGATCGCTCGGCGCATTTTCAGCTGTGACGGCACTCGGTCCGGCACAGCCGTAAAAAAGGCTGGAACAAAGGACAGCCATGGATCCAAAAGCTGTCAGCTTCATTGTATTTTTCATAAAATCTCCTTTAGCTTCACTTTATTCTAGCCATCCTGTCTGCAAACGGGGATTAAAGACGCACAGCAAAAGACACAATCTGACCAGTACCGACATTGGCCCGAACACAGGAAAGCCTTCATTTGTCTCTTTTTGCAGCAGGGCGAGTCCCGATTTTTCCTGAAAATCCTGTCATTGAAAAAAAAGACGAAAAAGATAATGGGCAAAAGCACATAAAACAGCGAAAAAAAAGCAAGCTTGCGCTTACTTTCTCAGACCAAGTCTTGCGATCAGGGTTTTATAGCGATCGAGATCCTTGTCTTTCAGGTAGGAAAGCAGTCTCTTTCTCTGACCAACCATCTTCATCAGACCTCTGTAGGAATGGAAGTCGTGCTTGTGCACCTTGAAGTGCTCTGTCAGCTCGTTGATGCGCTGAGTCAGGATAGCGATCTGGACTTCAGGAGATCCTGTGTCACCTTCATGGATCGCATACTCTTTGATAATTGCTGCTTTTTCTGCGTTTGTCATGTTTTTCTCCTTATATCAAATTAGCCGTTCAGTCGAAGCATCGGTTGGAGAATCCGGATGCCGCGAATGAATCTTCAGAATGATATCAGTCTTCCATCAAAAAATCAACAAGGATCGTATCCAGAATTTCCATACCGTGCCGGCTGCAGCGAAGATGTCCGTTTTCAATGGACAGATCGTCAGGATAGCGATCGAGAACCTGCCGGTAGCGCTTCTTGAAATCTATCTGGTATTTATGGTTCCAGGCATCCAGATCCACGCCCCAGATCGTTCGCAGCCCCGTCATGATTGCATCAAACCAGGGGTTTTCATCCGGTTCATATTCAATCCGGTCTTCCCCGTTTACATAGCCGCCAAGCGATGCACTGTGATGGTACAGCCCCTTTTCATTTCGACCGACGGCTCCGCAGCCAAAGCCAAAATACAGCCCGTCCTGCCAGATTTTCATGTTGTGCTTGCCAAACTTTCCGGCTCTGGCATAAGAAGAAACTTCATAATGGACATAGCCGTTTTCTTCCAGCACCTTTTCGATCTGTTCATAAAGAAGGCCGCATTGCTCCTGGTCCATCGGCTGTACCTGGCGCCTGGCCAGGACAGAGTCGGGTTCAAGAATCAGTGAATAAATCGACAGATGATCAATATCCAGCTTCAGAAACTGTTCCAGGTCGGTCTGCAGGTCTTTGGCAGTCTGCCCGTCAAAGCCATACATCAAATCCGCACTGATGTTTGTAAAACCGGTTTTTTTGCACAGCTTTATGGCTTCTTTTGCCATTGGACCATCGTGCCGGCGGCCAAGGAGAGCCAGTCTTTTTCCGTCAAAAGTCTGGATGCCGACAGACAGCCGGTTGATGCCATGGCTTTTTAAAACGGTCAGTTTATTTTCGTCGAGACTGTCCGGGTTGGCCTCCACTGTCCATTCTCCATCCTGGGCAAAATAGCCGTCAAAACAGCTGCACAGTCTGTCCAGCTGCCCGGCACTTAATGCGGTTGGCGTTCCCCCGCCAAAATAAATCGTTTCCAGAAGAAAATCCGGATTTTCCCTTCTGGCTGCCGCCAGGGATGTCCGGATTTCTTCGCACACTTTTTCCAGCCAGCCCTCCATCAGTTTTGGCGAGGCGGTTTTATAAAACGCACAATACGTACAGATGGAGCGGCAAAACGGGATATGGACATAGGCAGAAGGGATCATTTGTCCTCATCCATGGACAGGACTGCCATGAACGCTTCCTGCGGAATTTCCACCGAACCGACCATCTTCATGCGCTTCTTGCCCTCTTTCTGCTTTTCCAGCAGCTTTTTCTTGCGGGAAATGTCGCCGCCGTAGCATTTGGCCAGCACATTCTTACGCAAAGCCTTGATGTTGGTGCGGGCAATGACTTTCGAGCCGATGGCAGCCTGAACCGGGATTTCAAACTGCTGCTTGGGAATCAGCTCCTTGAGCTTGATTGTCATGGCATTGCCCCGGTTATAAGCAAAATCCTTGTGGACGATAATGGACAGAGCATCAACCGGCTGACCGTTGAGCAGGATATCGAGTTTCTGCAGGTCGGAGCGCCGGTAGCCGGAGAAAGTGTAGTCAAAGCTGGCATAGCCCTTGGTGGAACTTTTCATCCGGTCAAAGAAATCAAAAATAATTTCGGAAAGCGGCATTTCGTAAATCAGCTCCATGCGGGTATCGTCCAGCACCTGCAGATCGATATACTCGCCGCGTTTTTTCTGGCAGAGATCCATCATCGTTCCGACATAATCCTTGGGCACCAGGATTTCAGCCCGGACATATGGTTCCTCAATATAGTCGATTTTCTGGGCAGGCGGCAGGGCGGCCGGGTTGTCGATTTCTTCGACAGTTTTATCAGTCTTATGAACCCGGTAAATAACTGAAGGGGATGTAGCAATCAGGTTCAGGTTGTATTCCCGCTCCAGCCGCTCTTCAACCACATCCATGTGCAGCAGGCCTAAAAAACCGCACCGAAAGCCAAATCCTAAGGCCTGCGAAGTTTCCGGTTCAAAATGCAGCGAAGCATCATTGAGCTGGAGCTTTTCCAGGGCTTCCTTGAGATCTTCATAGCGGGCATTGTCCACCGGGTACAGACCGGCATAGACCATCGGCTGCATTTCCTTATAGCCTTCCAGGGCCTGATCGGCCGGTGCACTGGCATGGGTGATGGTATCGCCGACCCGGACGGTCTTGATATCCTTGATGGAAGCAGCTACCCAGCCAACATCCCCCGTTTCCAGCTGCTCTTTATTGAGCAGTTTGGGGGTGCGGACGCCCAGTTCAGTGACTTCATATTCTGCCCCCGACTGCATCAGGCGGATGGTATCGCCGACTTTCAGGGTTCCGTTCTTGATCGCTACCCAGGCAATAACGCCTTTATATGGATCATAGACCGAGTCAAAAACCAGGGCCTGCAGGCGGGCTTTGGGATCGCCTGCCGGTGCAGGAAGCTTTCTGACAATTTCTTCCAGCACCTGGTCCACATTCAGGCCCGACTTGGCGGAGATTTCTACGGCATCCGTGCAGTCCAGGCCGATGAGATTCTCAATTTCTTCCTTGACAACATCCGGCTGAGCGCTGGGCAGGTCAACCTTGTTGATGACCGGCAGGATTTCCAGGTCGTTTTCCAGGGCCAGGTAGACATTGGCCATCGTCTGGGCCTGGACGCCCTGGGCGGCATCTACAACCAGGATAGCGCCTTCACAGGCCGCCAGCGAGCGGGAAACTTCATAGGAGAAGTCCACATGGCCAGGCGTGTCAATCAGATGGAACAGGTAGTCCTGTCCGTCTTTGGCATGGTAGACAAGTTCTACCGCATTAAGCTTGATCGTGATTCCCCGTTCACGCTCAAGATCCATGGAATCAAGCATCTGGTCTTTCATTTCCCTTTTTTCCACCGAATCGGTCAGTTCCAGGATCCGGTCGGCCAGGGTAGATTTTCCATGGTCGATATGCGCAATGATGGAGAAATTCCGAATATTTTTCTGGTCCAAGTTATCCCTCCGCTTTCTTTCCATTCAGGCTGCGGCCCTTGCCGTTGGCAAAATCAGCCGCTTTCATGACCGGCTTCCCTTCAGGCTGCAGTTCATCAATTAAAAACAGTCCTTCATGACCGCCCATGGCAAACTGCTTTTTCGCCGGCAGGCAGAAGACGCCAATGCCCGGTGTCTGGCCGGGCATATAGCGTACCGCCAGCAGCTTGAGCTTTTTACCCCCGGCCAGCACATAGCCGCCCGGATCTTTGGCCAGGGCCCGGATCTGGTTTAATATCTGCTCATCCGGCCGGCTCAGGTCGATTTTCTCTTCTTCCGGGCTGATTTTCGCAGCATAGGTTGCTTTTGTTTCATCCTGCTTTTTAAATTCCAGGCTGCCGGCAAGCAGCGCATCCAGATGATCAGCAATCAGTTTTCCTGCTGCCTGGCCCATCTTTTCAAAAACCGAAGAAGATGTATCTTCCATCCGGATTTCAACCGGCTCAATGGCCGCAACCGGCCCGGTATCCATCCCGGCTTCCATTTGCATCAGCGACATTCCGCTCCGTTTTTTTCCATCCCATACGGCCCGCTGGATGGGCGCGGCTCCACGGTATTCGGGAAGAATCGAGCCGTGCAGATTGACGCATCCCTTTTTGGGGGCATCCAGAACCGGCTGCGGGACAATCTGCCCATAGGCACAGGTGACAATCAAGGCTGCATCAGCATCAAGAATAGGTTTGTAATCGGTCCGGATTTTTTGCGGCTGGAAAACAGGGATGTCATGCTCCAGAGCCAGCTGCTTGACTTCACAGGAATGCAGCTGGCTTTTGCGGCCGGATTTGCGGTCAGGCTGGGTAACAGCCAGAACAACATTGGCGCCGGCATCAAGCAAAGCCTGCAAAACATCGGCTGCAATCTGGGGCGTACCCATAAAAATAATTTTATCGTTCAAAGGAATCGCTCCTTTCGGGCGTTATTATACAGAATTTTGAACCATTTGCTTACTGTCTGGCCAGTTTGGCCAGTTCTGATCTTTTTGCTGCAGCGTTTTTGAATCAGATTGGCTGCAGAAGAATACCGGTGCGTCCTGGCAGCTTTCCCAAAGCATGCAGCCCGCTGGCCGGGCATAAAAAAACGATATCAGATGATATCGCATTTTTTATTTAACAGAGTTAACGGCCTGTGCAAGTCTTGATTTCTGGTTGGAAGCATAATTTTTATGCTTGAAACCTTTGGCAACAGCTTTGTCCAGTTTGGAGCAGGCTTCAGCATAAGCTGCAACAGCTGCTTCTTTGTCTTCAGCTTCAACAGCTTTCAGAACTTTCTTGATAGCAGTTTTAAGAGCTGATTTCTGAGAAACATTGCGGCTTCTTGCTTTATTATTCGTGAGAACACGCTTTTTCTGCTGTTTGATCTGCGGCATGGATACACCTCCTGACGTAACGCTTTGAAATTATAGCAAAGCGCCTTTTACAATGCAACAAAGGACTGGAATCCGTGCGGCCCA
>Charlie_p1__coassemble_153_pt1 | contig 50281 bp, 36 predicted proteins | sample Charlie_p1__metabat2_high_PE_014 | metagenome-assembled genome bin Charlie_p1
TTTTTTGATGGCCTCCTCTCTTTTTTGAAAGGTCCTGGACCGGCCGATATTGCTCGCCTTTGAGAGAACGACGAGATTAACTGGCATGAAGCCTGATTTTCTGATCTGTCTGTATCAAGTTAAAGCAAACAGAACTGGCCGCTCCAGATGCGGCCGAAAAAACCCCTTATCCAAAACGGATGAGGGGTTTTGACGTTTTTTGGCAGATAAGAATCTTATACTCATGATCTGGTCAGAACCGTGGACCGCTGATCATTCTGGTTCTGAATTCTTGTGGTGAAAGAGAGACTGTCTTGTTTTTTACGATCGATAATCCTGCTTTTATTCTTTGCAGCTCGTTACTTTCTGAATTCCTGGCTGGCTTTTTTGCCGGCATTTACTGTCCTTTCATTTTCTTCTCCGGCCGCCGGATCAATCCAGATGGCGGAGAAATGTTCACCGGTCTGTTTGCCATCGCGCCGATAGGAGAAGCAGTATGGACTGGTTTTGGTATCCATATTTGAAAGATGAATATTGCTGGATGGAATTCCTTCGCTTTCCAGCATCCGGACATTGACTTTCTGGTTGTCCAGGAAGGAGCGGTCGCCTTTGCCGGGCAGGATGCAGCCCTTAAGATCCAGGCCTTTATCCTGTGCCATTTCTTCAATCTGGCTGACGACTTCCGGTCCCACTTCCAGGGAGGAAGGCATCAGGGACGGAGAGAAATAGACATGCAGGCTTTCCGGATGGAACAGGCCATCTTTTTTGAGCTGCTCAATCAGGTTGAGGGTGATTGCCTGGACGGTGCCTTTCCAGCCAGAGTGAACCGCAGCCACAAGCGGAATTGATGGATCGGCAAAAAGGATTCCCAGGCAGTCGGCGGTAAAGACGCCGATCAGAAGGCCGGGATCGGTGGTATATAAGCCATCGGTTTCCAGAATGGAATCGTGCGCCTGGTAAGCGCCTTTGCCGCGGTCGCCATAAAATACGCGTTTGATGCTGGCGGTGTGCTTTTGCCAGGGGAGACACCAGTTTTCAAGCGGGAGGCTGTCTTTGGCAAACAGCTTCCGGCTTTTTTTAACCTCATTGGGATCCTGGCAGACATGCAGGGCAAGGTTTCCTTTTTCAGGGGCATCCGGCGTGCGAAGAGTGAATACGCCGTGGATGATTTGATTGGAAAAAACTATGCGATTGAGATGATGAACTGTCATACCTTCAGTATATCGGCATGAGATTGGAATCAGTCATTTAAATATGAAATCACCCGCCTAACTGTCAAAATAGACTCAGATAGCACTTAAACCTTGCATCTGCCAACGGTGGTGCTATCATTGTTAGCAGTTGAAATGATAGAGTGCCAAAACGAGGTGGGAACATGGACCTGACACAGCGTCAGCAGGTAATTCTCAAGGCAGTTGTTGAAGAATTTACCCGGACTGCCCAGCCAATCGGTTCGAAATCCCTGATTCCTCTTCTGCCAGTCTCCATCTCATCAGCGACAATCCGAAATGAGCTGGCGCTTCTGGAAAAGGAAGGCCTTCTGGAAAAGATGCATACGTCCAGCGGAAGAATTCCTTCCGCCAAAGGCTACCGCTACTATGTCGAGCATTTGATGAATATCGAGCGCGACCCGGGCATGGAAAGCCGGCTGCGCGAGGTGTTTGCGACCCATTGCCGGTCCTTTGACGATGCTGTTGCAGCAACAGGATCGCTGCTTGCCGAGATGACTCATCTGACCAGCATGATTGTTGAGCCAAAGCAGAATCTTCTGCGGCTGGTAAGGCTTTCGCTGATCCCCATCAGCACCCACCAGGCGATTGCCCTGGCTGTAGCCAGTACCGGACAGACTGAACATCGCATGTTCAGCTTTTCTTCCCCCGTATCGGAACAAGCGCTTGCCCAGTATGGAGATCTGCTTAACGAAAGGCTGGCGGGTGTCTCCATCGACGAATCCGCCAAACGGCTCAAGCGGTTTCACGATCCGAAAAGCTGCCTGGCGGGCAGCCCGACCGAGCTTTATGAAGCGTTCATCTCGGCTTTGTCCGGGTTTGAAGACAGGCCTTCACGGGTCTTTGGCCGGGCCAACATGCTTGAGCAGCCGGAATTCTCGGATCTGGCCAAGCTGGAAACGCTCATGCGGGTTCTGGACAGCCAGCCCCTGTTCCAGAAATGGACAGAAAAGCCGGAAAGCATCAGCACTCAGATCAGCAGCCGCAATGAGCTCATTCAGATCGGAGATTTGTCGGTCGTTGTGACGAAGTTTGACACGGGTCTGGGAGAGAAAGGACAGCTGATGGTCGTCGGGCCAAGCCGTATGCCCTATGCCAAAGTGATTGCCCTGATGGATTTCTTGTCCGAACAGATCGAAACGATGTTCGGGCCACGGCTAGAAGGAGAACAGGATGAGCAAGAATCAACACAAAAAACCAGCTGATCACGCACCGGAAAAACCGGCAGCCGACGATCAGAAAATCACTGCTGAAATTCCTGAAGAGCCAGCAGTAGAAGCTGCGCCCGAGGCAGATCCGATTGATACCCTGAACCAGGAAATCGAATCGCTCCAGGCCCAGTTGAATGAAAGCAAGAACGACCTGCTTCGCGCCTATGCGGATACGGACAACACCCGCAAACGCTTATTGAGGGATGCTGAGCAGGCAAAGAAATACAGGTTCCAGTCTGCAGCGCTTGAACTGCTGCCGATTCTGGACAACCTGAACCGGGCGCTTGCCGCCAAACCGGATATTCCCGAAATCGAGAATTATGTCCGGGGATTCGAAATGATCCAGACACAGCTCGTCAACGCCTTAACGAACGAGGGTGTCGAGGAGATAGATGCGTTGAACCAGCCATTCGACGCGAACTATATGCAGGCACTGGCTTCTGAACACAAGGACGGGGTAGAACCCGGCATGGTTACAGAAGTCCTGCAGAAAGGCTATAAGCTCAAAGACCGCTTGCTGCGGCCTGCTCTTGTAAAAGTGAGCGACTAAAAGGAGGAGCATACACGATGAGCAAGATTATTGGTATCGACCTTGGTACAACAAACAGCTGCGTCGCCGTCATGGAAGGCGGAGAACCAAAAGTTATCCCAAACCCTGAAGGAAACCGGACAACACCATCTGTTGTTGCATTCAAAAATGATGAAAGAATTATCGGTGATGCCGCAAAGCGTCAGGCAATCACCAACCCAAACGTTATTTCTTCAATTAAACGTAAAATGGGTACCAGCGAAAAAGTTACTGTAGAAGGCAAAGACTACACTCCGCAGGAAATTTCCGCAATGATCCTTCAGTACATCAAGACTTATGCTGAAGAGTATCTGGGCGAGCCGGTTAAGGAAGCTGTTATCACTGTTCCTGCCTACTTCAACGATGCCCAGCGTCAGGCCACAAAGGATGCCGGAACGATTGCCGGATTAAATGTAGCCCGTATTATTAACGAACCGACTGCCGCAGCATTAGCTTACGGTATTGATAAAACAGATAAGGAAATCAAAGTCCTTGTTTACGACCTTGGCGGCGGAACCTTCGATGTTTCCATCCTGGATCTGAGTGATGGAACCTTTGAAGTACTGTCCACAAATGGTGATACTCACCTGGGCGGTGATGACTTTGATAACGTTGTTGTTGACTGGATCGTTGATCAGTTCAAGAAAGACAACGGTATTGACCTGAAGAGCGACAAGATGGCTATGCAGCGTATTAAAGAAGCTGCTGAAAAAGCCAAGAAAGACCTGTCGGCTACCATGCAGGCCCAGATTTCCCTGCCATTCATTTCTGCAGGACCTGCCGGACCTCTGCACATTGAAACAACCCTTACCCGAGCTAAATTCAACGAAATGACCAAGTCCCTCGTTGAAAAGACAATCAAGCCGATTGAAAACGCATTAAAAGATGCTGACCTGACAGTTAATGACATTGATGAAGTCCTGTTAGTCGGCGGTTCTACCCGTATCCCGGCTGTCCAGGAAGCCGTCAAGAAAGCAACCGGCAAGGAACCGAACAAGTCCGTTAACCCGGATGAAGCCGTAGCTCTTGGTGCTGCTATTCAGGGCGGCGTTCTGGCTGGCGATGTCAAGGATGTCCTGCTGCTGGATGTTACACCTCTGACTCTTGGTATTGAAACCATGGGCGGAGTCATGACCCCGCTGATCCCGAGAAACACCACTATTCCTACAAAGAAATCCCAGGTATTCTCTACTGCCGCTGATAACCAGCCGGCTGTAGATATCAAGGTTTTACAGGGTGAACGCCCAATGGCTGCCGACAACAAGGAACTGGGCAACTTCCAGTTAACCGGCATCGCCCCAGCCCGCAGAGGCGTACCTCAGATCGAAGTTACATTCGATATTGATGCCAACGGTATCGTAAACGTTACCGCCAAGGATAAAGCTTCCGGCAAGGAACAGAACATCGTCATCCAGAACTCCAATGGTCTGTCTGAAGATGAAATCGACCGCATGGTCAAGGAAGCCGAATCCAACAAGGCAGCAGATGACAAGAAGAAAGCTGAAGTTGAAACCCGCAACAAAGCCGATGCCTTCGTCGCCCAGATCGATGCAATGCTTGAAGACGACAAGGACAAGATCCCGGAAAAAGAAGCAGGCGAACTGAAAGCTAAACGCGATGAACTGCAGAAAGCTCTTGACGAGAACAACATGGACAAGGTAGATTCCATCATGTCCGAACTCGAAAAGGCAGCCCAGGCAGCAAGCCAGGCTATGTATCAGCAGGCAAGCCAGCCAGCCGGTGAAGAAAAGAAGAACGACAGCGACGACGTCGTAGACGCTGAATTCACTGAAAAGAAGTAATTCCGCTTGCGGAATGAACGATACGCAGTTCGAACGGATTGAGAAAAGCGTGCAGGTACAGGAACTGCACAGCCCAGCTCCATCCAAATAATGGAGCCTCTGGCAAACATTTCTGTCCCGTCTCTTTTCTTGAAGATCAAAATCTGATTCAATAAACAGTACGAACTGAACTAAAAGCTACAGGGGTTTTGCTCCTGTAGCTTTCTGTGTAAGAAGGGGGAATGAGAATGCCTCAGCAAAAGGATCCATATGAGATTCTTGGCGTAGAACGCAGTGCCAGCGCGGAGGAAATCAAGAAAGCCTACCACAAGCTGGCGCGCAAGTATCATCCGGACATCAACAAGGAACCGGATGCAGAAGAGAAGTTTAAAGATATCAACGCTGCCTATGAAATCCTGGGCAACGAAGAGAGAAGGGCTCAATATGACCGCTTTGGCATGACCGGCGACCAGGCAGGAGGATTTGATTTCTCCAGCTTCTTCAACCAGTCTGGTGCCGGCTATGATCCATTTGGCGACTTGTTCAACATGTTTACCGGCGGGGGATTTGGCCAGAGCTCGCAAAGCTACCGCAATCGCCCGACCAAAGGCCAGGATGAATACCAGCGCATGAATATTGATTTCATGGATGCGATCAACGGGACTACCCGCACGGTTACACTCGATGTGGATGAGCCCTGCGAGCATTGCCATGGAACGGGTGCCGAAAGCGAAAGCGACATTCATACCTGCTCGCGCTGCCGCGGAACGGGAAGAGCCACGGAAGTATTCAATACGCCTTTTGGCCAGGTCCAGCAGGCCACCGTCTGCCCGGAATGCGGCGGAACCGGCCAGGTTATTGACGAGAAATGCCATGTCTGCCATGGCAGCGGCTATACCCACTCCCGCAAGAAACTGGATATCAAGATTCCACAGGGCATCCAGTCCGGCCAGCAGATCCGTCTGCAGGGCAAGGGCGACCCCGGAATGAACGGCGGCCCGAATGGCGACCTGTACATCGAGATCGTGGTGGGCGACCATCCATACTTCAAGCGGGAAGGACAGGATATTTATGTTCGCGTTCCGATTTCCGCTATTGATGCGACTCTGGGCACGACTTTGAATGTACCAACCGTTCATGGGGATGTGGAACTCGATATTCCGGCCGGAACCCAGCCCGGACAGCGTTTCCGCTTGAAAGGCCAGGGTGTGCCTTATGGCAAAGGCACCGGCGACCAGTATGTCAATGTCGATGTGGAAATTCCCAAGAAGGTCAGCGAGAAAGACCGCGAACTGTATGAACAGCTGCGCGATAATGCCCAGGCCAAAGCCGACAGCCCGTTTGAACGCTTCAAGAAGTTCTTCTCCGGCAAGTAACTCCTGGCCAGAAGGGATGTAATTTCCCAAATAAGCCAGTCCGGTTTGAAGAGACAAGCTTAAGAACAGACAAGCTTAAATTGCTGTTTCTGCTCAAAAGAAATATTGAAAAAAGAGAGACCGCAGAAGGTCTGCCTGCATGGCAGTTTCTGCGGTCTTTTATTGTCTGAAGCGGATTTCGCTTCTTTAACCGTTTCCTTAATTGTTCACTGTGCTTTTGGGATGGCCGTTTAAAACAGACTGGTTTTATTGGATGTTCAAGGCGATCCAGCACGATCAGAGCATGCGGCCCCATGATGGGCTGCGCCGGCAATCAGACTTTGCCAGATCCGTTTTGGGCAGTGCTTTTTTCCATCTGTGCAAAAAGACGGTCAAATTCTGCTTTGTCTTTTGCAGCTTTGAGGGCATCGTCCAGGCGGCCGCTTTGAATCAGCCAGGAATACAGGCGGCCTGCTTCTTTCAATGTTGCTTCAGCTGCTTTGTCCCATGCTGTGTTGTAAATTGATTTTCTTTCTTCCGGCGAGAGAAGACTGAGCATCGTCATCACTGTCCTTTCATCTTCATCCACATTATTCAGTAATTCCTGCAGGCGGTTCTCGTCCATTTTTATCCCTTGAAGCGCTGCCAGAAACAGACCAAATTTGATTGGATGTCTTAACTCCATTGTAGCATCGGGTACAAATTGCTCATGCTTCCTTGCGGATTTTAAAAACATGATAATATAGCGAAAATCGGATTTCATTTTATTTATGACCTGCGCAGAAAGACCTCCAGCATCGATGAGGTGGATGCGCTTTTCGCTTAAGCCAAAAGCAGCAGCATACCGCTCTGTAACATGAAACTGCCCGGCAATATCCAAGGGGGCCTTCCAGGGTTTTGTTCCAAGATACAAAACGTAAGTGACGACTGGCATTTGTGAGTTTGCAGACGCACTCCTGACCTGCCCGCCTCTGCGCCTTTTTCTTGCTTCCGCCACGCTGACAGCCTGCCTGTCGTATTCAGCCGCATCGTATCGGATGACGCGTGCTGGCATAGTGAAATCGGGTCTTGACTGGATTTCGATTCCAATCGCAAATTTTTCGCCATCCGGAGCTTTCCAGATTTTGAATACATCCCGCTCCAGTGCCCGCAGCCGGTTTTGCGATTGCGAAAAAGAATGAGTGTCATAATCGGTCAGATCTTCTGGATGGATTTCTTCCAGATCGAGGCAGGTACTGAGAATATCAGCAAAAATTTCGTTGGTACCAATAAAGTTCTTTCCAGCAATATCTTTGTCTTTGTCAGGCATCTCTGTCCTTTCAGGTTCGCCATGCTTTCTGACTGCATGGCCAAGAAACTTCAGACCGGGCCTGGAACATTGCCCAGACCCTTCTGTTACAGACCATTGTTTTTTTTGATTATTCCGGAAAACCGGGCAAAGCCCGGCTGATATCATGAGTCAAGTATAGAGCAGACCACAATGGATAGCAATAAATAGTAAATTAAAACAAATTTATGTAGTGAATTAAATAATCCATAAATAGTGACTTGGCGGTGACCAGAAAGTGACTTCAGACTATTTTGGAAAGCCAGACAGGCAAAATCTGGAACCGGGACAGTGTGGGCCAGAGGGCTCGGAAATACCTCTGCCGGCCAGAGAAAAGCTGAAAAAAAGCATGAAGAATCAATCTTCATGCCGGAATATAAGATCCAGGACTGTTTTTTCCGGGTCCTGCTGGAGGTTCAGGATTACTGATTCAGGAAGAAAAGACAGATCCGGGAGATTGAATGTCGCTGATGAAACACTCAGACGTACCAGCAGCGATCCGTGTCTTTTTGCCTGCACAAGCGAAATAATGCGAACAGAAGAATCCAGACAGGCTTGAAAAGCAGCTCCCACCAGCCTGGCATAAAACAGCTGCTGATTTTCCAGAGCCATCCAGTCTGGCAATTCTGTTTCAATCTGTGTCTGAACGATAATGTGATTTTGGGGGAAGGCTTTCTCATACTGATCCAGAACGCTTCCAAGAACCGGGCTTGGACAGCTTATCTTCTGCAGTTTTTCGGCCAGGAATAAAGCTTCCTTGTCGAGTTTTGTTTTGGCCTGGATGATCTGATCACGCTCAAGCAGATCATAGATCTGGGTATACAGGTGAAGCTGATCATGCACAAAAGCAAATTTACGATCCTGCTGCTCCTTGAACAGGTCATATCGTTTTTTCATCTCTTCCTGCAAAACCTTTTGCTTTTCTTTCTCTGCCAGCTTAGCCAGCCAGAAAAGGCTTATGAGGCTGAGCAGCAGCCAGATTCCGCCAACGACTACGTCAAATCCGCCATTTTGCGTATGAATTGAACCAAAGATAATCCAGACAAGCACAAAACCAAAGGGAATTGTCATCAGGACCAGTGCCTTTGCAGAAAGGCAGCCAAAGGCATTGAAGAATCTCTCTTGCAGATTTCCCGGCAGTTTTGCGGGCGATAGGGCAGGGCGGGATGATTTCTTGTCCCGGTGATCAATATTTTTGGGGGATCCGGGTTTCTGGGAGTGATTCAGGCGGTTTTCAGTTTCCATTGCCTCAGTTCCTTTTCAAACTGCTTCCGGAAGCGGCGCGAAAGCGGAATGATGTCACCAGATTTTAAAACTACATGATCGAGACCAGACTGACTGACTGTTGAAAGATTGACCAGGCAGCTCTTGTAAGTCTGGCAAAAGCCAAATGGAGTGAGCAGTGCAATACATTCGTAAAATGGCATGGAAACTGCCACGCTTTCCTGATTATGAAGATGAAAGATGCATTTGCGGTCCATGTATTCGACCCAGTCAATCCGGCTGGCCTGAAGCTGATAAAAAGCCAGTTTCGGATGATCAAGAATTCTGTTCTGGAAAACCGAAAGCTCTTTAAAAACCGTATCCATTTCAAAGTAAAAAACTTCCGGGTCGACCGGTTTGAGGAAATAGCGCTGGGCATGAAGCGAATAGCCATCTACCAGATAGCGGGAATAGCCCGAAGTAATGATCAGCGGCAGATCCGGATAGATTTTCCGCAGTCTTCTTCCAAATTCCAGGCCGCTCTCCCCCTGGATTTCCATATCAAGAACCAGAAAATCTGCCTGTTTCAGGCCGGATAATCTGGTTTCAATCCGGTCTTTTGCCACGATCTGAACAGGTATCGATCTGGACTGGCAGAAATCATGGACCAGCAGCGAAATGGCTTCAAGATCCGCCAAATTATCTTCAAAAATAAAGACAGTAAACAATTTTGCTTTCATATATTCAGTATAGGACAGGTTTATGATGAAAATTTAGCTAATTTGAAATTCAGATAATCTCTTGTGCACGATTTTGACCGCTTATGTCGAAGGTGTAGATTTGATATTAAGAAGCAGATAAAATGAGATTGTGATAACGTTATCTCTTCTTAAAAAGAAAGGATATTCAAACGATCAATTGATAATATAGTTAATGGAAACTAAATACGGAAAAGCAATATTTGCTGCCAGTGTTCTCAGTATGGCGTTGGGATATACCCGGATAAGAGCTGCCACTCAATACCCTCCAGAAGGAGGACAATGGAACTATGGTGTCGGAGTACTTGGATCATATTCCGACTATATAAATCAGCAGTTCTACCATGGATCTACTGTTAACCATAACGGGGTCAGATATCCCGCTGAGGCACCCGCAGGCAAGTGGTCACAAGCGCTGGCAAACGGTATTTATTCTGGCTGCTCATTTTACTATAATATTTACCAATAAATGTAAAATGTATAATTAAAAATGGTTCTCGTTTAATTTTGGTAATAATAATTTTAATGATTTTAAAATAAAAAAGTGAATATGAATAAGGACCTGACAGTGGAAGGGAGCAAAAGGTTTCCTTCCACTGTCTTTTAGGAGGTAAATGAAAAGAATATTAATCATTTTAAGTGGAATCCTTTCAGCCGCTCTCTTTTTAGTTCTGGTCTTGAACGCAAAAAACCAGGATAATTTATATTTAGAAAATCTGGGGAAGAGTGAATCTATAGCCGTGATTACTCTTCCTGCTATTGATGAGGATTCAGCGACTGAAAGATTAGAGAGTTTTTGCCAGCAGCTAGATTGCTCAATAATTCGAGAAGACTATATAGAGGAAGAAGGGAAACAGATTCTTTTTCGTTCGGGCATTTATGCTCCAAACTATTGGGAACAGGCTGGATTTAACCTGCGAAAGGGCCATCTACCGCAAAACGAGACAGAATTTCTGGCTACATTTGAAACGGGAGATCCGAATCAGTGCGGTCTGGTCCGGGATCTGTTTTCCGATATGCCGGCTGTATTCCAGACTCTGCGGCCGGATAATCCGTACCTTGATCAGCCAGGAACTTATTACCTGGCCGGTAATTCAGACAATAAGGAAGAATTTATTGAAAAACTGGCAAACTGGCTGAATATTCCGGCTTCTGATCTGACTGCGGCCAGTTATAGAAAAGAATATGCGGCTGGACCCATAAAGCTTATCGGAGCCGGTACTGCTGTTTTGATACTGCTTTTTGGGCTGATGGCGGCCTTTTATCCATTTACCCAGACCAGAAAGACAGGGCTGCTGCGTTTGCAGGGATGGAAAGAAGTATCAATCTGGAAAGAACTCTACACCCCGGTTCTTGGCTGGTGCCTGCTGATGATTGCAGCCGTAACGATTTTTTTGATAACTTTGACTGGAGAGTGGGACTTTACTTTCGTCTTTCGGGTAATTTTGGCCGAAAGCGGCTTGTGGCTTTGCCTGGTATTGCTTTCAACTGCTTCTTTTCTTGTTCTTCGAAAATTTACGATTGAATCCCTTCTTAAAGGCCAGTCTGCAAACCGGATGGCCTATTATTGCGCAGGCGGCGTAAAGCTGGCTGCTTTAAGTATTCTGGTTCTTTTAATTCCTGCTGTTTTACAGATCGGGGAGGGGATTTTTCGGGAGATTCAGGCCATGCAAGCCTGGAGGAATGCCGCAAAAGAGCTGACGGTCACCGGATTTCAATATACCGATAATGAATTCCAGCAGATGCTCAATGGTGAAGATACCATTCGCCAGAAACTGTCCAGATTTTTCTTTGAACTGGAAAAGACGGCAGATGCCGGTTATGTAAACTGCCAGTCGTATGGACCTGAATTTTTTTCGATGCCATATTTCTCACAGTATTCCAGGACAGAACCGGAAGAAGAGAGTGAAATCTTTGCAGTTTTTGTCAACGCCAATGAGATGGAACGATATCGGGATAAACTTGGGCTTTCCCTGGATATGTTCGATCCCCGTGCAGGCCATGAAGAAATCACCATCCTGCTTCCGGATACTTATTCTGTGCAGAAAGCCGAACTGGCTAAAGCTGCCATTCTTTATTCCTGGTCCGTCAGTAATGAACCCCCCGCCACAGACGTTTTGCAATGGCATCCCGACGGACAGCCAGTTTTCATGCCGGATACGCACCTGATTGATCAGGGAAACGGTTTTGTTACAGATCCGGTCTTTGTCTGCCTGAATGATCAGGCACTGGCTAAAGTCGGTGTGTTTGTCAACCAGGCTCCGAATAATCCGCTGCGCATTGAAGATACAGAAGCTAACCGCAAAGCCATAGAAGCCGCTATGGTAAATGCCGGGTTAGGTGAAAACCAGCTCAAGCTGGAAAGTCTCTATGATGCCGGATTCAAGCCGCTGATGCAGACCTATTTCAACAGCCTGCTGATGGCTTGTGCAGCTGTATTGTTTCTGCTTTTTGTCAGCCTGGCTGCCTCCTGCATCCTGCTGCTTGTGGTCATGGAATTCCGGAAAAAAGAACTCTTTGTGTTCCGGTTTTTAGGGTATCCGCTGACGGGAAGGTACCAGAAAGAATTTAGCGAATCGTTGCTGATCTGGTTTCTGGCTTTCTGCCTGCTTATTGTCAGAGGAATAAACTGGAAATCATTTGGCGTACTGCTGATCTTTTTATCTATCGACCTGCTGGCCTGGATTGTTATGGTCGGCAAAATGGAGCGCAAGTCCAGCGTGCTGATGCTTAAAGGCGCTGAATTGTAGCGGCTTTGCCCGGCCAGCTTATTCAGCCAGAAAGCCGGCTGGCGATAAGAAATGGAAGAACCAGCCCTGCATACAAAATGAAATAGAAAGGCAGTCTTGAATATAAAAGCGGTCTTGAATACTAGAAGACTCGATACAAAAAGTAAAGGAGGCAGAGCAATATGATCGAAAATCATCAGGCCAGTTCATATCTGGAAGCCAGTAATCTTTCCAAATCTTTTGGAGAGCATAAAATCTTTGATCATCTTTCTTTTAAAATTCCATCAAAACAGATTACCGCAATCACTGGTCCGAGCGGAAGCGGCAAATCGACACTGCTCAACATTCTGGGGATGATCGAAAGGCCGGATGCGGGCAGCGTACGGCTCAATGGAAAAGATCTCCCTAAAGCCGGGAGCAATGCTTCTTCCCGGCTGATTCGCCATGAAATCTCCTATCTTTTCCAGAACTATGCTCTTGTGGATACCGAAACGGTCGAGAAAAACCTGGAATATGCCCTGCATTACCAGAAAGGAAGCCGAAAAGAAAAGAAAGAGAAAATCCGCCAGGCCCTGGCTGAAGTCGGGCTGGCTGGATTTGAAAAGCGAAAAGTTTTCGAGCTTTCCGGAGGCGAGCAGCAAAGAACTGCGCTGGCCAGGGCGCTGCTCAAGCCTGGCGGCCTGATTCTGGCCGATGAACCAACCGGTGCCCTGGATGAAAAAAACCGGGACCTGATTCTGGATCTGCTCGCTCAATGCACCCAAAACTCAAAAACAGTCATCATTGTCACACACGATCCGATCGTAGCGCAAAGAGCAGATCAGGTTATTGCTTTATAAGATGATTGTCTTCTGGATCTTTGCCACAATTTTTGAAAGCTCGATCTGCCGGCAGCCTGCCTGTAAGCTGCCGGTTTTTTCCGGTTATAAGATCTGTTAGGATATGCCCTGGCAGAGTGCTGAAGATCCCATAAAACCTTAAGCCTGCTGTCTGGAAAGAGAAAAGAAAGATTTCTGCTTCAAATGCGGTCATCTGAGCCGATATCTGGCTGGAAATAATAAAAAATAAAGAAGGACACATAGAAAATCAGGAAGCTGTCCGATGTAAAAAGCCAGATGGCTTTTTGGAAAGGACTGAATATGGCAGATAATAAAAGACTTTATGACATCCTTGGCGTCTCTCCGGATGCGGATGACAAAACAATCAAGAAAGCCTACCGCAAACTCGCGATGAAGTATCATCCCGATGTTAACAAGGAAAAAGGCGCAGAAGACAAGTTCAAGGAAATTAACCTGGCCCATGAAACGCTCTCCAACCCGGAGCGCCGGGCTTTGTACGATAAATACGGTGAAATTTCGCTCGATCCAAACTTTAACGAGGATATGTACAACCAGCAGATGAACGGCTTTGGCGGCTTTGGCGGCCAGGCTGGCGGTTTTGACTTCTCCGACCTGTTTGGCGGTGGAGGCGGCTTCAGCTTTGACGACCTCTTTGGCAGACAGTCGACGCGTTCGCACGAATATCCGGCCAAGGGTGAAGACCGTCATGGCTCGATTACTGTTGACTTCATGGAAGCAGCCAAGGGCGGTACAGAAACCCTTACCTTTAACGTCAGCGAACCAGGCCCGAATGGCCAGTATGTTACCCGTCCGCTTACACTGGAAGTCAAGATTCCAGCCGGCATCCGCGATGGCCAGAAAATCCGGATTCCGGGCAAAGGCGAACCGGGTGTCTTTGGCGGTCCGGCCGGCGATCTGTATCTGGAAGTCAAAGTCAGAAGCGACAAGACCTTTACGCGCGACAACCTGGATATCATCGTTGAAGTTCCGGTTGACTGCATTGACGCGGCGCTTGGAACGACGATTGATGTACCGACTCTTGATGGTACCGTTGAGATGAAGATTCCAGCCGGTATCCAGTCCGGCCAGAAACTGCGCCTGAAAGGCAAAGGTATTGCCAGTGCCAAGGGTACCGGTGATGAATACGCCAAGATCCGCATTACCGTACCCAAAGATCTGACACCGGAAGAAAAAGAACTCTTCGAAAAACTGCGTGCTTTGCGCAATCCATCTGCTGCCTGAAGCCCGGAATTCATTTACACAAAAAAGCAGCATGATTCAGGCATCAAAAGCTAAGCCGGAAGCAGGAATCTTCTCTTGCTCCGGCTTTTTCTATAGATCAGCTCCCTGATTTGCAGCTTTGCTGCAGCCAGAGGGTGGTCACCAGATTAAAGGGGAAGATGGATGAAGCACAGGGGAATGAAACAGCTCCTTCAAAAAATGTTTGCAGAGTTTGGCAAAGAATCTTTGTTGTGGTAAAAAGCAATAGAACAAATGGCATTCGCTTTCTGGATGCCAGAAATGAGGAAAAGACTATGGATGAAAAGAATATGGATGAAATGAACAGCCAGGAACAGGCGGCTTCTTCCAGTCCGGCCAGTGAAAGCATGCCGGAAGCTGGATCGGAGCCGAAAAATGACCTGGCGAGTGAAGCGCATGAAGAAATGACAGGCGAGCTTGTCCCGGCCTCCGGCGATCAATCGCAGCAGCAGACGGCATCGGCGGAGGCACTCTCGCCTGAAGACCAGCAGGTCATTGACAACCTGGATGGACAGATTAAGGAACTGATGAAAAAGTACAAGATGACCATGTGGGCGCTTGTGGCCTGCATTGTGGCTTATCTGATTTTCCTGTTTGTTATCAAGGCTTCCTGGAGCACCTGGGTCGTTCTGGGTATCTGCGTAGTCATGATTGCTTTAGCGGTCATGAATACCAGGTATTCACGGCGCATCCAGAAGCTGGCCATGGAAAAGCAGAAGCTGAAAAAGCAGGCCCAGGCCGCGGCTGCACCAGGCCAGAGCAGTGATGGCCGGATTGGCCAGGTGGATTCGGATGAGGCGATCGTAGCCAATGCTGCCTCGCTCAATGACTTGCCAAGACAGTACACCGTCCTGGATGAAATCGAGTTTTCCGATGGCCAGAGCGCTGAAAACATTGTTGTCTCCCCTTATGGCGTAGCCGTTGTCGGCAGCCCGGATCTGAAGCCGGAGCTCGAAGCCATCCTGCAGGAAGCCGGCGTGGAAGCACCGATCTTCTTCTACAGCCCGGATCAGGAAGTGGCTGCCCTGGCTGAAGAAATCCAGATGGAAAAAACGATTGCCCTGGATGAAAAGCAGATCATGGATATCCTCTACAAGCTGACCGGCCTGAAAGACTGAGTCTGCCCTGAAGCAGGGATATCGCAAAAACAGCCAGAAAAAACAGCTGGCTGAAGTAACTGGAAGAAATAAAAAAAGCCCAAACTCCGGAAGCAGAAACCCGGATTCCCGGACCACAAACCGGAATACTGAAACAGAAACCGGAATACAGAAACCAGAAAGGCGCCGCCAGGACTTTGCATGAGTCCGGCCGGCGCCTTTTATGATTCAATATCTGTTTGTCTGTTGCCAGGAAGCAGATCAGCTTTTCCGGTTTTTCGGGCTGCTGGCGGTTTCTTCTTTCAGCCGCTCCAGGCTTTCGAGAAACTCGAGATCTTCTTCTTCCGGCTGATCGTTTTTGAAGAATGTCTTCCAGGGAACATTGCGGTAAAGATAGCAGCCCATGCCAGCCGCTGCGGCTGCCATCAGCAGTTCGAGAAGAAGCCGGGGCAGATGCCAGATTTCCATCCAGGCAGAACCCAGATACATCATCAGAAAGACAAGGCAGGGATATGCAGCCATGAACAGCGGCTTTTTCTGCTTCCGGCCGATGTAGAAAAGACAGCTGAAGCCTGAATACAGGATCAGGATGCACACGGCTTCCAGCATCGCCAGATACACACCGCCAAGCTGCTCTTCGCTGACCGCCGCGACATTGGAAGAAAGCATGGCCGACAGGCCGTTAAAGCCGACATATAAGGCTTCATAAAAGAGCCCCTGGCCAAACCCGAAAACAACGGCCCGGGAGATATCGGGCTTTTTAATATTGAAGCGAAAGGCCAGCCAGGTCAGTCCAAAAAGAACCAGCGTAAAGGACAGCGCATAGACAACCGCAAACAGGCTGCGGTTGGCAACCAGGTCGACAAACCACGAATAATGGTAAAGAAAAGCCGGCAGAATCATCCGGACTGCAAGAATGGTCAGACCCATGTAGCTCATGCCTAAAGCGAGCGGAACCCAGCCCTGGTCCTTGATGTAGGAATAAACAATCACCCCGACCAGCGGAATCAGCAAAGTCACGCAAACAAGCAGAATCAGCGAAAAAGTAACCATGAAAAATCCTTTCCGATCCGCCTGGTCTCTAAAGCCCAGGGCGCATCCTCAGTCGATGAAAACAGACCGCCCAAAGCCGTCCGGTTTTCAGAAAATTTATAGGGATTATAACATTGTCTCTGGATAGAAATGGAAAGCTGTAAGAAAAGAGGAAAAGAACCAATGAAAAAGGGATCCCATCGCTGCAGACAGGCCAGAAAATGGGAGTTCTGCTTTTCTTCGGTACAATCGAAACGATGCCGCCCGGGCTGAATCCCTGGAATTAAACCTGAAATGAAAAAGGACTGCCGGCAGATTCCCGAAAACGGGCAGGGCATGGAAAGGATGATGATTTTGAAAGACGAAAAGATGGATGCCGCCAGCACTAAAAATGCAAATGCAGGCGTAAACCCAAAAAGCCGGAGGACAAATCCCTCAAATCCGAAAAGAAGAGTCCCGCTGTTTGCGGGGGCGCTGTTTTGCTGCGCACTGTGGGGAATGGCGCCGGCTTTGATCAAGTCGGGGTATGCGGCTATGGATATCCACTCCACCGGATCGATCCTGCTTTTTGCCGGAACCCGCTTCTTTTTAGCCGGGCTGATGGTCCTGGCTTATGCCTCCATTCAAAAAAAGAAGCTGCTGCTTCCCAAAGCGAAAACCTGGAAGCCGATTATTATCCTGGCCTGCTTCCAGACCTTTGGCCAGTACATGTTTTACTACCTGGGAGCGGCCAAAGCATCCGGAATGATGGTCTCGGTCCTTTCGGGAACCAGCGCCCTGCTGGCCCTGATCTTTTCGGCCTGGATTTTCCATCTGGAAAAAATGACTGTTTTGAAAATGACTGGCTGTATTCTTGGCTTTCTGGGCATCCTGGCCATGAATTTCAATGGGGCCTGTTTGAGCTTTACGTGGGGTGGGGAAGGCATGGTGCTTTGCTCGCAGGTCTGCAGTGCGCTTTCGGCAGTCCTGATCCAGATCTTTTCCCAAAAAGACTCGCCCATTCTGCTTTCCGGCTGGCAGTTTACTGTCGGCGGAGCGGCGATGATCATCACCAGCCTGTGCTTTGGCGACTATGCCATCGCCTGGAATGGGCAGGGCCTGCTTATCCTGCTGGTGCTGGCGTTTGTATCAGCCGGGGCTTATACGATCTGGGGTGTCCTGCTTTCCCGATGGCCGGTTTCCTCCGTTGGGGTCTATGGCTGTACGATCGGGCTTTTTGGGGTGCTCTTTTCGGCGCTGTTTTTGCATGAGCAGCTTTCGATCCAGATTGCCTTTGGCACTTTGTTAATGAGCGGCGGCATCCTGCTGGTCAATATGCAGCCGGATGTTCGAGCTGCACGAGCCGGTAAAAAAATGGTGAAAAGTTTACAGTTTCTTTCAAAAACCTGAAAGTCTTTTCAATAATAACTTGCACACAGCGATCAAAGGCGTATGATGGGAGCAATCCAGAAAGGAGAACGCCATGACAAAGCACAATGTTAGCCGCAGCGAAATGATGATGGAAAACATGATGATGGCTATGCGAATGCCATTCTTTTTGCGATGTGTTCTCCAGGATAATCATTTTGCCGTACTTTAGCTGGAAATGATGTCAGGGAACTCATTGCGAGCTCCCTGTTTTTTTCTGGATGAAACGACAATTGTCCAGACGATTTGATCCAGAAAATCCTGTCCGGAACTGTACTTTCTTTTCATCCCGGATCCAGAGTTCGGGCAAAGCCTGAAAGGATCACCCTCCAGGAGGACCGATACAATGACATCCATTTTTCCCTTCTTATTGCGGCATAACTTCCGGTTTGGCCGAATGTGCTGCACCCGTCCATCAGGATTCTGATCCTGAAACCCTGCCCCATGAGCAAAAAACTTTTAATGAGAGAATTATCCTGCACTCTTGCCTGCAAAAAGAGCGGCCAGAAAATCAGCAGGATCCAGGCGCAGAGCCCAAAGCAATGCCAGTCAAAACAGGTGTTCCAGTGCGAAAGCAGACGTTTCGAATGAGGAAACCATAAAGATGGCTTGAATAGATTCAGGCTGTGATTGGACTGGAATACCATAAACAGCAGACCCAAAACGGGCCCCTGAATGAGCCAATGCCTTTGCCTTCCGGCAAAAAAGCCCCCCGGCATTCTTCCATCAGGAGCCAGAGAGACCAGACCAGGAAAGAGGATAAAACAATGAGCGAATATAAATTTGAAACTTTACAGCTGCACGCCGGCCAGGAAAACCCCGATCCAGCCACTGATGCACGAGCTGTCCCGATTTATGCCACGACAAGCTATGTCTTCCATAATGCCCAGCATGCCCAGGACCGGTTTGCCCTTAACGATTCCGGCAATATTTATGGCCGGCTGACCAACTCAACCCAGGAAGCTTTTGAAAAGCGCATCGCCGCGTTAGAGGGCGGCAGCGCGGCCCTGGCAGTTGCTTCCGGTGCAGCAGCCATTACATATGTTATTGAAGCTTTAGCCAAAGCCGGTGATCATGTCGTCTGCCAGAAAACGGTCTATGGCGGCACCTACAACCTGCTGGCCCACACCCTGAAAGAATTTGGCATTGATACAACCTTTGTCGATGCCCACAACCTGGAAGAGATTGAAGCGGCGATCCGCCCGGAAACGAAAATCGTCTACCTGGAGACCCTGGGCAACCCGAACAGCGACATCCCGGACATCGAGGAAATCGCCAAAATCGCCCATGCCCACGGCATTCCGGTTGTTGTGGACAACACCTTTGGCACTCCGTACCTGTTCCGGCCGCTCGAACATGGCGCCGATGTCGTGGTTCATTCGGCAACCAAATTTATCGGCGGCCATGGCACAACACTGGGCGGCATCATCGTGGATTCCGGCAGCTTTGACTGGAAAGCGTCCCCGAACTACCCGCAGCTTTCCCAGCCCAATGCCAGCTATCATGGCGTAACCTTTGCTGATGCAGCCGGTGATGCAGCTTTAGTTACTTATATCCGTGCGATCATCCTTCGCGACCAGGGCGCTGCGATTTCTCCATTTGCGGCTTTCCTGCTGCTCCAGGGAACCGAAACACTCTCCCTGCGCCTGGAACGTCACGCTGAAAACACAAAGAAGGTTGTTGAATACCTGGCCAGCCACCCGAAAGTCGAAAGTGTCAGCCACCCCTCGCTGCCGGATCATCCGGATCACGCGCTTTACGAAAAATACTTCCCCAATGGCGGCGCCAGCATCTTCACCTTTGAGATCAAGGGCGGCAAGGAAGCAGCCTTCCGCTTTATCGATGCGCTGGAGATCTTCTCGCTGCTCGCCAATGTAGCCGATGTCAAATCGCTCGTCATTCACCCGGCAACGACTACCCATGCCCAGCTCAATGATGAAGAACTCGCCGACCAGAACATTTCCCAGTCCACTATCCGCCTTTCCATCGGTACGGAGCATATCGGCGATATCCTGGCCGACCTGGAAAAAGGCTTTGCGGCGGTCTGATTCCTGGTTTAGACAAAGATGGCCGGTTTGCAGGAAAGCCGGCTTAATAGAAGCGAAAACGACGGAGCGATAGAACGAAGAAAAAGAACGAAGAGAAAAAGGAGGCCTTTGGGCATGCCAATCTGTATTCCGCCGGCACTGCCGGCTGCATCGACCTTAAAAAAAGAGAATATTTTTGTCATCGACAAGAACCGGGCACAAAGCCAGGACATCCGCCCGCTGGAGATCCTGGTTCTGAACTTGATGCCCACCAAGATCGTGACGGAAACCCAGCTGGCCCGGCTGCTTGGCAATACGCCGCTCCAGATTGAAATGGAGCTGCTGACCGTGCATCATCAGACCCGCAACACTCGCCCGGAACACATGTTCACCTTTTACAAGTATTTTGAAGAAGTCCAGGACCGTTTTTTTGACGGCATGATCATTACCGGCGCCCCGGTTGAGCAGATGGACTATCCGGAAGTGGATTACTGGAAAGAACTGGAAAAGATCATGGACTGGTCGCGCAGCCATGTCTATTCCACCCTGCATATCTGCTGGGGTGCCCAGGCCGGACTGTATCACCACTATGGCATTCCCAAGATTGCCCTGAAGGAGAAGATGTCCGGTGTCTTTGAGCACCAGGTCGTCCACAAAGGCTCGATTCTGTTTCGCGGCTTTGATGATACGTTCATGGTCCCCCATTCAAGGCATACGACGATCCGCAAGAAAGATGTGCTCAATACGCCGGAGCTGAAAATCCTGGCGGAAAGCGAAAGCGCCGGACTGTATGCCATTTCCAATGACGGCGGCCGGCAGATCTTTATCATGGGCCATTCCGAATACGATACAGAAACCCTGAAAAATGAATATGAACGGGATGTCAAAGCCGGGCTGGAACCCAAAATCCCGGAAAACTATTTCCCCGATGATGATCCATCCCGCCAGCCCCTTTCTACATGGCGCTCTTCAGCCAACCTGCTCTTTTCCAACTGGCTTAACTACTTCGTCTACCAGGCAGTTCCGTATGATCTCAATACGATGCCTTCCTTCTGATTGCCCATCAGGCCCGCATCCGGCCCCATCCCCTGCCGGAGGCGGGCTTTTTCTGTGGACTTTCCATGTTTCGTCGTTTCTCTGGGGCAGGAAAGAGTAAAAGCGAGACTGTTCATGAGTATGAAAGAGGCAGGTTAAAATAGGGAAAAGAGCTATTCAAATCCAGAAGACCAGAAGAACCCGCAATGGTGAAGCACCAAATGGGAACAGCCAAGAAAGGGAAAAACGGCTTCCAAAGCGGGCTGGTCTGGCAGATTTCTGGAACAGGCGGCCCAGACAGAACAGGATCTGAAACAGAAGATAGGGAATATAAGAATAGAATGAGTCTTGGAAAGGGATTTGCGGCTAATCGAATAACGGCTTTTTCAGGCTATGATTTTATCCTGATGGGATGATATCAAAACCGCCTGCGATGGAATTTTTGTCCGGCATGATCACAGGCAAAAGTGAAAAGAGGGCCGGCTAAATACGATGAGCTGGGGGAGAAAAAGATGAAGCAATTGGATCATAAAAAAAGAAGTGAACGGATCTGCAGCCAGAACGAGGGATGCAGGCATGCAAAATCGAAAATCCGTTTCGAACCAGTGAATAATCCAGAAGAAGCATTTTGGGGAACAGGACTTGCCAGGAAGCTTAAAACAGCCGGCATCTTCCTGCTCATTCCTTTTTTAGCCCTCTCGCTGCTGATGGGCGGGTGTGCCAATGATCAGGGCGGCAAAGTACGGATTGGTGTAAGCGATGAGGGGCATGTGCAGATTATTGGGTGGATGTTCCGGGAACTGGCAGCCAGGCAGGGCATTGAATGCCAGATCTGCGAAACGGGATCGGGAACGGCCAATGTCCAGCCGGCCCTGGAAAACAATTCGCTGCAGGTGGGCATCGAGTTTACGCAGTCCGCCTGGGTCAACGTGCTGCACAAGAAGACCAACTACCAGTTTGACGATCTGGGAATCCTGCAGAAGGAATACCAGAAGCTCAATCTCTACTGGTACAGTCTGCCGATGGTTGCCGACCATTATACGCTGGCTATCAGCCGCAAGCTGGCTGAAAAAGAGAAGATTGCCACGCTCAGCGACCTGGCGGCCATCAGCCCGGATCTGACCATCGGGGCCCAGACGAGCTTTTTTGAGGAAGCCGATGAATATCCGCTGCTTTCGGCCACGTATGGTATGGATTTCAAGAAATGCGTCAACCTGCCCCGGGATCAGCTGACCGACGCCGTGCGCAAGGGCAAAGCAGACGTCATCCCAGGTCATTCGCTCGACGGCCGCATTGGCCGTTCGGAGCTTCTGCTTCTTGAAGATGATTTACAGCTGCATAACGATACGACCGCTGGCATCGTTATCACAAAGGAGGCCCTGATAGCTCATCCTGATCTGGGCGAGATCGCCATGGAAATTGCCCGCGTGCTGCGGGGGGAACAATTGGCCCTGTATGCGGAAGGAGTCGAATATGGACTTTATACACCGCAGGATGCGGCGCTTCAGCTGCTCAAGTCAAAAGGTCTGATTACCGAAAAGCCCACCGGGAAATAGCCGGCGGGCCTTATCCTTATTCGGATGATTTTAGTGTGAAACCGCTGCCAAAGAGGATTGGTATCGTTTCCGGTTTTCGGCCCGGAAGCGGGCCGGATTTCTTAAAATGTTATTAAAAAAGAGAAATGTAACAGACTATGAAAATCCGGGCAAATGCGAAAAACAGGAGCAGAAACGGAAAAATACCGGAAATAAATTGAAAAATCGAAATCCGAAAAAGAATCGAAATCGATTTGCAAAAAAATAAGATACAATGGAACAGGACTGAATGAAACAGTTTTCATACCTTCCTCTGCTTTTTCATGGCATCCCATTGGACAGCTGAATTGAGGAAACTTTTGCGCAACATTTTCGTAAACAGAATGTTTCCCGGCGGTTCCAGAGCGTGCTGACCTGGAATGGACGTGAAAGCGGTACCGGGAAATAGGAATTAAGTTTGTATTAGAGTAAAGACATTGAGATTCTAAATTTAAACAGAACGATGAGTGAGATGAAGATTTAGCTGTCCATACCAAAACAATCCCATAAAATTCCATCTTTTCCTCAAAAGCGGAGGGGAAAGGCTGGACATAAACGGCTGTTAAAAATCAAATTACTTGACATTTTCGAGAATAATCGGACTGAAAAATCGAAAATGAAACCGCATTAGACTGAATGAAACGTTTAAATTCTCGTCTCTCTTTTAAATCGTAAGAAAAGAAGCCGATCCTGAAGATTTTAAAAAATCACCCCGAATAAATCATAAACGATGCCGGCATCGCTCGATATTGCTATAATCAACGTAGAAAAAGTTTGTGAAAAGCACGCGGAATTATGGTAGCGTGCCATGCAGACAGAGGAGGAAATAATGAAAAACTGGCAGAAATTTGCCGCAGCAGCTGTTGTAGGAACAATGGCTCTGGCTGGATGCAGCTCCAGCAGCTCCAGCTCCACTGCAAGCTCCGCAGCAGGATCGGAATCCACTGCATCTTCCGCAGCATCCAGCGCTGCTGAATCTACAGCTGCAGGCGACGGTTCCAAAGGAACTGTTTACTATCTGAACTTCAAACCGGAAGCTGACGAAGCATGGCAGAAAATGGCCAAGAAATACACTGAAGAAAAAGGTGTAGATGTTAAAGTCGTAACCGCAGCAAGCGGCAACTACGAAACAACCCTGATGTCTGAAATGGGCAAGAGCGGCGCTCCGACCCTGTTCCAGGTTAACGGTCCTGTCGGCTTAAAGAACTGGGAAGACTATGCATACAACCTGTATGACACTCCAGTCTTCAAGCAGCTGACCAGCGATGACTATGCTCTTTATATCGGCGACAAGAAAGACAACGATGTAGCAGCAATCGCTTATGCTATTGAATCTTACGGTATCATCGTCAACACCGAACTGCTGGAAAAAGCCGGCTACACAACTGACGATATCAAGTCCTTCGAAGACCTGAAGAAAGTTGCTGACGACATCCAGGCCCGCAAGGACGAACTGGGCATCAAAGGTGCCTTCACATCCGCTGGTATGGACGGATCTTCTGACTGGCGTTTCAAGACTCACCTGGCCAACATGCCTCTGTATTTCGAATACAAAGACAACGGCGTAACGGATGAAGAAGAAGTAGAAGGCAAGTACCTGCCAAACTACCGCGATATCTTTGACCTGTACATCACAGATTCCACTACACCTGGCAAAGACCTCGCTTCCAAGACCGCTGACGACAGTGAACGTGAATTCACAAGCGGCGAAGCTGTATTCTTCCAGAACGGTTCCTGGGAATACACCAACCTGATCAACGCCGGCATGAATGATGACCAGATCACAATGATCCCAATCTACATCGGCGCTGGCGACGAAGCTAACCAGGGTCTGACAACTGGTACTGAAAACTACTGGGTAGTTAATAAGGAAGCAGATCCGGATGATATCCAGGCTACTCTGGACTTTATGGACTGGCTCGTTACTTCTGATGAAGGAACAACATTCATGGCTGACGACCTTGGCCTGACTATCCCGTTCAAGGATGCTAAACCATCTCCAAACGTATTCGTTCAGGAAGATATCAAACTGACTGAAGAAGGCAAGACTCCAGTATCCTGGAACTTCACCACAATGCCGTCTGAAGAATGGAAGAACGGTTTAGGTTCCGCTCTGACTGCTTACGCTGCTGATCCAACCGATGCCAACTGGGATAAGGTTAAATCCGCATTCGTAGACAACTGGAAAACTGAAAAAGAACTCGCGAAGTAATTAAGCTTTAAATCTCAGGTTTAAACACTTAATTCCTGCAGCCTGTTCACAGATGGCCTGATCCCCTGCGCTCAAACTGCCCTGAATCCACCCATTTTTAAAGGCGGCAAGAGATTTGCAGGCAAAGAAAACAGGATTGAAAGAACAGATCCAGAAACGATCCGCAAGCTGGTCGTTTTGAGCCTTTGCATCGGCAGATGCCGATACCTGTTCGATCCATGATCTGATAGATTTGATGGTCTGCACAGAGCGGTCATGGCAAGTCTGTTCAAGCGGCCGGATACCCGGCACCAGCTTTGAAAAACTGCTGAAGATAAACATTTTCAGCCTGTTTCTTGAATTACCGGCGCAGGCGGGCGATCGCATCGTCTGCGCCTTCTGTTTTTTCTTACGAAGGAAAAAATAAAAAAAGGAGCAAAATATGGAAAAGGCTTTAAAAAAATATGCCTGGATCTTCGTGCTTCCTACTCTGCTCGCGTTTACGATCGGATTTATCATTCCTTTCTTTGAAGGTCTTTATCTTTCGTTCTGTAAATTCACTACAGTAGGCAATGCCAAATTCATCGGCTTTGGCAACTATGTCAGCGCCCTGACAGATCCGCAGTTCCTGCAGGCAACCTGGTTTACCCTGGCGGTAACTGTTGTCAACATTTTAGCCATCAACATTCTGGCCTTTGCACTGGCGATGGCTCTTACGGCGAAGCTGAAAGGAACCAACTTCTTCCGTACCATCTTCTTCATGCCAAACCTGATTGGCGGTATCGTATTGGGCTATATCTGGAACATCCTGATCAATGGCGTGCTCTCTTTAATGGGCCAGCCGTTAATCAAGCTGAATGCAACCGCCGGCTACTGGGGCATTATCATCCTGATGTGCTGGCAGCAGATCGGTTACATGATGATCATCTATATTGCCGGCCTGCAGAACGTGCCCGACGATCTGATTGAAGCCGCCAAGATTGACGGTGCCAACGACTGGCAGATTCTCTGGAAGATCAAGATCCCGATGATGATGCCGTCCATCACCATCTGCGTCTTCCTGACCCTGACCAACTCGCTCAAGCTGTTCGACCAGAACCTGGCCCTGACCGGCGGCGACCCGAACCACATGACCGATATGCTGGCACTGAACATTTACAACACGTTCTATGCCCGTGCCGGTGCAGCCTGGAAAGGCATTGGCCAGGCCAAAGCCGTTATCTTCTCATTTGTCGTTATCCTTATTGGCTTCTGGCAGCTGCGTGCAACCCGCTCTAAGGAGGTACAGGCATAATGAAAGAAAAAACAAAAGTTTCGCAGGTGATCCTCTTTATCGTCATGCTCATCCTGGCGATCCTGTGGGTTTACCCGATTTTCATGATCCTGGTCAACTCTTTAAAAATCGAGAGTGCCATTACGACCAGCACCGTATTCGAACTGCCTGGCGCCGGCCAGTTTGCCGGCCTGGCCAACTATACCGAAGCCCTCAATTCCCAGGGATTCCTGGCTTCGCTTGGCTATTCAACCCTGATTACCATCACATCTGTTGCTGCAATCATTCTTTGCTGCAGCATGTGCGCCTGGTATATCACCCGTGTTAAATCGAAATTCAACAGCTTCCTGTACTACCTGTTTGTCTTCTCCATGGTTGTTCCTTTCCAGATGGTTATGTTCACCCTGTCGCAGACAGCAGATATGCTCAAACTCAATACTCCGTATAATATCTGGGTTATCTACCTTGGATTTGGTGCCGGCCTGGCCGTCTTCATGTTCGCTGGTTTTGTTAAATCCATTCCAGTTGAAATTGAAGAAGCTGCCATGGTTGACGGCTGCACCCCGCTGCAGACGTTTTTCCGCGTAGTCTGCCCGATCCTTAAGCCGACGATGGTTTCCGTTACGATTCTGGAAGCCATGTGGGTATGGAACGACTACCTTCTGCCAACCCTGGTCCTCGATATCACCAAGTACAAAACCATCCCAATGCTGATCCAGTACTTCCGCGGAAGCTATGGACGTGTTGCCATGGGTCCGATGATGGCCTCCATCATGATGACCATTATCCCGATCGTCATCGTTTATATCCTTGGCCAGAAACACATCATCAAAGGTGTTGCAGCCGGAGCGGTTAAAGGATAAATCCCTTGGCCAAGGTGACGATGAAGGAAATCGCGAAGCAGTCGGGCTGGTCTTTAGGGACTGTATCCCGTGTGCTGCGTGATGAACCTGGCGTCAACGAAAAGGCCCGAACAGAAGTCCTGGAGACAGCCAGGGCGCTGAACTACCATAAAAATGAGGCTGCAAGCCTTTTAAGGCTCAAGCAGCCCGACGGGATTTTGCTGGTAGTGCTTGCCGATGGCTGTTCCATCTATGCCGAACTTTCCACCCTGCTGGAAGCGGCGCTTCGCGAAAAAGAAAAGCGGGTGACCCGTCTGGTGGTATCCGCCGATGAAGACGAAGTCCTCAAGGCGATGGCACAAATCAGGCGTTCCCTTCCTTCTTTAGTCGTCTTTCTAGGCGTACGCCGCGAAAATCTTCGAAGACTTTATGGCCGGATCTCAGTTCCGGCCATTTCTGTTGGCGCGAGCCTGAATGATTTTAACGATGAGTACTTATGCAGCTGCAGCCTGCCGGATACCGAACTGGCCCAGCAGGGTATTGAGTGGCTGTTTGAATCCGGAAAATCGACCATCGGGGTTTTGCTGAACGACCGGCAGAAATACTCCGAACTGGCCGACCGGTTTTTAGGCGTGCAATACGCCTTCTATTCCCGCGACCAGGTCTTTTCCGCCAAAACCCGATCAGTCCTTTGCCCTTCGACTGTCCAGGGCGGCTATGAAGGACTCAAGCAGCTGGCAAGACAGGTACCAGATCTTGACGGGGTCTTTGTCATGGACCAGAACCAGGCCATCGGCGCCCTGCGGGCGGCAGCCGATCTTGGCCGGAAAGTACCGGATGACCTGGCCGTCCTGGCCATGGATCTGCGCGATGAATCCAAATTTACTATTCCCCGGCTTTCGGGCTGCCGGCGCAACCTGGAAGAAGATGCCAGAACGCTTTGCCAGACAATCTGCCGCATGCAAAGCGACTATGAATACTTCATGGATGCCTCCAGGCTTCATCTCGATGCTTCCTGGTCGATGCAATGGGAAGAATCCTGCCCCAGGCCGCAAAGCCTCAATGAGCCTGCTGTTCCCGCTGCCGCCCCGCAAAGCTTGGAATCGATTTCGAATCAGCCGGACTGATCCGGAACATGATTTTAAAGCAGCTGTTTTATAACCAGCACTGCCGGCTTATCCGGTCCTTTAAAAGGCCCAAAAAGCCAGCTTGAACAAGAGGAATCAAAAAATCCAGCCAGTTGACCCAAAAAGGGCAGACTGGATGAAAAAGACTGAAACTATCCGGAAGAGTGAATGAATCTTTCACAGGAAGGATTTGTTTACAAATTTCCGGCAAACTGGCAGAGATAAAATCCAGTCTTTACGGTGCCAGTCGAATTTAAGCCGAAACGCTGGTGAAAACGTTACAATGAAACCAGCGAAAGCCGGCAGCAGCTGCAAGACAATTACAAGATTTACGATTTGCAAGGTTGAGAAGAAATACAAAGCCATCATCCCAGCTGTATCTGGATCAGAACAGGATCAGGAAATATCCAGAAGGCCGGAGCGAAAAGCCAGGAAATCAGGGGCAGGCAAGTCCTGATTGCCTGGAATGCCGGCGGCTTTGTGGCCACTTCTCATTCGCCGCATTAGAAAGAGCAGATATATGAGAAAAAACGGAGTACTTTTACACATTACCAGTCTTCCGTCCAAGTACGGAATCGGCACAATGGGTGAAGCGGCTTACGACTTTGTCGACTTTTTAAAGAAAGCCGACCAGTCCATCTGGCAGGTGCTGCCCCTTTGCCCGACAGGCTATGGCGATTCGCCGTATGCTTCTTATTCCACATTTGCCGGAAACCCTTATTTGATTGACCTGGATCTGCTGGCCAGGGACGGCCTGCTGCTGCCGGAAGAATACCAGAACCTCAACTGGGGCGATGAGCCTGACCGGGTGGATTTTGGCCTGCAGTACCGCCAGCGCTATGACGTCCTGGATAAAGCCGTAAAACGCTTTTTGAAAAACCCGGATGAAGAGTATGCCCAGTTCTGCGAAGACCAGGCGTACTGGCTGGAAGACTATGCCCTGTTCATGGCCCTGAAAGACGCCAACGATGGCAAGGCCTGGCTGGAATGGGACAAGGAGCACCGCATCTATGACCCGTTAAAAGCCAACTCCTGGAAAGAGCAGTATAAGGAGCGCATGGATTACTACAAAGTCCTGCAGTACCTCTTCTACAAGCAGTGGAATGCCCTGCGCAAATATGCCAATGACAACGGCATTGAAATCCTGGGCGATCTGCCGATTTATGTTTCCCTTGACTCTGTTGATGCCTGGAGCAATCCGGAACTGTTTGTCCTGGATGAAGAAAACCGGCCGACACTCGTTGCCGGCTGCCCGCCTGATGGCTTCTCCGCCGATGGACAGCTCTGGGGCAACCCGATTTACGACTGGGATTACCACAAGAAAAGCGGCTACGACTGGTGGCTCAAGCGCATTGGCCATGCCACAGAAACCGTTGACCAGCTGCGTATTGACCACTTCCGCGGCTTTGATTCCTACTATGCGATTCCGGCCGATGCCAAGACCGCCAAAAACGGCCAGTGGCTCAAGGGTCCGGGCACTGAGCTTTTTGAAGTCGTAGAAGACAAGCTGGGCAAGAAAAACATCATTGCCGAAGACCTGGGCTTTTTGACAGATTCTGTAAAGGCCATGCTGGCGGAATGCGGATTCCCGGGCATGAAGATTCTTGAATTTGGCTTTGATTCCCGCGATGGCGGCGGCTCGGACTATCTGCCTTATAATTACCCGAAAAACTCCATCGCCTATGCCGGCACCCACGATAACGACACGATTCAGGGCTGGTTCAAGGCCATCAGCGAGGAAGACCGCAAGTATGCCTGCGACTTCATGGATGCCTACAACCCGCATGAATACAACTGGGAAATGATGCGCACTGTCATCGCTTCGCCAAGCGATACCGCCATTCTCCAGGCCCAGGATCTGCTCAACCTGGATTCCTCGTCCCGCATGAACACACCAGGCAAGCTGGGCGGTAACTGGACATGGCGCATGCTCCCAGGCCAGCTTGATGATGATATCGCCGGAACACTGAAGTGGGTGACCAACCTGTATGGCCGGGCACCGATCAAGCCGAAAAAGGAAACTTCCGCCGAGCTGCAGGAAAGAGCTGATGCAGCCAAAGCTGAAGAAGACCAGGCCGATGCCGATGCCAAAGCCGAAAAGGATCTCAAGGGTCAGTTTGCCAACTAGCTTTTAAGGCTCTGGCCAGAAATCCTCTGGTCCTGTCGCTGGAACCTTGCGGCCCAGAAGACGGCAGGTGACAGCCAGGATCTGAAAAACATGATTCCATGATTCATAAAATATCATGATTCATAAAATATAAAGAAAGCTGCAGGCAGCATGCAAAAGTGTATGCAATCTGCAGCTTTTTTTATCGACCATGGACAGATCTGGAAAAGTGTCTGAAAGAAAAATTGCCCGATTCCATGATAATGGTCCTCATCCTGCATGCTTTTTGCCGGCGAATCCGGCTTCAGGGCTTGTCGATTCGGCCATAAGGTGAAAAAATAAGGGTAATCGATTTTTGAAACTCGTTATGAGTTCTGGAGAAGAAGATGAATCCTACAGTGTCAATGATTTTCAGCCTTCTGACCGGGGTGGCGCTGTTCCTGTTTGGAATGAGCGCAATGTCGGACGGCCTGAAAAAAGTCGCTGGTAACAAGATGGAAATGATCCTTTACCGGCTGACCAATTCTCCCTGGAAAGGGTTTTTACTCGGAACTGCAGTAACCTGCGTCATTCAGTCGTCCTCCGCGACGACCGTCATGGTTGTTGGTTTTGTCAATTCGGGAATGATGAAACTCTCCCAGGCCATCGGAGTAATCCTGGGTGCCAACATCGGTACCAGCATTACCGGATGGATTGTCTGCATGTCATTTCTTGATGGAGCCGGATGGGCTTCCTATTTTTCATCAACGACAATTACCGCCGTCATGGCCATTATCGGCATGTGCCTGCATATGTTTGGCAAGCGCGACAGCGTTAAAGCGTTTGGCAACATCCTGCTGGGCTTTGCGGTTTTGATGACTGGCATGTCCATGATGTCAGGTGCCGTTGCTCCTTTAAAATCCAACCCGACTTTTTTGGCGACAATGGAAACCCTCAACAACCCGTTTATCGCCCTGCTGTTTGGTATTGTAACGGCCGGTGTGCTGCAGTCCTCTTCGGCTGCGGTCGGCGTCATCCAGTCGCTTTCTGTAACGGGTGCCCTGACCTTTGAATCGTCTTATCCGCTGATCATGGGTATTGGCATTGGTGCGTCTTTTCCGGTCCTGTTAGCCGCTATTGGGGCGAATAAGGACGGTGTACGGACGGCTGTTGTTTATCTTGCCGCGTCCATCATTTCCATGATTTTAGGCTGTGTCGTCTACTATCCGCTGGAAGCTATTGGCGTGGTGCGTGTGGCCGGCATGGTCATGGATCCATTCTCAATTGCCGCGGCCAACACCATTTTCCGGGCGGTGACGATGACGCTCATGCTGCCGTTCTGCCGCCAGATCAAGCACCTGGTAGAGGTTCTGGTGAAATCCGATCCGGCCGATGAAGAAGATCTCGACGACTTTGACAAGCTTGAAGGCCGCCTGCTGGCCAATCCGGATCTGGCCTATAAGGCTGCCATGGATGTCATGGAAGGGATGGGCCGCAAAGCACGCAAAAACGTGCTGCGGGCTGTTCAGCTGATGAATGACTACACCAATGAAGGCTACCGCAAAGTTTCCGACCTCGAGCAGACGCTCAACAAGTACGAGGAAAAACTCGGCAAATACCTGGTGAAGCTGACTGCAACCGGCGTAACGTATCGCGAAAGCCAGAACATTTCCAAGTCTTTGCAGGCGATTGCCGACTTTGAAGCCATTGGCGACTATGCGCTCAACATTGCCGACCAGACCAAGGCTATGAAAGAGAAGAAGCAGAAATTTTCTGTCGAAGCCCTCGATGAGCTCAACGTCATTGCGGCCGCTGCCGAAGAAGCGGTAACCATTACCGTCAACAGCTTCATGAACAATGATGCCAAGGAGATCAAGCGCGTCTTTGCGCTGCAGCAGCTTGTTTCGCTTTCCGCCAGCCAGATCAAGAAGCGCCATATGGCCAGGCTGAAAGCCGGAACATGCTCCATGGAGCTCGGTTTTGTCCAGCAGGACATCATTTCAGCGTTCCAGCGCATTGTTGACCATTGCGCGGCGATTGCCCTGGATGTGGTTAAGGAAGCCGAAAAAGACTTCTCGATTCACCGCTATCTGCGCTCCTACACCAGTGAAATGCAGCCGGACTATGCGCAGATGCTCCAGCATTACGAAACCAAATACGCCATCAACAACTAGCTGTCAACCGCTTTTGGCCTTTGATTCCGGCCAGTCTTTAGCAGCACTCTGCAAAATCCAGGGCAGATCAAATATCTATACAGATAAGACAGGAAAACTGTAAATCTGTATACGAAAGAATCTGCAAAAGATAAAAAATCTGCATACGATATAAATATGCTTTTATGTGCCAGAGCCGGTTTCGGCTCTGGCGCTTTGTATTTTTTTGGCGGCCGGAAAAGAACGAGGCTGCCAGGCTCTGCCCTCTGCATCCGTGTTTGCAGCCGGCCAGATTCGGGGGGCTGATCCTGGAGATTTCTGATCCTGAGGTCTTAAGGATTCGGGAGTATTAAGCTTCAGCAGTTTTTCAGCGCCAGGAGTTTTTCAGTTCCAGGAACTTTACTGATCCTGTCATCTTTCGGCCGCCCAACGGCCTGTCCGGTTTGTGCTTCTGGACAGAAGTATCCAGATGAGGGTTTACGAGTTTTAAAAATGATGTAAAGTGGAATTAAAGAAAGAAATAAGAAACGAAATAAAGAATGGCCCGATGGCTTAAAACCAGCCTGAAAAAGAACCAGAAAGCAGACCGTTCAGCCAAAAAATAGATATCAAAACGATTTAAACTAGGCAGAAAAATAATCAGAAAAAACGGCTGGATATAAAACAGAAAGCAGGTGATGGAGGATGAAAAAGAAAATCCTGTCGGCAGTCAATGCGGCCATTGCGTATGGTCTGATGATCATCGGTTCACTGCTGATCACTAGCGGAACCCTGAATCAGGCGCAGTACTCCTTGACGATCTGCATCGTTGTCGTTGTCTTTAATCTATGGCAGTTCTTTTGCCGGATTTGGCTGGCGCTGGCGCCTCTTTCCAGTTTCTGGATGTATGCCAGCGTCGTTCCTGCTGCGCTGTGCACCATTGTCTATGTCCTGGACTGGGGCCCCATCTGGCTGGTCTGGATGGCTGCGGTTTTTTCGATCCTTCCTTTTGCCGTGCTTGAATACCAGATTATTGCGAAAAATTCGCCTGAATCTGACACACCTCTCCCTTTTCAATCAGGCGAATGAGCCGGGCTGGATTTCCAGCCCGGTTTTTTAGCACCAAAGGACGATTCGATCTGGTGCGCGCAGGACAAGTCTCTGTCTTTTTCATGCTTCTTTTTCAACCTCTCTCTGGGGCGCCTGATGATTGGATCTAGCCTGGATCTGGTTTTATCCGGCAGGGTTTTCTGTGGGCAGGACGGAAAAGAAATGCGATCCTGGCCTGTTAAAATCCGGCCAGCTGCACATTAAAGGCAGCATCTGAAATGAAAAAACAGCCGGACAGCTGACGGAATCTGAAGAGATAATGGAAATGTTGAAGGAAAATGACGGATTAAAGGGGCAGAAAATGAAGAAAAACCGGCCGGAATCCGGCCGGAAATCTTGTATAAACTCACAAAAATTTCTGCTTAGCGCTTTTTATTGCGCTTGTCTTTCTTCCATTCTTCCAGGCGCTTAAGGATATATTCCCCCTCGCGCTTTGAGATCATGAACTTTCCTTTCTTGCTGGCCAGCTCATACTGGCTGCCCCCGTACGGTTCAATCGACTGTACAGTGCTGTAGGGAATGTCATAATTCTGGTAGACCAGTCCCTGCTTATAAATCAGGATCCGGCCGTCTTTCCAGCGGGCTGCAGCCCGTGAAGCGCAGAACAAAGCGATCCCGAAAAAGGACAGAACCTCAGGCGCAAAGCCTTCTTTTGCGGTGGAAGGCTTGGCCAGGGCCGAAGTGGCAAACGATAAAACGAAGAAAAACAGTACAATATCGAGCCACATCCATCCCTGGTCAAACGTCGCCTTGGTTGTGCCGGGATGCATTTTCATGAACTGCCGCTGGAAGTCAAAGCTTGTCTTCAGTGCTGCAACCTGTTTATACAGTAAAATCACGCTCAGGATACAAATTAGTATTCCCAGAATCCATAAAGAATAAAACGCCATATCCTCACTCCTTAAAAGCCGAATTCAACTTTATTGTACCAGAACTCATCTGGATGAGATTTGGATGAAAGAGGATTCTCTGTAAACTGTTTCGCAAAGATTTAAAAAATAGCGGTTTGAAACATTAGACAAGTTCATTCTTTTTTTTGTAAAATTTTGGAGGGAGGATCTCTATTAATGGATGTAAACAAAACTCTGCAGGACATTGCTTCCAGCTACTACGGCAAGGAGCTCAAGGACTGCACCACTCGCGAAGTGTATTATGTTTTGCTTGACCTGACGAAATCTCTGCTCAAGGACATACCCGAAATCAAGGGGGACCGCAAACTGTACTATATCTCGGCAGAATTCCTGATCGGCAAGCTGCTTTCCAACAACCTGATCAACCTTGGCCTGTACAAGGATGTCCGCAAGGTGCTGGAAGAAAATGGTATTTCTCTGGCGGAAGTTGAAGAGTACGAACCAGAACCTTCATTAGGAAACGGAGGCCTTGGCCGTCTTGCTGCCTGCTTCCTCGATTCCATTGCAACTCTTGAACTGCCAGGCGATGGCGTCGGGCTGAACTACCACCTCGGCCTGTTCCACCAGAAATTCGAGGACTGCAAACAGAAAGAACTGCCGGATCCATGGCTGAGCGACAACAGCTGGCTGACTGACACAGGCAAGTACTACGATGTCACTTTCAAGAACTTCACACTGCCTGCACACCTGTACTCCATCGACGTTGTCGGCTATACAAAGAAGAAAAATCAGCTGCTCCTGTTCGATCTGGATTCAGTGAATGAAGCTATCGTGAAAAACGGTATCGATTTCGATAAATCGGATATCCGCGAAAACCTGACCCTGTTCCTGTATCCGGATGACAGCGACGACAAGGGAAGACTCCTTCGTGTTTACCAGCAGTATTTCCTGGTTTCTGCCGGCGCGCAGATGATCATCGAAGATGTCAAGAACCAGGGCTGGAACCTGAACACATTAAGCGATCATGTTGTGATCCAGATCAACGATACCCATCCGTCCATGGTTATCCCGGAACTGATCCGTCTGCTGATCAGGGAAGGCCTGACAATGGATGAAGCGGTAAAACAGGTTGAAAACACCTGCGCCTACACCAACCACACCATCCTGGCCGAAGCCCTGGAAAAATGGCCGGCCGGATTCCTGGAAGAAGTCAATCCAGATCTGCTTCCGATTATTCGTTATCTTAATCAGATTGCAAAGAACCGCTCTGACAACCCAAAAACACAGATTATTGACCAGAACGGCCTCGTTCACATGGCCAGCATGGATATCCACTTCTCCAAATCGACCAACGGTGTTGCCAAGATTCACACGGATATCCTCAAGAACACCGAGCTTCATGATTTCTATGAACTCTATCCGCAGAAGTTCAACAACAAGACAAACGGCATTACCTTCCGCCGCTGGCTGCAGGCATGCAACCCGCAGCTGACCGACTGGATCATCTCCAGGATCGGCGATGGCTTCCTCTCGGATGCTGACCAGTTAAGCAAGCTTCTTCCTTACACCAAGGATGATGAAGCACTCAAGCAGCTGATGGCCATCAAAAAAGTGAAGAAGGAAGAACTGGCGCAGTTCCTCAAGGCTCGTCAGGGAATTGAGATCGATACCAATTCTATCTTCGATATCCAGGTAAAACGCCTGCATGAGTACAAGCGCCAGCAGATGAACCTGCTTTCCGCCATCAACCTGTACCAGGAAATCAAGAACGGCTATGTACCGGAAGAAAAAGTCACCATCATCTTCGGTGCTAAAGCCGCTCCGGCCTATATCCTGGCCAAGGACATCATCCACGCTATTCTTGTCTTCTCCAAGATCGTGGAAAATGACCCTGTCGCTTCCAGGTACATGCAGGTAGTCATGGTTGAAAACTATGATGTCACCTGTGCCGAAAAACTGATCCCGGCTGCCGATATCTCCGAGCAGATTTCCCTGGCTTCCAAGGAAGCTTCCGGAACGTCCAACATGAAGTTCATGCTCAACGGTGCGGTAACCCTCGGTACAGATGATGGCGCCAACGTCGAAATCCACCAGCTGGTCGGCGATGACAACATCTTCATCTTCGGTGTAGACAGCGATACCGTCATCGAGCATTACGAAAAGGCAGACTATCATCCAGAAACTATCCTGAAAGAGGACAAGAACATCGACAAGATCGTTGACTTCCTGGTTGGCGAAGAAATGATGACTTACGGCGATCCGGAATGCCTCAACCGCCTGCATCATGACCTGGTTACCAAAGACTGGTTCATGGCCCTGCTGGACCTGGATGCCTACATGGATACCCGTAAGAAAGCTTATGCAGCCTACAAAGACCAGAAGAACTGGGCAAAGATGGCTTTAACCAACATCGCCATGGCCGGCTTCTTCTCCTCTGACCGTACAATCGCGCAATACAACAACGACATCTGGAAACTGAAAGATCTCGACGTGTATGCCGATGAAGACGAACCATCCAAGACCGCAATGGAAATCAAGGCTGAAGCCAAAGCAGCAAAAGCTGAAGCGAAAGCCGACAAAAAAGCAGATAAAGCTGATGCCAAAGCGGCTAAGAAAGCTTCCAAGTAGTCTGGCTGCTTCGTAACACCAGAAAAAGATTTACAGCCCAGATGGCCGGACCCATTTCAACCCCCGGATCCGATCGGTCCGAAGAATCTGTACACCGCGGCCGGCTATCTCGCTTTCTGTTTCAAACCAGCTGCCTCCCGCTTACAGGATGAGGATTGTCCTGAAACTGAATAAAGCTTTTCCATAAGCAGTCCTCAAAACCATAAGCAAAGGCAGTTCTATAGTAAAAACCATAACGAAAGTAAAAAGTTTCCGCCAAAACTTAAGGCAGCCAATGACTGCCCTTTACTGACCGTATCTTTGCACCTGACTCTGTATTCCCGAGCCGGGTGCTTTTTTTGTGGCAAAAGGACGGAACTGGGGTGTTAAGCCTTGGAGCTTTCATCACCAGTCCTCGACCAGCTGTCACAGCTCTCTACAAAACCCTTGTCATCTAAAAAACTCTTACAGCCGCTTTTGAGATTCGGTCGTAAGTCATCCTGTAATAAGTAATGAACGGCCTCAAGCATCCAGCCAGACTATCGCTGTGGATGGCTGTTCCAGCTGCCATGAATAGAACATCACATTGCGCGATGGGATCGTTTTTTTTTGCTCCAGATGAGGGAAAAGATCAGCCTCAATCGTCTGCCCGTAAGGCAAAGCGGACGGCCCCTAAATCCGTCGAATGCAGTCCATCCCGCCTTGTTTGTTTTCATCGCGGCCTGGAAGCCGGTCCAGACTGCTTTTCCCGGCTGCACGAAGAAAGCCCCTTGTTCGTGCAAAAGAAGCGCGCGGGAAAGCCGGAAAGCGGGGAAGCAGGCAAAAAAAATGACAAGCCAAAAGAGAAGCAGAAGATAAGATGCTCCTTCGCTTCAATTCGGGGTGAATCGATTTCAACCTTTTTTCAGCGTTAGTCTGCGAAACTGTTTATTTTCGTCATGAAATCTTCATCCGACCGCCGGGAAGCACAAAAATGATGGATAAAATACCGTTTTTTGAAAATGAGCAATGGAAACAGCCATTGGCATCGATGCTCATCTTTGAATCGCCAGGCAAAAAGCAATAAAAAGCGGATCGGGCCAGAAACTGAGCGAATCGGATTCAAAAATCAAATCTTCGCGGATGCGTACCGGAAAAATCGGGAGCACTGACCGTTTTCTGCCATTATGGGATCAAACAGAATTTTTAGGGTATCGCTTCGTAAAAAATGCCTGGGAAAGCAAAAAAACAGTATCACTATCACATGTTTTCAACGCCCGAAAAAAAGATGTGATTTATAAAAAGTGAGTGATTTTTGGACATTTTTTGGTGTGACCAATGATATTCCTGGGACAGCCTGAGCGGCTGTTTTTATGGCTTGAAAGGTATAAACAGGCGAAATAATTACAATCTTCAAAATTTGCGACCTGAAAGCGGTTATATTCGCTTTCATCAGATTCGCTTGATCATCGAATGAAATTATGATGAATCGGCCATCTTGAAAATTTTGAGAACGATTCTAAAAATATGTACTAATTGAAGAAAGTCTTTACTTTTGCGAAAGTCTAAATTGATCTTGAGTCAAGTAAAATGAAAAATATTCTGAAGAAAAACCGAAAAAAAGATAGAATTGGCATTTTGTTTGGGGTAATCTAAGGCTGTAACCAAACCTTAAACAAGTGCTCAAAAGTTGATTGGAAATGAAAAATTCCGATCAAAAAATTTTAAAGAGTATTGAAAACGATCCCATTAATTGAAATGTTAGATCGGAATGATATAAACAGCCGACCAAACAGTGAAAAATATGTCTGATTTAGCCTGCAACAATGGATTGAAGACGAAACAGGAGGCGTACATGGCAAAAGACAGACTGAAACGCTCCTCAAGAATGGAACTTCTTGAACTTCTCTCCAGGCAGATGGAACTCAACAGCAAGCTGCAGGAAGAAAACGAGCAGCTCAAGAAAGAACTCGAAGACCGGACCATCCGGATTGAAAACTCCGGCACCCTGGCTGAAGCAGCCTTGAAGCTTTCAGGCATTTTTGAAGCGGCAGACAAAGCCGCAAAGATCTATCAGGAAGCCCTGGCCCAAAACAGCCAGGCAAAAACCCTGAATGATCCTTCAGATTCAGGTATCGATTCAAGCACCGATTTTTTAACCGAAAAAAACCGAACAGATATATACCAGGATCCAGCCAGCCAGGACAGTTCTTCAACGGCAATCCTCCAGCCTGAAGAAACCGTACTGGATGAGTCAGGCCAGAATACATCGGCCGCTTATCGGGAGGCGGCAAGTCATGAAGGAGCCTGACAAGCTGGATGGCTACACTCCCACTAAGGAGGAAGTCGACCGGGAGCTGAAACGGGTCAAGCATCGCAAGAAGTATGTACAGACTCTGCGAAGCACCATTTACATCCTGGTCACGGTCGCGGCCTTCGCAATTCTGGCCGCGACCCTCTGGATGCCGGTTCTTGAAGTCTATGGAAGCTCGATGGCTCCCTCGCTCAATGAAGGCGAGCTGATTGCTTCCGTCAAGACCTCTGATTTTACGACAGGCGATGTCATTGCGTTTTACTTCAACAACAAGATCCTAGTAAAAAGAGTCATCGCCGGCCCGGGTGACTGGGTCGACATTGAGCAGGATGGAACGGTCCTGGTCAACGGTGAACCAATCGATGAACCTTACGTTGAAGAACTCGCCTATGGCGATACGGATATTGACCTGCCCTACCAGGTCCCTGATGCCCGCTGGTTTGTGATGGGCGACCATCGCAGCGTCTCGGTGGATTCGCGCAGCAAGTCAATCGGCCCGGTTTCGGAAGAACAGGTTGTCGGCAAGCTGGTGTATCGCGTCTGGCCGCTGAAAGACATTGGCAGCATCGAATGAAAGGATGGAGCGACATGAAACCCAAACCCAAAAAGGAGTTTTTAACCAGAAGGCGCTGGAAGCACTGTGTTCAGGCTCTGTCCTGCCTGGTGGTCTTCTGTACCGTGTATATGCTGATCCTGCCGGTCATCACCCTGGAAGCGAAAAGCTATTGCGGCAAAGAGGAACACAGCCATTCGCCTGACTGCTTTATCGAAATTGACCAGTGCGGTTTGATCGAACATGAACATGACGAGTTCTGCTACGACGATGAAGGCAGCCTGGTCTGCCCGCTGGATGAGCATATTCATGATGACAGCTGCTCTGATCGCATTCTTGAGTGCGGAAAGACAGAGCATAAGCATGAACTGATCTGCTTCTCCAACCCGGAAGCCGACCTTGACAAGCCGGAAAACTGGGAAAAGAAAATCGATGAAATCAAGACTGACAACCCTGATTTCACAAAGCGACAACTGATCACAGCCATCGCTAAAAGCCAGGAAGGGCAAAAAGAAAGCCTGGACAACTACAAAGTCCAGGACGAAACAGTTAAAAAAGGAATCAGCCGGTACGGCATATGGGATGACGATCCATATGAAGACTGGTCAGGAGCATTTGCGAGATTTGTTCTGAGCTACTCAGGCTTTGAAGATGAGCTGACAACTTATCCCAAAGATACGGACGAATGGCTCGAACAGCTAAATAAGGAAGAAAAACTTCTCCCGGTTCTTGACGGGAAGCAGGGAGATGTACTCTTCGCCTATACCGAACAGGACGAGTTAAAAGCGGGAATCATTACTGACAATAATGATGAACGCATAACCGCCATCATGGGTGACTGGCAGGATAAAGTAAGCCGCCAGACATTCCAGATCGATGATTCAAATCTGCATTCCATCTTTAAAATCACTCCTGATGATCCTGACAAAAATCAAAAGGACAGTGAAGATGAAAACAGGAGCAATGATCAGTTTGACAAAACTGATCAGGCTTCTGATCCAGACCAAAATAAAGATCAGAGCAGCAGCTCTGAAGATTCCAACGACAACCCCGCAGGGCCGGCTGATTTTACGGAATCGAATGGAAAATTCAATTCCTCATTCAATGATACCAGTGATGAAGACACATCGAAAGGCGATGACAACAAAACATCACAATCAAACGAAAACAGCAATGATCCTGACGGAAAAGAATCAGATGAAAAGAATGTAACTGACAGCTTGAAAGATAAATCTGAAAACTCATCAGATTCCAGCAGTGAAGACGAATCCAACAAACCTGGCAAGTCAGATTCAACAGATGATATCAGCTCTTCAGAAAAAGACGATTCACAAAACAGCTCTGAAAATTCTAAAACGGATGCCGATTCTGAGAATTCATCTGATGACTCCAGCGAAGATGAAAAGAATGGTGAAGAAGTAGATGACCCCCAAACCAGTGAGGATGAAAACGATGCTTCACAATCAGAAGATGAATTAAAAGACCAGGACAGCCAGGAAAACGCAGATGAAGCTGAAACCTACACCAAGGAAGCCACAGCTGAAGATGGAACGATTATTAAGGCGAGCTGGCCAGCGGGAGCTTTTGAAGATGACAGTAAGATCCGCCTGCAGGTTGAAGCAGAGGAGTTGACCAAAACTCAGAGAAAGCAAATTGAATCTCACTTGGATAAAGATAAGAGCTACTCTTTTAAGACTTACGATATAGCTTTCTCTTCAGTCAACGATGAAATGGAACTGGAAAAAGTTGAACCGCAAAAACCAGTCACTGTAAATATTGAGATCACAGAAAATACGTATGATCTGGATTCGGACAGCGATGATTCAATGAGTATCTTTCATTTTAAAGATGATGGCAAACTGGAAATTCTTGATAGCCACAGACTGAAAGACAGTCAGGATAAAGCTGCAGAAAGTAAAGAAAACGTTGCTCCAAAGAAAGTAAAAAAGGTAATGCAGAACCAGGAGAGTGATGCGGAAAATAAAACGGAAGTAAATAATACATCTTCAGATGGAAACAAAAACAACAGAACAGTTGCATATCAATTTATCTCTGATAGTTTCTCTTCTTATACGCTACCGTTTTTGAATAGCGGAAATGCTGTTGAAATTTGGAATGACGGTGGCTATCAAAAGCTTGTTTACTATGCAAACGGTACATCTCAGCTGGAAAGCAACCAGTACTTGAAACTGATGGAAGATGTCTATACGCCTAATGGCTGGTCATCAGGAACAATTAGCATTAGTAAAGCATTCCGGCTGGATCTGAATGGCTTTAGTTTGAAGAATACAAAAGTAAATCAGCCCCTGTTCGAAATCGAATCTGGTGGCGACGCGTTAATATTCAGTTCTAAAGCGCTGACTGAAACCGATATGCCTGGTCAAATCACAGGAGCGGGATGGGACTTACAGGCGCATACTATTTACTTTAATTCAAGCAGCAGCACTCAGGTATCGGTACAAAAACCAGGGGTTCTTCAAGTTCAGAGCGGTCCAGAAATAGTGAAAGCTTACAGTAACGCGTCGCTTCGCCTTGAAAATGTAGCACTCTTTGGAAACGGAAACGGAAATGCTCTCTCAATATATAATCAAGCAACCGTTAATCTTGAGAACGCCTATCTTGTAAACAATAAAAGAGGAATATACATCTCTGGCGGAACTCTGAATGTTGAAGATGGTTGGATTGCAAATAATGAAACTTCTGATGGCGGTGCAGGAATTAAAGCAGATATAGACCAAGATACATCGACAACTATCAATCTTGGAACACAAGTTAATCCTGGAATACCAAACGATAAACAGGTGATGGTTGCCAATAACCGAGTAACAAATGCATCAATTAGAACCCATGGAGGTGGAATTCAGCTACGCGGTTCCACGTTAAATGTCAGAAATGCAGCGATTCAGTACAACAGTATTTCTGGAACAGCATGGACATGTGGTGGCGGAATCGCAGCACTCTGCAAGAATTTCTGCCCGGATGATGAGTGGACAGGCGGAACACCTTCTCTAATTAATCTTTATAACGGCGCATTGATTGACCATAATACGGCATCAAATGGTGGTGGAGGGATTTTCCTGCAAGGACCACGAAATGGCAGCTTAGTCTATCAAGCTCATAACAATCATGCAGGAGCTATAACCTACCCGACACCTTATGAAAATGCTTCAAAACTCTTTATGTATGGCGGAAAAATTTCAAACAATATTGCAGAAGCAAATGAAGGGGGCGGAATTCACCAGGCAGCAGAATACGGCAGCTACGCTTATCTCTTTGCAGGTGAAATTAGTAATAACGAGACTCACACTAGTGCCCACTGGGGCGGTGGCGGAATGTTCGTTGGTGAGAATTCCTATTTGATCCTGCCAAATGGTGCTGGCATTTCCAATAACGAAGCTCAGGGATTGGGTGGTGGAATTGCTGCCTGCTCAACAGGAAATATTCTTTTCGATGAAAACGTGGTTTCTGCATTGAATAAGAGCCATGCGTCTGCATGGACGGGAGAAGCAACGGCCAAGCCTAATGACCGATTGTATGCCCAGGGTAAAGATGGCTTCAAAAATGAAGGGGATGCCCGAGACTTCTTCTCCTGTCTGTACGCAACCATTTCTGCATTAATGCCCGAAGGTTTTGAAGGAGCAAACTGGACAGGTGTAGTCGATGGCAATCCTGTCAGCAAAATTAATACTGGAACGCTCACTGCGAATCAAATTATGGGACTGATCAACGAAGCTCCGAAAGCTTTACAGGAAGCTGCTCTTAAATCGAGAGCGTTAAGAATTGTTGATAACAAATCCAGTATTCACGGCGGAGGAATTCTGGTTAACGGCTACATGATTGGTGGAGATGTTGAGTTCCAGAAAACTGGTCCGACTGTGACTTTCAAGGCGGACAAACAGCTTCTGGATAAAAACGGAAAGAACACGAATCTAGGAAACAACATATTTGAGTTTGAGCTTTATCGGAAAAATAAAAGTGGCAGCTCAGAGCTTATTGCTACAGGCAAAAATGATTCGAACGGAGTGATTACTTTTCAGCCTCCTTTCGTTCTTGATCCTGAGCTTCCACAAACTGTAGAAAACGGAATTTCGGTTTCTGGCGTACGGACGTTTGTGATGAAGGAAAAAAAGAATGCTTCCTCTTCCTTTATTATGAGCGATGAAGAATATGAGATTACGATCCCTTATACAACAACATTTACTTATGTAATGACTTACCCAGTTTACGACGAAAATGGAAACAAAACCAAAGACGTCAGGGTATTCAAAGCGGATACAGAAATCAAAGATACTGTCAATATCAATGGAATTCAGATTCAACGTCAGGTTAAGCGCAAGAGTGATGGAACGATTATTAATCACACGTATAACCAAGTAAGCAACGATCTCCCAGGAAGCTCAATGAAGAACTATACCTTCTATCTGGATCCAGGAACTGAGGATTTCATAAACCGAATGATTCCTAACAAAAGCATTACTGTCAGAAAAATCTGGCAGGATGCAAATGGAAATGTACTGGAAGGAACAAATATTCCTGATGAAACAATTAAATTCCAACTTTACCGAAGAAAAGCCGGCCAGGAATGGGAAAGTGTTCCATCGGGTGTAATTATACTTCCAAATAATAAAGAGGGGAAGAAAGAGTGGGAATACACCTTCACCGAATTGGATGGCAACTATGAATACAAAGTGGAAGAAACAGAGGGGAGCCTGTTATATGAATCCTCTTCTTCATCTTCCTATTACTCAGATTCAGTTGAATACTGGGTCAAAGCAAACACAATTGTTCCAGGAAATAAGTATCTGATCGGCTCTAAAAATGCTGACAACCAAATTGTTCTACTGGACGGATCCCAAGGCGGTAAAGCTAGTGCAAACAGAGTTGATGAAAGTGAAACTGTTAACACCGACCAAATAGCAAGAACTGTTCAGGCGGAAGGAAGAACTTGGGAGGACGTGTTTAAATACTCTCCCGGTAATAATGTGGTTTTTACCGCTGAGAATTTAACATTTACATCAAACAATCAGGGAATAGCTCTTAAATCTCCATCTCCAGTAGAAACCTATACACGAGCAGAAAAATATGACAATCAAAGCGTAGTTATTTCTGGATTAATGTTCAGCAGCAAGGACCAACTACAGAATGAAAGTGGACCTATAGAACTTGATTCTGCAAGCCATAGTATTAAGCAAAGTAAATTCAACTATAGCGGATTGATAGAATACAGGTTTGACACTTCCAGGAATTGGTTCAGTTCAACCACGAAAATTACTGATGGTAATCCTGTATTTCTTTATGAAAAAAGGACTCTAACCCAAGTGGATCAGACTAACACGGTATGGACGTTTACCAACAAAAAGAAAGATAAATATCAGCTCAACTTAACTAAGCAGGATGGACAGACAAAAGTCCCATTATCTGATGTAAAGTTTGAACTTTATACAGACCAAAGCTGTTCGAATAAGCTCCGATTTACTTATGATGCAGGCAATCACCTTTATTCAGCAGATGCAGCAGGAAATATTGAGCAGCTATCAACAGATGATAATGGAAAGATTTCGATCAAAAACTTATCTTTGGGTACTTATTATCTGAAAGAAGTTGGTGCCCCAGAGGGCTATGTTCCTATTAAAGGGGTAATTCAAATCGAAATAAGTCAACAAGCTGATGAAGCAGACGGAAAGGCTGATATGCAAATAACGGCGGATCCAATCTATAACTACGAGGCCTATGAATTACCAGAAACTGGTGGTTCAGGAACACAATGGCTTACTTATGGCGGATTAATGCTAATGGCTGGCAGCGGCCTGTATCAGACCCGGCAAGCCAGGCGCCGAAAGGCAGGTGGATGAATGTCAGAATGACAATGACGAACCATCCACAGCAATAACCCAGATTTACCGAAAAAAGCGGAACGATAAAACCGGAAAGGCAGGTGAAGACTAGCTTGCCTTTACGGCCCGCTTTCTTCAAAGAAGTCCAATTGGCACTATTCAAAAACAAAATCCATCGATTGAATGCTGTGAAAGATGGATCAAAACGCAAAGCTAAAACATGCCTGGGCTTCTTATACAAAAGATCAGTATTCAAATACTGATTATCAACAGAAAACTCTATGTAAAAGAGGAAAGGAAACGAAAATGAAAACAAAGAAAATGCTTCTCTCTGCAGCAATCGCACTGAGCACTGCTTTAACTCCTGTAGCAGCAATGGCAATCCAGAGCCCTGTATTTGCTGAAACCATTAACTCGGATAATCCGGATTCAGCTCCCCATGTGATTACAATCACAACTACAGTAGAAAATCCTAAATATACTGCTTACCAGATCTTCAAAGGTTCTGCCATTCAGAACCAAAGCGTCTTGGCAAATGTAACTTGGGGTTCTAATGTTGATACATCCAAGGAAGGTTTCCAAACTAAACTTGGACAACTTTCGTTTTTGAACGGTAAGCAAGGAACTGGCGAGTCCAACGCGTTCACAGCTCAGGATGTTGCAAATGCTATGTCCTCTGACACTGAAGCTCATGCTAAAGAATTTGCAATCATGATTAACGAATTTCTCACTGGAACGGGAGTTGATTCCGAAACTACAGATGAAGGAACGAAAATCTCTGTAACTGGTGATGGTTATTACCTGATTAAAGATGGTACAGATGCTCCTGCGACTCAGCTGCCAACTCGCTTTATTATGAAAGTTGTGAATAATGTGACTGTAGAGCCAAAGGTTTCAGGCGTTCCGGATAGGGAGAAAAAAGTTAAAGAAAATACGAAAGAAATCGAAAAAAGTGGAAACGGTAATCCTATAAATCCAGAGATTGTAAGTCCAGGCTATAACGACGTGGCAGACTACAGCATTGGCGACAGTGTTCCATTTGAATTAGGAGCGGTTATTCCTGATCTCACTGAATTCAGCAATTATGTAATGACTTTCCACGATACATATGATGAAGGCTTCACAGTAAATACAGATAATATCAAAGTCTACGCAGTGGATTCGACAAATGCGCCACAAGGCACAGAAATTACCAGTGGATTCACTATTACAGAAACAAAGACCGACGATAAAGTCACAGGCTTTGATGTAAAAGTTAACGTGAAATCTAACGAAAATGCATTGACCTACGGAGTTGGTGAAAATAGCAAGTCGCTTACCCAAGGTGTTAAACTTATTGTTCGCTTCGAAGCGACTTTAAACGGAAATGCAAAATTGAACAAAGTGGGTAATGAAAACCGCTATGTCTTGGAATATACCAATAACCCAAGTACCGGCGGTACTGGAAGAACGACTGAAGATAAAGTAGTCGTTTTCACATACACAATGAAGTTCGATAAGGTTGATTCCGGGGAAGGTAAAGCACCTCTGTCTGGTGCTAAGTTCAAACTCTACAGAGTAAATGGAAACAATAACGAATATTTAAAAGTTACCGGTGAAAAAGGTGCTTATAAAGTTGATGGATGGACCACTAATGAGGAAGAAGCCTCTGAACTTGAAGGAGCTGGAACAAATTCCAATGAATTCATCATTCATGGTCTTGATGACGGACATTATAAACTCAAAGAAACAGTTGCTCCAGAAGGATATAACCTGCCATCAAATGACCTGGATATTTATTTAGCAGCAAATACCCATAATAACCAGAACTATGATGGAACTCCGGGAAATGCCATTGGAGCTATCAAAGTAGGAACTACAGAGATTGCTTTCACTGGTGAAAATGCAAATAAAGATGTTGATAAGGTTAATGTAGAAAATACAAAGGGCACGAGTTTGCCAGAAACTGGTGGCATGGGAACTACTATGCTGTATGCCGCTGGTGCAATCATGGTAGGTGGAGCAGCTGTTCTGCTTGTAACAAACAAAAGAATGAAGAAACAGGATTAATCATTCTAGCTAATTCAAGCGATAACTAAAGAACAAACCGAAGGAGTCAGACTCCTTCAGTTTGTAAAGTCCAGGTCGCAAGAACTGGGCTTTACAAACTGTCTGGTAGATTAGGAAGGCAAAGTTGGTATGAAATTCCTGAAAAAAAATCTGTTAACGATTCTGTTAGGATTGATTTTCATAGCTGGTCTGGGCATGATTTGTTATCCGACTTTCGCAAACTGGTGGAATTCGTGGAACTCGTTCCGGATTGGGGAAGCCTATGAAAAAGAAATTGAAGCAATGTCTTCAGAAGATTTAGAGAATTTCTTATCAAAAGCAGAAGTTTATAATGCTGAATTGCCTGATAAAGCGAACCGATTCTGGCCCTCAAACGAAGAGAATGAACGATATAACGATATTTTAGATGTGAGTGGATCTGGAGTAATGGGTACGGTGGTTATTCCTTCAGTAAAAATTGAGCTGCCGATTTATCACGGAACATCCGAAGAAGTTCTGGCAGTTGGTGCGGGCCATTTGGAAGGCTCATCACTGCCGATTGGTGGAACTGGAACTCATACGGTGATTACTGGTCACCGGGGACTTCCATCCGCAAAGCTATTTACGGATCTGGACCAGGTTGTTGAAGGGGATTATGTCATTTTGAAGGTCCTCAATGAGACTTTAACCTATCAGATCGACACGATTCGGATTGTTTTGCCAGAAGAGGTTGAGTCGCTCGCGATCGATCCTGAACAGGATTTATGCACTTTAGTGACCTGTACGCCTTATGGAGTGAATACCCATCGCATGCTTTTGACAGGTCATCGCGTTGAAAACCTGAAAGAGTGGACAGCGGTTGCAGATGCTCATCAGGTAGATGCAAAGATGGTTGCTTTGTTTATCGCCATTCCAATTCTGATTTTGCTGTTTATTGTTTTGATGGTCCGCAGCCGGCGGCCGAAAGGAGAACCTGATGAAAAAGCTTAAATGTCTTCTGGCCGTTGTACTGTCGCTGGTGCTGTTTGGAGGGCCTTTAATGTTTGCTGGTGAGAATGCCATCTACGCCAAAGAACAGCTGGACCTGGATGAAAAGGGCTCGTTAACCCTGGTTGTCCGGGATAATAACAAAGATCCGGTTCCAGGCGGATCGGTAACGATTTATCATGTCGCTTCTATTACCCAGGAAAATGGAGAAGCGTTCTGGACCCTGACTCCAGAGTTTGAAAAATCCAATGCGAATCTTTCCAATCCGGAAAGCCGCTACGTGGTGGCTTATCTTGAAGACTGGACCAAGCGTCATGATGTTCCGGGCCGCACCCAGAACATTCCGGCCAATGGTGTTACAACATTTACCGATATGCCTTTAGGCTTATACCTGGTTGTGCAAAATGAAGCTGCCCCTGGCTATAAAGCGATGACTTCTTTCCTGATTTCGGTACCCGCTGTCAATAAAGATGGCACTTATGAATATGATGTGTATGCTTTTCCAAAAGCGGATCCCGTAAAGAAAGATGAGCCGCCTTACACTCCGGATGAACCAGATGAACCAAATACGCCCAACATTCCGGATAAGCCCAGTACTTACAATCCGCCAAATAACACGACAACTACCACTACAACCACAACGACGACCAACCGGATTATTGAAAATACCACGACTAAGGATCAGGTAATTAACCGGACCAAGGCCAGCACTAACACTGCACAGGAAACAAACTTCATGCAGTGGACAGGCATTGCGCTGATCAGCGGACTGTTCCTGTTCCTGTTTGTAACGGGAAGCAAAAAGCGGACGAAAAAGTCATAAGCCAGAACCCAAAAATAAAGTTTACTGGCACGAAGGGATCGACTTTCCTGTCCTGTTAATGGCGTCCATGAGCTTTAACGATGAACAATGATTCAGGATTGAAAAGGAGAGCAATGTAAAGAAAAAGCATTTTGCTTTCCTTTGGCACCTCCCCGATCAACTGCGATACAGCCATACTCCAGGCGCTTCTCTTTTGCACTCAGGGAAAACTGCTGTCTGAAGCAATCTGCAGCAGTCCAGATAATTCCTGCAAACCCTCTGTTCAAATTTTCTGTTAATATATCTCTATTAATATTTAATATAAGGAAAGAAACAGGTAGGTTTCCGGCAGGATTCCAGGGTGATTTTCAGGAATCTGGAGCTCATCGAATCAAACGCTTAATCCAATAAAACCAAAGAAGCAGGTCCTTCAGAAGTGAATATCTGGAGAACCTGCTTCCTTTCGTATGAAATGAACTGGCTAAATTGGGGACTTGCTGGCGGGGGATGACAGCGAGGCAGTTGGAAATTGGCGAGCGGCTGTTCTCTAATGACTGTGATGCTTTCCGGAGCAGCTCGGTCTCAGAATTTTGGTGCTGGCAAGGCGTATCAAAGCCGGTTTATCCTTTAGCTGGTTCTGATCGTTTTAGCAGAAGGGCTCTGAATGCACTGGCGGCTTTGGGGGGCAGCTTTCTGACCCAGTAATTGGATATCAGGGAATGGACCCGGGCAGAATGTGAGAAGCTGCCTTTGTTTGGGTAAGATCCGTTACCAGTCGGTTTTGAAGCCGAATGGAATAGATGAATGCGTATAGAAATGGACATCTATATGGGTATTCCGTTTCAACTGCCTGAAGGCTCAGTAGGGAATTACCGGATCCTGAATCTTCTGAATTCCGGACAGATTTGTTCTGGCTAAGGCAGTGGCTTGGCTCCGGTCAAAGTATGAGCTGTCTGAAACAAGGCTGCCCAGATCAGGCCGGATCTGAGCACACACTTTTAAAGGCGCCATGCGAACGACTGCCGGATTCAGGACTGGACTTTGGATTCGCCCGTAGAAGGACGATTTGATCTACTCCGCCGCTGGGGTTTATTGCTGGGAAATGGAAACATGCTGATACAAGCCGAAAATCTTGTTTTTAACCGATAGCTTTG
>Charlie_p1__coassemble_162_pt1 | contig 46828 bp, 39 predicted proteins | sample Charlie_p1__metabat2_high_PE_014 | metagenome-assembled genome bin Charlie_p1
ACTGACTCTTAATCAGTGGGTCTAGGGTTCGAATCCCTAAGGATCCACCATCTTGAATGCACAAGCCGTATTCGTCTGAATACGGCTTTTTTCTGTCCAGTCCTTCCCGGTTTTTCCGGCTTTGCTGCATTCGGCAACATATTTTCTGCCTGGAAGCTGCTCGCCCGGCAGTCGTGAATTTTTGCGATTTCTGTCTTGCATTCCCGACAGTCTGTGCTAATATAGACGAGCAGTCACTGGATCCTTAGCTCAGCTGGCAGAGCAACTGACTCTTAATCAGTGGGTCTAGGGTTCGAATCCCTAAGGATCCACCAGTGTGAAGACTACGCCGCATCCCAGAAGATGCGGCGTTTTTTCATGTTTCTATTTGTTTTTTTCTTTTTGCCCGGCATCTCTTTTATGGATTTTTCCTTTGCCTCTTTGCCATTGCTTCCAGCTGATCTGCCTGATTCTCTTTTCCATGGCGCAGTTTTCTGCCTTTTTCAGACCATTCAATGCTTTCTGCTCTATATTCGGTCTCCTGAAATCTGAAAAAAACAGCAGGCTGTTAATCCTGATCTGGATTTTTCAGAGTTTTTTCCCGGGCGCTGCTTCTTTCAAAACGACTGGTAATGAAAATATGGGATTCTTATTGAATTTTCCCTGCAAATCGTTTACGTTTTCAAAGTTTCTTTGCCCTTCTGTTGTTTTCACGATGTGTGAATCAGTGTAAATTGGAAGAGAAAGAAATTTACGGTCTGCAGTGCGCTGCTCTTTCTTTTCGGCCAGATCCTGCCTGGACCTGGTTTCTGGTGCAGGTTTCAAAAAACGGACCAGCTACAAACCGGCCAGAAAAGATAAAAGAATATTTCTAAAGATGGCAGCTGGAAAGTCCGGAGCCAGAAAGCTGTCATGACTTTCGTCCGGGCAGGCCATGCAGATCAAATCAATACAGACAGCAGTAAAAAAGACTGAACAGATAAGCATTAAACAGATAAAAACGAAAGAGAACGGGCAGATCATCCAGAAGCCTGCAAAATTCTTGCAGGAAACAAGGCCGAAAGCCATCTGGACATCTGCTTTTTGGGGGATGGATGGATATGAAACTTTATGTAATGCGTCATGGCGAAACAAACCGGAACAAACTGAATCATGTACTTGGCCGCAGCGATCTGCCGCTTAATGAAAAAGGGCTGAGCCAGGCCGACATGGCAGGAAGAAAGCTGAAGGATATTCACTTTGACGCGATTTATTCTTCCCCAATGAAGCGGGCCTGCCAGACCGCCTGGTCGGTGGTCCGTCACCAGACCAATCCAGCGCCGGTCCTGGTGGATGACCGGCTGATTGAACAGAATTTTGGCGAATTCGAAGGTTTCAGCCGGGACGATGAGCGCTACCAGAAAGAGAAAAGAGACTATTTCAAGCCGTTTAAAGGCGGAGAATCATTTCTCGATGTCGCCGCCCGGGTCTATTGCTTCCTGGATGACCTGGCCAGGGAATCGGTACGCAGCGATCGTGAGAACATCCTGATTACTACCCATGGTGGTATTCTACGGGTAATTGAAAACTATTTTTCAGGCATGGAAAACGAAGAATTTACAAGATTTTTTGCCAGCAACTGCGAAGTTCGCTGCTATGACTTTCCTAAGAAAGACCGCGACACACTCAAGCCCCTTGATGATTTCCAGCTGCGCAGACTGGAGTCGTCGATTCCAAAGCTGCAGCAGGAAAAAGAAGCGGAGGATCTTTCAAAACGCTACGTTTCCGGCCTGCACATTAAAGGAATCACTAACGAATGCAAACACTGACCACTGGAATCCTGGCTCACGTTGATGCCGGCAAGACGACCTGTATTGAAAGCATGCTTTTTGATGCGGGTACAATCCGTAAAGCCGGGCGCGTTGATCACCAGGATTCATTTCTGGATTATGACGAAATGGAGCGCAAGCGCGGCATCACGATTTATTCCAAGCAGGCAAGCCTCGTCTGGAAAGATACCCGCATTAACCTGCTCGATACGCCCGGCCACGCGGATTTTTCGGCGGAAATGGAACGGGTATTGTCTGTGCTGGACTGTGCCATTGTGCTGGTCAGCGCTCTGGACGGCGTTCAGTCCCATACCCGGACGATCTGGAAATGCCTTGACGCCTATAAAGTGCCAGCCTTTCTCTTTATCAACAAGATGGATATTGCTCATCACGAAAAAAAGGAACTGCTGGCCGATCTGGCAAAGAACCTGGATGAGCGAATTGTTGATTTAAGCGCTGAAAACTGGATTGAAGATTTTGCGGCCCTGGATGAAGATCTGCTGGAGGAATTTGTCTCCAGCGGTACGCTGGCCTCTTCTTCAATCGCTGCGGCTGTTATGGAGCGCAAGGCTTTTCCGGTTCTTTTTGGATCCGCGCTGAAAAATGAAGGAATTCCAGAGCTGCTCGATGCCCTGGTCCGTTTCAGTGCGCCCAGAACCTATCCAGACCAGTTTGGAGCCCGGGTATTCAAAATTACCAGCGATGAAACTTCCGTTCCCCTTGTCCATTTGAAAATCACCGGCGGAACTTTAAAAGTGCGGGATGAAATCAACGGACAGAAAGTTGACCAGATCCGCCGCTATCAGGGCAGCAGCTTTGAAACTCTGCCTCAGGCTTCGGCCGGCGAAATCGTGGCTGTAAAAGGCCTGAAAGATCTGGCCCCTGGCGATGGCCTGGGTTTTGAAACAGGCCTGAATCAGACGCTTCTGACCCCTGCCCTTTTTTACGAGCTGATTTTGCCGGATGGTGTGGATCCGGTTTTTATGATGGGGTTCATGCGGGTCTTAATGATGGAAGATCCGCTTTTGCAGGTCGAGTTTAATGAGCAGAACCAGTCTATCGCCGTTCATCTGATGGGTGCGATCCAGAAAGAGGTCCTGCGCAAAAAGATCCTGGACAAATCCGGCATCCAGGTCGAGTTTGGCCCGGGCAAAATCGTCTATAAAGAAACAATCGCTGCACCGGTCTTTGGATACGGGCATTTTGAGCCGCTGCGCCATTATGCCGAAGTTCACGTGCAAATTGAACCGGCTGCACGCAATTCGGGAATCTCGTTTTCCTCAAAGCTTTCCCGGGATGTACTCTCGCTCAACTGGCAGCGGCTGATTCTCTCTTCCCTGGCCGACTGGAAAATCCCCGGCATTCTGACTGGCTCACAGCTGACTGATGTAAAAATCACCCTGGTCAATGGCCGGGCTCATCAAAAGCATACGTCCGGCGGTGATTTCAGGCAGGCTGCCCGCCGCGCCGTGCGCCAGGGACTGATGAAAGCTGAAAACCTTTTGCTTGAACCTTATTTCAGCTTTGAGATCCACACCGATCCGCAGTATCTTGCTTCCATCCTCTACCAGCTTGAAACACGGAAAGCCTCAGTCAAAGTCGACGAACTCGAAAACGGCACCAATGTCATCACGGGAAAAGGACCAGTGCGCACACTGCTGAATTTTCAGGAAGAGCTGGCCCGCTTGTCAAAAGGCAGTGCCTCTCTGGCTCTCGAAAATGACGGATATGATGTGTGCCAGGATGCACAGGAAATCATTGAAGAAGCCGGCTATGACCCGGCCCTGGACCGCCGCAACCCGACCGGTTCGGTATTCTGCCATAATGGTTCAGGCGAAATTGTCGAATGGGACCAGGTTGAAGAAAACCTCCATATTCCCATCGAAAGCGAACGCTCCCACAATGGCTGGCCCAGCATGAATTCCGGGCACGTCAGCGAGCAGGAACTTAAAAAGGTCTTTGCCCAGGCCGGAGGATCCAACCGCAGCGAAAAGAAAGAAAGCCAGCGGCGAATGGATGAAAAGAAGAAAAAGAAGCGTACTGAACTCTCGCTGGAACCTTCAAAGATTGTTCAGTCCAGTCACCTTCCCACCTGTCTGATTGTCGATGGCTACAACATGATCTATTCATGGCCAGAACTTAAAACCCTGGCTTCCCATTCGCTTTTTGCAGCGCGCGAAGAACTGATCTCCCTGCTGGTCAACTATTCGGGCTATAAAGGCTATTCCCTGATTGTTGTTTTTGATGGCTTGCGCACGAAAGGAAATGCAGGTTCGAGATCTAACAGCGGCTCTTCGACCATTGTCTACACGCCCTATGGTATGAGTGCCGATGCTTATATTGAGAAAAAAGTCCATGATCTGCGCGGCAAATTCCAGTGTATTGCTGCAACCAGCGATGCCCTCATCCAGAATTCCGTCCTCTCCCATGGTGCGAGACGAATTTCCGCCAGGGAACTGGAATCAGCTGTCCGCTCTGTAAACAAAGAGGCATTCAAAGCTTTGCGGCCTTGACTGAAGCAAAGACTGCCTGCCAGGTCTGTTTCCAGCCAGGCGACTTCCCCATCTGGAATCCATGAACCTTTACAGCACAAAAAATCAGGAGGATCCATGCTCTTAACATGCTGATCCTCCTGATTATTTTTTATTTCAGTGCTCTTTGTCTGAGGCTTTCTCTTGCCTGATCTGCCTGATTATCGATTATTCAACCGGGCAGCCAAGTTCCTGCAGGATGGACTTGCAGGTATCATAATTGGCTTCCATCAGGTTCTGGAGCGTATAAACTTCGCAGGATTCCTTCTGGGCTCCAACCAGTGCATAAACGTTGTTGACATTGTTGACCATTTCGCTGAGCTCCCCGCGATCATCTGTCCAGGCGTTGACAATCTGGTAGCCGTCATTCTGCAGCTGGCCTGTTTCCGCATAATAAACCGAAAGCGTATCTTCCGGGCTGGCAAATTTTTCTGCCTTGACCTGGACATCTCCATTTTCATTGGATGCCGTAAAGTGCAGAATATTTCCTTCCTGGGTTTCATCCTTGATGGTGAATCCTTTGCCTGTAAAAGCATCTTTAAAAGCTGTATAGTCCGGGCCATCATGAGCCGGAGCCTGGCTTTCCGTGGTCTGGCTGGTCTGTTCAGTTGTTGTCTGGCTGGATGTTTTTTTTGATGTGTCGTCGGATGATGAACAGCCGGCCAGTGCAATCAGCATGGACAGTGCAGCTGCTCCAAGAACATATTTTTTCATTTTCAGCGTCTCCCCTTTTTGACTGTTTGACGGTTTGCTGGATGCACAAAAAACCGTCTTGACTGTGAACGGCAGGAAGCATCGGCAAATTGCCGGTATTGCTATTCAGATCTTTTTTGACGAGTCTGCCTGCACATCCCTTTACTGATTATCGCATGAATTACCGGATTCCATTCAAAAGAAGAACTGTCACGCGCCAATGCGCGGCATTTTTTAAAGAAGTCTGAAGTGTTTTCTGATTTCCTTGCACCCTGGAGTTTTCCTTTTATTTGGACTGGATTCAGGGCCTGGATCTGCTTTCGCCTTCCGGTTTGCAGAATGTTTCCAATTGTATCTTTTCAGGATGATTCTGTCGTTTCGCGCTGTTCGCAAGCGCTTTCCTCTTTCTTTTATGACTGAAAAAAAGCCTCAGATAAAGATAGTTTTGCTTTTTCAATCTCTGCTGATGCGACTACAATAAGATTGAATGATTTTTAAGGAGGAAACTTACATGCTTCGAATCGGAATGCTGACAAGCGGCGGGGACTGTCAGGCCCTCAACGCCACGATGCGCGCAATTTATTTATCCGCTATGAATAACGCGAAAGAACCTGCTGAGTTTTATGGATTTGAAGACGGCTATAAAGGCCTGATGTATTCCCGCTACACCATGCTTCACCGCAACGATTTTGAGGATATCCTGACCCGCGGCGGAACCATTCTGGGAACCAGCCGTGTCCCGTTCAAGGATATTGACAAGCCGGATCAGTACGGCCACAACAAAGTCGAACTGATGAAAACCACGTACCGCGAACTGGGACTGGATGTCCTGTTTGTTCTTGGCGGTAACGGCTCCATCAAGACGGCCAACCGGCTCAGCCAGGAAGGCCTCAATATCATCGCCATGCCAAAAACCATCGACAATGACTTGTGGGGAACCGACATGACTTTCGGCTTCCAGTCTGCTGTTGATATTGCTACCCGGGCCATTGATGAAATTCATACCACAGCCTCGAGCCACGGCCGCGTATTTATCGTAGAGATTATGGGCCACAAGACCGGCTGGCTGCCGCTCAATGCCGGACTGGCTGGCGGTGCCGATATTATTCTGCTTCCGGAAATTCCTTACAACCTGGATTCCATCATCAAGACCGTCCAGCGCAAAAAGACCAACAACCGCGGATCGTTCATGATCCTGGCTGTGGCTGAAGGCGCGATTTCTGTTGAAGACAAGAAGCTTTCCAAAAAGGAATACCAGAAGAAGCTGCAAAGCTACATTTATCCGTCGGTTTCCTACAAGCTGGCTGCTGAAATCGAAGCGGCCACCGGTAAGGAAGTCCGGGTTACCATTCCAGGCCATACCCAGCGCGGCGGCATGCCGGACGCTTATGACCGCGTTTTTGCCAGCCGTTTAGGCTCTGAAGGCGGAAAAATGGCGTGCAATGGCGAGTTTGGCTTCATGGTCGCCTACAAAAACCGCGAAATCGTCAAAGTCCCGCTTTCTGAAGCGGCCGGCAAGCTTAAACTGGTCGACCCCAATTCCAGCATCATCAAAGAAGCCCGGATGCTTGGCATCAGCTTTGGCGACGAAGACTAGCTTATTTGCCTGATGCATTCGTCAGCCTGCCCAAACTGTCCGGGTGGCCTCGTTCGTTTTTCAATCGATCAGGATTACAATGAATAAAGAGGTACTGTTATGAACAAATTAGATTATCTTATGAATGAAGCCGAAAACCTGGGTACAGATGCTCGACGTGCAGCTCTGTCCCGCATGCTCAAAGCGGAAGAAAACCGTCTTGAAAAGGAAATGATTCCCCTTGATGCCGACCATTCCCAGGCCATCCATGAACTGCGCCAGGAAAGATGCCTGCAGGCCATTGGAGCTGCTGCTGTTGCAGCCGGCGCCATCGCCCTGACTGTTTTTATTGTCAAGAAAGTCAATGCAGGCATTGAAAAGAAAGCCGCAGTTGAAAAAGCCAAGCTTGAAAAAGAGCGCAAGGAAATGATCCAGAAGCTCGCCCGCATTAAAGGAAGAGCCTAGGACACCTGCCCGAGCCCGGCAAGAATCCTTATTTGCAGGCCGCCTGGAAAACAGGCTGTTTGCAAGGCTGGAAAACAGGATAAATCCCCCCATACACAAAATGCCATCAGAAGCCGCTCTGGCTGCTGATGGCATTTTTACTGGCTTTTTCTGATCCTGGATTTCAGATTCTTGAATAGAGAACATGTCGGTAAGTATAGCCGTTTTCGCAGACTTCATCCAGAACTTTCAGGGTATATCGCTTTGGATCAAAATGCGGAAACCAGGTATCCGCCTGGAAGTCGGCATCAATTTCGGTCAGGTAGATTTCATCTGCCGCATCAATCAGCTGGCTGTAAATCGTTCCGCCGCCGATGACAAAAACCGTTTCATCCCGCTTTTGCCATTCTTTAAAAAAGGAATCCAGGTCGGGATAGACTTCAAGTCTCTCTTTTGCAGGAAGAGGGTGGGAGGTAACGACCAGGTGGGGGCGGCCCGGAAGCATGGAGGGCAGGCTTTCAAACGTTCTGCGGCCCATCAGCAGCGCATGATGGCTTGTCTTTTCCCGGAAGAAAGCCAGATCCTTTTTCAGCGCATTTTTCCAGGGCATGTCCCCCTGCCATCCAAGTTCATAATTCTTTCCCACTGCAGCAATCAATGCCAGTTTCATCCCGGTTCCATCCTTTCTGCCAAATCTGTCGCTTTAATTTTTATATTCGTATTCAGCCATCTTCGCAAAAGCGGGCAGGCTTCTGCTTGGATATCCTTAAGCAGACAGCGGTTTTGTTGGCCCTGCTGTTTTCCTGTCCTCTTTTCTGTCTGGAAGGACTCCTTTTTTCAGGCATGAGTCGTCATCCAGAAAAACACCAGGATGGCTATTGGGAAATGGGAAATTTGATTTTTCCCATATGCTGGTAGTTTTCCAGGCGCAGATCCTTGAGTGCGCTGGAATTGTCGAAATCATAGAAATTCTTCACTTCCGGATTGAGCCAGAGTTTTGGTGCCGGCAGCGAACCTTTTTCATGCCAGCGAGCCAGCTGCTCTTTAATTCCATCGACCTGGTTGACATAAATGTGTGCATCCTTGATTGACCAGTCCAGAATCCCCGGTTTCAGGCCGCACACCTGCGCGATCATGCAAAGCAGCACGGCATATTGGGTAACGTTAAAAGGAAGACCCAATGGCACATCACAGGAGCGCTGATGGACCAGCAGGTTGAGCTTGCCATCGGTAATATCCCATTCGCTGCTCCAGACACAGCTTGGCAAAACAGCCGTTTCCATTTCGGCTTCCTGCCACAGGGAGATAACCCGCCGGCGATCTTCCGGATTATTTTTCAAAGAATCGATCAACTTGTCAATCAGTCCATATTTTTTGACTACATAGCCATAGGCGGTGCCAATGGTATGAGCCATGGATGGATCAAAATGCCGCAGGACTCTTCTCGTTTTGACTTCTTTCCAGTCGCCATTCTCATCGATTTCCCACTCATCCCAGATCCGGACATTGCGCTCCTGCAGCCAGCGGACATCATTGCTCTGGGCCTGATAAATCCAGAGCATCTCCAGCACTGCCTGGCGGATAAACAGCTGCTTGGTTGTCAGGATTGGAAATTCGCTGGATACATCCAGCGTAAAATGGGCAAACGGAATCTTGATCGTGTCTGTTCCGGTCCGGTTGGAAACGCGCACACCGTTTTCCAGGATGTTTTCACAAAGCGAGCAATAAACATCATCCCATCTGGCCATCAGTTTCTGACCACCTTGTCCGGCTGGGCCGGCAGAATGACTTCATCAATATAGTGTGCGAGAGCATCTTCATCGTTGGTATAGTCGCTGACTGTCTTGGCAATGGCTTTTACCGAAGGCAGCGCATTTTTCATTGCAACTGACTGGCCAGCCAGCATCAGCATTTCGAGGTCATTGTTTTCATCGCCAAATGCGGCTACATTGTCCAGGTTCAGCCCAAAGTGCTTGCAGGCCTGCTGCAGGCCAAAGCCTTTGTTGATGTCCGGATCGACGAATTCATACAGGACATCACTCGTTGAAAAATGGGTAATTCCCGGCAGGTCGATCGTTCTGGCAATTGCGGCCACCTTTTCCTGGTCTTCCGGCTTTGAGCGCAGAATCAGCTTGTTGACATTGTGCGTATCCAGGAATTCTTTCAGGTCCACGATAATTTCATTCTCACCATACAGTCTGGCATTTTCCAGGGTTTCAGGAGTGGAGTAGGAAACATAACGGTCATTGCCGACCATGACTTCTGCGTGCAGGTCCGGAAAATCCTTGTAGTATTCGAGAATCTTCCAGATCAAATGGCCTGGCAAAATGGAATACGTTTCCTTCTCCTTGCGCCTGGTGTCGTATAGAACGCCGCCATTCATGCCGATCAGAAAACTGATGGAATCCTCGATCCCCCAGTTTTTGCACAGAATCAGCCCGCTTTCAACCGGCCGGCCGGAGGCAATGCCAAACAGGATTCCATGCTCTTTCAGTTTCCGGATGGCTTCCTTGTTCTTTTCAGAAACATTTTTGTCGGATGTAAGCAGTGTCCCATCCAGATCGGTAACAACAAGCGTTACCGGTTTATTCTCATTTTTTTTCATACAGCTCCTCTTTCCAGTAATTTCATGATTTGTTTACCTAATTTCCTGATTCATTTACAGCCAATTGTGCCCAGGGCAGGCACAGAATTCAAAGTCATCTGTTTATACTGCCAGAAGACGGGGTTCAGGCTGTGCCGTCTGCGGCCATCTGTTCCAGCTTATTCTGGGTATGGCAGATCAGGCGCTCTAAAAGGCTTCTGACCTCTGGTTTGACAATCAGTTTCTGATCCATCATTTCCTCCAGCGGCTTTTTCCAGTCCTGGCTGGCCAGAATCAGCCTGGCCGAGGCCGGATAGTTCAGATCAAAAACAAACCCAAAGCAGGAAACCCAGAAATCCAAAGCACTTTTTCGTTCTTCCCGCCTGACACTGCTCCCTGCCAGGATCGCGCCGGCGACTTCAGGCGAAATCAGATCTTCGGGAATTGAATCCAGGGAATGACCGGAAAAAGCTTCCGGCGAATCCTGCGCTCCCACCCGGAAAATATCCACTTTGTCGGCATCCCGGACGATCTGGTCAAGGGTTTTCTGAAATCCCTGGTGATCTTTAGGAACCGCCAGCCGGTTATGAACCCGTACGGCTTCGATGACCTGTTTTTTCTCTTCCGGTTTTAACCGGTCCAGAAAGTCCTCTTCTTCCAGGATGCGGGCGCCAAGAGCGGCATGATCGATGCTTTGGGCATCGAAAAACGTATGATAGCGGCGAACCTGCTCAAAGCGCCCGATATCATGAAAAAGCGCTGCCAGGTGCACCAGCCGCTTCTGGCTTTCATCAAGATCCAGGCTTTGGGCAATGGTATCGGCAGCCTTGACCACCTGCCAGGTATGAATCACCTTCAGCCGGATCTGCAGATCTTCCAGATCATATCCCGAGACGTACTTTTTAAAGCGGATTTCTTCTTCAGATGCAGCCATCATCATCCATCCTCTCCTGTCTTCCAGAATTATACGGGATCATCCAAATTTCGGTTTTGTCCCAATTCGAAACTTATTTTACCTGTAATCGGAAGCAGACAAAAGCACCAGGTTCTTGCTTGCCAGTGTCTCCTGAATATCTTTCTCATATTTTTTTGTCTGTCTTTCGTCAGATCGCTCTTATGTATCTGCAGCTTTCTGCCTGCCGTTTCGAAAAAGAGCAGTCCTGCACGGACTGCCCTTAATCTTTTGATGTTTTAACGTCTTTTGCCAGGGATGCTGTTTGAAACTGGAGACGGAGAAATCATTGCTGCGTCTGGTCCCCTTTCCTTGAGGTTTACTGCCAGTCCTCGATATCGAATTCGCTGCCCTGGGTCAGTTTCTTGCTGTCGATATCCTGCATGAAGCCGCCAATGATCTTCTGGAATTCGTCAAGATCATCCAGCCGGTCAATTTCGGTGACGTTGCGGACGTTGGCATATTCCTTTTCATCGCCGACATAAATGGCATGGAAAATGTTGTTGCCAACCTCTTCCAGAACGCCGTTCTGGTCAAAGTCAAAGACGAAGGTCTCACCGGTAATTTCGTTCAGGCCGATCGTCCGGGCTCCGGAAACATTGTCGGTGATGACAGTCGGCGAGCTGGCTTTGGACTTGTATTCATCCAGATTTTTTACCGTAAGGGTCAGCTTATAGCCATTACCCTTTTTCTGCAAATCATAATTGTATAAAGAGGAATCGTGAACCGGATCGACGGTCCGGGCAAATCCGCAGTTGATCGTTGCCTCGCGCAGGTTATTGGCACCATAGTTTTCTTTTGTAAAAGCACCATCCACAATCTTCTCAACCGTGCCTTTTAAATGGTCATCGGAAGTATCGGTCAGCTTGACAACCGCGCTGGTGGACGTGTTTGCAATCCGGGTGATTACACCCGATCCGCCGATGACGGTATTAAAGGAATTGTCCATGTCAATCAGATCGGCTCCCAGAACTTCCTGTGAAGTGGTCATAAAGCCGTTTTCCCGGCCGTCTTTGTAAATCAGATGGTTGTCGACAAAGCTGGAATCATCGTTCGTTGTATATTCGTAAATTTCGCCGTCGCCTTCTGTTTCAACATTACCCTGATAAAAATCAGCCGTTTTCTGGAAAATCTTCATCCAGGCTTCCTGTGCTTTTTCATCATCGCCGCTTACACTGACCAGCTCGCTGACCAGATCCGCTGATTCTGCCGTCTGGCTGCTGGAGTTAGCCGATGAGTTTTTTCCTGTACTCTGGCTTTGAACTGCAGAAGAGGCCTGAACAGAACTGGCTGCCTGGGAGCTTGAAGCGGGCGCAGGGGATGAAGAGCATCCTGCAAATACTGCCGCTGCCAGAAGCAGTGCTCCGGCATATCCTGTCATTTTTTTCATATTCAACACTCTCTTTCCAAAACGAGCCAATGCTTCTGACTCTGATTTCATTATACGGTTGAAAAATCCAGTGCTTTGTTCCATTGCCCGCATTGGAATGATTTGTCATTCTTCCAGCAGTGCCTGCTGGCTGTCAGTCTGCTGGATGAAAACGAGCTTTCCGCCATGCAGTTACCGCAAAAAAGCCTCCAATGCTGCAGTCAAAGACTGTAAAAATGGAGGCTGTAAAATCGAAATTTTAAAAAGGATGTCTTCAGCATTGAGCAAACTGGCCGAACCTGGAAAGTCTGTACCGGCTGATCTAACCAGAGACTTACTGTTCTTACAGGATGGATTCAAAGATCCTGGCAGCCCGGCAGGGGCGTAAACAGAATGTCCTGTTTTTGCGCAGTCAGTCGGCCAAAGACTCTTTTTCCAGGCCATCGATCACCAGTTCTGTCTGCTCTTCTTCCGGCTTGCTGATGATCAGTTTACCCGGCTTTTCTTTTTCCTGGCTGGCTTTTTCCTTGCTTGCCTTTTCCTCTTTGTCAGTGCCCTCATCCGGTTCGATCAGGATGGCTCCCTGGGCGGTTTCAATTTCCACCAGCCCATTTTCTTCCGGTCTTGTTCCGGCACTTTCTTTGCGGACAGTTTCGGTCGCCAGATTTTCCTGCATCCAGCTAAAGACAGCGGCTGAAACATCGCGCATGATATTCATCGCGTTGCCAGTGCTGGCCAGATTGGTGGACATGAGGGTCAGGATATAGGTTCCCTGATCCGTCCAGACCATCACCGAATCATTCTGGGTGTCATCCAGCCAGCCGCCTTTATTTCCGGTCGTCACAGAGTCCGGAATACCAGCCAGCAGCCGGCCGGGAATGGCCTGGTTTTTAATCAGCTCTTTCATCCGGTCAGAATACTTCAGCCGGCCCTGGTAAATATCTTCCAGGATCTTTCCGGCATCGCGCACACTGGTGAAATTGCCATAGCTGCGGTTTTCCATCCAGGTCTGTGTATAGCCATGCTCTTTGTTCCAGGCTTTGAGTGCTTCCACTCCCCTGGCAAAATCGCCGGCCGCGAGAGCTGAAGTCAGGAACGACCAGGCCTCATTGTCGCTGACGGTAATCATGGCATGCAGGCTGGAGTCAATAGCGGACTGGCCAAACTGCTTGCAATACGCTTCGTAATCATCAAAGACTGCAGCCATGACAAAGAGCTTCATGACACTGGCTGACTGCTGGGAATGATTGTTCCAGCTGACATATTCTCCCGTTTCCGGAATCCGGATGGCCAGCGAATAGTCTTCGTCTGGACAGGCATTTTTCTCAATCAGAGCCCTGCACCGCTCCAGCAAAAGCCAGAGATCTTCCTTTAAGGCTCCCGAATCGGGATCAAAAGTCATCCAGCGCCCGTCAACCAGGTATCTTCCGATGGCCTTGCGGCCGTTTTCATCGTAGTAATACGTTCTTTTCACAGATCCATGGCGGATCAGCTGGTTTTTCTGGTGGATCCCGCTGGTTTTATCAAAAAAATGCCAGCCATCTTCCAGTTCTGCTTCTCCCCTGGCCATTTTGCCATCCAAGGCAAAATAGCGCTCTTCCAGCTCGCCGTTTTTGCCGGAAGGAGAGGCAAGCCAGCCGGAAACCATCAGCCCGTTCTGGTCCGGATCGAAATAATAGGCCCCCGTACGAAGCTTGATCAGCCCGGTAAGAGCCTGGCCGCCCGAATCATAAGCAGCCGTTCCATCCTGACCATTTACGCTTACGGATTCAAACGAGAGCGGATCAAGAACTTTAAATGCTGTCCCCTCCTCAATCCATCCGGCTTTAACCAGGGCTGCAGCTTCTTCAGGATCGGAAGTGAAATGATGAACGCCTCCAGGGATGTTGCGATTGAGCAGCCGGATCACCGGATGGCCGGCAAGTTTCGTGGCGTAAAACTTGGCCCCTTCATTGACCCAGCCCGCCTTGACTAATGAATCAGCTTCCGCCTTGCTGGAAATATACAGATGGGCTCCTCTTTTTTTCAGATACAGCCTGTAAACCGGAATTCCATATTCCTTTTTCGAGGAGCCAAAGCAGATCCCCTCATCTTTCCAGCCAATCTGGCTCAGTTTAGTCCGCTCCTCCTCATTGATCGTAAACAGGTGCTCACTGGTATTGGGATTATACATGGAGTAAACCGGAGCCGTTTCCATCTGCGGCAGGACTTCTTCCAGCTCGGCAAGCAGCGCTGTTTTCTGGCTGGCCGAAACGTCCCCCGTAAAATACTGTGAGTTTCCAGTCTGCAGAAAAGAGCGCAGTTCCTTCATCTGAAAAGCACTCAGATGGCTTTCCAGATTTCCTGGTGCAGGAACAGGCTGGACGATAATCTGGGCAGCCACAGGCTGCAGACTTTGTCCATTCTGGTCAGAAAGCTGGTTGAGCTCGCTGGCCCTGGCCACAGGGGTGCCAAGCAGCGAAGTATCCCCATCCGGCTGCGTCCCTGGAAGCGGCCAGGTGCGGGAAGCGGCCAGACTGACGGCCAGAACGGCCAGAGCCGTCATGGTTTTCAGGACGGTATGCTTCTTTTTCGGCTTTCTGGTCTGCCCTGGACTGGTCGGGGATTCTTTTGACGGACACTCAGATCGGAGGGTATTTTTTGGGTGATGTTCTGGAAGCATGGTAACCTTCGCTTTCTAAATCCTTTTGCGCGCTGGCAAAGAAACATTCTGAATTCAAAAAACTGTGCGCTGAAACCTGTCAGGGCATTTTTTGCCAGTTTTCTGCCTTTTCTTCCATTACTTTAACGGATCTGGTGACAATTTGCAGGGGACATTTTGAAATTGAGGCGGTTTGGGTTGCAGAAGTCTGTTTTCACAGGAAGAAATCAGTTTTCGCTCATACAGTCCTGATCAATTGTTTATGCAAACCGATTTGTATTGCGCCTGCTTAATCTTTCTGTCGGCAAAAGTCAGGGCAAAACCTGTATCCGGATATTCGCCAGTCCATATAAAAAGGCCTGCCATCATCGGACAGACCTTCAATGCCATTTCATCAATTGTTTATTAAATTCTGGCCCGGCCAGGCTCAGAACAGGATCCAGTCAAGTCCATCTGGACGGACCCGCCTGATTATTGCCTGAGGCTTTGAGCGGCCTTTTTACTTCATGGAGCGCAGGAACGCTTTATTGACTTCCAGGGCGGAATAAATATCTGCTTTGGAAGACAGTTCATGAGGCGCATGCATATTCATCAAAGCAACGCCGCAGTCGATCACCTGCATCCCATAGTTGGCCAGGATATAGGCGATCGTTCCGCCGCCGCCCTGGTCGACTTTGCCCAGCTCACCGGTCTGCCAGATTACGTTATGGTCAGCCAGGATCTGGCGGATTTTGGAAAGGTATTCGGCACTGGCATCATTCGAGCCATGCTTGCCGCGGCTTCCGACATATTTGGAAATGCAGACGCCGCATCCAAAATCAGCCATGTTTCCATTCGGGCTGGAGGCTTCGGCATAAACGGGATCATTGGCTGCGCAGACATCGCAGGAGAGCATAAACGAATTCTGCAGGCAGCGGCGGACGTTGAGCTCATTGTACTGGCCAAGGCAGTTGGCAAGCTCCGCGACCTGGTTTTCAAAGAAGCGGGACTGCATGCCGGTCGCGCCCATGGAGCCGATTTCTTCCTTGTCCACCAGCAAAGTCGCACTGGTGCGCTCGATTTCTTCATCGCTGGTTTCCAGCTGGGCTAAAAGACATGTATAGGCGCAGACTTTGTCATCCTGGCCATAAGCCAGCACCATCGATTTATCCAGGCCGCAGGTCCTGGCTGAACCCTGGGGTACGAGTTCCAGTTCGGCTGAAATGAAGTCTTCTTCTTCAATACCGTATTTTTCTTTAAGCAGGGCCAGGATGCTGGCTTTCACCGGATCTTTTTCCACATCAGCAGCCGGGATCGATCCGCAGATGGCATCCAGCGATTCGCCTTCAATAACCGAATCCGCACTCTTGGTCATGCGCTCATGAGAGAGGTGAATCAGCAGATCCGTAACGACAAAGACTTCATCTCCTTCGTGATCGCCAATCGCAATATCCATATGGGTTCCGTCTTTTAAGAAGACAACACCATACAGGGCTAAAGGAATGGTGACCCACTGGTATTTCTTGATGCCTCCATAATAATGGGTATCAAACAGGCAGATGCCATCTTTCTCGTACAGCGGGTGAGCCTTGAGATCCAGGCGCGGCGAATCGATATGCGCACCCAGAATATTCATGCCGCCAGCCAGCGGTTCATTTCCGACATGGAAAAGAACAACAGCCTTGTCCATCATATTGTAGTAAACCTTGTCCTGGGCTTTTAAGCTTTTTCCGTTTTCTACATATTCGTTGATGTTTTTATATCCGAATCCTTCAGCCAGAGCGATTGCTTCCTTGACAAAGCGGCGCTCTGTCTTGGCTTTGGACAGGAAGCTCATGTAATTGTCGGCCAGTGTCATGATTTCCTGTTTCTGCTCCGGCGTAGAAGCCAGCCAGATATTCTGTTTTTTACTCATTGCTTTCCATTCCCTCCAGTGTTTCAAGTAGTTTCCAGGACAGAGCGATTTTGGACGGATCCGAATTCTGAATCGTCAGCGTTCCTCCTGGTTCTGTATTTAAAAGGCCCTTTGCATCCAGCAGGGCTGCCAAATGCCGCACGGTTCCTTCATTGCCATCGACAATCTGCAGGCCAGGCTCAACAAGCTTTTGCAGCCGGTTTTTATAAAACAGGAAGTGCGTGCAGCCAAGGACAATGAACTCGGCATCTTTGCTTTGTTCCAGATAGTCATGCAGGGCTGCGTCTACCTTATCACCCTGGTCCAGCTGATCGGCTTCGACCAGCTCAACAAGCTTTGAACAGGCTACGTCAATGATTTTATGATCAGAGGCAAAGCGCCGGGCCAGGCGGGCAAATTTTTCCTGATGCAAAGTAAGGTTTGTGGCCCATACGGCGATATTGGATGGGGTCTTCATCAGAGCGGCCGGTTTTAAAGCCGGTTCCATACCCACGATATCAAAGTCATAAGCACTTCTCAGCTCGTTTGCCGCCGCACTGGTAGCCGTATTGCAGGCGATCACTATTGCCTTGACATTCTGCTTCTTCATCTGCTCAACAATTTCGAAACTGAACTTCCGGACTTCCTCTTTCGACCGGGTCCCGTAGGGGTTGCGGGCCGAATCGCCAAAATAAATAATGTTTTCATTGGGCAGAAGCTTCTGCAAAGTATGCACGACGCTCAATCCCCCCAGGCCGGAATCAAAAACGCCGATTGGATCGCTCTTTTTCATGTTTATCACCAGTCCAAATATACACCAGTCCAGGCGCATCCAACAAACCGCGAAAATCCGAAAAAAAATCCCCGGCTGCCCGGGGACTCCAGTTCTGAAAGCTCCAGGCTCCTCTTGAATCGTTGCGGGATTCTTTTTCGGGTGGTATTTCCGCCTTATCAAGGATCGCTTTGCATACGAGATGCAGGTGAGATCAGGCTTCATTGAAGAATATCGGGATTCTTCTTCTGGACCACCTTAGGTGCCGGAACTTGCTTTCTTCTTGTGGCCATAACTTAACACACTTTTTTATGGTTTTTAGGATTTACCCTGATACGGGCAAATCTGGGTGCTAATCTGTCCAGAACTGTCTTTATCCAGCCATATCCAGGAATTGTCCAGACATATAATGCGGAAAATTATGGGATCGTTGTCATAATTCTATCTGATTTTTATCTTTTGATCGTGATCGGGCCAGATTCCCGGCTCAAAAATTCTCTGGCAAATTACCGGCCGGATCGGCAGACAGCCGGTTCAAACTTTTTTCTGGTCCAAAAAAAGCGCTTTGTCAGTCGGAAACCTGATGACAAAACGCTTAAACGCTTGTGCAAATCAAAGATCCAGAATGGATTAGGGAGCTGGCACAGCCTGAAACGCCTGACTGGATCTGAATTTTAAAGACGATTCACGCAAAAAACATGGCAGCCAAGTCTCAGTCATGGCAGCCAGGTCTCAGTCTCTGCCGCCTGGTTTCCTGCTTTGGGATCCTCCATTGTGTGCTTGGCTTTTGCCGTCCCCTTTCTGAACTTCTGCTTCCGGTTTTTCAGCCGTTTTTTCATTCAATGCATCCATATGGGGAGCAGGAGGCAGATCATCAATGGAAATGCCATCGCCTAAAACCAGGTCCGGCAGCCCGGATGCGGCAGGCTCATCCTCTTTGTTTTGAATCCGGCTTTCCTGCTCAGGATCTGTCTTGCCAGGCTTATTCGAATCCGCACTTTGCATCTTCTGATTTTGAGCTTGTGAGGGCTGGATCCTGGAAGCCTGGGATGTTTCAAAGGACTCCTTCCGGTTTTGTGCCGATTGATCTTTCGGGACAGTGGAATCTGTCAAAGAATCTGCCTGGGCCAGAGAACCGGCTTTTGGACTTTCAGGCTCCGCTTCTTCCATAACCGAAGGCTGGACATATTTTTCGCCTTTGGGACGGAGCTGGTTTTCTTTTTTAACCGGCAGCTGTCCAGTCTCTCCGTTTTCATCGCCTTCATCGCTTTGAATGGCTGGCAGACTTGGAACCTGGGGAACAGGCGGAATGGCAAACGAGATGCAGGCCTTGAACAAATCTCCATCCGTCTTGACCTCGAATGTGCCCTGCTGGACTTCGACAAAGCTCTTCACGATCGCCAGCCCCAGTCCGCTTCCGGTTTCATGGCGGCTTGAATCGCCCCGGACAAAGCGCTCAACAATCTGGTCCGGGTTAAAATTCAGCTCCGAATTTGAGGTGTTCTTCAAAACGAGCTGGTAAAGCCCGTCCTGGGCATACAGGTCAATAAATACCCGGCTGTTGGCCAGCGAGTACTTGCAGATATTGGACAGCAGGTTTTCGATCACCCGCACGGTCTTGCCCGGATCCAGATGCAGGATCGCATTGGGGATCAGCGTCAAAACCGGCTTAAGCTTTTTCGCTTCAAACTGATCCGTCCACTCGGCAGCGACCTGCATGACCAGCTCGGAAAGATCCAGATCGATCGGATCCAGCTTGATATCGCCGCTGGTTGCCTTGGCCACATCAAACAGGTCGGCGATCAGATCGCTCAGGCGCATGGAGTAATTGGACAGCCGCTTAGCGTATTCATGAATATCGTCCATGTTGTCCGAAAGCGAGATCAGCTCAGAATAGCTCTGGATGCCGGCAACGGGTGTTTTCAGGTCATGGGAGACATTGGAGATCAGCTGCGTCTTGGTAATCTGGCTGGCCAGGCCTTCTTTTACGGCCTGCTGGCAGCTTTGGGCGATGTGGGACAGCTCATCATAAAGCGGCTGGTAATAGCCGACATTCTGCTCTTTCAGGTTGGTAAAATTTCCGGAAGCCAGCTGTTCGGAAGCCGCGATCACTTTCTGGTAGCTGCGGTTGATCAGCCGGTACGCGCCCCATAAAAACACCGACAGTGCCAGGGTTCCCAGGATAAAGCCCAGAATCAGGCCCAGGCCCGGGCCTAGCAGCAGGTAAACGAGCAGGTACAAAACGCAAAGCAGAATCGACAGCAAAGCGCCAATCATGATCAGCCGGAAGCCCGCCTGGGAGCTGCGCCGGGTTTCAAAGGCTTCGGCCAGCTCGCTCTGACCTTTGCGCAGCAGCAGAGCCGTCAGCGTATCTTCATGAAGATAGCGGGAAAAGCCTTCCTTGAAGATGAACTTGATATACAGGAACATCAGCACGATGCTTCCAAAAAAAATCATCCATAAAAGCAGCGGACACACAAACGCAGCTGCTTTGGCCTGGGCTGCACTCAAGCCGAAGCTGCGCAGCGTCAGCAGCAGCGTTCCGCTGGCATAGCTCTGGCCAACCGAGCTGATAGCCGCAAACATGCCGGCCAGCAGCAGGCCAAGAAATCCCCAGGCGACCAGCGCCTTGAGCTTGACAAAGCGCGAAAGAACAAAGGAGTTTTTCTCGCCTTCCCAGCGCCAGAGCATCACGATCAGAAAGAGCAGCAAGCTGCCGCCCAGCGAGGCAAACAGGATGTTGCGCCGGCCAAACGATGAGGCCGCCTGTGCAATCTCTCCGCCATTGGCGCGGATGGTCGTCGGGATATAGTAGCGGATGGAAAAATCGTCCGGCAGGGTGAGCGAATACGTATATTCCGTTCCGCGGGTGCTGTTGAGCCGGTCTTCGGGAACAATCGAAGGATTGACCAGGATGGTCAGCTGCCGGCTGAACGCCTGGGTGGGATAGATGGTTCCCTGATAGGTAATCTTCCCGCCCGAAGAGCGGATCGTGTAGTCCAGCGCTCCCTGTTCCTGTTCAAAGGAATCTTTCCAGTTGTGGGTATATTCCTTGCCGTTGTAGCGGATGATCCAGGCCAGGTTGGAATCCTTGGACAGCTCATCCCCGTTCAGGCGGATCATGCTGGCCAGGTTTTCCTCAATATAAGAGCGTACCGGGCTGGAAATGTTCTCTTCTGTCTGCAGCCACTGGGCTTCCGGATCCAGGGAGCGGGCCCTGAAAATCGCATTGTCCTGCAGCCGGGAAGCAAACATTTCAGTCAGCTTGATTTTCTGGGCATGCTGGGAAATCACAATGCGGCCCGTGATCTGGCAGGCGAGGATGGAAAGGACAACGATGGAAATGGCAATCAGCGCGCTGAAAGGGGAAAACTTTCTGGTTTTGGCTGATTTCATTGATCAGTATCCTTGCGCAGCTTATAGCCAAGGCCCCAGACAACCTGCAGATAGACCGGCTTTTTCGGGTTTTCTTCGATTTTCTCGCGCAGCTTGCGGATATGAACGGTAATGGTCTCGGTCGAAATCGCATCTTCTTTCCAGATCGATTCATAAATTTCCGCCGCGGAGAAGACCCGTCCGGGATTGCGCATGAGCAGTTCAAGAATCATGAATTCCTTGGGAGTCAGATGCACCGGCTTGCCGTCCACCTTGACTTCCTTGGTTACAGAATTGAGTTCCAGGCCGCGGTTGACCAGGACATCCGACTTGCTTTCGCTGCCGTTTGACTTGGCTTCCAGGAAGCGGTCATAGCGGCGCAGGGCTGCGGAAACACGGGCGAGCAGTTCCATTGAGGAAAACGGCTTGGTCAGATAATCATCCGCACCCATGGTCAGGCCGTTGATCTTGTCAATTTCTTCGGAACGGGCGGAAAGAATAATGATTGGGAAGTCATGGATTTTGCGCACTTCCTGAATCATGGTCAGGCCGTCCATCACCGGCATCATCAGATCGACAATGGCCAGGTGCACGTGATCGGCTTTAGCCAGCGCATCAAGACCTTCCCTGCCGTTTTCAGCCAGGATCGTCTGGTATCCCTGGCTTTTGAGGTAAATGTTAATGGCTTCGCGAAGACCGGCATCATCTTCAACGACCAGAATTGTATGGTCCATAATTAAACCTTCCTTTCTCTCTGGTTTTCTGCTGTCTGGTTTTGTGTTTTGTTTTTTGCCCGGCTTTTTTCCAGACAGGCTTTACCAGGCAGATTCCGCTTTTATCATCCGCCATATTTCTGTTTTGTGCAAAAAAACAAAGGACCGCTCAGTCCTTTTGTTTCTGGCTTCTTACATCCTGGCTGTCCTGGAGGCTGCAGATTTGGGCGGCAGAGATGGATTCACGGCTGATTTTGGGCCGGACAGGCCGTGAAGCCTGGCCATGTTTTCTGTCATCAAATTTTCAATCAGCCGGTTGCGGGCCTGCAGGCGCTGCCATTCCACCTTGCGCTGGTGCCATTCCTTCCAGAATTTCAGATCGAAAATCCGGTGGCTTCCATCCTGCAGATTCAAGGCCGTCACCGACAGTGCGCAAAAGAGCAGATGTTCAATCCCCGCCCTGGGCGTAAACAAAGCCAGAAGAATCCAGCTTAGAAAGAACAGGGAACGCACAAGCATCATCCGTCCAGAAGACCGGGCAAAAATCCGGGTCAGAACCAGGCTGGCCGCAAACAGGCTGCAAAACAGGATTGGCATCTGGGGCGGCAGGGCAAGATGCCTGGCGCAAAGAACTAGCCCGGCGCAAAAGCAGACGCCAAGAAAAGAGCGGCCGGCTTTTGAAGAAGTAAACAGCAGGCTGATGCAGGCCAGGCAGAAAGCCAGACCGGCCTGGATGCTAAAAATCGGATACACAGGCAAAACGAGACCGGCCAGGCCTCCTAAAGCCAGCCAGATCAGGGAATTGAGGATATTGTGTTTCATAGGATCACCTTTATGGCACAGTTTATCGTCCGAAGGTAAACGTCTCACACAGATTTTCGAAAATTTTTCCAAATGATTTGTAAGTGTTTTTCGAACGGCAAAGCCTGCTCCTTTGACAGGGACCATTTTGTGCCTGCAACGGAAAAACGGCACCTGCAAAGGTGCCTGAAACCACAATATCGAAGATTTGAAAATCTTTCATGCTCGAAGCATGACATTCTATCTTAAGATTGTTTTTATCATCCTGGACCGATTGCACCTGCATTTTCGTCCGGGTCTGGCCGGCCAGGACTGTTTCCAAAACCTGCTGTTTGAAGCCTGGCGGCTGGCCAGGTCCAGAAAAGCTGGATTAAAGATTGGTGATCGGCTTGCGCTCGGCTTTGAGGTTGTGCTTTTTTTCAGAGCGTTTTTTCAGCTCGGCTTCCACTTCATCCAGAGTAACGCCTTTGGCGGCCATCAGCACCATCAGGTGATACTGCAAATCGGCAATTTCACAGATCAGATCATCTTTGGACTGCGCCAGGGCGGCAATAATGACTTCGGTGCATTCTTCCCCGACTTTCTTGAGGATTTTTCCTTCACCCTTGTTAAACAGGTAGGCCGTATACGATCCTTCCTCCGGATGAAGCTGGCGTTCAAGAACTGTATTGTATAAAACCTTGAACTCGCTTCGCTCATCCATATGATCCAGCACCTCTTTCAGTTCGCTGTCATGACCGGCTGCATTTCCGGCAGCCTGGCTGTTCCCGTTTTTTATGTCACTCATAAATTTCTCCTGTATTAAAATTCTGTTTTTATCGTAAGCTGCACCAGATCGTCCGCCCCTGAAAACCATTTCCGGCAATGAGTCTGCAGCTTCTGGCTGTTCTTTCTGATTCCGCTTTGTCTTCTCTTCTATTCGTCTTCAAGAAGGCGGTAAAAGCAGCTGCGGTTTCCCGTATGACAGGCCGGACCGGTGCTCTTGACTTTGATCAGCAGCGTATCGCCATCGCAGTCCATGCGGATTTCCTGCACGAGCTGAAAGTTTCCGGATGTTTCCCCCTTGGTCCACAGTTCATTGCGGCTGCGCGACCAGAACGTAGCCTTGCCGGTGGCAAGGGTTTTTTTCAGGGCTTCTTCATTCATATAGGCCAGCATCAGGACGGTGCCGTCCTTTTCATCCTGGACAATGGCTGGAATCAGTCCATCACCTTTGGCAAAATCAAGTTCTGTCATCGTACTTCAATCCCCCTGCTTTTCAGATCCTGCTTGACATCCTGCACGCTCAGTTCGCCATAGTGAAACAGCGAAGCGGCCAGGGCTGCATCGGCAGCATCTTCTTCAAACACTTCGGCAAAATCTTCCAGCTTTCCACAGCCGCCTGAGGCAATCACCGGTACGGAAACGGCATTTTTTATCGCTTTGCAAAGCTCCAGGTCAAATCCCTGCTTCGTGCCGTCCGCATCCATGCTCGTCAGAAGGATTTCGCCTGCTCCCAGGCGGGTTCCTTCCCTGGCCCATTCAATCGCATCCTTGCCGGTATCAATCCGGCCGCCGGCTTTGTAGCAGTGCCACGAGCCGTCTTCCATTTTCCGGGCATCAATCGCCAGCACAACGCAGGAGCTGCCATAGGCCCTGGCTGCCTGTTCAATGAGCTGCGGATTGTCCAGGGCCGCCGAATTAAGGGAAATCTTATCCGCCCCGGAAGAGAGCAGTTCCCGGATCTGCTCGATTGAGGAGATGCCCCCGCCAACCGTCAGCGGGATAAACACCTGTTCAGCGACTTTGCGCACGACATCCACCATCGTTTTGCGGCCCTGCCAGGTTGCGGTAATATCCAGAAAGACCAGTTCATCCGCCCGCTGGTCGTTGTACTGCCTGGCCAGCTCGACCGGATCGCCGACTTCCTGGATGCCGACAAAATGAACGCCCTTGACCACTTTTCCATCCCGTACATCCAGGCAGGGGATAATCCGGCGGCTCAGCATGTTCCTTCTCCTTTGGAATCAAACGGAACGGCCGCTTTATTCTGGATGGACTCTTCGGCCTGGCTGGCATTGTCCAGCTGTTTCAGGGCTTGAATGGCTTCTTTCAGATCGACATTTCCTGAATAAATCGCCTTGCCGCAGATCGCACCGGCAGCCGTTTTGCTTTTGGCAAGCCGGATTAAATCGTCGAGTTTTGAAATCCCGCCTGAAGCAATGATTTTGCATTTTGTCTGGGGGGCGAGCTTTTCATACAGTTCAAAAGATGGTCCTTCCAGCATGCCGTCTTTGGAAATATCCGTGACAATGATGGTATCAATGCCGATCTGCTCCATGGCGGTAATGGCTTCTTCAATGCTAGTGCCGCCATCTTCCAGCCAGCCGTTTACTTTTACCCGGCCATTCTCGCAGTCCAGTCCAGCCGCAATTTTGCCTGGATACTCTTTGGCCAGCGCACCGATCAGCTGCGGCTGCTCCAGAGCGGCGGTTGAAAGAATCACTCTGGCCGCTCCGCCATCCAGATACATTCTGGCCTGCTCGGCATTGCGGATACCCCCGCCAATTTCAACAGGAATGTCCAGGGCCTCAATGGTCTGCAAAACCAGTTCGTGGTTGACGGGATGGCCGGCTTTGGCTCCATCCAGATCGACCATATGCAAAAAGCTGGCCCCATCCTGCTCGAAAGCTTTCGCTGTCTCCAGGACCGAAGAGGCGACCTGGCTGGCTTTGCCGTAGTCACCCTTTTTTAAGCGGACGGGTTTGCCGCCTAAAATATCAATTGCCGGAAGAATAATCATGCGCAAAACTCCTTTCCAAACCATTCCAGAATGGCAAGCCCGGCCGTTCCGGATTTTTCCGGATGAAACTGGCAGCCCATCACATTTCCTTTCAGCACGATAGCCGGTACCGTGTAAGGACCATATTGGGCATAGGCCGCCAGATCCGCCGGGTTCCAGTTCTGAACAACATAGGAATGATCAAAATAGACATACGGATCCGCTTCAATCACGGAATGGAGGGCAAATGCGCTTGAACAGTGCAGGCGGTTCCAGCCAATCTGCGGAACGGGGAGGACCATTTCCCTGCCATCTGCGTGGATACGGACCGGCTCCATGGCCCTGACTTCCCCTTCCAGAAAATGGAGGCCTTCATACCGGCCAAATTCAAAAGACAAATCAAACAAGGCCTGCATTCCCAGGCAGATGCCTAACAGCGGAACTTTCCGGACATTGACCTGCTGCAAAAGCCACTCATACAGTCCGCTGGCGCGCAGGATTTTTTCCATGTCCCCAAAAGCGCCAACCCCGGGCAGAATCAGCCGGTCGCACGTTTCCAAGATGCGGATATCGGAAGAGATCAGCGCCTCCATATGCAGATGGCGGCAGGCCGAATCCACCGAATGCAGGTTTCCCATGCCGTAATCAATAATTCCAATCATTCCAGTACCCCCTTGGTCGATGGCAGCCGGTCGGATTCAATCCGGATCGCCTGCCTGATGGCCCTGGCCAGGCCCTTGAAGATAGCCTCGATCTGGTGGTGATCGTTTTTGCCCGTAAAGCGCACATGCAAAGTCAGGCCGCAGTTAAAGGCAAAAGCCCGCAGAAACTCTTCAGTCATCTCGGTCGAGAACGCGCCGATTTGCGGGCGGTGAAACTCTCCTTCAAAAACCAGGAAGGGACGGCCGGAAAAATCCAGGTCGATCTGAGCCAGGCTTTCATCCATGGGCAGCCGGCAGTTTCCATAGCGGGCAATTCCGCGCTTATCGCCCAGTGCCTGGCCAACCAGCTTGCCAAGCAGGATGCCGGTATCTTCCACTAAATGATGATCATCAACCCCCACATCGCCATCAGCAGCGATGACCAGATCCATGCCGGAATGGAAGGCAAACAGCTCCAGCATATGGTTGAAAAATCCGATGGGCGTCTCGATTCTCCCTGTGCCATCGCCGTCAAGATTGAGCTCGATGGCAATCTGCGTTTCTTTTGTATCGCGTCTGGCTGCAGCAGTTCGCATAGTCCTCTCCCCTTCTCATTTTTACAGTTTTTGTATTCCAGTTTGTGCTTTCTGGTTCAGCAGATTCAGGTTCTGTATTTATTTTCAATTGTATTGTTATGCAATTTATCTCTTTCAGATTTCCTGTCATTTCCGGTTTTGCCTGCCTTTGCTGAAATGCAAAACCAGATGAGACGATTTGCTGCCCGGAGTCCCTTTGCGGGGCTTTCTGGCTGCGCATGGCTATTGGTTTGCCGACTGTCTGAGAATCTGCAAAATCCGCTCGTTTTCTTCCGGCAGCCCGATCGTAATCCGGATCCGGCTGGAATCAGACCATGTGCGGACCTGGATGTTTTCCCGGGCAAAGGCCTGTTCAATCCGGTGGTTTTTTTCAGGCGATCCGGCTGTGACGGAGTAAAAATTGGCATGAAACGGTCCGGCCTGCAAGCCGTCGATCCGGTCCAGCTCATTTTCAATCCGGACAGCTTCTTGCTGGACCAGGCGGACATACCGGTCCTTGTGTTCAGGATGTTTCAGTCCGCTCAAAGCGGCCTGCTGGTCCAGAGTCGAAACGGAATAGACCACGTGCCAGCCATCGAGTTTTTCCTTCAGCGCCCTGGAGGCGACCAGAAACCCGCAGCGAATGCCGGCCAGCCCCCACGCTTTGGAAAGCGTGCGGGTGACGATGACATTGTCCAGATTCTGGACTTCATCAAGCAAAGACTGGCTGGAAAAATCCATGTAGGCCTCATCCACAGCCAGGATGGCCGGCTTTATGGCCTCAGCCAGTTCAAGCAGCTCTTTGCGGCTGACTTCATGGCCGGTCGGATTGTTCGGGTTGGAAAACAGGACCAGTCCCGCATTCTTTTCCCGGATAAAATCTGTCAGTTCCTCCAGGTCAAACGAGCCGTCCCAGCTTGTTGGAAACCGGTACATTTCCGACTGCATGGCCATTGTATAAAAGTCGTACATCCCAAAATCAGGATCCAGCGTGACCAGCTTTTTTCCATCGCGGCAAAACGTGTTGATCATCACCTGCAGCGTGGCATCGCTGCCGTTGCCGGCCAGGATCCCTTCGGGATCCAGATTGTAAAGTCTGGCGTACGTTTCGATCAGCTCGCAGGCCGAATCATCCGGATAGCGGTTAAGATCTGCCGCTTTCATGCGTTCGATAAACTCCTCAATGACGGCTGCATCCGGCCGGTTTGAATTTTCATTGGCATTGAGCAGCAGGCCGGTCTGCTTATGCGCCTTGTACTGGCCGCCCTGCCCGCTCATCGGCTCTCTTCCTTTCCGGCTGCTTTGGCGGTTTTCTCTTTCATGCGCACGCGAATGGCATTGGCATGGCCTTCGAGGTTTTCTTCTTCAGCCATCTTGATGATCTTTTTCCCGTGTTTTTGCAAAGCTGAATCCGGATAGTAAAGATAAGACGATTTCTTGATGAACGCATCGACCGAAAGCGCCGAGGAGAAACGGGCTGTCTGGCTGGTCGGAAGAACGTGGTTGGTGCCGCCAAAATAGTCGCCGATGCTCTCGCAGGTCGTATAGCCAAGGAAAACCGAGCCGGCATTGGTGACCAGATCCAGATAGTCTCTGGCCTTTTCAATCTGCAGCTCGAGGTGTTCGGGGGCAATTTCATTGGAAATTTCAATGGCTTCTTCAATCGAGCCGGCCAGGATGCTGGTGCCAAAGGAAGCCAGGGACTGTTCAATAATTTCTTTTTTGGGCAGGGCATCGGTCTGCTTTCGCAATTCCCTGTTGACCGCTTCGATCAGTTCCCTGCTGGTGGAGACCAGGATGGCGCTGGCCATCGGGTCATGTTCCGCCTGGGAAAGCAGGTCGGCCGCGACATGGGCTGGACTTGCTTTTTCATCGGCAATGACCAGGATCTCGCTCGGTCCGGCAATCATGTCGATATCGACCTTGCCAAAAACCAGCTTTTTGGCTGCAGCCACATACATGTTGCCCGGCCCGACAATCTTGTCGACCGGGGCAATGCTTTCTGTGCCATACGCCAGGGCGGCAACTGCCTGGGCTCCGCCTACGGTATAAATCTCATCGACGCCGGCCGCACGCGCTGCTGCCGCCAGGTTTGGCGCCAGCCGGCCATCCGCCTCCCTGGATGGCGGGGTGACCATGACAATTCGCTTTACGCCGGCAATGCGGGCCGGGATGGCATTCATCAGGACGGAAGAGGGATAAAGCGCCCGGCCCCCGGGAACATAAATCCCGACATTGGCAATGGGCAGCACACGCTGGCCCAGGTAAATTCCATCCTCTTTTTCCAGGTGGTAGCCGTGCTGCTTTTGCGCTTCGTGAAAGAAGCGGATATTTTCTGCCGCTTCTTCCAGAGACTGGACAAAAAACGGATCCGCCTTGGCGGCCTGCTCTTCAATTTCCTGCGGGTCCACCCGAAGCTGGTTCAGTAAGACACCGTCAAATTTTTCGGTGTAGTCTTTGAGGGCCTGATCCTTGCGATTTCGTACATCCGCCAGGATGGCATTGGTTGCCAGCAGCGTGTCGGCTGATATTTCATAAGCCCGGCCGGCCAGGTAGTCGGCCAGTTCCTTTTTGTTTTCCTGTTCAAGTGCTTTAAGCATTCTGATCCACCGCCCTTTTCAAGTCTTCCAGCACGCAAAGAATTTCCGCTTTTTTCAGCTTCCAGCTGGCTTTGTTGACAATCACTCTGGCCGAAATCCGGGCACAGACATCCAGCACCTGCAGCCCGTTGGCTTTGAGCGTACTTCCGGTTTCCATGATATCGACAATTCCGTCGACCAGCCCGATCAATGGCGAAAGTTCAACGGATCCGTCGATTTTAATAATTTCTACATCCATATTTTTCGACAGGAAGTACTGCCTGGCGACATTGGGATACTTGGTCCCGATCCGGATGCGGCCTTTCTTTTCAAAAAGATTGGCGGAAGGCAAAGCGGCGACTATAAAGCAGCAGGTCCCCGTTTTCAGATCGAGCATTTCAAAGTAGTCGTCCGTCTCGTTTTCCATCAGCGTATCCTTGCCCACTACGCCAAGATCCGCTGCGCCATGCTCTACGTAGGTAATGCAGTCATTGGACTTGACCAGGATGTAGTCCAGGTCATGAACGGTATCGGGTAAAACAAGCGCCCGACCCTTGTTGCGGACTTTCTCAGTTCCATAGCCGGCCATTTCCAGCATGGACAGTGTCTTGTCTTCCAGTCTTCCTTTGGTCAGTGCAATGCGCAGACTCATGGACGTACCTCTCTTTCCTCGATGATTTCATCGATTGAATCGTCAATAATCATTTTGACCGAGCCTTCCATCCGCCTGGCCCTGGCCAGTTCAAAAGCGGCAATCGCCTTGCTTTTTGGATAGCGGATGACCAGGTTGCTGCGCTCGTCCAGCTCTTTAAAGAGGGCAGCTAAAGGCTCAATCTTGAAGGCAAAGCCGACAGCGGGCAGCGGGCGGCCAAAGCTGGCCATCAGTGAATCATAGCGGCCCCCGGAAAGCACGGATCCGCTGGCACCGGGAACAAAGGCTTCAAAAATCAGGCCGGTATAGTAGTTGAGATGGGGCAGCTTGCCCAGGTCAAAGCCAATGACCTCTTCATAGCCAAGTTCCACCAGAAAATCACCCAGCGCTTCGAGCTCTTCCAGAACGTCCAGCGTTTTAGCATCAAACGCCAGCTCCTTGGCCTGCCGTATAACTTCCATGCCGCCATCCATCAGCGGCAGCGACAGGAAATAGCGGCGCACCGCTTCATCGAGCTCAAAGGAATCCAGGAACTCTTCCAGCTCCACCATCGATTTGCGATCGCAAAGATCGGCCAGTTTCAGCACGTCTTCTTCACGTTCAAACACGCGGGCTGCCGCATCTTCCAAAAGCCTGGCATCGGACAGCTCCAGCCGGTAGTTTTCGACGCCGCAGCTGCGCAAAGCTTCCAAGGCGCAGACCAGGATTTCGGTATCATCCTGGCTGCCGATCAGCTCTACGCCGCAGTCCATGGACTGGGCCTGGCGGCCGGTCAGTGCCTTGCGCACTTTCCAGACATCGCTTAAATACGAAAGCCGCAGCGGGGCCTGCGCATTTTTAAGCGAAGTAGCGGCCATGCGGGCAATCGGGACAGTCATGTCCATGCGCAGTGTCAGGATGTCCTGGTTTTCATCGATCATCTTGAGCATCTGCCGGTCCTGCAAAGCCGCAAAGGCCTGGTTGTATGTCTGGTAGTATTCAATGGCCGGTGTCTGGACTTCCTCAAAGCCAAACTGGTCAAAAACTTTCTGGATCCGGCTGCATAGCGCATTGCGCTTGCGCACATCGCCAGCCAGCCGGTCACGGTTGCCTAAAGGTGTTCTTAATTCCATCTTCTGCCCTTGCCTTTCCCTTCCCTGCTTTCGGGAAGCTTATTCATCCGCAGCTGTCTGCTGCCGTTTCTTTTGAATTCACTTTTCTGCTTTTTCATCCAGGATTCAGGATCTGGCCCCGTGCGTCTGCCGTTCGTCGCCTGGCCGGTTTTGTAAAAAAAAACTTCCATCCAAAAAGGACGAAAGTAGATTCCGTGTTCCCACCTTTATTCACGGCTTCCTCGCGAAAGCCGCCTCAATGACTGAAACAGTCTGTCCGGTAACGGGGACCATCGGGATTCCATTTCCTGAATCCAGCTCCAGGATGTGTTTCGGCACGGTTTGCGGCTTCTTTTCACCTGCCAGAAGCTCTCTGCACACGCTCCGTACGTACTTGTTCCTTTCAGCGCTTTGTGAATTTAGTGTGATTTTAGGCAGAGTGAAAATATCTGTCAATTTATTTGAAACAACTTTCAGAATTTGAAAGCAAGTTGATCCGTTTTGTGTGCAGATTTCCGCATTTTTTACTCATCAAGCAGCTTCAGCCATTTAAAGGCGTTATACAGGCCATCTTCATGAATCGAAGTGCTGACAAAATCGGCAGCCTGCTTGGTCGAAGCAGTGCCATTGCCCATGCATACCGCCAGGTCCGCCGCTTTCATCATCGGAATGTCATTTTCCGAATCGCCGATGGCAGCCACTACATAATCCTCGCGCTTCAGGCGCATTGCCTGCAGGATTTCATCCATGGCCAGCGCCTTGTTATGCCGGTCATCGGTCAGCTCGCCCCTGAAAAACGAGCCGATATTGGCCGAAGGATTGTATTTATTCTTGTACTGGAGCACATCCATCCCCATGGATGCCGCTTCTTTTTCCAGCTCGAAAATGCGGTCGGAATCGAAGATGATCTTGACAATATGGCCAAGCATTTCCGGCTCCATCGCCGAAAGAGGCTTGCGCACGGAGGGTTCCCGGCGTCTTTCTTTTTCAAAAAAGATCTTGCGGCGAAAGGCATATTTCGGATCATCAAAGCCGATATCATTGCCTTCCAGCCCATAGCCGCAGTCCTGGCTTTGCAAATACTCGACAATCACCCGGACTTTAGCCGGGTCCATATATGAAGAGCGGATCAGCTGCTTTCCTTTGTACAGCTGCATGCCGGTCGCCAGGCAATAGCCATCAAAGCCGGCGTTCCATAAAAACTGCGGAATATCGACATGGCGCCGGCCGGTATTGACGAAGATGAGATGCCCGTTTTCACGGGCTGTTTCAATCGCCCGCCAGGCTGAAGCAGGAACCTCGGTGCGATCCCACAATGTTCCATCCAGGTCGATAAATACGGCCCTTTTCTTCGGTTCTTCCAGGATGCGTTTTGCATCGTGGCGTTTTTCCATCTGATTTGGCCTGGCTTTGGGCGTGGTATTTGATTCCATATCGAACATCCTTTCTTTTTCTGTATCGGCATCTTGCTGCAAAGCTGGATCTCTGGCTGCCCGGCCTTTTTGCCGGTTTTCCGGCTTTACGCTTCCGCCAGCAAAGCTTTCGGGGGCCTTGCCGCTTTTGTGCCGGATTATATTGGGCTGGCTAAAACCGCCGCCAGTTATACGGTATCCTGCAGGCAAAGCGTCAGTCTTTGCCAAAGGGCATGGATGGCCCTTGCGGAATGGTCCGGCCATAGCACACGTACATTTCACTGATCCCCTGATAGAGAGCCAGCAGGGCAAAAGTAAACAGCAGCCAGGCCGCAGCCATTTTGAAAGCTGGTATCTGCAGGATATCAGAAAGACCCATCAGAACAAATCCGCAGCAGACAAACAGATGTTCAAACCAGATATAAGCCGGCGCTTTGTTCATCAGCGGCAAAAAACAAAGCATATACAGGCCGCCTGCCAGCAGTATCACCGAGTAAATCCACGAATGGAATGAAGCTTCCATATGGCCGGCCATGACAAACGCCCGGGCAATCTGGGTCAGTCCGCCTGCGAAGCCCAGCACCACCGACAGAATCAGGTTGATATTGCCATGGGGATCCATCCGCTTTAAATTCATGCGGCTGCCGGTAAACGCGGCAATTCCAAACGAAAGCTGCAAAAAGCCCATGACCATCATGGCATCGGGCTGCAGCTTGACCAGGATGGACAGCCAGCTCATCAAGGCAAACATGGCAAACACAAACTGCAATGCCGGGTCCGGACTGGCACAAAACGAACGGGCGGCTGCCATCTGTCTTTGATCTGTCTCTTCCTGGTCCTCCATGGGCATCTTCATTCGCGCTTCTTTCTGTTTTTCAATCATGTATTTTCTCCTTTTCTGATGGTTATGCAAACCAGATTTTTGCCCGTCCGGTTTTCAGGCCGGATCGTTTCGCAAAACAAGCTTTTGTTCCTGCCAGCCGAAATCCGGCAGGATTCCGGCTTTATTGTAAAAATCCCAGAAAGCGAATGAATGAGGCTTGACCGACTAAAACCAGCGGCGTCCCTTATTCCATCCTTGCAGGCCAGAGAAAAACCGGCAGTTTCGTCTGCCGGTGTTTTCTTCTGTTTCAATTTCTGGTTTGGAATCGTTTGTGACTGTCCGTCACAATCCGGGCTGCGAAAAGATTTAGTCCTGCAGACCGCGGATGTAGTTGAGCATGCCGCCGGCTTTTAAAACCGGAATATCCTGCTCTTTAAACTGCGGAATCAGCCGGTATTCCAGGCCTTTGGTTTTGTTGATGACTGTTGCCGGTTTATTGGCATCCAGCTGGTCAAGGCCGGAAAATTCCAGTTCATCCATTTCGTCAATGGAATCGTAGTCGGCCGGTGTTTCAAATACAAACGGCAGGATTCCAAAGTTGATCAGATTTGCCAGGTGGATCCGGGCAAAGGACTTGGCCAGGACGGCCTTGATGCCCAGATACATCGGGGCCAGCGCAGCGTGTTCACGGCTGCTGCCCTGGCCATAGTTGTCGCCGGCGACGATGATACCGCCGCCATTGGCTTTGCATACTTTGTCAAAGCCTTCCTTGTTGTTACGGAAAACAAATGTGGACAGCTTTTCAATATTAGAACGGTAAGGGAGAACTTCCGCACCCGCCGGTGCGATATGGTCGGTCGTGATGTTGTCTTCGAGCTTGATGACTACTTTGCGCACGAAGGAATCGGGCAGTTTTTCATTGATGGGCAGCGGCTTGATATTCGGTCCGCGCACAATTTCCACCTCTTCCGGATTCTGGCTGGGCGCAAGAATCATGGAATCGTCGACAAAGCTGTTTTCAGCAAAGTCGGTATCGGCATAGTCAAGCCTGGTCGGATCGGCAAAGACACCGGCAATAGCACTGGCTGCAGCCACTTCCGGGCTGACCAAAAAGACACCAGCACTGTTGGTGCCGGAGCGGCCGTAGAAGTTGCGGTTAAAGGTGCGCAGGGAAACTCCTTCGCTTTTCGGGCTCTGGCCCATGCCGATGCAAGGTCCGCAGGTGCATTCCAGCACGCGGGCGCCGGCTTTGACAAATGTCGCCAAAGCTCCGTTATCCATCAGTTTCATGAGCACCTGCCGGCTGCCTGGCGAAACGACCAGGGAGACATTGGGGGCAATCGTATGGCCTTCCAGGATGGAGGCGGCTTTCATCATGTCCTCAAAACCGGAGTTTGTGCATGAGCCAATAGCAACCTGGTCAACCTTCAGGCCGGCCAGCTCGTCAATCGACTTTACGGCATCCGGCGAATTCGGGCAGGCCGCTGCCGGACGCAGCTGGGAAAGATCGATGATTTCCACGTCATCATAAGCAGCCCCTTCATCGGCTTTGAGCTCCATCCAGTCTTCCGGACGGTTCTGGCTGATCAAAAATTCGCGGGTCCGCTCATCGGAGGGGAAGATGGATGTTGTTGCGCCCAGTTCAGCGCCCATATTGGTAATGGTTGCTCTCTGGTAGACGCTTAAATCCTTTACGCCCTCGCCGGTGTATTCAAAAATCTTGCCCACACCGCCTTTGACGCTGCGGCGCCTGAGCAGTTCGAGAATAATATCCTTGGCGGAAACGCCATGAGGCAGCCTTCCTTCCAGGCGGACTTCAACGACCTGGGGATATGGAATCGTGTAGTCAATTCCGGCCATCGCCTTGGCGACATCCAGTCCCCCGGCACCCATAGCCAGTGAAGCCATGGCTCCGGCTGTTGGCGTGTGTGAATCAGATCCAATCAGGGTCTTGCCCGGTTTGGCAAAGCGCTCGAGATGGACCTGGTGGCAGATCCCGTTTCCCGGCCTTGAAAAAAGGATTCCATGCTTGGCGGCAACAGACTGCAGGTAAGCGTGGTCATCCGCATTCATGAAGCCGGACTGGAGGGTATTGTGGTCGACATAGGAGACCGACAGCTCGGTTTTGACCTGGTCGACCCCCATGGCTTCCAGCTGGATATAAGCCATGGTTCCAGTCGCATCCTGGGTCAGGGTCTGGTCGATTTTCAGGTCGACCGGCTGGCCGATCACTTTATTTCCATTCCGGATGTGGGCATCCAGAATTTTCTGAGTCAGAGTTTTTGACATAATCTTTTCATTCATCCCTTTCCTGTTTCATCCCATCATATCAAAAACCGCTCAAATCCTGTGCAAATTCTTTCAGAAAATGGCACGTTCTGGTTTTCATGGTTCAAAAATGTGATAAGGTTGCTATACTGTGAAAAATTTTGGAAAGGATTTGTTTATGAGCGGAACATTGAAGGAAACTTATGTTGCCTACGAACCGGATAATGCAATTGCCCCGGAACTGTACTCGAAATACCATGTCAAGCAGGGTCTGCGCAACGAAAACGGCACAGGCGTAAAAGTCGGTCTGACCCGGATCTGTGATGTCATCGGCTACGAGATGGTCAACAACCACAAAAAGCCGGTGGAAGGAGAGCTGATTTACCGCGGCTATTCGATCCGTGACCTGGTCCGGCTGGAAAAAGCGTCGGAAAAGATCCAGGGCTATGAAACCGCAGCGTTTCTGCTGATCTTTGGCCGGCTTCCCTCGCCTTCGGAGCTGATGGAATTCCAGTTCGTCCTCAAGCACAATTTCTCCAACTCGCTGGTTTTTGAAAACTACCGGACCAAAAACCTGCTCAACGCCATGCAGATTGAGGTGCTCAAGCTGTTTGGCCAGGATGAAAATCCGGACAATGACACACTGGAAGACCGGATGATGAAGGGGCTGGTCATCATGTCTTCCCTGCCGCTTTTCGTCTTTTCCGTCTATTCGAAGAAGAAGATTTCATCTTATCCGCTCCCCCAGGCCGGATTTGCCGAAAATGTGCTGTGGATGGCCAGAGAGCACCAGCCTTATTCCACCCAGGAAGCCAGGGTGCTGGATGTCTTGATGATGGTTCATGCGGACCATGGCGGCGGCAACAATTCTACATTTGCCGATGTTGTCATATCCTCAACGGGAACAGATATCTATTCGTGTGTTTCCGCAGCCATTGGCTCTTTGAAAGGGCCAAAGCATGGCGGTGCGGCGGGCAAAGTCGGCTCGCAGACACAGATGCTGCTGCGGCTGCTCAATAAAGATTCCACCGACCGGGAAATTGCCCAGGTGTGCACCGATATTCTGGAAAAGAAAATCGGGGATGGCTCCGGCCTGATTTATGGCATCGGCCATGCGATTTATACCCGCAGCGACCCGCGCTGCCAGCTGATCAAGGAAGAAGTCCGCAAGCTGGCCGCCGAAAAAGGCGAGGAAGAAACCTTCCAGCTGATGGAGCGCTTTGAAAAAATGGCCTGCAAAATCATGAAGAAGCGCAAAGGCGTGACGGTCTGTGCCAACGTCGACTACTATTCCGGCTTTGCCTACCACCTGCTGGGCATTGACCAGTCGCTCTACACCCCATTGTTTGCGATCAGCCGCTGCGCCGGATGGATTGCCCACCATCTGGAAAACCGCCAGAGCAACCGCAAGCTGATCCGGCCGGCCAATATCTACGTTGGCGAGCGCCGCACGATCAACTTCCACCAGCCGGCAGCCGCCTCCTTCTATCCTTGCGCAGACCAGGAAAACAAGGATTAGCCAGACCAGAATAATCAGATAAATAAAGCTGCCAGGGCTTATGGACTTACTCCAGAGCCAGGCAGCCTTTTTTATTGGGATGGATCTGGCCAAAAACAGCGGGAGGAGGCTGGAGCCTGTGCAGACAAAAAGCAGAGCCTGGCCCCAGACTCTGCTTTCAATCGTTATGGTCTTTAAATATTTTTTCTGCAGAGAACTGCAGGAATAAATCATTCCTGGAATTCAGTCTTCAGCCATTGACTCTGGCATCAAGCCGGCCGGCAATAGCCTTGAGAAATTCTCTGGATGTCAGCTTTTTGGCCGGAACATCTTCTCTGGTCCATAAGCCGACCAGATCCCCGGTCATTTCGCCGGCTTCAATGGTATCGAGAACCGCTGCTTCCAGATCATCCGCAAAATGGATGAGTTCCGGTATTTCATCCAGTTCGCCCCGCTTGCGCAGCGCTCCGCTCCAGGCAAAAATCGTTGCGACTGGATTGGTCGAAGTTTCTTCACCTTTTAAATAGCGGTAGTAATGACGGGTGACTGTTCCATGAGCGGCCTCATATTCATACTGGCCATTTGGAGAGACCAGAACCGAAGTCATCATGGCCAGCGAACCAAAAGCAGTGGAAACCATGTCCGACATGACATCGCCGTCATAGTTTTTCAGCGCCCAGATAAATCCGCCTTTTGAACGGATCACGCGGGCAACGGCATCATCAATCAGAGTATAGAAATACTCCAGACCGGCTTTTTCAAACCGCTGGCGGTATTCATGGTCATAGATTTCCTGGAAGATGTCCTTGAAGCGGTGATCATACTTTTTGGAAATCGTATCCTTGGTCGAAAACCAGAGATCTTCATTGGCCGACAGGGCATATTCAAAGCTGCTGCGGGCAAAAGATTCAATGGAGGAATCCTTGTTGAACTGGCCCTGTAAAATACCAGGACCATCAAAGGCAGTAATTTCCTCCACGATTTCCTGGCCATCCTCTGCTACAAAAGTCAGCTGAGCCGCACCGGCACTGGGCACCCGGATTTCCGTTCCTTTATATACATCGCCAAAGGCATGGCGTGCAATCGTGATAGGCTTTTCCCAGTTGCTTACCGCCGGGTGGATGCCGGAAACCATGATCGGCTTGCGAAAGCACGTTCCATCCAGGATCGCACGGATTGTACCATTGGGGGATTTCCACATTTCAGAAAGATTGTACTCTTCAACCCGCTGGGCATTGGGGGTAATGGTCGCGCACTTGACACCAACTCCATATTTTTTGTTGGCCAGGGCGGCATCGACGGTCACCTGGTCTTTCGTCCGTTCGCGCTCCGGCAAAGAGAGGTCATAGTACTCTGTTTTTAAATCGACATACGGTTCAAGCAGGGTTTCCTTAATCTCTTTCCAGAGAATGCGGGTCATTTCGTCGCCATCCATTTCAACCAGTGGCGTTTTCATTTGGATTTTCATACAGTTTCCTTTCCTCGTACTCAACCATATTAGTCAGCCCGCTTCCTGTTTTCAATTTTTCATTCGCCTTTCAGAAGCTTTTTACATTCTCTTGTCCATTTTCATCCTTTAATCGACTTAGGGGCATTCATTCACTAAAGCACCAGAAAAGTGCAAAAAAGCAGAGGCGATAATAACCTCTGCTTCCTGGTTTACAGCCATTTTTCCGGCCGTGCCCGGTAAGACAACAGCAGCCCCACCTGGCTGCTTCTGCCAGAAACAGTCAGGATTATCTGGCAAGTTTTAAAGCCAGAGTTAAAACGAAAAGAACCAGAAGAATGATCGCCGCGGCCATCCAGCCGGTTTTGGCTTTGGCAAGCCGGGCATTTTCCTTTTTCACTGCTTCAAGCTGATGCATGTATTCTTCTTTTGTCGTCTGGTTGGCCATGTTTTCTCCTTCTGGATTTCAGGCCGGCAGCTGCCATCGGCCTGCTTTTCTTTGCAAAAAACAGTGCAGGCCTTTGCCATCCGTAAAGAAATCCTGTATTCAGATTCTATTCTAATCCAGCCATCTGTTTTTCGGAAAAACAGCGCGTAAAAAAGGCAGCTGCAGGTGGCAGCTGCCTGGAAAGAGGATTACTTCTCCTCTTCGTCTTTGTTCTTCTTTTTCGGACTGGTTGTTTTCAGAGTCAGGATATAGGTTCCGTCTTCTGGAAACTCGCTGGTGTCCTTTGGATCGGCAATAATTTCAAGCTCGCAGGGATAGCCTTTTTCCTCAAGTTCCTTGAGCAGGCCTTCCTTGCCAAGCTTCTTGACAATCCGGATCCCGCAGGCACAGTTGGCATACTGGTCCAGGCAGGAAAATATCCACTGGGGAATTGATGCAGCTGGCATTTACACTCCTCGCTTCCTAACGCTTATCTTATCCCTGATTCCGCTTTCTAATGGCGAAATTGATCCGGAAATGATCCTACTTCTGTAAAATCTCGATAATTTTCGGATAGTAGTCGTAGCGTCCGTCAATGATCCGCAAAGCATCCTGGGCAATGCTCTTGGCTCTTTGCAGGTCAATCGGAACGTAGACATTGGCAAAACGGAAGTAGATCTGGTCCTTAAGCTGGTTTTCACGCAGGACATAGCCGTAGCCGTCATTGCCTTTCTGGTAATCGCCATGCTTGATATACAGGTCGGCAATATCCATCAGAGCTTTGTTCTGGAGGTTTGCCAGGTCATCAAACTGAGCCATTACACCGTAAATGAAGCCTTCATAATATTTCACATCATTGTATTGCCAGCCTGGCAGGATGGTGTAGGCCACTTCCATGAACCGGTCGACCAGCTTATGCAGATCAGCAGGAATGATTTTTTCTACTTCATCAAGGGTATACAGGTTGTTGTGCTGGGCAATAACGAGAATCCGGCGCACATCATCAAGCAGATCCTTGTAAATGGCGGAGTCGTTCATACCTTCATTGATCAGCATCCGATCGGTATCCTTAGCGATCTTCTTCGCCAGGTCGACATTATCCTGGATCTTGTTTGGCAAGGTAGCGGCGATCTTTTTGCACAAGAACGGAATAACGGAAGCATCAAAGCCATCGACGGAATAAACAAGCGGCTTGGCGGCCTTGGCGACTTTAGCCAGGTACTTGTCAATCTGGTCGTCAACATCCGGCGCCTTGGTCAGTTCTTCCTTGAGCTGGTCAAGGTTGAGATGCAGGCCGGCAGCATTGGCCATTTCAACCAGGGTATTGTTATCGAGCGAGCCATAGAATTTTTTCTGTTCATCCGAAAGAACTTTCGGGTTGCTGGATGTAATCACGTTCTTTGTCCGGGCTGCAAGCTCTTTGCGGCTGGCCATAGCTGCCTTCTTTTCGATCTGGGCAACAGTTTCTTCATAAGGGGTACCTTCTGTTTCCGGAATGAGTACAAGCAGTCTTTCTTTTGCTGCTTTGGAAGCTTCAGGAGCGGAAGCAGCTTTTGCGGCTTTCGCTTTTCTCTTGCGGGCTGGCTTCTTGAAGCCTTTGGCTGCAGCTTTTGCCGCAGTCTCAGAGCGGGCAGACAGGTTTTTCTGGACGTTGTTTTCATCGACAGATTTCTGGGCGAGCTCGGCTCTTGAAGCGCTGGCGGCACTCTTTTCTTTCTTTTCGCCGATTTCTTCGAGCTGGTAAGGCGCGTCATCGACTTTGTCGATGGCTTCAATGATCTTTTCGCCATCTTTGGCTTCAGCAGCGATCTCATCAATGCGCTGGGTGCGGACTGGAGCGCTCTGATCGGATCCTTCCAGGATCTTTTCTTCTTCGCCAACCTTGTCAATGGCCTGTGCAATTTTCTGGCCGTCCTTGACGGATTGGGCGATGTCGGCAATGCGCTCTTCGCGAACGGCTGCACTCTGGTGGCTTCCGGCAATCATCTGTGCTTTTTCAGCAGCCGGATCGGTTTTTACCGCTTTTTTCTTTGCGGGTGCTTTCTGATAAGGAGCATCATCGATCTTGTCGATGGCTTCAATAATCTTTACGCCATCTTTGGCTTCAGCAGCGATCTCATCAATGCGCTGGGTGCGGACTGGAGCGCTCTGATCGGATCCTTCCAGGATCTTTTCTTCTTCGCCAACCTTGTCAATGGCCTGTGCAATTTTCTGGCCGTCCTTGACGGATTGGGCGATGTCGGCAATGCGCTCTTCGCGAACGGCTGCACTCTGGTGGCTTCCGGCAATCATCTGTGCTTTTTCAGCAGCCGGATCGGTTTTTACCGCTTTTTTCTTTGCGGGTGCTTTCTGATAAGGAGCATCATCGATCTTGTCGATGGCTTCAATAATCTTTACGCCATCTTTGACTTCCGCTGCAATCACATCCATGCGGGCATCTATTTGGGAAACACTCTGGTCAGCACCGGCAAGAATTTCTGCCTGTTCTGCTTTTTTAAACGCTTTGGAAGCCCTGGCTTTTGGAGCCGGTTTTTCCTGGTATGGGGCATCATCGACTTTGTCGATAGCTTCAATGATCTTTTCGCCGTCTTTAGCTTCGGCAGCAATCGCATCGATTCGCTGTTCGCGAACTGGTGCGCTCTGGTCGGATTCTTCCAGAGTCAAGGCTTTTGCGGCGGCAATTGAGCGGGCAGAGAGGTTTTTCTGCACGTTGTTTTCATCGACTGATTTTTTCGCCAGCTCTTTGCGGCTGGCCATGGCGCCGGCTTCTTCTTTTTCCTTAAGAACCTGGGCGTATGGTTTTCCCGGTACTTCAGGCAGGCCCCTGAACTGTACTGGCTGGGCATCGATCGCTTTTGCAGCAGTGCCTTTTCGGGTGGCGGCTTTCTTTCTGGCCGGCTTTTTAAAGCCTTTGGCTGCAGCCTTGGCGGCAGCAGCAGAGCGGGCGGAAAGGTTTTTCTGCACGTTGTTTTCTTCTGCCGATTTTAAAGCCAGTTCTTTGCGGCTGGCGGCTGCGGCTTCTTTTTCCGCCATTTCCGGAGTCATGACGGCCGGTTTAGCCGGTTTTGAAGCAGCTGCCTTTTTAGCTGGTGCTTTTCTGGCTGCAGTTTTCTTTACTGTTTTCTTATCAGCAGCAGCGGATTTGGCTGCAGTGGTTTTTCTCGTTGTACTTTTCTTTGCTGACGCTTTTTTAGCGGCAGTCTTTTTTACAGGTTCAGCTGAAGCAGATTCGGATTTGGCTCCAGCTGCGCGTTTAACAGTCATTGTGAATCCTCCTGTCTATGTCTTCTATAAGTATAGCATTTCTCATTCTGAGCTTAGTTGTTATAATCCCCTGCTTTATCATCTCGTTTTTCGTCTTTTTCCAGACACTTCATCCAGCCGCTGGCCCTCGTCAAATCTGAAAAAGCAGCGGAAGACTGCTTCCGCAGCTGATCCATAAGATTTTGCAGACAGGCAGCCAGAGTAAAAAACCTGCTCAATGTGTATTATGAAGCAAAGTCATCTTTTAACGTTCCTTTAAATGAGGCGTTTATACTTAAAACAGATTAAAAGCTCCGTTTTCCCCTTAGAAAGAACAAAAACGGAAGATGAACAGGATCAGACTTTCCGGTTTGATAAAGTATCCATACTGGATACTTTATCTGCCTTCAGAGTCAGCCTGCCTGTTCTGGATCATTGTACGCTTTACAAAGAGTCCAATGGTTTTATGCTTTACTTTCCAGGTCCATTATGGCCAGGTCCAGACGATGGCTGTGGCAAAATACAGAGTGGACTGGACATGGACAATCAACTTTGAAAGGAACTGATCAAGACTATGACAACAAATACGCCTCCAAGACCTCCAAGAAGACGAGGAATGAAAAACACAACTGTAATTGGTATTACAGCGGCTATCGGAGTATGTACAGTTCTGCTATCAGGCGCAGCCGGCTATGCCGGGGCGAAATTCGAAAATGCGCATGAATCTCATGTCACCCAGTATACGTCTCCGGCCCAGAACGCGATTTCCGGAAACAGCTCCGCGAACGGCTCCAATGTCAATATCACGGTGATGGATGTATCGGATATTGTGGCCAAGCTGCGGCCTTCGGTCGTTGAAATTTCAACCGAAACGGTTACCAGCGGCAACTCCATTTTTGGCGACTACATTTCACAGGGCGCCGGTTCCGGTGTCATCATGTCCGAAGACGGCTATATTGTGACCAACAACCACGTCATTGACGGGGCCAGCTCGATTACCGTCAAGACTCTGGATGGACAGGAATATCCGGCAACCCTTTGCGGAACCGATCCGCAGACTGACGTAGCGGTCATCAAGATTGAGGCTTCAGGACTGACTCCGGCTGAAGTCGGCAGTTCGGATGATATCAAAGTCGGCGAAGCAGCGATTGCTATCGGCAACCCGTTAGGATCCCTGGGCGGAACGGTCACAACCGGAATCATCTCAGCTGTCGGCCGGGAAATCACCATCGATAACGAAACAATGACTCTGCTGCAGACGGATGCGGCCATCAACCCCGGCAACTCCGGGGGCGGGCTGTTCGATGTCAACGGCAAGCTGATCGGCATTGTCAATGCCAAAACGAGCGATACCGGAATTGAAGGACTTGGTTTTGCGATCCCGATCTCCGATGTCACTTCCGTCATTGATGACCTGGTACGGGATGGAACTGTAACCTCCAGGCCGGTGCTGAATGTCAGCCTGCAGGAAATTTCGGATCACGGCTACTACAGTCAGAACAGCAACCTTGAACCGGGCGTTTATATCGTCCAGGTTACTCCAGGGGGCACTGCCGATGAAGCGGGTCTTCAGACGGGAGACCGCATCATTGCTTTTGACGGCCAGGACGTATCGACTTCTTCTGAAGTGAAGAAAATCCTGAAAAAGCACAAGGTTGGCGACCAGGTGAATATGACCATCATCCGGGACGGCCAGAACCAGGACATTACCCTGACGCTTAAAGGCAACGCTGCCTGATCTTTTAGCTGCCTGAATCCCGCGGTGATACGATTAAAGCTTAATGCGGCATAAAATATAAATGCTCTGAGAAAACAAAACGGAAATCTCGCACCGCTGCTGAGAATTCCGTTTTTTTGTGCTGTTTCTTTGTATTGTTTTGCATCGTTCTTCTGTTTTTCCGACTCCTTTTTGCGCCGTCCATCCTCTGTCGCACTTTTTTCAGTTCCGTAATGAACGTCATGGATGGAGTTCAGGATTCACTATGGCGTATGGAAGCCTGAATCAGGCCGGCACAGTGCGCACCGGTGTTGATGATTTCAAACGGTCCCAGGCAGGCGGGCAGGATAAAGGTTTCGGCATAATGGACTTCAAATGGCTTCCACCGGTTCTGCGGCGAGCAGACCAGAATCTGGTCGCCTTCAATGAGATTGAGCATCCGGAATGACTGGCGGGTATCGCCTTCCAGTCTGGCTTTGGGATCGACCCAGAAACGCCGGGTCTCGATGAATTCCAGTTCGTGCAGCCCGGTTTTCTCTTCTCTTATTCCTGGTTTCTCACTGACCAGAACCGTCTGGTCGACCAGGTTTTTGCTTACCCACGAGGTGGTCCGGTCCCATTGGATATTATTAAAGCCATGGTCCAGATGAACCGGCCTTGGAAGGCTGTCCATCCCCAGCCTGCCCCAGTCCCACAGCTTGAACGTAAAGCAATATGGGGTAGCGCTGATTTCCAGGACCATGGCGTTGCGCCCGGAGCAGTGCACCGTGCCGGCTGGAATCAGGAAATGGTCATGTTTCCGGGCGGGAAACCGGTTGACAAATTTTTCTGCGTCAAAGGGGAATCCGCCCCGGTTGGCTTCTTCCAGGGCCTTGCGCATGGCTTGCGGATCGATATCTTCTTTCAGGCCAAGGAAAACGGAAGCATCGTCTTTCGCGTCGAGAATGTAATACGATTCATCCTGTGTATAAGCCATGCCAAAGGTACGGTGAATGTATTCCGTTAATGGATGGACCTGGAGCGAGAGATTCTGGCCTTCCATAGTGTCGAGGAAATCAAACCGGATGGGAAACTCGGCTCCAAAGCGGCTGAAGACTTTCGGCCCCAGAAGCTTTCTGGGATGACTTAAGACCAGGTCCATTGCCGGAAGCTCAAACTGAACGGGACCAAAATCCAGCAGCAGCGAATTTTCTTCCGGCACCCCGTCAAAACTCCAGGCCAGGTTCTGATCGTCCCTTTCGATTTTCAGAACATTCTTCATCCACTGGCCGCCCCAGACGCCAGGGTCAAAATAGGGGACGGTACGAAACGGCTGCCGGACTGCCTGTGCCAGTGCGTTTCGTATGGCTGCGCCGGCAGCCAGTTTCGGCTGGCTTGTATTCAGATCGACAAACACGTCCACCTGGTCAAACAAATCCATTTTGTATTTATCAAAAACGCGCCACTCCACGAAAAAACCAGTCTTGATTTTGCGCAGCGGATCTTCATCGGCGCTGGGAATGAAGAAACTGGGCATTCCCTGCCGATAGCGCAGCTGAATTTCCCACCGGCTCATATCGAAATAGAAGAGGGTCCCATCCCGGGTAATCAGGCGGGCTCCCGGCCCGATTACCAGGATCCGGCCCGGATTGTCCAGCTGCTTTCTGGCCAGTTCCAGGTTTTCTTCGCTGACAAAATCCTGCAGTGTTCCATAAAACATGGTCCCGAAAATGCGGTCATCCGTAATATGGTGTTTCAGCATGATTTCCAGATATTCACGTGGCTGGTAGATCGTTTGCGCATCGACAATGGTCTCAAACTGACTGGCAAGATGGTCTGTAATCTGTTTCTGGTCTGCTCCGGGATACAGATCCATGATGACAATCCGCCCCGCGTTTTCGACACTTGCCCAAAGGGCCTCCCATCCCTGGCTGCATTCATTTTCAAAACCATCAATCCGGATGGCCGGCTGCGTATTGTAAGCCATTTTTCTCCTCTTTCTTTCTGTGTCTTCTATCCTTCTCTTTTTTGCTGCTGCGGCCAGCCAGAGCACACTGTCGTTTATCGCCATTTGCACACTTCTGGCTGTATGGGCTTCCGGCCGCTCAGGCTTTGGACCATTTCTGCCTCGGGCTTTTTTTGCCCTGCAGCCTCCTGCTTCTTCTTTATAGCAGTTTGGCTGGATGAAATAAGCCGGTGTGTGATCAGATGAGCAGTTTTTCAGTGCTTTGAAAAAAGTAAAGGCAAATGCCCGCTATTAAAAAACTTGTGTATTTAACTGGTCTGGTTAGTCTTGTTTTCCTTTTGTGGCCTTATAATGAATTTAAACAGGAGGATTTTTATCAATGTCTAATGACAAGATTTCAAAGCGCCGGATTATGCTGGTCGGCACCGGCTTTGTGGGCATGTCTTTTGCCTACACAATGCTCCACGAAAAAGGAATCGATGAGATGGTTCTGGTGGATGTCAATGATGACAAGGCACGCGGCGAAGCAATGGATTTGACTGACGGTCTGGTTTATGCTGATACAAAAATGAAGGTTTACTCCGGAACCTATGCCGATGCAGAATTCTGCAACATCGTAGTTCTGACGGCCGGAGCCGCTCAGAAACCTGGCCAGTCCCGCCTGGAACTGGTTAAAATCAACGCCCAGATTACCAAGGGTGTGTGCGAACAGCTTAAAGCCAACAGGTTTGACGGCATCCTGGTTGTCGCCAACAACCCTGTTGACATCATGACTTATGTAGCCTGGAAGACTTCCGGACTGCCAAAAGAGCATGTCATCGGATCCGGTACGGTTCTGGATACCGCCCGTCTGCGTGTAGAACTGTCTGATCTGCTTGGATTTGCTCCATCCAACATTCACGCCTATATCCTTGGCGAGCATGGCGACTCGTCCTTTGTCAGCTGGACCAACTGCTACATCGGATGCAAATCTTTGCTGGAATACCTCGATGAGCACAACATTTCCCTGATGAAGCTGCAGAACGTCTATATTGATGTCCGTGACAAAGCGTACAAGATCATCGATCTGAAGAAAGCCACTTATTATGGTATCGGTCTTGCCCTCAAGAGAATCGTTACCGCAATCCTTAACAACGAGCGCTGCATTCTGCCAGTTTCCTCTTACCAGGATGGTGAATACGGCAAATACGGCTACTTCATTTCCACCCCGACTGTAATCGGAAGCGATGGCGCTACCCAGATTCTGACTCTGCCGTTAAACGAAAACGACCAGAACCGTTTCGACAATTCGTTCAACACCCTGGTTTCTACCATCAAGGACAACCTGGGCGACATTATCGACGTCAACGACTAAACGCAGTTTTTACATGATCAAACAAAACAAGGCAGCCGCAAGGGCTGCCTTTATTAATCCTTAAAAAATCATGTAAAACAATAAATGGCCGGAAACACCTTTACTTTGCGTGTTTCCGGCCATACTTCTTTTCACCTGACAGGTGAATGTCATTTGTTCAGTGTTCCTGTACAATGAAGTTGGACCAAACATAGAAAGGACACCAACAATGACAGACACCATGATCAATAGTATGGCCGGTTTTATCCCAGAATGCAACATTTCATTCAATGGAGGCAATCATA
>Charlie_p1__coassemble_195_pt1 | contig 39211 bp, 25 predicted proteins | sample Charlie_p1__metabat2_high_PE_014 | metagenome-assembled genome bin Charlie_p1
GGTTGGGATGGGCCTGCCGGATATTTTCCAGGCTGTCCGTTTCTTTTTCATTCAAATTTGGGGCGTGAAGCTGCTGTATGGATTCCTGCAATTTCCACTGGCGCATAGTCTGCTCGACGATCTGCAAACCAGGATTGTACAAAATGGCAATATTCTGCAGATCCCGGCTGTTTTTGCCAAGCGCCATTTTAAAGCTGCCTGGTTCCAGGATCCATGCCGCTTTCTGTTCATCATAGCTGGCGCACTCTTTCAGGCTGAAGGCCAGTTCCAGTTCCTGGCTTTCTCCCGGATCGAGCAGATCGCTTTTTCCAAAGGCAGCCAGCCGCTTTTCTTCTTTTTCCAGCAGGCCCTCTCCTTTTGGCGGATAAACGTACAGCTGGACAACTTCTTTGGATGGAACATTTCCGGTATTGGTCACCGAGAGGGGAATACGAATCTGTTCCCCTTTAACAAGCGGGCTTTGCGCTTCGATTTTGAAATCGGAATAGCCAAGGCCAAAGCCAAAGGGATAGCGAACCGGTTTGTTAAAAGTATCAAAATAGCGGTAGCCTGCATAAATTCCTTCTTTGTAGCGGGCGATTTTCGGGTTGCCAGAAAGATAGGAAAATTCATCGCCAAAGGGAATGTCTTCATATTTGAGCACCCAAGTATCAGTCAGGCGGGCACTGGGCGAAATCTCGCCGCCAAGCAGTGCCCCGAACGCCCGACCCCCTTCTTCCCCCTGCTGGCCATAGTAAAACAGGCCGTCCGCTTTGATTTCATCCAGGATGGACAGGTCCATCTGGGAACCGGAATTGATCACCAGGATCAGCCTGGCATAGCCTTGGCGGGCAATTTTCAGGTTTTCAATTTCCCGCTCGCTCAGGTTGTATTCAAACTTGTCCAGTTTCTTGTCAGCTCCCTCGCCAGCCTGACGGGCGATGACATAAACGGCTGTGTCCGTATGCGAATCTTCAATATCCTGCGAAGTGATCTTGCGGCCATAAGGAAGCATCAGCGGGTCCTGCATGATATTGATCATATCCTGGACCTGCAGCACGCTGGTCTTTGCCCGCCTGGCAGCATATTCTTCCCTGACCTGTTCGTATTCTTTTTCATAATCATCCAGCCAGCTGGAGGTTGTAATGGTAAAGCCGCTTTGTTCCAGTCCTTCCAGGATCGTAATGGAATAGCGTTCGTTCACTTCCCCGGATCCAGTTCCGCCTTTGACTGTATGTGCAGCGCCGGCTCCATACAGGGCAATGGCGCCTGGAGCAAGCGGCAGGGTGTGATTCCGGTTTTCAAGCAGGACAATACTTTCCAATGCCGCTTTTAACGCCAGCTTTCGATGTTCAAGTTCCATCGGATCAGGCTGCCCGCCGATTTTGGCTCCAGTAACATATCTTTGATTTTTCATCCTTGCACCTGCTTTCCGCCAGACTTGCCTGGGTAAGAATCAGAAGTTCTTTTCCAGGCGGATTACAGCCATGCTGTATGACCTTCCTTAAAACAGTCTGGATATCTCTATCTTTTCTCTTTTCGTCCGCTTCTGTCCATCGATAACCGCTGCCGGCTAAAAAAATCCGCTCCCACACTGAAGGAGCGGATGGTACCTGCTTTGCATCCCAAACCGGCCCTGACCGTCTTTTTCAAGGCATTTCCTTTTTTCTTTATACCTTTGCGGTTCTGGGTCAGTCTGAAAGATCGGCCAGTTCAAAGAAGACCGGCGCCGGATTGCCCGGAATGCCAATGTCATAATTGCGGTCATCCAGGAAATCGAGAAAAGCTGGCTCATCGTTTTTATCAGCCAGAGCTTTATAAAACAGGTCGATGGCCATCAAGGCTTTGTCCATCGCTTCCTGCCACAGATCAAAAACGGATTCATGCCGGATTTCACCGCTTGAAGGATGCTTCCATTCATCATGGAGCAGGTTGCCGATATCAACATTGTCTTCGCACACATTGGGAACGGAAAAGCCGGTCAGAATATGTTCCATGCCCAGCATCTTTTCCAATGGCTTTATCCAGGCTTTCTTGCGGTTTTTCGGATCCCGGAAAATCTGCTGGGCTCTTTTCCAGTCATCGAGCACTTCCTTGAATTCATGCGGCTCGATGGTTTCCTGAAAGACGGCCTGAATGGCCGGGCGGTAAATACGGGCAATTGCCCTGGCTACAGGCAGTTTGTCGGACAGACATTGTGTCGATGGATCATAAGTCGCAATCGTCTGCCCCTTTTTATACTGAAGCATGGCCGCATCAAGCAGGGCTTCATACTGATGGTGGCTCCAGGCGGATTTTCCTTTGCAGTTGCCGGTGCGGTAGTAAATAAGCGGATGAAAAGTGGAATCCATTGCCCAATGGCAAAGATGCCCGACAGTATAGGCAATCATGTCTTCACGGATTGCCGCGTTTTTTTCATGACGGATGGAATTGAGCGCGCTGGCATAAAAATCGTTGACGTGCTCTTCATGAAAAAGCGTTCCGTATTTGCGCAGACGGGTCGGAATCAGCAGCTTGGAAGGAACAGAATGGTGGAAAAACAGAAAATCCGGTCCCTGTCCGCCGGTGATCACCAGTTTGTGGCGGGCATTGAGTGCCGGGTTGTCCAGCGCTTTTAAAACATCTTCTGTAAACAGGGTATGCGTAATTAAATTTGGCATTTTCTCATTCCTCCAGTTTCTTTTTCAGTCCCAGAAACAGCTCACGCTCAGCGTACGTATCCATCGAACAGTAATCGCAGATGCGCTGGGCGATCGTTTCCTTTTCCAGGCTGTCATTGCTGGCATCCGCCTGCCGATAGGCAAAGACGGCTTCCATGCCGTTATGGACATTCAGCTGGGAATAGCCATCCAGCCTGGATAAAAGCGGCAGCAGGGTTTTGAGCGAGCTGCGCCCCCGCTGGCGGATATCGTAGAACGATCCGTTTTCAAAGGGGATCTGCAAATCGACCATGCGCTCGCAAAGCGCTTCAAGCGGCTTTCTTTTATCTTCTAACTGGTCAGCCAGCTGCATCAGGCGCAGCTTTTCCGCGCCTTCCATATTAAAGACCATTATGCTTCCTTTTTCGGGAATCTCTTCGAGCAGATGATCAATGAAATCTTTCCGGCAGTCCCCGGTCGAGAAGAATACTGAATGCTCAAGGCGGCCGTCTTCATGCTCAATGTGGATAGAATACTGGAAGCACAAAACGTCAAAGGCTTTCATTCCCGGATAAGGAGCCAGTGCAAAGGTATCCCATTCAAAGTCGAGGTAGGTAATCGGCCAGACCAGCTGCTTCATCCATTTCTCAATAGCGGACCGGTCCAGAAAAAGGCCGTCATGGCGGTCAGCCATAATCTGCGCATACTGCAGCGGGGCGCCATCGAGATGCAGGGCATCGACCTGGCCTAAACGCTCAATTCCCTCCTGTTCCAGTTCGCTGCGGCAGCTTGAGCTGGAAAGAAACGCACTGGCATTATCTGCAAGCCTGTCTTCATGGAAACATTGTTCATACCAGGGGCATTTTTGCGGAGAGGTGCAGGCTTTTTTGCGCAAAGCCGGAATCTGAGCGGCTTTTGAATGCTGGAGCAATCTGGCCAGCGTAGCCAGCCTTTTCGCACCAATTTCCTCTTTCATCTGCTCGACTTGTTCGATGGCTTTGATTGAATGCATTCCGCCGCGCACCTTTTTAAGATGGTCAGAAACAGTGAAGAAATCCGCATTGTATGGTTTTTTCTGGCGGATATAGTTTTTATCAAGATAGAGAAACTCGTAATCCGTAATTTTTATCCCGTTTTCCTGGGCAATCAGCGAGTCAATGGCCAGCAGCGGCAAAAGGGTATCTTTGGGAGCCGTCGAACAGACGGGATAAATGGCTTTATACGTTCCGTCTTCCTTTTCAAAAAGCAGCGGGATGACCGTCCGGATCCCCCAGGCTTCAAAGCGCAGGCTGCGCCCGCATTTTTCCTGTTCCAGGATATTGAGCGAGCGGCTTGCCGGATCATTGCGCTTTCCTTTGGGCAGGTGCAGCGGCTCGAGCAGCTGATCGAGTCTTTCGTTGTATTCCTGACGCCTCGGCAAAAGCAGCGGTTCGGCTTTTTGCTCCCGGTTAAAAAGAGCCTTCTTTTCACACTGCAAGGCGGCAGCGATTTCGCTGGCATGGATCATCGGGTTATTCATAGTTGGCAAGGATTTCTTTCAGTCCTTTCACATACCGCTCCACCATTTCCGCCGGGGCTTTCAGGCGCACATCCGCTTTAAACTGGTAGAGCTGTTTTTCAATCGCATCCGGATTGTCGGATTCAAAGGTGAAGGAAATCCATTCTCCTTCGTCCTTATCACCGTTTCTATTGTCCTCAATGCGGGCCAGATTTTCACCCCAGTCGACCTCTTCAAAAAAGCGCCGGGCCTGCTTTTTCACTTCCACGACATACTTCTGTCTTTTCCCCTTGATCAGGCTGGTCTGCCCGATATGGTCTTTTAAGCGGAAAGCAGGATCCCGTTCAAAATAGTCAAAGGTACTGGACAGGCCGACAATCCGCTTGTCGCTGATCCGGTAGTTGCGGTACTGCTTATGGAAGTGGTCAAATCCGCATAAATACCAGCGGCCGTCCATGCAGATCAGCTCATATGGATCGACTTCCCGTTTCCTGGGCTGGCTGCTCGTTCTGGAAAGGTAATCCAGCAGGATCGTGTTGTGCGAAATGATGGCTTTGCGGATGGTGTTGAGCAGTTCCCGGTTTGAATCGGACAGGGTCTGGCCGTTCTGGATAATATAAAAAATCGGCTCTTCAGCAAGACCTGTCCGGGCCTGGGAGATGACCGCATCCAGTATGGGCACGACTTCTTTTTCAAACGGAAAAGCCCGGCTGGCTTCAAAGTAGTCCCTGGCCTGGATCAGCGACCGGATCTGGCTTTCCGAAAGGGCCGGCACCGAAAGCAGCTTGCTTCTGACCAGCTCATAGCCGCCGCCGCTTCCCGGCCGGGTGATGATTTCAAATCCGGCTTCTTCCAGCTCCCGGCGGTATTCCCGGATATTGCGCGGATTTGTCTCCAGGATCCGGGCCATTTCGGCACTCGAAACGACCCGTCTGGCCCGCAGGACCATCAGCATCTGGATGCATTTTGCCGTCCGGTTCATAATCATTCCTCTTTCCTTCACGTCTGTCTGGCACTTATCTCTCCCGCTTTGATCCGGTCCGGCCTGGCAGCTTTTTCTTTTGAAAGGATGCCTGGCAAGAGCCTGAAAGACCTTTTTCCTTTTGCCAGATACGGGACAGTTGAACTTATCATACCGCCATAACATAAACTGCCGGTCTTTGATGGATAAAGAATCCTGTAAAATCCCAAAAAGCCGCAAAATTCAGTTTTTCGCTGTCTTCGATCTCTGTAAAATAAGGAGTGAATCCGGATTGATGCCTTTTTTGGCCGGCCAGAAACAGGAAGTTCCTGCTGTTATGGCCTTTTAAGGATCAAAAACAGCAAAAAAGAGCAGAACGTTCCCTTTGTATGCGTTTTTGCCCTGTTTTTTCGCGTTTGAACAAAAGACTGGGCCGATTTTTGACGGTTCAGCCTCAGATCGCTAAAATCAATCCGTTATTTTTCAGTTTTTACTTTTTATGTCAAACCGGCTGGCTGCCCAAAAGCAGCGACCCAGAAAGGAAGGATGAATTTGCCCATCAAGTATATCTTTGTGACCGGAGGCGTCGTTTCCGGTCTTGGAAAAGGAATTTCCGCCGCATCGATCGGCCGCCTGCTCAAAGCCCGCGGCTACAAAGTCACGGCTCAGAAGCTCGATCCTTACATCAATGTGGATCCGGGAACGATGTCCCCCTACCAGCATGGCGAAGTTTTTGTCACGGATGACGGCCTGGAAGCCGACCTGGATCTTGGCCACTACGAGCGCTTTATCGATGAAAACCTGCACCAGTATTCCAACCTGACGACCGGCAAGGTGTACTGGAATGTTCTCAACAAGGAGCGTGAAGGCAAGTACCTTGGCCAGACCGTTCAGGTCATCCCCCATATCACCGACGAAATCAAGAACTTCGTGATGTCTGCCGGCAAGATCAGCGATGCGGATGTTGTCATCACGGAAATTGGCGGAACGATTGGCGATATCGAATCCCAGCCGTTTCTGGAAAGCATCCGGCAGGTCGCCTATGAAGCCGGCCGGAACAACTGCCTGTTTGTACATGTCACTTATATTCCCTATATTTCCGGCAGCAAGGAATTCAAGTCCAAGCCAACGCAGCATTCCGTCAAGGAGCTGCAAAGCTTTGGTATCCATCCGGATCTGATCATTGCCCGCTGCGATGAGACGATTCCTGAATCCGTCATCGAAAAAATCAGCCTGTTTTGCAACGTGGAGCCGGACAGCGTCTTTGAAAACAAGACCCTGGATTCCCTTTATGAAGTGCCGCTGATGCTGGAAGACCAGAATATCGCCCCGATCATCTGCGAAAAGCTGGGCCTGGAAGAGCGGCAGCCGGATCTTGAAGACTGGCGCAAGCTGGTTGAGCGCATTAAAAAAGCCGACCAGAAAGTCACCATCGGGCTGGTGGGCAAATATGTCCAGCTGCATGATGCCTATCTTTCCGTGGCTGAAGCACTCCAGCATGGGGCTTTTGAAAACGGTGTAGACCTGACCATCAAGTGGATCGATTCAGAGCATCTCGATAATCTTGAGGAAATCTTTGCCGATGTCGACGGAATTATCGTGCCCGGCGGTTTTGGCGGGCGTGGAGTTGAGGGCATGATCAGCGCTGCCGGCTATGCCCGCGATCATAAAATTCCGTATCTGGGTATCTGCCTGGGCATGCAGATTGCCGCAATTTCCTTTGCCCGGGATGCCCTGGGCTACAAAGATGCCAATTCCTTTGAATTTGACGAATCTTCAGAACATACCATCATCGATTTCATGACCAACCAGTCCAATGAAATCAAAAAAGGCGGTACCATGCGGCTTGGCGGCTACCCCTGCTACATTCATGACAATACAAAACTGCATGATCTTTACCAGGCCGACCGCACCCGGGAAAGACACCGTCACCGGTATGAATTCAACAACCGCTACCGGATGGAATTCCAGGACAACGGCATGGTAATTGCCGGAACCAGCCCGGACAATTCCCTGGTAGAAGCCATCGAATATACTGATCACCCGTTTTATATCGGAGTGCAGTACCACCCGGAATTCAAGTCCCGGCCAAACCGCGCCCATCCGCTGTTTTCCGGGCTGATCAAAGCCAGCCTGGAAAACCGGAAACAGAACGAAAACGACCAGCCAGAAGCAGACTGACCAGAAGACCAGGTCAGAAAGTCAGGCTTTGTGATCATTCCAGACCTGGATTTGAATGGGATGCCATTAAAGGCCAGGAACCAGATCCGGACAAAAAAGTCCAGCCGGAAACATGATGTTTCCGGCTGCTTTTTGTGTGCCCGGCATGGCTCATCCCAGTGGTGAAAGTCCACTATGACAGCGTATCATCTCAGCCGCCAACCATTAGCTCAAGGCAAGGAGCCTTCTGGCGGCAAAGGTTCTGAAAAAAGCCGGCGGCAAAGTTCCGACCGGCCGAATGGACTCAAATATCCTGGGTTCACCTTCAAAAGGAACTGGAAAAACCGGAAAGCAGGAAGCGTACATGCCTGCCTGTACAGGGACGAGCTTCACCCGATGCCCTTATTCATTTCTTAGCACATTCATCAAAAATGAGCACCTGAAAAGGAAGGGCCTCCAATCCGTCCAGGAATACTTTAACAGAGTCTCAAACTCGTTCCATGAAAGAACAGAACGAACCGCCTTCTGCCAAACGGCTTGATGTGTTGTGTGAGAGGGGCTTAAATGTCACCTGCTCGATTCTGATTGAAAGATCCTGCGCAGCATTTGGAGCCTTCCTGGTATATTTCAACCATACCGGCAAGCAGATCCAGGCCTGCATCATCGGGCAGAAAACAGGATGCCGGCCTATAATATTTTGCGAATAACTGGAAGAGCAAAAGCGCCCATGCGGCGGGAATCTGCCAAAAAAACTTCGCGGCCTTTGAAAATCCGGCTTTTTAAAATCCAGTTTCCCGCATCAGCCTGATGCGAATAAAGCAGCGAGTACAGGATGAAAGCCCTTTATCTGCGGCATTTTTTTCTTTCGGGCAGGGGATTATGAATCTTAGCGCTTTCTTGATAAATATTTTCGCTAAAAATCAGGCGTTATCATTTTCTTAATATGTTTTTTTGATAGGATTTAGATAGATCTTTGATTATTAGGAGGCTAATTTTTCATGAATAAAAAAATCTTTGCAGCAATCGCTGCTGCCGGCCTGCTTTTTGCCGGATGCTCTTCCAGCGGCTCAAATACCAATGAATCCGCTGCAGCTGGTTCTTCTGCAGCCGGCGATACCAGCAACACCGTTCACGTTGAATCTTCTGATGGCGGCGAAGTTACGGCTACTGTAACAAAAGATGCTGACGGTAAAGTCACCGCAATTGAAGTTGACGAAACCACATCTGATGGCGAATCCAAGAAAGAAGCCAAAGATGATTATGGTATGAAGGAAGCATCTGGCATCAAGAAAGAATGGTACGAACAGGTTCAGTTCCTTGAAGACTACCTGATCAAGAACGGTATCGATTCAGTAAAACTGAACTCCGATGGCTATGCTGAAAATGAAGATGTTAAATCCGGATGCACCATTAACCTGACCAACATCATGAAAGCCATTCAGGAAGCAGACCAGAAGTAGTCTTCTGAAATCAAAACGCTGACTTTAGCTTAAAACCTTTGCAGCCCGTTTCGGCTGGCAAAGGTTTTTTTCTGACTCAGAATGGTTTCTGGACCGGCTGAATGTCCTGATGTCTCTGTTGTTTTCCTGCTTTATGGACTGGCAGACTCGACTGATAAAAGACCCGGCTTTGTGCAGGCACAAATCTTTGGAATTCTTTAAATTGTGGTAAATTGATGGGAAAGCAGGACTGGTGCCAGACCCCTGCAGACTGCAATACCGGCAGCCGGGCAAAGATGAAACAGCCCAATCTGCCCTGGGAATCCGGTCTTTTTCTCTGTGACCAGCTGGCGTGAAGGTCTGATTAAAGGACGGAAAACTGGATTTTGCACAATAACTCTTATCCTGGAAGATTCTGGGCACAAAGAATTGCCCGAAATATCATCAGTCAAAAAAGCTGGTCAGTTTGCTGCCAAAGTCGTCAAAACCGGATTGTTTAGAAACCATTTAGAATCTTGCCGTTTTTTTTGAGTATCATGAGGTATACCGTCTGCCTCTCTGACCAGACCAGGTAGACCACAGTACTTTCCGGCTTTAGGCAGGCTGCAGCTGCACGGATGTTTGTTAAGCACCTCCAGCTTAAATGCCAGAGCGGGTACTAAGTCAGGGGCAAGAGAGGCAGACCTGCTGCAACAGAATAAGGGGACTGATTTGTTTTCATGAAAAAATCGACTGATACCCGGCCGGAAAAGCAGCCAGAGAATCCGGCGGTATTTAAAAATGGGGCGTCAGACCGCTCTTTTGCAAAGCGGTCTGCTTCATCTGGAAAAAAAGCAGCCGCTGCGGCTGCCTTGCTGGCTGGAGTTCTTTGCATCTATGGACTGAGCCGGCACCATCTGGCGGCAAGCTCCCTGAAAGAGGGGCGCGATTATCTGCAAAGCCTGGCCGGACGTGATCCTGGTGCTTTGCAAAGCCAGCTGGATGTCCGCCACCTGGAACAGGCCCGCGCCCGGCTGGGTCAGGGCGGACCGGCCAGCCAGAATGTCTGGCCGCTCTTTACCAACGCCATGATTCTTGGTGATTCCAGGGCTCTTGGCTTTCAGGAATATGATTATCTGCCGGATGCCAATGTTGTCGCTGAAATTGGCTATGGTGTACGCAATGTCAAAGACTCGGTGGACGAAATTGCTGCCAGGCAGCCGGAAGTCATCTATATCTCCTTTGGAGTCAACGATGTCGAAAACGGAATCGGGGCGGGTGATGGCGAATATGGAAAGCTGTTCAAGGAGGCTGTCGACCAGATCCTTGAAAAGAGCCCCAATTCCACAATTGTTGTCAATTCGATTCTGGATGTCACCGAACCGGTCAAAGCCGCCACTCCCCGTCTGCAAAACATTGCCCAGTATAATGCGCAGCTGGCCCAGATCTGCCAGGAAAACGGCTGGATTTATGTCGATAATGGCGCCCTGGCTGCGGATCCATCTATATATGAGGGCGACGGGATTCATTTTGTCTCCTCCTTTTATGAACGCTGGGCCAGAAACATGCTGAGCGGCTACTTTAACAATGCCCTCAAAACCGCAGGCACCAGCTGAGACTGGGTAACCGGCAAAAGCGAAACAAAACAGGCCAGCCTTCAGGTGACTCCTTTCAGAATCTGCAAGGCGGATCCGGGATTTGCCGGAAATCGGACGGATATCGGGATCTTTTTTCGATCATTGTTTTTGCCTGGAGCCTGTTGATTTCTTTTTTAGCTCATCCGGTTCGCGGGTTGAAAGAGCAGACCAGATGGGCAAAAGCAGGCCGTTAAATGCCGGTCTGCCATAGCGATAAATCTTATGACACGAATTGAAAAACACCACAATCCTTATACAGCAGGCATTGCTGCTCTGCTGGCCGTCCTGGTCATTTTTCTGGCTGTGACCTTTACCAGCCGGAAAATTCATTCCAGCGCTTCCTTTGACCAGGTCAACGCGGCAATCCTTGAAAACCTGGATGCAAATATTTATCCCCGCCAGGGGGTACAGAAACTGCGGCGGGATCTGAAGCTGGACTCTTCCGATGCCCAGAATATTGCCTGGTACCGGATGGATGATGCCATGAGCGCCAGTGAACTGCTGGTTGTCCAGTTTTCTGAAGGGCAGCAGGAAGCACTGGAATCGGCCGTGATAAAGCGCAAAAATGCCCAGCAAACGCTTTATGAAGGTTATGCACCCGAGCAGGCGGAAACCATGAAAAATGCCCTGATCGACTTTCAGGGCAATTATGGAATTTACTATACCGGATTGGACGGACAAAAAATTGACCAGGCATTTCTGAATGCCCTGCGGAGGCGATGATATGCAGCTGACCAGTCTTGCTTTTCTGTTTGGATTCTTTCCGATTGTCCTTGGACTTTACCAGCTGCTCCTCCACTTTCACGTCCGGCCAAAATGGCGCAACCTGTTTCTGGTCGCAGCTTCCCTGCTTTTTTATGCCTTTGGATCGCTGAAATCGCTCTTTGTGCTGGTATTTATCCTGCTGTGGAACTGGACCTGTGCCGGCCGGATTGCCGGCCAGCAGAAAAATCTGGCAGTTGAATCCGAAAGCGATTCTGCTTGGGAAGCGCCTGATTCTTCCCTGCCGCAAGCCGGGATGCAGGGCCGATTCTTTACGGGAACCCGGGATGTCCTGATTCTTTGTATCGGGGTCAATTTGCTGTTGCTGTTTCTGTATAAATATATGGACAGCTGGCTTGGCGGCCTGGCCGGCCTGTTTCACCAGCCGGACCTGCTTCCCGCCCTGGTCATGCCCGTCGGACTGTCCTTTTATGTCTTTTCATCCCTGTCCTATGTACTGGATGTATACCGCCAGAAAGCGGCCGCCTGCTCCTTAGTGGATTTTGCCCTCTTTGCCGCTTTTTTTGCCCGGGTGAATATGGGCCCGATCGGCCATTATGCCAGATTCTGCGATCAGCTGGACAATCATCCGGCTACGCCATCCAGGCGCAAGTCCGGCTCGGCCCTGTTTTTTCAGGGGCTGGCTTACAAGGTCATTCTGGCCGACAATTTTGCAGCGGTTTTCCAGGGCCTGAATGCCAATACGAGCTGGCTGGGGAACCTGCTTTGCGGCTTTGCTTACTTTTTTGAACTGTATTTTGATTTTGCGGGCTACTCGCGCATGGCCAGAGGCGTCTCGCTCTGGTTTGGCTTTGTCATTCCGCCAAACTTTAACAAGCCTTACCAGGCGCTTTCGGTCCAGGATTTCTGGAGGAGATGGCATATTTCCCTGACCGACTGGTTCCGGGACTATGTCTACATCCCATTAGGCGGAAACCGGGTTTCTGCCTCCCGCTGGATTTTGAACATCCTGATTGTCTGGCTGTTAACGGGTCTTTGGCATGGATCCACCCTGCCCTTTCTGTTCTGGGGATTATGGCAGGCGTTTCTGATTCTCGCCGAGAAATTCTGGCTGGGAAACATTTTGAAAAGAATTCCGGCCTTTTTCCAGCATGCCTGGGTTGTAATCAGTCAGCTGCTAGGCTGGACGCTGTTTTTCTCGCAGGATATTGCTGGAGCATTTGGCCGGATCGGGCGCTATTTTGGTGCGGGCATCAGCGGCCTGGCCAATCAGGAAGCCGGCTTCTGGCTGGTCCAGAGCCTGATCCTGTTTGTACTGGGCATTCTTTGCTGCTCAAGCGTCTTTGAAAATACGTCCAGCCTGTTCCAGAAATCCCGGCTGAAAAAACAGGTGCTTGGGGCGGCTGGCTATGGCCTGCTGTTTCTGGTCTGCCTGGCTTTGCTGATTTCCCAGACTTCCCAGACCTTTTTATATGCGGTGTTCTAGAAGGAGCGTGAAATGGATATGATGTCTAAAAAAACGAAAAGACCTTCCAGCCGCTTCTGGGGGTATCTGCCGCAGACACTGGCCATCCTGCTCTCCTTTTTCCTGGTTTTAAACCTGGTTGTTTATGACAGATCGTATTCGGATACGGAAAACCGGCCGCTCCACCAGTTTCCTGCCCCCTACTGGAACAGTCTGGTTTCCGGCAAGTATGGCCAGCAGCTTGAAGACTATGTCTCCGACCAGTTTGTCGGCCGCAATTTCTTTTTCCATGCGGACTACCTGATTCGAAAGCTGGGCGGCCAGCGGGAAATCAGCAATGTCTTTCTGGGTAAAAAAGCACTGCTTGCCCAGGTTATGCCGCCTTCTGGTGATCTGCCAGGCCGGCAGGTCGAAGCCATCAACCGTTTCTGCAGCCAGACCGGCCTGTCCTCTTCTGTTCTGGTCGCTCCGGCCGCTGCGACGATCCAGAAGCAGAAGCTGCCGGCTTTTGCGCCGGTCTATGATGAAAACCCGATGCTGGATGGGATATATGACTCCCTGGCTACTTCCAAAGCGGATATCCGCAGCAGCCTGGATGAGCATCGTTCGGAATACATTTATTACCGGACGGATCATCACTGGACCAGCCTGGGGGCCAGGTATGGCGCGATGAGTTTTCTTGCTTCTTTAGGCAAGGAAATGAATCCGGATGATTTTGAAAACCTGAAAGTTTCCGACAGCTTCCAGGGAACGCTTGCCTCCAAAACCGGATCTTTCCTGCTCAAGGATGACCTGTACATCTGCCCGGATAAAAAACAGACGCAGTATCTGGTCACCTGGAATGACGGCTCGAAAACGACCAGCATCTATGACCAGACGGCCCTCAAACACAAAGACCAGTACCAGCTGTTTTTAGGCCAGAACCAGGGATTGGTACACGTTGAAACGCTTTCTGAAAGCCAGGACAGCCTGCTGCTGTTCAAGGACAGCTATGCCAACAGCATGATTCAGTACCTGATCCCGTATTTCCAGAACATTTATATTGTCGATCCCCGCTACTACAACGATGATCTGGGCTATATCCTGGTGGCCGGCAACATTACCCACGTCGGTTTTGTCTTTTCCTCCGGCAATTTTGCCACGGAAAGCTCCCTTTGCGATGTGCTGGAAAGCTATCTTTCCAGCCATGAACAGGCAGAATAAATCCAGAAAAGCCGCCGGATTTAAAGCAAAGCGTGCCATTAAAAAACACGAATAAAAGCGCGAAGCATATCAAAGCCTTCGCGCTTTTTCGCATTTTGCAGAGGATTGATCCATCAGATAATTTTAACCTGCTGTTTGTTACCAGTCTGCCTGCCTGCCGTTAAAAGGCTGATCCAGGTCCGTCATCAGGCCTGGAAAGCAAGCAGCTTGAAGGAATGCGGCTCTAAAGCCACATTGCCCTCGATATTTTCCGTTTCGCCTGTCATCAGGTTTTCCATTGGACGATGCTCATCTACCGGGATGTTTACTGCATCATCTTGCAGGTTGATCGCCGTCCAGACGGTTTTGCCATCCAGGTTTCGGGCAAAAATGCACCAGGGATTGTTAATGGCAATCTGTGCATAATCGCCATAAACCAGTTCCAGATGCTCCTTGCGGATTTTGCCAAGTTTTGCGATCACATCGCTCAGCTCATTCCATTCGGGAGTCCTGACTTCCGGGCGGATATCCTGGTCGTTATTGCCCTTATTGCCTTCAATCCCCCATTCGCTGCCATAGTAAACTGCGGGAATGCCGGGCATGGTAAACATCATGGCATAAATAGAGGGCAGATCCTTTTTGTTCTCAAGCTGAGTGGCAATTCTTGGTACGTCATGGTTGTCAACAAAAGAGAGCAGATGCTTTCCCGTATACAGGCACCACGTTTCTTTTCCAAACTGGCGGTTTAAGGAATACAGGATTTCATAGAAGTTTTTCGAGTTGAAGCTGGAAAACAGTCCTTTATAGCATTCATAGTTCGTGCACGAATCCAGCATCTGGTCATTCACCCAGGTGTTGTAATCGCCATGGAGCGTTTCGCCCAGCAGGAAAAACTCCGGATTCTTCTCTTTGACATGCTGGTGCAGGGCACTGAGAAAATCCTGGTCCAGACAATAGGCCACATCCAGCCGCAGTCCGTCCACACCAAATTCATCAACCCAGAAATCCACCGTATCCAGCAGGTACTGGACAACTTCCGGGTTTTTCAGGTTCAGGCGCACCAGGGCGTCATAGCCTTCCCAGTTGTCATAATGAAGGCCGTCATTATAGGAATTGCTGCCATTAAAATCGATATGGAACCAGTCTTTATAGCGGGAGTTTTCCCGGTTTTCGAGGACATCCTTAAACTGCGGAAAATCGCGTCCGACATGGTTGAATACCGCATCAAAAAGCACCGAGATGCCATTGGCATGGAGCGTATCGACCAGATGCTTAAGGTCTTCATTATCACCCAGGCGGGAATCCACTTTCCGGTAGTCGATGGTGTCATAGCCATGGCTGACGGATTCGAAGAGCGGATTGAACAGGATCATATCACTGTTGAGTTTTTTATAATGATCCAGCCATTCCTTCTCTTCAAACCGGCCCAGACGATGCTCCAGTTTAAAGTCATTTTCATAAGGAGCGCCCGCTGCTCCCAGCGGGTAAATCTGGTACACATTCTTTTCAAAAGCTTTCATAAAACAAAATCCTCCTGATTGCAAAAAACAGACGGAAATCCGTCTGCTTTGCCGCAGTTTTAAACCACTGCTATTTTATCCGAAATTGAAAAATTGCCTGTATCCTGCCGCCTGATTTATTGATCAAAATGACCATTGGTCAGAAAGTGTACTAATCCTCGCAGATATCGGCGGCTTTTATACCAGCTGCCTGCTGGAGCAGGTGCGGATCCATTTCAATCTGGACCCCGATTTTGCCTCCGGAAAAGAAAATCTTATCCTGTTCAAGCGCACTGGAATCCATGAAGGTGACAAACTGCTTTTTCATGCCTAAAGGCGAGCAGCCGCCATGAACATAGCCGGTTAAGGGCAGCAGCTGCTTCTGGGCAATCATTTCAACCTTCTTTTTGCCTGCAGCTTTGGCGGCTTTTTTCAGGGAAAGATGCCTGGCAGCCGGGACCATGAAGACAAAATGCTCGCCATCATTGGCCACAGTGACCAGTGTCTTGAAGACTTTGGCCACATCGCTTTTAAGCAGGCTGGCAACCGTAACGGCATCGGCCGCTTCTTTCAAGTCAAATTCATAATGTTCATACGGAAGCTTGAGGGTATCAAGATGTCGCATGGCATTGGTTTTTCTGGTTTTCATTAACGATCCTCTCCAGTTTTCTTAAAATCTGCCTGGCGGCAGCGGCCTTGGTCATCGAGTGATCCATGGCCGTTTTTAATATATACTGATGAGCCCGTTCTTCACTCCATCTGCACAGGGAAACAAGCTGGACTTTGGCCTGGCTGACCAGTTTTTCATCCTGCAGCTTGCGCTTTTCCTTGGTCAGCGAATCCTGCAGCCGCCGCTTCATTTCCACATTCTTGGACAGATAATCCACCACCTGCTGCACAATGATCCGGCTGGTCCGGTTTGGCAGAAGCAGAATCGGGGCATTGCGGTACTGATAGCTCAAGGAATCCAGCCGCTCCGAGGGACAGAAGACCAGGCTGGACAGCGAATGAAGCATGCTCAGCTCCAGTATGGCCTGCTGCAGCGCGCTGGCTTTTGGCTGCAGCTCGGCAGCAAGCAGGTCAAAGTCCGAAAGACTCAGCTGCCTCCTGGCCTGCTCCATGCTTTCAACCATGACGATTTCCCATTCCAGACCGGAAAACAGCTCCATGGGCAGACAGGGACAGTCCTGCAGAAGCAGCAGCTTTTTTTTCAGCACGCATCCTCCTCAAGAGCCAGGTAGGCATTGAACAGATCCGCATCCAGCACTTCACGCACCAGTTCGCTGTTTCTGGCCGCTTCCTTTGCCTGGGCAAAGGTAGAAGCAACCGGAACAGGCTGGCCGCTTTCTTCCAGTGTCAGGTCCTGTTCGATACCTTTGAGGCCAGCCATTAGAATCAGGGCGTAATTGATATACGGATTGGAAACGGAATCCGGCAGCCGGACTTCGAGAACATCTTTGGCCAGCGGGGGAATCCGGACCATCACATTGCGGACAGTCTCTGAAAAGTCAAACTGCTTGGGCGCTGAGGGGTAGGCAAGCCGTTTAAAAGAGTCTTCACTGGCACACATGAACAGCTGCAGTTCCGGCAGGTAGCGAATCAGGCCGGCGATAAATGCGGCTTTCTTTTCCAGGCTGTCGCCTAAAAAGCGGACCTGGATATGCATGGCACTGCCCGGTTTGTCTTCCAGCGGCTTGGGTGAAAAATCGGCAAACAATCCATTGGAATTGGCTGTCGTACGAACCACCCACTTGAAAATGGAAGCTTCATCAGCTGCCTGGAGCGGATCGGAGAAATGAAAATCAATTTCATTCTGGCCCGGCCCGGCCTGGTGGTAAGACTTGTGCGGATCCAGTCCCATTTCTTCAAGCAGCAGGCAGATTTCGCGGCGAATGTTTTCGCCCTGGTCCTTGGGAGCGACATCCATATAGCCGCCCTGGTCAAACGGGATTTTTGTCGGTCGGCCCTTTTCATCCAGGTCAAACAGGTAAAATTCAAACTTGGAAGCCATTAAAAGATCAAGACCGGCTGCATCGACTTTATCCAGCGCTGATTTTAAAAGCCGACGGGTATCGGCCAGAAACGGCTCGCCATCCGGTGTAAACAGGTCGCATACCATATGTATCACTCCATTTTCCATTGAACGCCACGGCAGAAGAATCATTGTGGTCGGATCCGGTTTTAAAATCAGGTCCGTTCCCTGCAAAGCTCCATCGGGAAAAATCTGGCTGGCATCAACCGCCACGCCCCTTTCAAAGGCACGGTCCAGCTGTCCCGGCATAATGGAGACGTTTTTCTGAACGCCAAACAGGTCGTAGAACGCCAGGCGGATAAACTTCACGCCTTCTTCGTCGACATAGTTCAGCACATCTTCTTTTGTATTCATGTTCAAATCCTTTCACTGTGAAAAGCAGCCTGAATCTTCCGGCTGTCAGGCATCTTCTTACTGCTCTTTTTCTAAAGCATTTTTTACAGTTCACTCAATTATAAACGAATCAGGCATCCTGCACTTCCCCTTTTTGCCGTATTCAGAAAAAGAGGATTTCCAGTGCGGCTTTTCCGCCATTTTTGCCTGATTTCACCAAGAGTACGCTCAAGGCGGAAAAAATACTGTCCGAAACAGGCGATAACCTTCTGTCAGAAAGAAACTTATTTGAAAAGAGTCAGAAGCTTTTCGATGCCGTAAGAAAGAAGCAATGAAAAGCAGGAAAAAGCAGGCAAAACATGAAGCAGGATAAAGCGGACAGCCCAGACACGGATAAAAAGACAGCCAGGCAGACAAAAGAGAGCCGGATAAATAGAAACCAAGCGGATAAAAAGCGGATGGGCAGGAACAGTTCACTGAAGAAATGTTCATTCTTTCTGTTTTCAACAGAAATACAGGTACTTTTTTCCGTGAACAATCATGGCAGAAATAAGGGATTGACCGCAAAATTACTGTCTGAAGCCCGTTTTTGTGCGGTTTTCAGTGTTTTTCAGGGAATTTTCCATTGCACTTTCATTTTTGCCTTCAAACCCTTGACAGTACCCTCTGAAATTTTGTAATCTTTCACCAGCAAAAGGCAATGACGCCGCAGCCCTTCCAATTAAGCTTTCCCCAAACCCGAAAGGTAAGTGCGAAAGCCGCAGGACGGGTGCATCGTTGTTGCCTTTTTATTATGAAAAATCAAAGGAGATGGATTATGAATACGAACGTCACTGAAATCTTCGGTCAGAACGTCTTTGACGATGAGAAAATGCGCCAGCGTCTTCCAAAAGACACTTACCGCGAACTGAAGAAAACGATTGACCAGGGTCTGCCGCTCAACCGCAAGATTGCCAATGCTGTCGCTCATGCGATGAAAGTCTGGGCTCTTGAACAGGGCGCTACCCATTTTACCCACTGGTTCCAGCCAATGACCGGAATCACGGCTGAAAAGCACGATTCCTTCATTACTCCTGACGGCCCGGGCAAAGTTATCATGGGCTTCCAGGGAAAAGAGCTGATCAAAGGCGAGCCGGATGCTTCTTCTTTCCCCAGCGGCGGCCTTCGAGCCACATTTGAAGCCCGCGGCTATACCGCCTGGGATCCGACCAGCAATGCTTTTATTAAAGAAGGCGTTCTTTGTATTCCAACTGCTTTTTGTTCCTATACCGGTCATGCACTGGATAAAAAGACTCCGCTGCTGCGTTCGATGGAAGCCATTAATACCCAGGCGATGCGGATTCTGCGCCTGTTTGGCAACGAAGATGCCATGACCATCCGTACCACCGTCGGCCCGGAACAGGAATACTTCCTGGTGGACCGCGAATATTATGACAAGCGCCGCGATCTGATCTATGCCGGCCGTACTCTGTTTGGCGCCATGCCGCCAAAAGGCCAGGAAATGGAAGACCATTACTTCGGCACGATCAAGACCCGCGTAAAAACCTTTATGGATGAGCTCAACCAGGAGCTGTGGAAACTTGGCGTCATGGCCAAGACCCAGCATAACGAAGTCGCTCCCGCCCAGTTTGAAATTGCGCCGATCTTCTCGACGACCAACCTGGCTACTGACCAGAACCAGCTGACCATGGAGCTGATCCAGCGCATCGCCAAGAAGCATGGCATGGTTGCCCTGCTTCATGAAAAGCCATTTGACGGCATCAACGGCAGCGGCAAGCACAACAACTGGTCGCTTTCCACCGATACCGGCATCAACCTGCTGGAACCAGGATCCACTCCCTATGAAAACATGCAGTTTCTGATCTTCCTGGCAGCCATTGTCAAAGCCGTTGACGAACACCAGGACCTGCTTCGCCTCTCAGTAGCCACGGCTGGCAACGATCACCGTTTAGGCGCCAACGAGGCACCTCCTGCTATCATCTCCATCTTCACCGGCGATGAACTGGCTGAAGTCATTGAAGCCATCATGAACGAGGAAGACTACGGCAACAAGACACCGGCCTACATGAATATTGGTGCCGAAGTTCTGCCTAAGCTGCCGGTTGACACGACCGACCGCAACCGCACCAGCCCGTTTGCCTTCACCGGCAACAAGTTCGAATTCAGAATGCCTGGATCCAGCCAGTCGACAGCCGGCATCAACATGATCCTGAATGCTGTCATTGCTGATTCTTTGCAGCAGCTGGCAGATGAATTGGAAAAGGCTGAGGATTTTGAAAGCGCCGTTCACCAGCTGCTTCGCGAAACCTTCATCAGCCATTCCCGCATCATCTTCAACGGCAACGGCTATTCCGATGAATGGGTTGAAGAAGCCGAACGCCGCGGCCTGCTCAACCTCAAGACAACCGTCGATGCTGTTCCTTATTTAAAGGAAGAGCGCAACATTGAGCTGTTTGAGCGCCAGAAAGTGCTCAGCCGCGAAGAAGTGGAGTCCCGCTACGAGATCCTGATGGAAGAGTATGTCAACCTGCTCAACATCGAAGCCAATACCATGGTTTCCATGGCCCGCAAGGAAATCCTGCCGGCCGCTTCCAAATTCCAGAAAGAACTGGCGGATACCATTATTGCCAAGGAAAATGCCGGCGTGGCTCTTTCGGAAAGCTATGAAAAAGACACGCTGAAAAAAGCGAGCACGCTGCTCAATACTGCCTATGCCAGCTGCGAACAGCTGGCCGCAGCCAAGGAAAAACTGCAGAGCCTGCCGACCGTAGAAGACAAGGCCCTGTTTGTCAAGGATGTCATCATCCCGGATATGGATGCCCTGCGGGCTCCGTGTGATGAACTGGAAATCATCACGGATTCTAAGGACTGGCCATTCCCGACCTACGGAAAGCTTCTGTTTGGTCTCTAAATCGCACAAGCGGCCCCGGCCGCTTGTTTTTTACCCGGTATATTAAGGAAACGTTAAAGGAGAGATTTGTATGTGCACTGTATTTGCCATTGAAACTGACCGTCCGGATCTTGCAAGGATCGAAGCGGCCCTGAAAAAGACAGAAAGCCGCGGACCGGATGATCAGCGGATTGCCGTCCTGGAGCATGCAGTTCTTGGATTCCAGCGCTTATCCATCATGGGTGTGGAATCTTCAGGAATGCAGCCTTTCTTCCTGAATGGAAATGCAGCCATCTGCAACGGCGAAATTTACGGATTCCGCCCTCTCAAAAAAGAGCTCCAGGCCAAAGGCTATGTCTTCCAGTCGGATTCGGACTGCGAAATCCTGCTTCCGCTCTATGCAGAATATGGAACCGGAATGTTTGAAAAGCTCGATGCGGAATTTGCCTGCGTCATTTATGACGGCACCAGCCGCAGCCTGATCGCCGGACGTGACCCGATCGGGATCCGTCCGCTCTACTATGGCTTTACCAGTGAAGGCGAGATCTGCTTCGCCTCAGAAGCCAAGAACCTGGCCGGATTTGTCGAACACATTCTTCCCTTCCCGCCCGGCCATTATTACAAAGACGGCAAATTTGTCTGCTACCGCGATATGACAAAAGTGGACGAAGTCGTGCACGACGATCTGGAAACGGTATGCACCAACATTCACGATCTGCTTGTCGATGGCGTGCTTAAGCGCCTGGACTCCGACATGCCGGTGGGCTACCTGCTTTCCGGCGGCCTGGATTCTTCCCTGGTCTGTGCCATTGGGGCCGCCCAGAGCGACAAGCCGATTGAAACGTTTGCCATCGGCATGGATACCGATGCCATTGACCTGAAATATGCGCGCCAGGTGGCCGATTATATCGGAAGCAATCATCACGAACTGATCATGACGGAACAGGAAGTGCTCGATACCCTTGAAGAAGTCATCGCTGAGCTGGCTACCTTTGATATCACGACCATCCGCGCTTCCATGGGCATGTACCTGATCTGCAAGAAAATCCGGGAAATCAGCGATGTGCGCGTCCTGCTGACCGGCGAGATCAGCGATGAGCTTTTTGGCTACAAATATACCGATTTTGCACCAAGCCCGGATGAATTCCAGAAAGAAAGCCAGAAACGCATTCATGTACTTCATATGTATGACGTACTGCGCGCCGACCGCTGCATCTCCACGCATTCCATGGAAGCCAGAGTCCCCTTTGGCGACCTGGCGTTTGTCAAGTATGTCATGAGTATCGATCCGGCCATGAAGATGAATACCTACAACATGGGAAAATATCTGCTGCGCCACGCTTTTGAAGCTGACAAGCTGCTGCCCGAGTCCATTCTGTTCCGGCAGAAAGCAGCGTTTTCCGATGCGGTCGGCCATTCCATGGCGGACGATCTGAAAGCCTTTGCCCAGGCGCAATATACCGATGAAGAATTCGAACAGAAAGCTTCGATATACGAATGGGCTGCTCCATTTACGAAAGAATCCCTGCTGTACCGGGAGATTTTCGAGAAATACTATCCAGGTCAGGCTCAGATGATTGCCGGCTTCTGGATGCCCAACAAGGCGTGGGAAGGATGCAATGTCAACGACCCGTCTGCCCGCGCGCTTTCCAACTATGACCAAAGCGGAAACTAGAAAGGAACTGTATGAACGAACTGCTCAGAGAACATGATGCCTGCGGTATCGGTACTGTCTGTCAGATTGATGGTACCCAGTCGCACATGGTTGTCGACCAGGCCCTCCATATCGTCGAAAAACTTGAACACCGCGCCGGAAAGGATGCCAGCGGCACGGTCGGAGACGGTGTCGGAATCCTGCTCCAGATTTCGGATGATTTTTTCAAGAAAGCCGCAGCTGCAAGCGGAATTGAATACTATCCCGAAGGAAAAACCGGTATCGGCATGTTTTTCTTCCCTGAAAATGAACTGGAACGAAACCAGGCCAAGCGCCTGTTTGAAACTATCGCCAAAAAGGAAGGATGCCGCTTTCTTGGCTGGCGCAAGGTCCCGGTGGTCGAGGAAATCCTCGGCCAGAAAGCCAGAGACTGCATGCCTTCCATCTGGCAGGCTTTCCTTGAAGCCCCGGATACGGTAAAAACCCGCCGCGAATTTGACCGGCTGCTTTATGTCATCCGGCGTGAGTTTGAAAAAAGCTGCCCGAATACTTATGTGGCTTCCCTTTCCTGCAAAACGATTGTCTATAAAGGCATGTTCCTGGTCGACCAGCTGCGCCGGTTCTACCAGGACCTGCAGGACCCCGATTACAAAAGCGCAATCGCCATTGTCCATTCGCGTTTTTCGACCAACACCACCCCGTCCTGGAAAAGAGCCCATCCAAACCGCCTGATCGCCCACAACGGCGAGATCAACACGATCCGCGGAAATGCCAACCGGATGCTCGCCCGCGAAGAGTCCATGGATTCCCCGCTGGTCGATGAACAGTACAAAAAAGTCCTTCCAGTCATCAACCCGGATGGCTCCGATTCGGCCATGCTGGACAATACGCTGGAATTTCTGATGATGAACGGCATGGACCTGGCTAAGGCGGTGGCCATCTCGATTCCGGAACCCTGGAAACATGTACCCATGGAACAGTCCAAGAAGGATTTCTACCATTATTACGCCACCATGATGGAACCATGGGACGGACCGGCGGCCATCCTGTTTTCCGATGGCGAAGTGTGCGGTGCGGTTTTAGACCGCAACGGCCTGCGCCCGGCCCGCTACTACATCACCAATGACGGGCTGTTCATCCTCTCGTCGGAAGTCGGCGTCCTGGATCTGCCCCCTGAATCGATCAAGGTCAAGTCCCGCCTGATGCCCGGCAAGATGCTGCTGATCGATACCGTCCAGGGCCGCATGATTCCAGATGAAGAGCTCAAGAGATCCTACGCTTCGACCAACCCGTATGGCGAATGGCTCAACCTCAAGCTGCTCCATCTGGAAGATCTCAAAGCTCCGGACAAGAAGCCCCGGATGCACACCCAGGAAATGCGCGACCAGCTGTATCGCGTATTTGGCTATACGTATGAAGATGTCAACGACCAGATTCTGCCCATGGCCAAAGACCGTAAGGAACCGGTTGCCGCAATGGGTACAGATGTGCCGCTGGCCTTGCTTTCGAAGCTTCATCCCAGCCTGTTCCATTACTTCAAGCAGCTTTTTGCCCAGGTCACAAATCCGCCGATTGACTCCCTGCGCGAAAAAGTTGTCACCGATACAACCATTTACATCGGTGCTTCCGGCAACCTGCTTGAGGAAAAAGCCGGCAACTGCGCCATGCTTGAAATCAACCATCCAATCCTGGATGCCCGGGATATGGACAAGATCCGCGCCCTGGACAAGCCGGGCCTGAAATCCCGCGTAATTTCCCTGCTGTTCTATAAAGGCATGCCGCTGAAAGAAGCGCTTGACCAGCTCTTTATCGAGTGCGACCGGGCGTACCGGGATGGGTGCTCGATCCTGATTCTTTCGGATAAAGGCGTTGATGAAAGCCACATGGCCATTCCCAGCCTGCTGGCTGTTTCCGCTCTGGAACAGCATCTGGTCAAGACGAAAAAGAAAACCGCCATGTCGATTCTTTTGGAAAGCGGCGAGCCCAAGACGGTTCATGAATTTGCAGCATTGCTGGGCTTTGGGGCCAGCGCCGTTTATCCATACCTCGCTCACGAATGCATCGAAGAGCTGATCGACAAGGATATCCTGGACAAGGAACCATCCAAAGCCATCGAAGACTACAACAATGCGATTCTTTCCGGAATTGTCAAGATCGCAGCCAAGATGGGTATTTCCACCCTGCAGTCCTACCAGGGCGCCCAGATCTTTGAAGCGATCGGCATTTCTAAAGATGTTATCGACAATTACTTCACCAATACCCAGTACGAAATGGGCGGTATTGGCCTGAAGGAAATTGAAGAAGACCTGCTCTGGCATCATTCCAGAGCTTTTGACCCGCTGGGCCTGCCGGTCAATACATCGCTGGATTCCATCGGATTCCACAAGCTGCGCTCGGGTGAGGGCAAGGAAGATCACCTGTATGACCCAAAAGCCATTGTCATGCTGCAAAAAGCGACCCAGGAAGGCGACTATGAACTGTTCAAGGAATATTCCGAAATGGTTCACGATGTAAACCGCCCGCACAACATCCGCAACCTGTTCAAGTTCCGCAAGTCTGAGCCTATTTTGCTCGAGGAAGTCGAGCCCATTGAAAATATCCTGCGCCGGTTCAAGACCGGAGCCATGTCTTATGGCTCCATTTCACAGGAAGCCCATGAATGCATGGCCCAGGCCATGAATACGCTCCATGGCCGCTCCAATTCCGGTGAAGGCGGCGAAAGACCTGAACGTTATGGCACAAACCGCAATTCAGCCATCAAGCAGGTCGCTTCCGGCCGCTTTGGCGTCGATTCGGCCTATCTTTGCTCGGCCAATGAGATCCAGATCAAGATGGCCCAGGGTGCCAAGCCGGGAGAAGGCGGACATCTGCCGGGCGGGAAGGTTTATCCATGGATTGCCCAGACCCGCTGCTCCACCCCTGGCGTTACTTTGATCTCGCCCCCGCCCCATCATGATATTTATTCGATCGAGGATCTGGCCCAGCTTATTTACGACTTGAAAAACGCAAACCGCGATGCCCGCATTTCAGTCAAGCTGTGCTCCGAAAACGGTGTCGGTACGGTTGCCTGCGGTGTTGCCAAGGCTGGTGCCAGCGTCATCCTGATTTCCGGCTACGATGGCGGTACCGGTGCCGCCGGCCAGAGCTCCATTCACCATGCCGGCCTGCCCTGGGAACTGGGCCTGACCCAGGCACACAAAGAACTGTGCGAAAACGGCCTGCGTAACCAGGTCATCCTGGAAACAGACGGCAAGCTGATGAGCGGCAAGGACGTAGCCATTGCAGCCCTGCTCGGTGCCGAAGAATTCGGTTTTGCCACGGCCCCATTAGTGACCATGGGCTGCCGGATGATGCGTGTCTGCTCGCTGGATACGTGTCCCTTTGGCATTGCCACCCAGAATGAGGAGCTGCGCAAACGCTTCAAAGGCAAACCGGAATATGTCATGAACTTCATGAAGTTTACCGCCATGGAACTGCGCGAAATCATGGCTGAACTTGGCTTCCGGACACTGGACGAGATGATCGGCCATGCTGAGCTTCTGGAAGTCGATGAAACCATCACCGAGCGGGCCGGCCTGGCTCACCTGGATGAGCTGCTGGCCCAGATTCACCCGGCCCATCACCAGCCGGAATGCAGCTATGATTTCCAGCTGGAAAAAACATTGGATGTCGACGTACTGCTGCCAAAACTCCAGAAAGCCATCAAGCGGCGCAAACCAGCCAGAGCCGAGCTGGACATCTGCTCAACCAACCGGACCTTTGGCACGATCCTGGGTTCAGAAATCACCAAGTCATTGAAAGAGGGCGAAGAGCTGGAAGAAGATTTGATCCAGGTCAAGGCCAATGGCGGTGCCGGCCAGAGCTTTGGGGCCTTTATTCCCAAAGGTTTGCGGCTGGAATGTGAAGGCGATGCCAATGACTATTTCGGCAAGGGCCTTTCGGGCGGAACACTGGCGATCTATCCGCCTAAAGTCGAAGGTTTCAAGGCGGCGGACAATGTCATCATCGGCAATGTAGCCCTTTATGGCGCCACCAGAGGCAAGGCCTTTATCAATGGCATTGCCGGCGAACGTTTCTGCGTGCGCAACTCCGGAGCCGTTGCGGTTGCCGAGGGCTGCGGCGATCATGGCCTGGAATACATGACCGGCGGTATTGCGGTCGTTCTTGGCAAGACCGGCAAAAACTTTGCAGCCGGCATGAGCGGCGGTATTGCTTATGTTCTCGATCTGGACCACACGCTCTATCTCAACGTCAACCAGGAACTGGTCGACATTGAAAGCGTGGAGTCCAAGCAGGATATTGAAACGCTGCAGACAATACTGGAAGAACATGCCGCCGCAACCGACAGCGAGCTGGCCAAGGACATCCTGGCCAACTATCCGGACTACCTGAAGCATTTCAAGAAGATCGTTCCGCGCGATTACCAGCATGTGCGCGACCAGATCAAGTACCTGGAAGACAAAGGTTACTGCCACGATGAAGCCACGCTGAAAGCCTTCAGGATGATTCATCCCAAGTAGGAAAAGAAAGGAAAGACGTCATGGATAAGAATTTTGGATTTCTCCAGTATGAACGGCAGGACGATCCGATTGTTCCGGCAAAGGAACGTCTTGAGTCCTTCAAGGAATTCCACCGCCCCCTGGATGTGGAAGCCAGACGGAAACAGGCGGCAAGATGCATGCACTGCGGTGTTCCTTTCTGCCAGTCTGCGATCGAACTGAAAGGCATGGTCACCGGCTGCCCGCTGCACAACCTGATTCCGGAATGGAATGAAGAACTGTTTCTGGAAAACGACCAGTATGCCCTGGTCCGCCTGTTAAAAACCAACCCGTTTCCGGAATTTACCAGCCGGGTCTGCCCGGCGCTTTGCGAAAAGGCCTGCATTAACGGCATTGATTCTAAACCGACTACCGTTCACGACAACGAGTTTTACATCATTGAAAACGGTTTTAAAAACGGATGGGTAAAGCCGCAGGATATTCAGGAGCGCACCGGCAAGAAAGTCGCTGTCATCGGCAGCGGACCAGCCGGGCTCAGCGCAGCCTATTTCCTCAATACCCGCGGCCATCAGGTCGATGTCTATGAACGGGAAGACCACCCCGGCGGACTGCTGATGTATGGGATTCCCAACATGAAACTGGACAAATCGGTCGTCAGGCGGCGGCTGGAGCTGATGGAAAAAGAAGGTATCCGCTTTATTACCGGTACAGAGGCTGGAAAGGATATCAGCCGCCAGGAACTGGAAGACCAGTACGATGCCATCATCATGGCGACCGGCTCCAGCCAGCCCCGCTCTTTAAACGGAGTGAGCGATGAGCTGGATGGCGTGTATTATGCAGTTGACTTTTTAAAGCAGACAACCAAGGACTTGCTGGCCGGCCGCGCCTGGACGATCAGTGCCAAAGATAAAAACGTCATTGTTGTCGGCGGGGGCGATACGGGCAATGACTGTACCGGTACAGTCCTGCGCGAAGGATGCAAATCAGTAACAGCCCTGGAAATGATGCCCAAGCCGCCTGTTGAGCGCGGGGCGGATAACCCCTGGCCCGAATGGCCAAAGGTTTTAAAAACCGACTATGGTCAGAATGAAGCCATTGAACGCTTTGGGAAGGATCCCCGCCTGTTCCAGACGACAATTTCAGAAGTATACGAAGACGAAGGCAAAATCGCAGCCGTAAAAATTGTGTCTCTTGGACCCGACCGCAAACCCATTGAAGGTTCGGAAAAAGTGCTTCCCTGCGACTTGCTGCTGATTGCCGCCGGATTTGTCGGCGTCCCGGCAGATCTTTCGACCAGCTTTGATCTGCCCTTAACCGGACGCAACACTATTGCTGCAGAAAATGGCGGCAAGCATGTCGATGGCAAGCTGTTTGCCTGCGGCGACTGCCGGCGCGGACAGTCCCTGGTTGTCTGGGGACTGATGGAAGGCCGGACCTGTGCCAGGGAAGTCGATGAATCGCTGATGGGCTATTCCAATATTGAATAATAGCCAGCCAGTTTTTGAATAAGCGATTAACTGGAACAGCTGGAACTATTCAGTTCCATGCCTAAGCTCACCAAAGTGGAAAAAAGGCTGCGCAATTGAAGGCCTTGCCGCCGGACAGAACAGCCGGATTCCAGCAGTCAAAAGAGAAATACCTCCAATTTAAAACGATCAAACCCAGGAAAGCCTCAGATCTTGCTGCTTTCCTGGGTTTTTTGCCTTAAAAGGTTACGAAGCTGCTCCATCCACAAGCTGAGCGCCTTTGGCCGGCATCCAGGATATGATTTGATTTTATCCTGCCGCTTCATTCCTGATTTTCTGGCCTGCCTGCCAGATTGTTTGCTCTTTTCACTGTTTATTCTCAAATGATGCTTATTGTGTACTCCTCTTTGGTAGACTGAAGAAGATTCAAACCAAATGCATCAAGGAGATTCATCCTTGCAGGAGATATAGAATGACAGATAATTTTAATTCACTGCCTGAAGATGACTTCAAGGTACTGGTTGAAAAGCTTTCCACCCTGCCTGAAGTAGAGGCGATCGCTCTTGGCGGTTCAAGAGCCACAGAGCGCTTTGATGAAAAATCAGATTATGACCTGTATGTTTATATCAGCTCTGTTCCCGAAGAAGCCAGTCGAATGAACATCCTGAAATCCTGCTGCTCATATGTCGAGGCGGGCAATTCGTTCTGGGAGCTTGAAGACGACTGCACGCTCAACAATGGGATTGATATTGATATTCTTTACCGCAATCCAGCCGATTTTGAAAATGGCCTGCGGGCAGTCGTTGATCAGGGCCAGGCTTTCAATGGCTACTCGACCTGTATGTGGTACAACTTGCTCCATTCCACGATTCTTTACGATAAAAACGGCTGGTATTCCAGGATTCAGAGCGAATTTGACAAGCCTTATCCTCAAACGCTCCAGCAAAACATCATCGAACGAAACAGGCGGCTGCTTACAGGTAATCTTCCCTCCTACGATCGGCAGATTGCCAAAGCCGCCAGCCGCCAGGATCTGACCAGCATCAATCACCGTACCGCAGCTTATCTTGAATCGTATTTTGATATTCTCTTTGCACTCAATGCCCTGCCCCATCCGGGTGAAAAACGGATGGTACAAAACCTGCTGGATGAAGCAAAGCTTCTGCCGGCTGACTTTAAAGAAAACCTCGACGGCCTGTTTGAAAATCTCTTTGCAGATTCCGCGAAAGCACTCGCCATTTTGCAGAGGATGACAGACAGTCTCCAGACGCTTCTGGCAGAAAACGGCTTTAACTCCTGAAGATTGTGAAGATCCTGGAGATCCTTTTTCAGATCTGCTGCCTGGCCATCCAGGCCATACAAAAAGCCAGCCGGCAGACTTGCGTGTCTGCTGGCTGGTTTTCCTATTTTGACTGTCTGGTCTTTTCTTTTTCAAAAAGCAGCTGTCCATCACCCGCTTTATACACAATGTATCAGGGGATGAACGGGTCTGGAAAAAGCGCTTTAGTCTTCGCTTTTGCCGGCTGGCTTCTGGTAATCAAAATCCGGGATCTTTTTCCAGCGGTTTTTGAAGTAATGGACAGCCAGCTTTGGACGTCTTTGTCTGGTGAACAGACCTTTTTTATTGCCATCAACCCGCAGCGTACCCTGGATCGTTGCAAAATCGGCAAAATTCCAGGTATGTTCACCGACAACAAAATCGCAGGAATCGAGGACTTCGTTGAGGGTCTTGTAGTATTCAACCTGGTATTCTTCCGAAAACATATTCGGAACAGCATTGTGGATGCCAAAAACAGTATCGGCTCCATATTCGCAGACCATCCACGGCTTGTTCAGGCCTTTCCAGTATTCCATTTCATGGCTCATCGCCTGTTTTGCTGCATCAAGATCGCCGGAGAAGGCATACCATCCATAGTAGCGGTTGGCCAGGATGATATCCATCTCAGGTGCTGCCAGGTCTCCTGTGTAGTCGTTCTGGCAGATAACCAGCGATACCGGGCGGTTTTGCGGATCGCATTCGTGCACCAGATGGTAAAGCGGCATGAAGTAGTCTCTGGCCTGTTCCGGCTGTTTTTCTGTATCGGGTTCATTGGCAATCGACCACATGGCTACATACGAATGTTTTTTGTCGCGGGCAATCAGATCTTTGATGACCTGTTTGTGATGGTCATGGGTCCGGAATTTTTCCCACCCTTCATCGTTCCATCCAAAGTTGAGGCCGACTGCACTTGTTTCGTCAATGACAACGATGCCCATCCGGTCGCAAAGATCCAGCATTTCTTCCGCATACGGATAGTGGCTGGTCCGGAAGCTGTTGGCCTTGAACCATTTCATCAGGTTGAGATCCTTGATGTTCATCACTTCTGAATAGCCACGGCCGTTCACTTCAAAGTCTTCATGCTTGCCAAAACCTTTCAAATAAAACGGCTTGTCATTAATCAGGAATTTTGTTCCTTCGATCCGGATTGTGCGCAGACCAAAGGTTTCTTCAACCTGGTCCTTGCCATAGCTGATTCTGGCTTCAACTATTCCCACTTTTCCAAAACATTCAAGGACCGGTATGGCTATTCCCCATCAAAACTTACTGAAGGTTCAGAGAAAACGGCCAGCGCATCCGCGCTCCAGGATTCAAAATTCCAGGCGCCAGATAATAACAGGAAACAATAAGCACGGATTTATAAAGAAAGGATTTTCAGAAGAATCTTCCAGGAGGCCGGCACCCCTTTCGGGCCGGGATTCGAAATCCTGCGGAATAAAAGCCGAAAAGAAATTTTGTCAGATAAACTGAAAAGAGAGCGAAAAAAAACTGCCCTTTTCGTGGCAGCTTTCCGTTCTTTCTTTACTTTCCCGGATGGCCGGTGGAAAGATCCCTCTTTCCATTTTCAGTATACGTTCTGTTCACCTATTCACAAACTGATATGCATCCTTTTTATTCGATTTTTAAAGATCGGAACGTTTCGCAAAAAGTGCTTTTTTCTGGAGCCATCTGGCCTGCACCAGTCCGTCTTTGGCAAAGTCGGAAAAGTCGCTGCGCACCCGGCCCGCAAGCGAATAATCATCCGGGCGGAGCAGCTTCAGCTTCTGCTTGCGGATCAGATCCCGACAGTCTGGATCAATGGAAGCATAGAATTCTTCCATCTCATCCAGAAAACGCAGGGCTGCCTCTTTTGCATTCAGGCTGGTTTCCGTATCAAACAGGATCCGGGTTTCCTCAAGCTGATAAAAGCTTGCATTCTTGAAGTTTTGCTGGGCATAGATCTGGTCCTTCCAGCTTAAGGCTACATCGTCGATGCAGGCCAGGTAAACCAGCAGCAGATGGCAGAACCAGGCATCCTCTTCGCTGATGCCGGAAAGCTCATACGGGTTAAGATCAATCATGCGCAGTTCCACGTGGCTGATTCCCGTTTCTCTCAAAGCTTCCATGCTGTAGGATCCCGCCGGTTTGATCCTTACCGGATAATACAGTTCACGCGGAGCCTTAAGCAGGCCTTCTTCCACATACTTTTCAATGGAGCGCGTATAGGCATCCAGATCGGAATAGTCCAGAAACGGGGTAAAGAAGTTCCAGTAGCCCAAAGCGGAATTGCGCATGGAACTCATCCCGGAAAAATATGTTTTTCCAAGGTCGTTCTGGCTGACCAGGCTGCCATCAAAAATCGGGCTGGCATTGAGCAGGATATCGATTATCCAGCCATACCACACGATTTTCTGGCAGAGATCCAGATAAAACCGGTCCTTGAACTGCCGGTAGTCAGACTCCTGGTGCTGCAGATTAAACTGCGCCTGCAGCAGGGCTTCGGAAAAGGAAAAATTATAGTGAATTCCTGAATAGGCCATTTTCATACGCCCGTAGCGCCTTTCCAGATACTTCCTGTAGTCAAGAGCACTTTCGCTTCCGCTTTTCAGCATGGGCAAATCCTCGGGACTGCGGATGATGGACGGATTGGAAAAAGGCCAGAGGACTTCACCGGCTTTATCAAGTACAACCTGCATCTGGCAGGTCATTTCTTCGCAGGCCGCCCTGGCTTCTTTCCAGGTTGGGTAAATATCGGTGTTGATCTCCGTCTGGTTTTCAGCAAAATCCTGGACGATATGCTCATCACGAAAAGGATGAGGGGTATCGGCACAAAAGCCGGTATCCTGGTAGACGCGCAGACTTTCCTTTTCAATTCCAAAGCTGCCTTCAAATAGATGTTTCCGGATGGCCGGCTGATCATATTGCAGTTTCATGGGGTTCTCCTTCAATGCCGGCAATTTATAAGATCCTGTTCTCGTCCAAAGCAGCAGGATCTGGTTCTTTCTGGGCTGAGTGATCTCTCTATCAGGTCATTACCGGTTCATTTTTGGTCTTCTTTAGTGTACCGTAGCACCAGCCGGGCCTGACCCGGAAGGACTGTCAATTGATTTGCCGCCAAGCGCTTACAAAAAAATAAAGTTCGCTGAAAAATCCGGTGGGATTTGGGGTTCTTGACTGTTGTACTGTATGACGCATCGATGATCTTAAGGAAAAAGCAGCCGTCATCATGTTAGCCATAGCCTGTTTTTGTACAGTCTTGATCTTGTTGTTAATGCCTTCGATTTTTCCGGATGAGATTCCATACGTCGCATGGGAAATGATTCCCTCAAAATGGTTTTCGAGCAGTCTGGCGAACCACTCAAAATGCCTGTTCCTGGTTCCTCTGCAGGCATCGATGATTTTTGTGACTTGGTCTGCCATTGTGATCTCGTCTTTACAGCTGAATGCTTCCATGAGCTGCTCTTTAACCAGATCGCACGCAAAAAGAAGCGAGTTTGACTGGATCAGCTCCTTATAGCGCTTTACATAACCCGTTTTGGCAATTAAAGGCTTCAGGCCAGACAAGGTGTTTTCTGCCCGGAGAACCGCTTTGTCTTCTTTCCGTTCGTCTTTAGACTTCAGAGTGTTCCGGGAAGCCATTAAAAGATATTTGGAGCTTTTGAGCTGTCTGGCTTTTTCTTCCTGTCCGCTGGCGGCCAGCTCTTTCTGAAGATCTTTTCGAACCTCGGCGATGACCTTGTCGTTGAAGTTTTTGACAATATGAAAACGGTCAAAGACAATCGAAATCCATTCACAGCGCTCTTCAAAGGCTTCCTGAAAGTCAGAGTTCATGTCGCAGGCAACGGCTTCCACATGCTCCATCCATTCCATGCCCACATGGTCAATAAAGTCGTAAACAACCTGCTTCTTTTTGCCTCTGGCAATCCATAACACATGGCCGGTATCCAGATCGATGATATGGGTGGCGTACTGATGGCCATCATGGAGCTTAAACTCATCAATGGCCAGACATTTAGCGTATGTATCGGGTTTCTTTAACACCGGACCTGCTGCCATCTGGTCTGTATAGAGTCTGGCCAGCCGTGCCTTGTCAATCGAAGCCACCGTATGGGCAGCCAGACCCGCCAGTTCAGCGACCGCTTTGACGGTGAATTTTCCCGTACTTAACAGGTCTTCGACATAGTGGAGCAGACTGTCGGTGATCTGATGACCAGCAGCTTTAAAAGCAATTTCTCTGGAGTGAGAATGATGACAGTGCCCGCAATACAGGCGCTGACGGGAAAGCTCGACGCAGGTACAGGTCTGGCCGAAAGGAAGATGGCGGAAGACATTTTTGCGGGTGCCTTTGACATGCATTTTATGACCACAGACGGGGCAGATTCTTTCCTCGTCTTCAAGATCGGAAAGAACACCAGAAAAACAGATCACCTGGCGGGTTTGAGACTGGTCAGAATGAACAGAAACGTCACGCTGAACAAAGCCTTTGAGGCTTGATGGGAGGAAAAGGATTTCCTGATCAGAAAAAGAAACTTGAATATTGGAAGAATGAACGTTAGAGTCCATATGGATCTGCTGTCTGTATGGATTATTCGTCTCGCTAAGACTCTTCCATCATATGGGAGATCTTTTAATTTTCCACATTTCTTTTTCGGCATCAGATTCAGCTCATCAGCTAAATCTCACCATTTTTTTCAGAAGTCCAAAAATAACATAGTTTAGCACTTCCCTATTCAGGCAAAATCAGGCAGATTCCTGTATCTGGCCAATCCGCCCCGAAGCAGCTGTCAGAGAGGGCGGCAGCCAGAAAGAGCAAAGAAAATCTTTCTGGCTGCAGGCCGGTTTGAAGCTGAAAAAAGGGAGAATCCTCTCTCCCTGAATCGCTCTTCGATTTGAGCATAGCCATCTTCCGGCTTTCATTTAATCCGGTCTGGAAGCAGGCCGTTAAAGTTTTGCCGTTTACGGCTTAAAGAATTTCTTCGATCAGTACTGGCCCGCGCAGATTTCGAACCTGGCCCATGCCGGCAATGGGAACACCGATTTCGTACATATCTTCATATTGCGAATAGCCGCCGAAATATAGAATGACTTCATTCCAGGGCTGGTGATAGCAAAGGGCTTCCAGTCCGCCCGGAGCGGTGAAGGCGCCGAATGTGTCGAGCTTCTTGGGCGATACGAAAGAGAGCTCGCTGCTGCCGGTCTTGTGCAGAACGATTGTCAGCGGCAGCATCCTGGTCAGTGCTCTGCCAAGCTCATTGTCATGAATCTGGTAAGTTACATCATTTCCATACTGGTCTGAAAACTTGATCTTCATTTTTTTACCTTCCTCTTTGTCCTTCTTTTATGCTGATTTTAAGGCTCTGTGCACGTCTGGTGATTCAATCATTCATGGTCTTTTGATTCTGTTTTGCTCCGGTCTTTTGGCGGGCAGTTGACCATGATCCGGCCTTTTTGCAGGCACTGGATATCATCCCGGCTCCAGCGCTCTTTTCCCCGGACACACAGATTGGACATCTTGCCCTGCTTCTGTCTTACAGGATAGGCCGGCGGGCTGACAACCGTAGCCCCTGGATCTACATCGCGGATAACGATGGCTCCGGCTCCAACTTTAGAACCTTTGCCCAGGGTAATGCTGCCGATAATCTTGGCTCCGGCACCGATGAGAACATCATCTTCAACAGTAGGATGCCGTTTTCCTTTCTGCTTGCCGGTCCCGCCCAGGGTTACTCCCTGATAGACCCTGACATTGTCGCCGATAATACAGGTTTCGCCAATCACAACCCCAACACCATGATCGATAAAAAAACGCTTGCCGATCGTTGCCCCCGGATGAATATCGATCCCGGTTTTCTGCTGGCAGCGCAGCGAAAGCCATCTGGCCAGAACATAATGCTTTTTCTGATAGAGCCGGTGGGTGATGTACCAGGTACGGATGGCCTTGTAGCCTGGCATCATGTATATCTCCCGCTCAGATCTCAGGGACGGATCCTGTTCCATGAAGAACGCCCGTTCCTCTTTCATATAAGCTCTGTAACCCAATGGAATCATCCTTTCGTGCAGTATCTAAATTTTAGCGAAACCCGGCCAGTTTTGCAGACCACTTTTCGCAGGCGACAAATTTCGTGAATTTTCTAACAATCTTTCGGACCGAATCCGAAAATGAAAGCGCTCCAATCCATAGGATCTTTAACACTGAAAATACAGTTTTTCTCACGTTTAAAAGAAGCAGAACCTTCCAGCCATTGTCTCTTTCTGTGCTCCCATCAGCCTGTGAAAATATTATCATTCACTGTTGGGAATGATTGGCCTTTTGCCTGATGGTACTGCCTCAAGCCGGCTTCAGCTCTGTCTTTTTGCACTTCTTTTGTCCAGCGCCTGAACAGCCAGAATCCCGGGGCTTCCTGACCTTTCTGGCGTGGCGGGATCTGGCAGGTTCCGCTGGATCTTGTCAATCCGGAAAGGCCTCCAAAACCAGCTTTCATAAAAAGGCGTACTGCCGCAGCAGTACGCCTCAAATCTGAAGCATGGCTTCAGAATAAATCTATCAGATTAAAAACTACTTGGAGTGCTTGATTGCAGCCTGAGCAGCAGCCAGTCTGGCAATTGGCACACGGTATGGCGAGCAGGAAACGTAATCGAGACCCAGTCCGTCAACGAATTCGATCGAAGCGGGGTCGCCGCCATGTTCGCCACAGACGCCAAGATGGATATCCGGACGGGTTGCACGGCCGCGTTCAGCAGCAATCTTGATCAGTTCGCCTACGCCTTCCTGGTCAAGTTTTGCAAACGGATCCTGTTCGTAAATCTTGGCTGCATAGTATTCCGGCAGGAAGTTGCCGGCATCGTCTCTGGAGAAGCCGAAAGTCAGCTGGGTCAGGTCGTTCGTACCGAAGGAGAAGAATTCTGCTTCTTCAGCCAGTTCACCGGCTTTCAGGGCAGCTCTTGGAACTTCGATCATAGTACCTACATGGTATTTCATGTCGGAGTTTTCTTCGGCCAGAATCTTCTGGGCGGTTTCGTCAACGATCTTCTTCACGTATTTCAGCTCTTTAAGATCGCCGATTAACGGCAGCATGATTTCTGGTTCAAGATGCCAGTCAGGATGTTTTTTGTTTATATTCAGGGCAGCACGGATCACGGCTTCAGTCTGCATTCTGGCAATGCCAGGATTGGAAACGTCAAGACGGCTTCCACGGTGACCCATCATTGGGTTTACTTCATGGAGCGAATCAACGATAGCCTGCAGTTCTTCCGCTTCCATACCCATTTCCTTAGCCAGTTCTGCGACTTCTTCCGGCTTGTGCGGGAGGAATTCATGCAGAGGCGGATCCAGGTAGCGAATCGTCACTGGACGGCCTTCCATAGCTTCATAGATTCCTTCGAAGTCTGTCTGCTGCAGCGGTTCAAGTTTCTTGAGGGCAGCTTCCATCTGTTCCGGAGTCTTGGCAACAATCATTTCGCGGATAGCCTTGATCTTGTCGCCATCGAAGAACATATGCTCAGTGCGGACAAGTCCGATACCTTCTGCACCAAATTCAACAGCCTGAGCTGCGTCTCTTGGCGTATCCGCATTGGTGCGGATATTCAGGCGGCGTCTGTCGTCAGCCCATTTCATGAACCGTTCGAAGTCGCCGGAAATTTCTGCCGGCACGGTTTTTACAGCTTCGCCGTAGACTTTACCGGTTGAACCATCCAGGGAGATCCAGTCTCCGCGCTTGAATGTCTTGCCGTTAACAGTAAATTCGCCTTTAGCTTCATCGATCGTGATGTCACCGGCACCGGATACGCAGCATTCACCCATACCGCGGGCAACTACAGCTGCATGAGAAGTCATACCGCCGCGAACCGTCAGGATACCTTCAGCTGCGGCCATACCCTGGATGTCTTCTGGTGAAGTTTCCAGGCGGACAAGAACAACTTTCTTGCCGTTAGCTGCTTCTTCAATCGCTTCTTCAGCCGAGAAGACAACCTGTCCGGATGCAGCACCAGGAGATGCAGGCAGAGCGGTTGTGATGACTTCAGCTTTTGCCAGAGATTCCGGATCAAACATCGGGTGGAGCAAAGAGTCGAGCTGCTGAGGCTCAACCATCATCAGCGCTTCATCAGTATTGATCAGGCCTTCATCAACCATGTCGCAGGCAACTTTTAAAGCCGCCTGGGCAGTTCTTTTACCATTGCGGGTCTGCAGCATGTAGAGCTTGCCGTTTTCAATGGTGAACTCCATATCCTGCATGTTTTTGTAATGATGTTCGAGAGTGTTGCAGATTTTCTTGAACTGTTCGAAAGCTTCCGGGGAAATTTCCTGGAGCTGTTCGATTTTATTCGGGGTGCGGACGCCGGCAACAACGTCTTCGCCCTGGGCGTTCATCAGGAATTCGCCATAGAGCTTGTTTTCACCGGTAGCCGGGTTGCGGGTAAAGGCAACGCCAGTGCCGCAGCTGTTGCCCATGTTTCCGAATACCATCATCTGCACGTTAACAGCAGTTCCCCAGTCGGATGGGATATCGTTCTGTCTGCGATAGTAAATTGCGCGTTCATTATTCCAGGAACGGAATACGGCTTCGATAGCTTCCATCATCTGTTCTTTTGGATCGGTCGGGAAGTCTTCGCCCAGTTCCTGTCTGTAGAACTCTTTAAAACGCTTAACGAGTTCTTTCATGTCATTGGCATCAAGTTCAAGGTCATCCTTGATTCCCTTTTCAGCCTTGACTTCGTCGATAATTTCTTCGAAACGCTTCTTGGAAAGTCCCTTAACGACGTCAGCGAACATCTGGATAAAGCGTCGATAAGAATCGTAGGCAAATCTTGGGTTGCCGGATTTTTCAGCGATTGCATCTGCGACTGTATCATTGATACCAAGGTTAAGAATTGTATCCATCATGCCTGGCATTGAAGCACGGGCACCTGAACGTACCGAGACAAGCAGCGGATTGTCAGGATCGCCGAATTTCTTACCGGTTTCTTTTTCCAGTTTGTCCAGATATTCGTAAATCTGGTTCTGAATGTCTTCAGAAATCTTTTCGCCGTCATCATAATATTTGTTGCAGGCTTCTGTAGTAATTGTGAATCCATTAGGTACAGGCATACCCAGGTTGCTCATTTCAGCAAGGTTTGCACCTTTGCCGCCGAGCAATTCACGCATATCTGCATTACCTTCGTCAAAAAGATAAACATATTTCTTTTCCATGCGTTTCCTCCTCATATTTTTCTCATACTTCCCCATTTTACCCCAATTTTTTGGGAAAGAAACAGATTGCCGGGCATCCGGAGTGTTTGTGTCTGCTTCCAATGTAAATGGTTCCAAAATTGTAGACTTTTCCCGGGGATTCGTATTGATTTTGGCCACGAGAACCTCAACCGGACGTTCTGAAACCGGACAAATCGGGCGTTTTGCGCATTTTCTGTAACATGCCTCGAAGTATTCCCTTACAAAAAGAGTCGATAAAAACTCTTTTTCCCGCTCATCAAGTCTGGGCGAAACAATCAGCAGCGGTCTGGAAATCAGAGACGGAGAATTTAAAAGCATATCTTTTGACAAATTGTAATGAGCAGCTAAAGCTTCGATAAATGAATCGTTTTTCTGTGATTCAACCAGTATCCTGAACAGGTTTTTCTCAGTAAATTCACAGGCTAAATCAGTGGCAAGTGTTTTTACACTGCGAACCCGGCTGCAGCCAGGAATGGAAATTAGTGTAATCATTCAAAATCCTTTTCAAATTTTTGCGGTATTCGACGGCAGGTCCCCTGCAGAGGTATTCTTTTTCCCGGAACAGTCAGGCAGACCTTCTATATTTTATTTCTTCATTTTTTTCGAGTCTCTGGAAAATTGGTGGGATTTAGCTGATGAGCTGAAGCTGATGTCGAAAAAGAAATGTGGAAAAT